>JACCDX010178626.1_pt1 | contig 11829 bp, 10 predicted proteins | sample 7449681 | NCBI WGS metagenome assembly JACCDX01 (sample SAMN15323450, study PRJNA562643) | freshwater metagenome | isolation source: river surface water | place: USA:Blue River Watershed | collected 2017-08-18 | reverse complement strand
GGCGAGTCCATCTGGGACCGCTTCTGCCGCGAGCCCGGCCGCATCCGCGACGGCGCCGACGGCCTGGTTGCCTGCGACCACTACCACCTGTGGCCGCAGGACCTGGACCTGGCGCGCTCGCTGGGTGTCAATGCCTACCGCTTCTCCATCGCGTGGCCGCGCGTGCTGCCGCAGGGAACGTCGGCGCGCGGCGGGGTGAACGAAGCCGGCCTGGCCTTCTACGACCGGCTGGTGGACGGCATGCTGGAACGCGGGCTGGCGCCCTGGTGCACGCTCTACCACTGGGACCTGCCGCAGGCGCTGCAGGACGGCGGCGGCTGGACCTCACGCGAGACGGTGGCGGCCTTCCTCGAGTACACCGATGTCGTCACGCGCCGGCTGGGCGACCGCGTGAAGCACTGGATCACGCACAACGAGCCCTGGTGCTCCTGCATGATGAGCTACTGGGAGGGCGTGCACGCGCCCGGTGGCCGCAGCCTGGCCGACGCCATGCAGGCCTGCCACCATGTGCTGTTGTCGCACGGCCAGGCCATCCCGCTGATCCGCCGCAACGCCCCGGGCGCCCAGGTCGGCATCACGCTGAGCCTGCACCCCATCACGAGCGCGACTGACAGCGCCGAGGACCTGGCCGCCGCGCGCCGCCACGACGGGCTGCGCAACCGCTGGTTTCTGGACCCGCTGTTCGGCCGCGGCTACCCCGCCGACACGCTGGCGCTGCTGGGAGAAGCGGCCCCGGCCGTGCAGGCCGGTGACCTGGCCGACATCGCCACGCCGACCGACTTTCTCGGCGTGAACTACTACTTTCCCGAGCGCGTGGCCGACGATCCCACCGCCAGCCATGGCCCGATGCGCGCCCGGCTCGTCGAGAAGGCCGGCGTGGAGCGCACGGCCTTCGGCTGGGAGGTGTCACCCCAGGGGCTGGTGGACCTGCTGGCCCGCGTACACCGCGACTACGCGCCGCCCGTCATCCAGTTGACCGAGAACGGCTCCACCTTCGACGACGTGCTGACCCCCGAGGGGCGTGTGCACGACGCCCAGCGCCTGTCCTATCTGCAGCGCCACCTCACGGCGCTGAAGCTGGCGCTCGACGCGGGCGTGCCGGTCAAGGGCTACTTCGCCTGGAGCCTGCTGGACAACTTCGAATGGGCCGAGGGCTATCTGCGCCGCTTTGGCATCGCCTATGTGGACTACGCGACGCAGCGCCGCATCCTGAAAGACAGCGGCCTTTGGTATGGACGGTTCCTGACGGAGTGAGCGACGCTGCCCGGCACGCCGAGCGAGGTGCGCAGGCGCCGCTGGTTGAGCGAAGGCGGCGCTTGCCGCTCAGCGGGCCATCAGCTCGCCCAGGCGCACCGCGCCGCCGGGTTGCCATGCCGGGTTGAACTGCAGGGCGCTCTTCTCGAACAGCATGACGACCGTGGAGCCGAGCAGGAAGCGGCCCATCTCCTCGCCTTGGGCGAGCGTGACCTGCCCGGCGGGGTAATTCCAGGCGCGCACCGGGCCGGCGCGGTTGACGAGGCCATGCCAGACCGTGGCCATGCTGCCCACGATGGTGGCGCCCACCAGCACCAGCACCCAGCGGCCTAAAGCGTCGTCATCGAACACGCACACCAGCCGCTCGTTGCGCGCGAACAGCCCCGGCACGCCGCGCGCGGTGGTCGGGTTCACGGAGAACAGCTCGCCCGGCACGTGCACCATGCTCACCAGGCGCCCGCTGGCGGGCATGTGGATGCGGTGGTAGTCCTTGGGGCTGAGGTAGAGGTTGGCGAACAGGCCATCCTGGTAGCGCGCGGCCAGTTCGGCGTCGCCGCCGACGAGGGCGGTCGTCGAGAACGCCTGGCCCTTGGCCTGGTAGATCTGGTCGCCCTGGATGCGGCCGACCTGGCTGATCGCGCCGTCCACCGGGCAGATCAGCGGCGCGTCGGCCAGCGGGCGCGCGCCGGGCTTCAGCGCGCGCGTGAAGAAGTCGTTGAAGGTCTTGTAGGCGGTGATGTCGGGCTGCGCCGCCTCGGCCATGTTCACGCCGTAGTGCGCCACGAAGCGCCGGATGATCGACGTCGTCACGTGGCCCCACGCGTTGGATGCGACGAACTTGGCGAAGCGTGTCATCGCCAGCTTGGGCATCAGGTATTGGGGCAGGACTTTGAGACGGTCGGACATGGCATCGGGGCCGGTAGCGGGACGCGGATTCTAGAAAGCCGGCTGCCCGCCCGCCGCCCGGGATATCGCCAGGGGGCGTGGCGGGTGTGCCGGCCGGCGCGGCGCGCGCACCCGCGCCACCGCCGGCATCATCGCGCTGCTGCGATGATTCGTCGTTGGCTGGGAGGAATCATGCGTGTTCATTTGATGCCGGTCGTGCTGCTGGGCCTGACTGCTGCCCTGGCGGGCTGCGCGGTGCCGCCGCCGGCCGCGCAGCCGGAGTCGGCACTGCCGGCGAACGCGCTGCGGGCCGATGCCGGCCGGGTGGGCGTGGCCATGAGCCCGGCGCCGCGTGCTGACACCGAATTCCCCGGCGCGGGCCGCCTGTGGTGCCTGGCCGTCGCGTCGATCGCCCATGGCCCGCTGACCGACCATGTCCGCACGCTGTCGCCGCACGACCTGCCGGCGCTGAAGGATCGGGCCGCCGCGCTGCTGCGCGCGCGCGGCGCGGAGCCGGTGATCCTGCCCGAGCCGCTGGACCTGCGGGCCCTGGCGCCCGCTGCATCCGACGCAGCGGCTGCGCAGGACGCAGCGCCCCGCCAGGACTTCCGCCCGCTCAAGAGCCGTCACCAGATCGACAAGCTGCTGGTGATCGACATCAAGAGCCTGGGCGTTGCGCGCCGCTACAGCCGCTGCGTCGCCGACGGCGAGCCGCAGGTCGTCTTCAACGGCACGATCTACCTCGTCGACCTGAAGACGAATGCGCTGGAATGGCGCCATGCGGTGCATCTCGCGCAGGCTGGCGACGCCAGCTGGGACGAATGGCCCAAGTACCCGCACCTGGACGCCGCGTTCTTCAAGACGCTGCAGATGGGCAAGGAGGAACTGCTGCGTCCGTTGCGCTGACACGGATCGGGCAGGCGCCTGCCGGCGTCGATAATTGCCGGCGACTCATGGCCATCGTTCACAGCTCCTTCTACCGTTTCACTCCCGTCGCCGATCCGGCGGCTTTCGCTGCCTGGCTGCGTGAGGCGGCAGCCGGCCTGGGCGGCGTCGTCCTCGTCGCGGCCGAAGGGCTGAGCGCGGCCATCGCCGGCGAGGCCGAGGCCGTCCATGCCTTCGAGGTTCGCCTGCAGGAACAGCCCGGTTTCTCCGGCCTGCACTTCAAGCACAACGCCTGCGAGCGGCTGCCGTTCAGCCGGCTCAAGGTCTCGGTCAAGCGCGAGATCGTCGCCTTCGGCGTGCCCGGCGTCAGCGGCGACGCCACCGACACCCATGTCAGCCCGCAGCGCTGGCGAGAACTGCTGGCCGACCCCGACACCGTCGTCCTCGACAACCGCAACAGCTTCGAGTTCCAGCTGGGTCGCTTTCGCGGCGCCATCGACCCCGGCGTGGCGCATTTCCGCGACTTCCCGGCCTATGTCGAGGCGCACCGCGACGCCTGGCAGGGCAAGACGGTGGCCATGTACTGCACCGGCGGCATCCGCTGCGAGAAGACGGCCGCCTGGATGCAGGCCCAGGGACTGAAAGTCGCGCAGCTGGACGGCGGCATCCTGAACTTCCTCGAGACCTTCCCCGACGCCGCCGCCGACTGGCACGGCGAGTGCTACGTCTTCGACAAGCGCATCGCCATCGACGCCGCTGCCCGCGAGACCGGCACGACAGCCGAGCAGGTCTTCACCGACCCCGCCGACGCCTGGCGGCTGAACCGCGCGCGGCGGCTGGACCCTGAAACCTGATGTCTTTGACGAAGCCCGACAATCGCGCCCTCGCATCGAGCACCCAGCCATGTCCCACCTGATCGTCCACGGCGGCACGCCCCTCTCGGGCCGCATCATTCCCTCGGCGAACAAGAACGCCGTCCTGCCCATCCTGTGCGCCACGCTGCTGACCAAGGCGCCGGTGCGCCTGCGCGGCGTGCCCGAGATCACCGACGTGAAGAAGATCGTCGAGGTCTTCCGCAAGCTCGGCTCCAAGGTGGCGCTGGACTTCAAGACCGGCATCCTGGACGTGCATCACCAGGACACCCGCTTCGACCCGGCCACCGACCGTCTGCCCGAGGAAATGCGCTCGTCCATCATGCTGGTGCCGGGGCTGATGGCTCGCTTCGGCGCGGCGCGCATCGAGGACGACGTCAAGGGCTGCACGCTGGGTGCGCGCGAGATCGACCCGCACGTGGAGGTCTTCCAGCGCTTCGGCGCCAACGTGGAGCGCCTGCCCGACGGCCTGGTGCTGAAGGTCGACCGCCCGCTGACGGCCAACGACCACTGGACGGACTACGCCTCCGTCACGACGACCGAGAACTTCGTGCTGTGCGCAGCGCTGGCTGACGGCGTGTCCACGCTGACCAACGCCGCCAGCGAGCCGCATGTGCAGGAGTTCTGCAACTTCATGTCGCTGCTGGGCGCACAGATCGAAGGCCATGGCACGTCCAAGCTGAAGATCACCGGCGTCAAGGAGCTGGGCGGCGCCGACTACACCTTCACCGAAGACTTCCACGAGATCGTCACCTTCCTCGCTTTGGGCGCCATCACCGGCGGCAACGTGCAGGTCAAGAACGGCGCGCCGGAGATGTTCCCGCTGCTGGACCGCACGTTCGCGAAGTTCGGCGTGCAGATCGTCCACGAGGACGGCTGGAGCCGCTGCGTGACGAACGGCCCGCTGAAGGTCAAGGAGCCGTTCACGCGCAACATCCTGCAGAAGGTGGAAGCGGCGCCCTGGCCCTATGTGCCGGTGGACCTGCTGCCCATCTTCGTGGCGCTCGGCGTGAAGGCCGAGGGCAGCGTGATGTTCTGGAACAAGGTCTACGACGGGGCGATGGGCTGGACCAGCGAGCTCGCCAAGTTCGGCGCCCACGCCTTCCTGAGCGACCCGCACCGCATGATCACCTTCGGCGGCAAGCCGCTGAGCCCGGCCGAGGTGGAGAGCCCCTACATCATCCGCGTGGCCATCGCGCTGCTGATGGTGGCGGCCAGCATCCCCGGCAAGAGCCTCATCAAGAACGCGACCCCCATCCGCCGCGCGCACCCCAATTTCGTCGAGCACATCGGTGAGCTGGGCGCCCGCATGGAGTGGGTGGAAGGCGACTGAGCGTGCGGCGGTGGTTGTTCGCGGCGGCGATGGCGATCGCCGCGCCGGCCGTGTCGGCCGAGACCATCTATTGGGTGGCGCAGGACTTGCCGCCGCATTTCAGCTTCGTCAACGGCCATGCGCCGCGCAGCGTCGCCGAGCTGGCGCACGGCGAGGTGGACGGCTTCCTGCGCGTGCTGCTGCCCCGCATGCCCGAGTTCCAGCATGAGTTCATCGAGGCCAGCACGGCACGCTACGAGGCGTTGTCGCGCAGCGGCCAGACGCTGTGCTCGGCGCTGCATGTGCGCACCCCGGCGCGCACCGGCTGGCTGTATTTCTCGCACCTGTTCCCGTCGCTGCTCGCGCGCGAGATCCATGTCATCGTGCGGCGCGATTCGCTGCCCCGGATCGCCCAGGGCCGCCCGGCGGATGCCCGCATCACGCTGGCCGAGTTGCTGCGCCGCCGCGACCTGACGCTGCTGCTGGCGCGCGACCGCGCGTATGGTCCCCAGATCGACAAGGCGCTGGCCGGTATTGCCGTGCCCCGGCTGGCTGTGGGGGCGCAGCCGGTCAGCCAGGTGCTGGACATGCTGCGCGCCGGCCGCATGGACTTCACGCTGGACTACCCGGCCATCGTCAACGACTACCTCAAGCGCGTCGACGACCCCGGCGCGCTCGTCGCGCTGCCCATCGCCGAGGGGCGCACGACGCTGCTGGCCATGGTGTCGTGCAGCCGCACGCCGGACGGGCGGCGCTACATCGAGGCGGTGGACGCGGCGGTGCGCGCACTGGCCCGCGATCCCGATCGGGCGAGCTGGGTGCGCGAATGGCGCGCCGACCGCGCCGATCCGGCCGACATGCGGCGCCTGAACGCCTATATGGACGACCGCGCCCGTGGCGGCCCCCGCGTCGAGTAGCCGCAGCACGGCCACGCGCCGGTCATTGATCGACATGCTCTCTCTTTCCTCCCGCACCGGTCAGCGCGCCAGCCCTGCCGACGTGGCGTCGCGCGCATGAGCCGCCCGCCCAAGCCGGCCCTGCCGCTGCGTGACGGCGTGGGCGCCAGCGCCGTCTTCTGCCCGCCGGGGCCCTGGCCCACGCTGCTCGACTTCCTCGCCGAGCGCCTGCCGCGCGTGGCCGACTGGCCCGAGCGTCTGGCGCGCGGCGATGTCGTCGACGAGGGCGGGCAGCCCGTGGCGGCCGGCTACGTGCCGAATCGCCGCGTCTTCTACTGGCGCTACCTGGCCGACGAGCCGGCGGTGCCGTTCGAGGAGCGCATCGTCTTCCAGGACGAGCACCTGCTCGTGGCCGACAAGCCGCATTTCCTGCCCGTGACGCCCGCCGGTTTGTACGCCCGCCAGACGCTGATGGCGCGCTTGCGCCACCGCACCGGCCTGGCCGATCTCATCCCCGTGCACCGGCTCGACCGCGAGACCGCCGGGCTGGTGGTTTTCTGCGTGCGGGCCGACGAGCGTGATGCCTACCACCGCCTGTTCCGTGATCGCACGGTCGACAAGGTCTACGACGCGATCGCGCCCGCGGGCGAGGGGCCGTGGCCACGTGTCGTGCGGCACCGGCTGGTGGAGCCCGACACCGAGCAGTTCCTGCAGATGCAGGTCGTCGACGGCGAACCCAACGCCGAGACCTGGATCGACCTCGTCGAGCGGCTGCCCGGCGGACTGGCGCGTTACGAGCTGCGCCCGCACACGGGGGCCCGCCATCAGCTGCGCGTGCAGATGAATGCGCTCGGCCTGCCGCTGGTGGGTGACCGTGTCTACCCCGTGCTGCTGCCGCACGAGAACCCGCCGCGCTTCGACGCGCCGCTGCAGCTCGTCGCGCGCGAGATCGCCTTCACCGACCCCGTCACGGGGCAGTCGCGGCGGTTCTCGCGGGGCGCCACGACAATCCCGGCGCCGCAAGAGAAGCCGTGAACGCCGCCGATCCACAAGCCCAGATCCAGGCGCTGCGCCGCCAGCTGCAGTCGCTGCTCGACGCCGCCAAGGCCAACGAGCGCAAGCTGGACCGTTTCGACGCGCTGGAGCGCCGGCTCATCGCGGTGGAGTCACTGGAGGGACTGGTCAAGCTGCTGCTCGTCGAATGCCGGGCCGAGTTCGGGCTGGATGCCGCCGAGCTGTGGCTGCTCGATCCCGACGGCGAGCTGCAGCGCGCGCTGCCCGGCCTGCCGATGGCGCCGGCGCCGCAACTGCTGGCTCACCACGGCCCGCTGAGGGCCTTGTTCGGCACGGGGCGCACCACACGCCTCATTGCGCCCGGCCATGACGAGGCCTTGCTCGCGGCGGCTTTCGGCGCCGGGGCGCGCCTGCGTTCTGCGGCGCTGCTGCCGCTCGTCCGCCAGGGGTTGCTGATCGGCAGCCTGCATTTCGGCTCCGCGGACGCCGGCCGCTACGACGCGTCGTCGGGCACCAAGTTCCTGGACCGCCTGGCCGCGATCGCCGCCATCGCCATCGAGAGCATGCTCAACCGCGAGCGCCTGCGCCGCGCCGGCATGACCGATGGCCTGACCGGCGTGCACAACCGCCGCTACTTCGACCACCGCAGCCTCATCGAGTTCAGCCAGGCCGTGCGCCACCGCTACCCGCTGGCCTGCCTGTTCCTGGACATCGACCATTTCAAGACCATCAACGACGGCCATGGCCATCCGGTGGGCGACGAGGTGCTGCGCCAGGTGGGCGGGATGATCCTGCGCTCGCTGCGCACGGGCGACCTCGCGGCCCGCTACGGCGGCGAGGAATTCGTCGTGCTGCTGCCCCGCACCGACCTCGCCGGCGCCCGCGAGGTGGCCGAGCGCATCCGGCTGATGGTGCAGGCCGCGCCGTTCGTGACGCCCGAGGGCGGCACCCTCACGGCCACGCTGTCCGCCGGGCTGGCCATGCTGCCGGCCGGCGCGGTGAGCTTTGCCGAGCTGCTCGGCGCGGCGGACCGCGCGCTCTACGAAGCCAAGCGCCAGGGGCGCAACCGCACGGTGGCCGACGGCGCACCGGTGTCGTGAAGCAGTGCGCATGTCAGAGTCGGGAATCGCTGAGACCTCATAAAAACCCCGATCAATCAGATCGCACGATTTATGGCTGGCGGCTGACAATTTGTCACCAGGATGCCTGCCATGAGTACCAACGCCTTTGCCCCGCCCGAGGCCGGTCAGCACGGCGCGATGCCGCGCCGGCGGGGCTCATTGCGGCTGCGGCTCAGCCTGGGGGTGCCGGCGCTGACGGCGGTGGTGGTGGGCGTCATCGAATGGCGCCTGGGCGGATTCGCCCAGGCCACCGATGGCTTGACCCGCGTGGCGTGGCTGGTGCTGCTGCTCAGCGCGACGCAGTTGCTGCTCATCGAAGCGCTGCTGCTGTGGCCGCTGCGGCGGCTTGCGGCGGGCTGCGAGGCCATGGAGTCCGTGCCCGCGCCACTCGCCGATGACGACGCCGCGCCGGCGCCGCGGCTGGCGGCCGAGCTGGAGCGCATCGGCCATGTGATGCGCCGCGCGCGAGGCTCGCTGTGGCAGCAGGGCCAGGCCGCGCTGGCGTTGCAGCGCGAGCTGACGCAACAGCGTGAATTGCTGGCGCAGGCGCAGCGTGAACTGGCCGCCAATCAGCGCGAGCTGGCCGGCATGGCGCGCACCGACCCGCTGACCGGCCTGGCCAATCTGCGCGTCTTCGACGAACTGCTGCGGCGCGAGTTCAAGCGCGCCCAGCGCCAGCGCGGCTTGCTGGCCATCGCGGTGCTGGACCTGGACGAGTTCAAGCAGTTCAACGAGCGCCACGGCAGCGCGGCCGGCGACGCCGCGCTGCAGCGCGTGGCCCGCCTGCTGAACGAACGCTTCAAGCGCGACACCGATGTCGTCGCGCGCATCGGTGGCGAGGAGTTCGTCGCGCTGCTGCCGGGCTTCGGCATGGCGGAAGCGCAGGGCGTGCTGGAGTTGCTGCGCGAGGACTTGCGCGCACTTCGGCTGCCGGACGGTCAGGGGCACCTGACGCTCAGCGTGGGCCTGGCGGCCGCCAGCCCGTCTCATCCTTACCTGAGCGCGCAGGCGCTGATGCAGGCGGCCGACGAGGCGCTCTACATCGCCAAGCACGCGGGGCGCGACCGGCTCAGCCTCGCAGCCTGAGCGGGCCCGCCGCCCTCAGCGCCCGTGCTCCTGGGCGGCCTGCAGCTGTTCGCCGACGCGGCGCGCAGCGCGTAGCACCAGCGTTTCGTCCAGCTGAGCCTGCGGTGCGATCTCGCTGGCGATCTCGTCGAGCTGATCGGGGTGGTTGAGCAGCGCCCAGGCGACCGTCGAGATGGCGGCCACGCTGCGGCGCGCGAGGCTTTCGGGCATCGTCAGCGAGGACTGGATCTCGACGTGATGGCGCACGCTGGCCACGGCCGCCGGGGCGAGCCCCCAGCTTTCGCACAGCGCCGACCCCAGTGCGTCATGGCTGACGCCGAAGGCCGTCTTCTCCAGCTCGACCAGCTCTGCATCGTGCGTCGTGGCGCGCAGCATCGCCGGATAGTGGGTGGGCGCATGCCGGTACAGCACCGCCTTGCCGCACTCTTCGAACAGCCCCGCCGAATGCGCGGCCCAGGGGTCCACGCCGAGCATCTGGCCCATGCGGCCCATCAGCAGGCCGCGTTGCGACGCGCGGGCCCACACCGCCTCCAGTTCCGCAGCCGTCGGGAAGGCGGCACGCAGGCCCATCTCGAAGGTGATGGCAGCCACCTCGCGCATGCCGAGATAGGTCAGCGCCTGATGCACCGTCTGCACGCGGCCACGCAGCCCGTACAGCGAGGAGTTCACCGCCTTCATGACGGCTGCGGCCAGCGCCATGTCCGTCTCGACCAGTGCCGACATGGCCTGCAGATCGATGTCCTCCTCCGCCATCAGCAGCGAGAGCTTGACCAGCACCTCGGGTTGGGTCGGGATCTCGATGTCCAGGTTGCGGAGTTCGGGGTCGACGGGCATGGTGGCTGGGCGGATACGCTGGGGAATACCCGATCGTAGATCAGCGTAAGAAGGCATCCCATGCTGTTTTGAGGATGAGGGCGCCGACCACGGTGACGAACACGCCGCGCACGAACCCCGCGCCATGCTTGAGCGCCAGCCGCGTGCCAGCCAGGCTGCCGATGACGTTGGTGACGGCCATCACGCCCGCGACATGCCACCACACCAGACCCTTGCTGACGAACAGCGAGATGGCGAACGCGTTGGTCAGCAGGTTCATCAGCTTGGCCGTGGCGGACGCGTGCAGGAAGTCGTAACCCAGCACCCGCACGAACAGGAAGACGAAGAAGCTGCCCGTGCCGGGGCCGAAGAAGCCGTCGTAGAAGCCCACTACCAGCGCGATGGCGCCGGCCACCAGCGCCTCGGTGCGGCCCGTGAAGCGCGGGCGATGTTCGCGCCCGAGGTCTTTCTTCGTCAGCGTGTAGATGAAGACCGCCAGCAGCACCAGCGGCAGGGCCTTGCGCAAGCCCTCGGGGCTCACATGCGTGAGCACCCAGGCGCCGGTGAAGCTGCCGACTCCGGCCAGCACGGCCGCGGGCAGAAGGCGGCGCCATGGCAGGGACACGCGGCGCACGTATTGCACCGTGGCCCAGCCCGTGCCCCAGATGGCCGCGGCCTTGTTGGAGCCCATGAGCGTGGCGGGTGCGGCGTTGGGAAATGTGCTGAACAGGGCCGGCGTGAGCACGAGGCCGCCGCCGCCCGCAACGGCATCGATGAAACCGGCCAGCAGCGAGGCTGCGGCGACGATGAGCAGATCGAACATGGACGGGGAAGGGCGGGTTGACAACCGGTAGCCGGAAATAAAACGGCCACCAAGGGGTGCCTTGGTGGCCGGTGCGATTGTCTTCGGGGTTCCCGAAGCAATCTTGCTGTCTTGTCTCCTCACAACCCGCCCGGCGGCCCTGGACCGGAAGCCCGGAACCGCGTCGAGTGCAGTGAATGTATTGCCCTGGTCCGGTGCGTGTCATGGGGGTTACCCCGAAATGACGAAACAAGAGCGGGCATAATGCACTGAAATGGTGCTATTTTTGAAGGTGAGCGCCTCCGAACGCCGACGTCTGCCGTCCGCGCTTCCTCTTGTTGCTTCCTCTGGCCGCCTTGCTGCGCCCGTGCGATGACGTCGCTCCGGGGCGTCCGAGACGCGACCTGCCAGGGCGATCTGGTGTGGCGAATCCTCGTTGCTCAAATCCGACATCCCAGTGCGGCCGCCGGTATTCGGGCCTTCCGCATCAGCACCCCATGGCACTAGTCCAGCGAATCAGTGAAATTGGTGGTGCGCAGGGGGCTGGCCGGGCTGGCGGCAAGGCGTAGCGCGCAGCCAAGGCTGGCCGCCTTGGCGAGCGCTGCAACGACGCGGCCGGCCCGGCCAGCTCCCTGCCCGAAGGGTGAGCCCCTGGCCAGCCGCACTCCGCGTTGCCAGCGCTTGCCGGGTGCCTACACGCCTGCGCGCTTGCGCCTTGATTGCGGCTGGCCAGGGGCTCACGCACCACCAATTTCACTGATTCGCTGGACTAGCTTGCAACGTGCGTTGTTGCAGGCCGCGCGAATCGCCAGCGCGTTGCGGCCCAACGGAGCGAGTGAGCGGGGCCGTCACATGGCGAGCCCGCTCCATCCCCCAGAATGCGGCCCGG
>JACCDX011384945.1_pt1 | contig 11830 bp, 8 predicted proteins | sample 7449681 | NCBI WGS metagenome assembly JACCDX01 (sample SAMN15323450, study PRJNA562643) | freshwater metagenome | isolation source: river surface water | place: USA:Blue River Watershed | collected 2017-08-18 | reverse complement strand
CCTTAAAATTATTTGGAATAAATATAAGTGAAAAATTATCAAGTAGAGATACATATATTTTATATAAATCATTAAGTAGTAAATTAGAAGGAAAATCATTAGAAGAATTATATAATATTGCAGATCTAAAGAGTGAAGATATTTTCTTAGCAATGGAATTATTAATGAATACTACCCCTTCCGCATTTTGGAAGCTACCTAATTATAGCACTGTATTTAGTTTCATAATGATAGAATTTTCCTTGAAGTATGGAAATTCATATGCCTCAGCTTATGCATATTCAGTATTTGGAGTATTTTTGACTTCTATAGGGTCATATAAAGAAGCTATTAATTATGGGGATTTAGGTTTAAGGCTAATGAAAAAATATCCCAATTCGTCCACAATATTAAAAATTCCACAAATTAATGGTAATTTTACTTATAATTGGATTTATCATTCAAAAGTTTCAATTGAACTTATGATGGATTCTCTTAATAATAATAGTAATATTAAAGATATAGTATCGATTTCAAGTATTATTGGAAATTCATTTTTTATGAGTTATATAATAGCTACAAATCTTAAAAAATCTAAAAATACTTTTTTAAGCTACATACGATATTTTAAAGTCATCGAGTTAAAAGATTTTTTTTATGGATGTAAATTTCTAGAAATTTATATCGATATCCTCTCTGATAATAAAGTTAAATGGGTTGATTTTTTTAATAATGAAATTACAGAATTAATATATGAAAAATTATTAATAAAAAGTGAACTAAAAGTAGGCTTATATTTTTTTTATGTAAGTAGTATGCATCTAAAGTTTTTATATTTTAATTATATAGAAGCATATACTTCCTATTTAAATTTAAAATCTTTGAGAGTTTTTGGAATGGGAATGTTAAACTATGTCCAGGATATTTTCGTATCCTCCCTTCTCCTCTTAAAACTCAACCTCAAAGAACCCGACAGAACCGAAGCAGAAACAAAAAAAGATCTCGATTCCTACATCAAGCAATACAAAACCTGGTCAGAAACCAATCCCGCTAATTTCAAACACAAGTACGATCTCATCCTCGCCGAATATGCGAAGTACAAAAAAGAATATTGGGAAGCCGCTGAGTACTACGACATTGCCATAGAGAGCGCCATACAAAATGAATACAATCTAGACGCAGGACTCTGTGCAGAACTCGCAGGTGCTTTTTATCTCGAACAAAACCGAATCCAACAGGCTAAAAAGTTCTTCCAAACATCTCTGTACTACTATGATCTCTGTGGAGCAAAGGCAAAAGTAAGACACGTAAGAGAGCTATATCCGCAATATACTAGAGACTCTAATCCAGGCTCTATTCAACAAATATCCTTTTCAGGCTCAACTTCCAGCAGAACAGAAAAGAGTGGAGGCATAGATTTAACTTCTGTGTTACGGGCTACAACTGCCCTCGCCGAAGAGCGTAATATGGAGAGCCTTCTCTCAAAACTCATGAAAATTCTGGTTGAAAATGCAGGAGCAAGTAGAACTCTATTGGTGGATTTAGAAGAGGATCAACTTTACTTGCAGGCAGAATTTTCCACAGAGGACAGAGAAGTAAAGTTTTACCAAAATCTTCCCATTGAAAAAAATTCCAACCTACCCCATTCTTTATTTACTTACATAAAACGCACAGGTGAGTCTGTGCTTTTAGGAGACGTAAAAACGGATGATAGATGGAAAGATGAAGTATATTTTAAAACCATAAAAGAGGCTTCCCTACTCTGTTTTCCCATTCTCAACAAGGGAAGTATAAAAGGTATTTTGTATCTCGAAAATACAAATAGCACTCACGTATTCACCGAAGAACGTCTAAATGTATTACAAATGATCTCGGGTCAGGCTTCTATTTCCATTGAAAATGCTAGACTCTACCAATCCATGGAATTAAAAATTCAGGAGAGAACACTAGAACTCGAAGCCAAAAACAAATCCATAGAAGAACTAAATATTTTTATTAAAACTATAAATGAAAGCTCTGATTTAGATTTTATACTGGATAAAATTCATAGTCACATCAAGAAAAATTTTTCCATTGAGCATTTTGGTCTCGGAATTGTGGATAAAGATTCCATGTATGCAAAAACTGTGTATCTTACCTATCCGAAAGATATAAAATCAAGAGAATTTATAAAATCCACTCCAATCCCTGTACGTAATACAAAGGGAGCTCATTCTTTAGCATTTAACTCCAACAAACCTTTTTTTGTAAAACGAATCCGACTTGATAGAATTCCAATTGAAGAACAAAAAGTAGTACAAACTTTCAATCTAAAATCAATTTTAATCTTACCCTTGATTTTAAAGGGTGAAAACATTGGATATTTTGATCTTTTCAATGGAGAAAATGAATTAATTGTATCCAAAGAGGAGATTAGCCAACTCTCCATTTTGGCAGAACAACTCGCGGGTATTATTTATAGCTCCAATCTTTACAAAGAACTCCAATCCCAAAAGCTCAAACTCGAAACTACACTCACAGAACTCCGAGATACACAGGCACAATTGGTAGAGGCAGAAAAGTCAGCCGCTTTAGGACAACTAATATCAGGTGTTGCCCATGAAATCAACAATCCTCTCGCGGCAATTCGTTCAAGTGCTGAAGTTCTGGAAGTGAATCAGGAAAAAATCTTAGAAGAAATCCCTCTCTACTTTCAATCTCTCCCTAGAGATAACTATAAACTCTTTTTGGAATTGCTTAAAAAATCGGAGGTCAATCGAAGGGTTCTAACTACAAAAGAAGAAAGACAGAGAAAAAAGAAAGTATTTGCCTCTCTGAGTCAATTCTCATTTTCATCCCCCGAAATTCAGGAAGAAATTTCAAGCCTACTCTCTGAGCTCTGGCTCGATGAAGCCTATCTTTCTCTCAGAGATAAAATTTCTGAAATAGATGTACTACAATTTTTAAAATATATCTCTGCTTTATCCACACAAAAACTCGCATTAAAAAACATCAAACTCTCCACCGAAAAATCTGCCCGTATTATTTTCTCTCTCAGAAAATATCTAAAAACTGATATCAGCGGAACCCATAGGGAAGTTACTCTCGAAGATTTACTGGATAGTTCACTCAGGGTGTATGACAATTATATTAGGGGAATTATAACTATTGAGAGAGATATCAAAGAAAATTTATCTTTAGTATGTGTGGTAGATGAAATACAGCAGGTCTTTAAAAATATTATATTTAATGCTATTCAGTCTATGTATACAACCGGGACAAAAATTTTGAAAATCAAAGTGGAATCTAAAAGAGAGAGTGAAAAATCTTATGTGCGGATTGAATTTGAAGATACGGGTCATGGGATATCTTCCGACATGGTGCATAAACTCTTCACTCCTTTCTTTACAACAAAATCAAGGGGAGAAGGTATCGGACTCGGTCTTTATGTTTCTAAAACGATTGCAGAAGAGCATGGAGGTGATTTAAGGTATGAACCGAAACCTTTTGGATCTATTTTTATTGTAGATTTATTACAAAATTTATCTAAAATTTAATAAACCAACATATAGGGAATACTCTGAGGATCCAATAGACTGATAGTCTTAATTCGTAGTTCGAATTGTGACATTTATTTAATCTATCTATAGAATTGATGTACTTCAAATTCCGTTTTATATGGATATTGGATTTGTAAACCTTCTTTCATAAGTTTACAATAGTATATTCGCTAAAGTCCAAAAAACCGCTCCTCCGCAGTGCTTTATCAGAATTTCATTGACATTGACCCTTCCCATCCCAATCTATATGTATAATGAAACCTCTTCCAGTAGGCATACAAACTTTTAGAAATATAATCGAAGGCGGTTATATTTACATAGATAAAACTCAGTTCCTTTATAATTTAGTTCTAAACTCCAAAGGTGCCTACTTTCTATCCCGTCCCCGTAGATTTGGAAAAAGTTTGATGCTCTCTACCCTCGAAGAAATTTACTTAGGAAACAAGGAATTGTTTAAAAACCTCTGGATATACAATGCCGATTTTCCATGGGATAAACATCCTGTAATACGAATGGATTTCAGCAAACAGAAAGCTACAACAAAAGAAGCACTCACTGAATTTATCCATAATGAATTGAATGATATTGCTAAAAACTATGGTGTTAGCCTAGAGAGAACGTACTACTATGAAAAATTTCAGGAACTCATCGTAAAATTATCTCACCTTGGAAAAGTTGTGATACTTATAGATGAGTACGACAAACCAATCGTCGATCATCTCGAAGATACAGATAAAGCTAAGGAAATGCGTGAGGTGATGAAGGGATTTTTTACTGTTCTAAAAGGAAATGATGCCTATATTCGATTTTTACTTTTGACAGGCGTGAGTAAATTTTCCAAAGCGGGAGTTTTTAGTAATCTCAATCACTTAGCTGATATTTCTATGAGAGATTCGTATTCGGCTATGCTTGGTATTACAGAAAGTGAGTTACTGTCTTATTTTCCTGAGTACATTCAAAGATTAAGTGAAAAAGATAATACCTCTACTGAGAGTACGATCTCTAAAATTCGATTTCATTATAATGGATATTTATTTTCAACAGAGGGTACTACAGTTTATAATCCATTTTCTACCCTTCTCTTATTTGATTCAGAAAAATTCCAACACCATTGGTTTGAAACGGGTACTCCTGAATTTCTCATTAAGCTACTATTAAAGAATGAATATGATATCATAGATATACCAATACAGGTAGAGGAACAATCTTTTTCAACCTATGAGGTCGATAGCCTTAAACTTACACCCCTACTCTTCCAAACGGGGTATCTCACAATCAAAGAATATGACAAAGAGCTCATGCTCTTTACCTTGGATTTCCCTAATTTTGAAGTAAAACAGGCATTTTTTACATATCTCTTAAAAAAAATAGATAAATCAGATTACTCTGCTTCCCTAATTGGAAAACTTATTTCTGCCATACAAAAAGATGACCTCGATCTTTGTATCTCCCATCTTCGAACTATTTTTTCCAATATAGACTATGATCTGCATGTAGCGAATGAAAAGTACTACCAAACAATTTTTTACCTAATCTTTTCTTTACTCGGTATGAAGATCAAAGCAGAGGTTAAAACAAATATAGGTAGAATTGATGTGGTAATTAGTAGTAAATCAATTTATATTCTAGAATTCAAACTAAATGGAACAAAAGAAGAAGCTCTCGCTCAAATAATAACAAAAAAGTATTACGAAGGTTTTCTGAAAGAGGGAAAAATTATTTATCTTGTCGGTCTTGAATTTAAAGATAAAAATGTGGGAGAATACATCGTAGAAGAATGGAGTATGAAAAACTAAATAAGTATCCTGAGTTATTATTTCATAGTCAAATAAATTCTCAATTTTTCAGGGAAATATTGAATTGACAGCACTCTGTATATTAATTATAATTTATCTATGGAAGTCTTAGATATACCTGAATTTAGAAAAGCAATCGTTCCCATTTCATTAGAAAATTATTGGGAACTCTGTAAAAAAGATCCTGACCGGTATCAAAATACAGAGCTATTCAAAGGAATAATTATAAATAAAATTACAAAAAGCTCTGAGCATAATTTTTATAAAAATGTATTTAGTGAAGAAATTCGCAAAATTCTTCCTTTGGAATTTTTTATTCAAAATGAAAATTCACTGATTATAGGGGAATCCGAGTTAGAGCCTGATATTTCAGTTATCAGAGGGAATCTCAAAGACTATAAGCACAAAAAACCAAGTAGCGCAAGACTCATTGTGGAAATATCATTCAGTTCCCTCATGTATGACAGAAATAAAGCATTAGAATATGCTAGAGCAGATGTTGAGGAGTACTGGATTGTTGACATTGAAGCAGAGAGAGTAGAAGTATTTAAAAATCCAACGGCTACAGGATATATAGAAACAATTCAGTTTACCAAAAAAGATTCCATATCTTTAATGGGAGGTATTTTTGCTCTAAGTCATATATTTGAATGAAGACATTAATTTTTTAAAATTACAAATCTAGAAATTCTTTACTTTTCCAAAGGAAAATCTTTCTCTTTCCCCGCACTCCACTCCCACATAGAACCCGCATAATTTTTAGCTGTAATACCATAGGAAATCAATATCCCTGTCACAAATGCAGATCTCACCCCACCAGTGCAATACGTTACAATATTATTCTCTAATTTTATATTATTATTTATTAATAATTTATGTATTTCTTCTTTTGATTTTACCTTTCCTTCCAATGTTAAAAAGTCTTTAAAATAAATCCAATGTGCTTTCGGAATATGCCCTCCTCTATTCTCTCCATAAGGTGTCGATCCTTCAAATTCTCTTTCTTCTCTGGTATCAATAATTGAAAATGATGAATTATTTAAATTTTGAGAAAGTTCTTCCTTTGAGATGGTATATTTCGATGCCAGTCCTGAAGATTTCGATGGTAAAAAAGATTCTTTTTTAGTTTTTTCGGCTAATAAAAACGTATCCCCTCCATCCACCCAGTAGGCTCTATGAAAACCCCATTCCCGGAGAGAATATACTAGCCTGCCCTCTTCCCCCCATCCATCCCTACCTGCACCCACAACAATGATAAAGGAATCTCCTTTTATGTTTAGGGTCTCAAGTATGGGGATTACTTTTTCCTTCGGTAATAGATATCCCTTAAAAGGCGCTTTCGATTCCGACCAATCCTGCCAATTAATTGGTTTTGCTTCAGGGAAAGAATAGCGCATCCTTCGAAAAAGATTTCTTGCATCCAAAAATACCGACCCTTCTCTAGAGAGAATGGAATTTGCCTGCTTTGCACTGACAATCCATGTGGTATTTAAATCCCAGTCTTCATCCGGTTGTGATTCAATTCGAATAGTCTGCATTGTAAAGAGTATTAAGAAAATTTTTAATATAAAATCACTCATCTACTAATTTGTAGTACGGTCACTTTCCTAATAGAGTATTTATATAAGGACGTACAGTCTCAACAAAAAAGAGGGAATTCGCAGTAGCCGGTAGTAAGGCAATACTATTTTTTACCCCTAAATTATTGACTGCTAAAATAGCATAATATCCCTTATTTCTATCTATAAATGGATAAAATCCATTGATTCCTAAACTGTGGGAAAGTAAATCAGTATCACATGTAGCAGGAACTGATGGCGTACTACAATATCTCCAGTTTCCTAGCCCATACTGCCATCTATATCCGAAAGCCGCAAATTGTGAATAGCCAATAGTTGCTCCATTGTATTGATCATTCAAAATTTCATTCACTGAATTCACACTCAAAAATCCACTCAAATCTCCTGAGGCGTTACTCGCCGTACCACCCCGTAGTAAAGCACTCAACATTCTTATATAATGCTCAGAAGATATTGTCAATCCATAAGCACCTGACATACTACCATCCGTTACAGTACTGGATTGAAAATTCCCCTTCCAAATTGCCTGAGTAGAGTCCCAACCTAATGGTGTGACAATAGCCGCCGAAAATATCTGAGTCCATGTTGCATTGCATTTTTTCTCCAACATTCTCATCGCAATTGCCATGTGATTAGAATTATATTGAAAAAATTGTCCTGGAGTTCCCGTTGAAGTATCACGTATAGTATTTGCACAAGCATCTTTTTCGGTGTCAGATGCTCCTGCAGGTAAAGTTGAAATACAACTAGCCTGTCCAGCGCCACTTGTTCCACCTGCATTTAAACCCGATGTAAAAGAGAGTAATTGCCGGAGTGTGATGTCCCCTTTTGTACCCGTCCAACCGAGAGCATTCGATGTTGTAGTGGAAAGGGAAATATTTCCATTTATATTACAATTTGTTAATATTCCGCACGATACAGTAGATGTACCCGCTACGCAATCTATAGCACGCATTGCAGTTACTGCTGTAACCCATTTTGAGCCCGATGCAATAGGCTTATAAGTTGAGTAGTCTAAGGTTAGACTTCTTGAATAAACTTTTGCTCCAGTAGATGAATATATCTGAAAATTTGCACCCTCGTCTGTAGTACGGGCAAAACGATCAAAACAATCATTTAAACTTACACAGGTTTGGCCAATCAGTGCCGTCAAAAGGAAGTCATTAGAAGATTTTTTTTCAACCTCACTTTTACAGGAAACGATTAAACTCAAAAATACTAAGGAAATAATTTTATAATATTTATTCATAAATCTATCACCTTTGGAATTCCCAACAGGGATCCAGTTTTTTCTAGATTACAGGAAGCAAATTCAGGAAGTAATACTGAGTCCCGTAAAGGTCCACCCAAACCAGAAGCGGGTAGCTCGCTGTAAGCCAATCCCAAAGAAATCGCACCCTTTGATTTAATGTCCTCAGCGCATTGTAGTACAGATATATTCGTATAAAATGATCCATCTTCAATTTTAGAAACATAGGGATATAATTTTTCCGCTAAGAGTCCATTAATAACCACCAGTGGAGTGATAGCTGTGATACCACCGCTCATTCCATTATTGGCTAGATATATATTAAGAGCACTTATTTCAGCATCCCGTATGGCTGTAGAAATCAACTTTTTTGCTTCGGAACCACGAATATCATTATTGGCATTGAGTCCGGCCTCATTGAGAACAAAACAATTAGTGAGGAGCAAAAGAAAAATGGGAGATATTAATCGTTTCATAGGTATAATTCAATACCTATTCCCATTTAAATATAGCATAAATTTATTTTTATTTATATTTTTTAACTTGAGAAAAAAGTCTTTAAACCTCAGCAGTTCGGTAGAATTCATAATCCTTGATGAGTTAAATCTGCTCATAAAAGATTTGATAAGGTAAAAAATTTTCTTAAGGGGAAAATAAGCTAAAATGCTTTATTTATTTTTTATAAAAATATAAAGTTTAAATTACTATTGACTCAAATCTAACTTCTCAATAAATATACTTAGAAAATATTTAATTTGTTAATTTTCCATATAGTAAGTATTTACCATTTAACCCATTATTTTTTGAAATTCAAAGGTTTTCCAATGAAAAAAATTTTATTCCTCATTCTATTTTTTTTTCTGAACAAAGTATATGCAGATACCTTTCTTTTAAAGAACGGATCTCAGGTCAATGGAACATTGATTGAACAATCCAATCGATTTATTGTTTACTCTGATGCCTCGGGGAATATTAGAAACCTGGCGAAAGCAGATATTCAATCAATTCAAATCAATGATCAGGGCAGAAGTCCGGAAAAACTTCCCGAAAAAGTGGGAGATGTTCTTCCTGATTCCGATAAGTCTTCCCCCGGAACTTACCGTCACATTGCTCCACAACGCACACCCGACACACATTCCTCGAATGGAGTAGATGTTGAATTGACCCATGAGGTAGTATCGGACTTTATTTGGCGGGGAAATAGCTATGGCGGAGAATACCTCTCCCGAAGAAACAATACGAAATACAAAGAAGTCAGTGAATACTATGCCTATCAACCGAATTTGCGAGTAAATGCTCCATCGGGGTTTTATTTTGAACTTTGGGGAAATCTTGCCCTCACAAATCGAAAAGATAAAGACTCTGATATGAGATTGCTCCAACCTGCCCCCGGAGGGTTGGGTGTGGATCCGAATTATTATTTTGATAGACTCTCGAACGGTAATTTTTATAACCCCGAGGATAGCTCCTCCGTGTTCTTTGACCCCAACCAAAATCTATACTCGGGCACTTGTGATCCAACCTCTACTCCTGCCGAATTCTGTAATGTCAATCCTCTGAAGCTCAAACCCCGAAAAGAGCAGAATGGAATGTGGAGAACGGATGGACTCTTTACTACCTTTGCCTATAATTTCAATGCAGGTAGAATGGGAGATTTTACGGCGGGTGTTTGGTGGTATTTTGAGGGGGATAAAAAGGGAAGGTACTCCTGGGATGAATATTTTATATGGTGGTCACTTCCCATCTTAAAAAAAGTATTGGCTCCGCAAATTCAATTTTTTACGCAAGGATCACAGGATCTAAGTGGTGCCGCAGATGGAGGAAATTATCTTGCGTTTTACACCACCCACACATTTTTTGAAGATAAGTTCTTTAGAATTCAGCCTTACAATAATATCGGTTACAAAAATATTAACAATAATACCGATCAAAAATCAGGTTTTTTTGATATCACTACGGGAATTAAGTTCTTTTTTGGGGATCTCTTTGTTTCCGTTAATAATGCACATCGACCCGATACGCATATGTACGACAACTCAACATTTTACTATCCTGATAATAAATTAAATAATTCATACTATGGGAGTAAACTCGACCCGACAGGAACTTTAAATAATCAAAGTCAGTATGACGGGAAAACTGTAAATCCATCAAGGATGTTCGGTGCAAAAAATGATCTTTTTTATGGATTTGTAAATGGTTCCGAAACAGATCAGTTATTTAAAAATTATATTTCCGAAAAATATTACTTACAGGATATCCCCAGAAATCTTTTTTGGGTAAGCATAGGCTATCTTCATAAATTATAAAAAAGAGAGTTCAAATTGAGGTATCCCGATAAAAAAATTGTAATAGGTATCACAGGTGGGATGGGATGCGGTAAGTCAACCGTAACACAAATATTCGAGAAATCGGGAGCAATTCCTATCTATGCTGATAAGTTGGCTAAATTTTACACCTCCCCTGAATCTCCTATCAAAGAGGAACTTTTAGAAATATTCGGAAAAAATGCATTAGATTCCCATAATAATCCCGACAGAAAATTTATTGCCGGGCAGGTTTTCAATAATCCTTCGAAGCTAGTAAGACTTACCGAAATCATTCACCCGCTTGTGCGGACTGAAACTAGAAAAATTATTTTTCACTCTCCCCCGGAGAGTACAATTGCCTGGGAAGTTCCCCTTCTCTTTGAAACAAAAGGGGAGGAAATCTGTACATACACTATCTGTGTCTATTTATCGGGGGAAGATGCATTCGAGCGAACGAAGATCCGGGATGGAATCAGCAGAGAAGAGTTTGAAAATCGAATGAAAAATCAATTAGACATAAACAAAAAAATGGAGCTCTCTGATTTTACAATTGAAAATAGTGGTTCTATCGAAGACCTTGAATCTAAGGCATTAGAAATCCTTAGGACGATCAGGGATGGTGGGGAAAGCATTGAAAGAAAGAACATTTTATACAATTAACTTAGATGTAAAAAGAATTGCTATATTAGTCAGCATATTACTCCTATTATTGGTCTATTCATTTATGCTCGGACATACTCTAGGCAAAAAAAAGGCAGAAAAAGAAATCGCACAGGATTCTATAGAATCCAATTCTCCCCTCTCTGTAGAAGATGAATTCGCTAAAACCACTCCCTCCGAAAAGATTCCCAAGAAAAACTTAGCAGTCAAGCCTCAAGACCCTCCCCGTTCGGAACCAATAGAGCCCACCGAAGAGTCCGTAGAAACAGAAATTCCCGAGACCCCGGAAATTCCCGAATCCAAGCCCAAAAAGAAAAAAGAAAAAATTCTAAACAGAGAAGCAAAAGAACCCAAAGAAGCCCCAAAAAAAGGAAATGATTCCGAGGATGAACCCGATGTTTATAGCCTTCAACTCGGAGCCTTCAGTACCAGAGAACAGGCATTGAAATACAGAGAAAACCTCATTGCTGAAAACCGTAGGTTTAAGAAACTCAAACCCTTTATAATGAAAAATGGAGATTTGTTTACGGTAAGAATGGGAAGGTCTCTCCAAAAAGAAGAGATGGAAAGAGAAAAAAATAATTTAGGAAGTGAGTTCAAAAAAGATGTGTTGATTGTAAAAATCAAACAAAACTAAATTTTTTATGAAACCAACTTTAGTCTTTTTACATGGATTCCCTCTTGATTCGGAGATGTGGGTGAATCAAAGGGATTTTTT
>JACCDX010147822.1_pt1 | contig 11830 bp, 6 predicted proteins | sample 7449681 | NCBI WGS metagenome assembly JACCDX01 (sample SAMN15323450, study PRJNA562643) | freshwater metagenome | isolation source: river surface water | place: USA:Blue River Watershed | collected 2017-08-18 | reverse complement strand
GCCCGAGGGCGTGCCGATCAGCGCCTTCGTCTTCGGCGGCCGCCGCGCCACCACCATGCCGCTCGTCTACCAGGCCTTCAACTGGTCCAGCGGCGTCTACGTCGGCGCCACGATGGGCTCCGAGATGACCGCCGCCGCCGCCGGCACCATCGGCAAGGTCCGCCGCGACCCGATGGCGATGCGGCCCTTCTGCGGCTACAACATGGGCGACTACTTCCGCCACTGGATCAGCCTGCAGCGCAAACTCAGCGAGACGCCGCGGATTTTCCACGTGAACTGGTTCCGCAAGGACAAGGACGGGAAATTCATGTGGCCCGGCTTCGGCGAGAACATGCGCGTGCTGAAGTGGATCTTCGACCGCGTGCGCGCCGGCGGCCGCGCCAAGGAGACCCCGATCGGCTGGGTGCCCCGTTACAAGGACATCGACTGGACCGGGCTGGATTTCCCCGAGGAGAAGTTCGAGGAACTCCAGGCCTTCGACCGCGCCGCGTGGCGCGCCGAGGTGCTCGGGCACGAGGAACTGTTCCTCGACCTGCACGCCTCGCTGCCGAAGGAACTCTTCTACGAGCGCGAACTCCTGATCTGCCGGATGTAGGCCGGGTGGATCGCGCGGCGGCCGGCGGGCAGACGCCTCCGGCCGCAGGTTCCGGGCAGGCGTCGGCCGTGCCAAGCGCGGCGGCGATGCTCAAGTTCGCCGGCTCCGTGCCGATAGGGAAGCCATGTCCGTCGCTTGCCCGGTCGCTCCTGCGTTTTCGCGCGAAAGCCTGATCCAAGTCGCCCGGCACCTGCCGGCCGATCTGCGGGTGATGGCGCACCTGGGCGAATTGCTGCAGGACCCCAACAGCGATCTCGACGAGATCTCCGTCCTGCTGCGCCGCGACCTCGCGCTCGCCGCCCGCATCGTGCGCATCGGCAACAGCGCCGCCTACGGCGGCGGCGCCCGCATCGCGTCGGTGGAGGAAGCCGTCAACCGCGTCGGCTTCGGCGAGATCCTCAAGCTCGTCGGCACCGCCGTGGCCGCCCGCTACACCGATCTCGCGCTGCCCGCCTACGGCATCGGCGCCCTGAAGCTCTGCAACAACATGCTCTACGGCGCCATCGCCGCCGAAGCGCTCGCGCGGGTGACCGGTTACGATCCGCGCGTGGCCTACACGGCCGGTTTGCTGCGCCCGCTCGGCCTCATGGTGGTCGACCACGCCTGCCGCACGCTCGTGCCGCCGGTGCCGGTCTACGACCGCAAGCACTGGCCGTCCTACTCCGCGTGGGAGGACCGCCACATGGGCCTCCGCAGCGAGGAGGTGGCCGCGATGATTCTGGAGACGTGGCGCTTTCCGCCCGAGATCGTCGCGGCGCAACGTCGCCACTACCTCGGCGCCGAGGAGCACTGGGACCAGCCGCTCGCCGTCCTGCTCAACGTCGCCAACAGCCTCGCCGCGCGGGTGGCCCGCGGCTTTTCCGGCGAGGAAGCGTGGTGGGCGCTGACCCCGGAAAAACTCGACCGCGCCGGCGTGCCGGAAGCGGAACTCGAGCCGTTGATCATCGCGGTGGAGAGCGGTTTCGAGGCCGCCGTGGCGATCCTCGCGGCCTGAGCCGTCGCCGCGCGCGCCGCCTTCCCGTCGGCGCGCTTCCCCGGTCTCCTCGCGGCTGCCGCCGGCGCGAAACCCCCGGGGCGACCGTCCGCGGGGAGCGGCGCAGCGGTCCGTCCGTCCCCGGGGCGCGCATCGGGTCATGGCGGCAAACACGGATTGCCAACAGCGCCGCCGCGAACATTGGTGGGGAACCGTGATCGGCCTTTTCCGGCGTCCAGTCTGCCGTGCGTCGCTCCGGCTTCTTGCCCGGGGCGCCGCGCGCCTCGGCGTCGGCGTGTTGCTCGGCGCGGCTCTCGCGGCGCAGCCCGCCGGCGCTCCGTCCGCGCCGCCGGTTCTCCCATTGCGGGCGCCGGATTGGTTTGCCGATGCCAGCGTGGATGTCTGGCGCGATTCGGCGCGCGCCCAACGCGGCGCGGAGGCGCGCCTCGCGGCGGCGCGGGCCGCCGGCGACGTCGCGACGGAAGTCTACGCGACCCTGGTGATCAGCGGCGCGCGAGTCCGGCAAAACGACATGCCGGGCTCGTTGCAGCTCTCCGCGCGCGCCGTCGAGTTGGCCGAAGCGCACGGCGAGCCGGGGTTGCTCCTGCACGCGCGCAACGGCCGCGCCTTCAGCCTGCGCGCGGCGGACTATTTCCCGAACGCCCTCGAACTCTATCTCGGCGTCCTGGAGGAAGCCGGACGCCAGGGCCAATCCGCGCTCGAGGTGGCGGCGCTGGGCGGCCTGGCGCTCTGCCATGCCGGCCTTGGCGATCCGGTGCGGGCGTTCGACTTCGCGCGGCGGGCCCACGCCGCCGCGGGGCGGGTCTATGCGGCGGACGGCCGGGTCATCGACGGTTTCGCGCTGGCCGACAGCGCGCTGTTTCTCGCCGAACTGCACACCGGCCGGGGGGAGTTCGCCGCGGCGCGGGCGCTGTGCCTGAGCGCCTTGGAACTGCAGCGGCGGTTCGCGCGGCGCACCGCGATCGTCGATGTCCAGGAAGCTCTCGTCGTGCTCGATTTCCGCGAGGGCCGCGCGGCGGAGGCGTTGGCCGCGCTCGATCCGGTGCTGGCAAACCGCCGCACGCTCCGCGGCCGGGCCAAGCTCATCCGCACCCTGCTCAACCGGGCCGAGATCCTCTCCTCCCTCGGCCGCCACGCCGACGCCGGCCGGGACGGCGAGGAGGCCCGCGGCTACGCCGACGCCATCGAATCGCCCCGGCTCATCTCGGAGGTCTACCGGCGACTGGCGGATTTGCGCGAAGCCGCCGGCGACACCGCCGGCGCCCTCGCGGCCGCCCGGCGGTATTTTGCCGCGGAGCTGGAAGTGGCCGGCGAAGTCGCCCGGCTCCGCGCCGAGGAACTGCAGGCGCGCTACGACGTCGCGAAAAAAGACGAGGAGCTCGCCCGCCTCGCCCGCGTGAACGAGGTCCACGCGGCCGAGTCCCGCGCCCAGGAGGCGCGCCTCGCGCAGAACGCCGCCGAACTCCGCGCCTCCGCCGCCGAACTGGCCCGCACCCGCCTCCAGCGGCTCGCCCTCGGCGCGGGCATCGCCGGCGCCACCGTGCTCTTCGGCGTCATCGTCTTCGTGCAGCGCTCGCGCCTGCGGGTGGAGCGGGCCGCGCTCGACGAAACCCGCCGCGCCCGCGCCGCCGCCGAGGAGGCCGCCGCGCTCAAGACCCAGCTGCTCGGCATCGCCTCCCACGACCTGAAGGCCCCGCTGCGCGCCATGCTCACCCGCGCCGATCTGCTCGCGGCGACCGTCGGCACCGAGGGCGCTCCGGGCCGCGCGCTCCGCGGACTGCGCGACGAGGGCGAGCGCATGCTCCGCCTCGTGCACGATCTCCTCGACGTCTCCGCGATCGAGCAGGGCAGCCTCACCCTGACCTTCGGCGACGTCGACCTGGCGGCGCTCGTGGCCGGCGTGGTCGACACCCACCGCCCCCTCGCCGCGCTCAAGAACCTCGACCTCGCGCTCGAGGCGCCCGCGGTGCTCCCGGCGCCCGTGCGCGGCGACCCCGACCGGCTCGGCCAGGCGATCGCCAACTTGGTCGACAACGCCGTGAAATTCACGCCGCCCGGCAAGAGCGTGCGGGTCGAACTCCGGACCGAATCCGGCCATGTGTCGGTGGCGGTGCGGGACGAGGGCCCCGGCGTGTCCGCGGAAGATCTGGCGCGGATGTTCCAGCCGTTTCAGACCGCCTCGGCGGTCCCGACCGGCGGCGAATCCTCCAGCGGCCTCGGCTTGCACATCGCCCGGGAGATCGTGGCGCGGCACGGCGGGCGCATCGACGTGGACTCCGCGCCGTGGGGCGGCGCCGTCTTCACCGTCGTCCTGCCCCTCGCGGCTCCCGCCGTCGCCGCCGTGGCGCGCGGGGTGTGATCCGGGCGCAACCGGCCCCGCAGGTGCCGCCGGACCGCGCCGGCGCGAAACCGCGGTGACTCGGCGCGCCGCCGCCTCGTCCCACCGCCCGTCCGCCGGCGCGTGCGATCGCCTGCGCGCTTCGCGGCGGCTTGCGCTACGCGAGCCCGTGGCGCACGCACCAGCGGATCAGGCCGGGCAGGTCGCGCACGCCGAGTTTCTCCATGATGATGACCCGCTCCTTCTCCACCGTGCGCGGGCTCAGGTTCAAGCGTTCGCCGATCTCCTTGGAAAACAACCCTGCCGAGACCAGCCGCGCGATCTCGAGCTCGCGCTCGTTCAACGCACTGGGCGCCGGCTCGTCGGCAAACCCGGCCGTCGCGACGTGCGACGACGGCGTCGGGCTGATGCTCGCGGAGAAAAACAGCCCGCCGGCGAGCACGCGCTCGATCGCGCGCTCGATCTGCTCCAGCGGCGACGCCTTGTCGATGAAGCCCGCCACGCCGAGCGCGATGAGCTCGCCGGGCAGCGACGCCGTCAACGCCTGCGTCAGCACCACGACGCGGGTCGGCGTTTTCGCGGCCCGCAGCCGCCGGATCACCTCGCGCCCGTCGCACCCCGGCATGCGCAGGTCGGTCAGCAGCAGGTCCGGCGGTTCCGCGAGGCAGTGGGCCAGCCCGCTCTGCCCGTCCGCGAAGGCCCGCAGCGAGCGCGGGGCAAATTTCGCCGTGATCACCCGCACCAGCAGATCGCGCAGCAACTCGTCGTCTTCCATGACGACGAAGCGGGCGTGGCCGGGCGTGAGCCCGCCGCTGGCTGGAGCGGTCGCTGACATGCCCGCGATTTGAGGTGGCGAAAACGGCCGCGGCAAGCCGCGGAGCCGAAAAAATCGTGGCGACACCCTCCGCAATCGTAACGCCCGCCGTTGAGCGCAGTGCAGCCCCTTTCCAGTCCTAGGGTGTTCCCCCCGGAGTCGCCTCGTTTTCCGCCGCTCACCGCCCATGAATCCGCCCGCCGCTTCCGCCACCCGCCCGACCGCGCGCCGCCGCGGGTTCGTCCGGTTCTGGCTCCTGTCGTTGCTCTTCGCCGGCCTCGCCCGGGCGTTTCCCCCGAGCCCCTCCTACACCATCTACGGCGTCGTGCGCGACCAGGTGGGCGCCACGCTGCGCGTGGTCGGCGCCGAGATCGTGCTGCTCCGCGGCGGCGTCGAGATCGGCCGCGCCCCGGTGAGCGAGACGCTCCGGCCCGATTTCAACTACGAGCTCAACCTCAAGATCGACCAGAGCCGCGCCTCCACCCGCACCTACTCCAACAAGGCCGTGCCCGCCCAAGGCGTCTACTCGCTCCACGTCGAGATGAACGGCCAGAAATACTACCCCATCGAGGTCAGCGGCACCCTCCGCGCCGGCAACGGCGGCGAACGCGTCCGCCTCGACCTCAACCTCGGCGCCGATACCGACGGCGACGGCATCCCCGATGCCTGGGAGGAGTGGCAGCTCTACCAGGCCGGCAAGCTTCCCGGCGCCGGCGGCTGGGACCTCTCGCTCATCTCGCGCGACGGCGACTTCGACCACGACGGCGTGAGCAACTTCCACGAATACGTCGCCGGCACCTTCGCGGGCGACGCCACCGAGCGCTTCGAACTCAACATCCGCCACAAGACCGCGACGACCGTCACCTTCGAGTTCTTCGCCATCACCGGCAAGGTCTACGCCATCGAGCAGAGCACCGACTTGAAGACGTGGACGGCGGTCCCGTTCGCCACCGCCGCCGGCGGCGCGACGAAGACGTTCTTCACCGCCACGGCCATCGACATCTTGCCCGCCTATGTGGCCACCGCGCCCGGCGCGGCCCGCTTTTACCGCCTCACCGTCCGATGAAAACGCTCCGCTTCGCCCTCGTTCTTGCCGGCTTCGTCGCGGCGGCCGCCTCCGCCCGCGCCCAGTGGCAGGCCACCACCTACGAACTCCGCGGCGGGTGGAACGCCATCTACCTCCACGGCGACGCCACCCACGCCACGCCCGAGCAGCTCTTCGCGGCCAATCCCGAAGTGCTCGCCGTCTGGCGCTGGAACCCCAATCCGAGCCAGACCCAGTTCTCCGGCTCCTCGCTCATCCCGTCGGGCGGCACCTCCGAGTGGAGCGTCTGGACCCGCGGCGCGACCACCGGCAACACCCTCACCTCGCTCGTCGGCCAGGCCGCCTACCTCGTGCAGTGCTCCGGCCCCTCCACCTCGAGCTCCAACCTGACCCTCGTGACGAAAACGCTGCCGCCCCGCGGCACCTGGGTCCGCAACGGCGCCAACTTGATGGGCTTTCCCACCCGCAACGGCGCCGGCGGCTACCCGCTCTTCTCGCAGTATTTCGCCACCTTCCCGGCCGCCATCGCCGCCAATACCCGCGTCTACCGCTACGCCGGCGGCGACCTCGGCGCGACCAACCCGGTGCAGGTCTTCTCGCCCACCGCCGAGCGCGTCGACCGCAACCAGGCCTACTGGTTCGAGGCCGCCGTCGTGAGCAATTTCTACGCGCCCCTCGAGATCAGCCCGTCGCAGCTCGACGGCCTCCACTACGGCCGCGACGGCTCGTTGGTCACCGTCCGCGTGCGCAACCGCACCTCCGCGCCCGTCACGATCACGGTCGAGCGCCTCGCCTCCGCCGCCGCTCCCGCCGGCCAGGAGCAGATCACCGGGGAGGTGCCGCTCACCCGCCGCACCTTCAACGCCGGCACCGGCACCCACACCGAGACGCTGATCACGACCGCCTTTTCCGAAGTCGTCGCGCCCCAGTCCGCCATCGAGCTCAGCTTCGGCCTCGACCGCGCGCTCATGACCGGCAGCGCCGGCGCCCTCTACGCCTCGCTCCTCCGCTTCACCGATTCCGGCAACCTCCTCGACATCCACCTGCCCGCCAGCGCCCGCGTGACCTCGCTCGCCGGTCTCTGGATCGGCGACATCGCCCTCAACGGCGTCGAAAGCAAGACCCCCGGCTACACCGGCACGACGACCGGCGCCGCCTTCCCGCTGCGCGCCATCCTCCACGTCGACAACGCCGGCACCGCCCGCCTCCTGTCCCACGCCTACCTCGGCCCGCTCGCGCCCGCCCCGCACAACCTCGGCATCAGCACCCGCGAAGCCGGCCTCGACCCCGCCCAAAAGGCGAAATCCGCCCGCTTCGTCGCCGCCCACCTGCCGCTCGACACCGTCGTCTCCACCGGCACCGGCAGCGTCGCGCTCGGCGCCTCGCTCGCCCGCACCGTGAGCGTCGCCTTCGACGAGCGCACCAATCCCTTCGTCCACCAGTATCACCCGGACCACGACAACAAGGACGCCCGCTTCCAGCCCGTCGCCGCCGGCGTGGAGAGTTACACGGTCACCCGCGCCTGCACCTTCCAGTTCTCCGCCACCCCGCCGCCCGGCGTCTCCTCCCTCGGCTGGGGCGCCTCGGTCCTCGGCGGCACCTACACCGAGACCATCACCGGTCTCCACCGCCAGCCCATCACGATCTCCGGCACCTTCACCCTCCGCCGCGTCAGCGAACTCGGCGACATCACCCTCAACTGAGCCGAGGGCTGAGCGCTGAGCCTCCAGAACCAATCCCCGGCACACCCTTCGTTTCCTGCTCTCGGCTCCAGCCGCTCGGCTCTCCGCCCCTTCTTCCCGCTCCCGCAACGTTCACCTTTCAACTTTCAACCGCCGCCCATGAACCGCCTCCTCCTCGCCGCCCTCCTGCTCGCCGCTCCCGTCGCCGGCCTCGCCCAGGCCTCCGCCGTCCCCACCCGCATCAGTTACCAGGGTCGCGTGACCGATGCCGCCGGCGTGCCCGTCGGCAACGCCTCGCCCGTCAACCGCGTCGTCACCTTCCGCGTCTGGAAGAGCCCCACCTCGGTCGCCGCCGCCGACCGCCTCTACTCGGAGCAGCAGACCGTCACCATCGCCGCCGGCGAATTCAGCGTCCTCCTCGGCGCCGGCTCCGCCGTCTCCGGCGAGACCAACGCCGGCACCCTCGACGCCATCTTCGACGGCGAGTCCCGCTACCTCGGCATCACCATCGACGATCCCGCCGTCGCCACCGACCCCGAGATCTCCCCGCGCCAGCAGATCGTCGCCAACGCCTTCGCCTTCCGCGCCAAGGTCGCCGAGTCGGTCGCCAACCAGGCCGTCACCTCCGCGATGCTCGCCAACAACGCCGTCGGCACCGCCCAGGTCGCCGATGCCGCCGTCACCCTCGGCAAACTCGCCGCCAATTCCGTCGACGCCACCAAGATCTCCGACAACGCCGTCGGCTCCGCCGAGATCGCCGCCGGCGCCGTCACCGCCGCCAAGCTCGGCGCCGACGTCGCCGTCTGGTCGGTCAACGGCACCACCGCGTTCCGCCCGACCGGCTCCGTCGGCATCGGCACCAATGTGCCGCCCGGGCCGCTCGGCGTCTACGACGCCAACAATCCCCGCATCGGCTTCCACACGCCGCTGTCCACCGTCAGCGCCACCCGCGGCCTCTTCGTCGGCCTCAACAACGGCGGCCCCGCCTACGTCTTCAACTGGGAGAACAGCCACCTCGACTTCGGCACCAACGGTATCATCCGCCAGCGCATCGAGGCCAACGGCCGCTTCGGCTTCGGCGTGCTCAACGGCGACCCCAATCTCGATTTCTATTTCAAGGGCGCGAGCCGCTCCCACATCGCCAAGTTCCAGAATTCCGCCGGCGCCGAGATATTCACGATCCGCGACTACCCCGCCGTCGCCATCGGCCACGCCGCGCCCACCGCGGGCGTGGACATCTGGTCCGCCACTTACCCGTCGATCCTCCTGAAGAGCAACAAGACCGGCCTGGCCGACAACCGCGGCACGCGGTTTTTCATGGACGATTTCACCAACTACCGCACGTCCGGCATCTGGGCCTACGAATCCAGCTCGATGGACTTCGCGACCACCAACGTCCGCCGCATGCGCATCGAGCCCGACGGCCGCATGGGCTTCCTCATCGACAACGGCGACCCGAACGTCTCGTTCCATTTCAGGGCGGTGAACAACGTCGGCGGCCACGCCGTCTTCCGCATCATCGACAGTGCCGACGCCGAGGTCGCCGTTCTCTTCAACAACGGCACCGCGCTCAAGCGGGGCGGCGGCAGCTGGGGCGCCACCTCCGACGTCCGCGTGAAGCGCGACGTGCGCGATCTCGCCGGCTCGCTCGACCGCCTGCTGCAGCTCCGCAGCGTCAACTTCTTCTACAAGGACCAGCAGAAATACGCCAAGGGCGAGCAGACGGGCTTCATCGCCCAGGAAATGGAAAAGGTGTTCCCGCAATGGGTCACCGAGAGTCCCGACGGCATGAAAGCCATCAGCTTCTCCGGCTTCGAATCCCACACCGTCCAGGCGCTCCGCGAACTCCGCGCCGAGAAGGACGCGCAGCTCGCCGCCGCGCAGGCCCGCATCGCCGACCTCGAGGCGCAGGTCGCCGCTCTCCGCTCCGCCCAGGGCACCGCCGAGGAACGCTTCGCCGCCCTCGAGCGCCGTATCCAGAAACTGGCCACCGGCGCCCTCGCCGCCACCACCGCCCGCGAATAACCGCCGCCCGGTCCCCCGCGCGAAGCGATGAAAACGTTCCTGTCCCCCCTGCGGCGCGGTGCGGCCCTGCTCGCCCTCCTCGCGCTCGCCGCCGCGCCCGCCTCGGCCCAATACGAGATCAAGGGCACGCTCGGCAACAACCTCTACCAGGGCGCCGTGCCCGCGATGCCGGCCAACGACCCGCCGCTGCAGCCCAACCAGCCCCAGTTCGCCGCCGTCGGCGAGACCGGCGCCTCCGCCGGCCCCATCGCCGACACCGGCACGCTCCTCCAGCGCTACGCCTCCGCCCGCTTCGTCGACCCCGGCACCGGCGCCGAAACCGGCGCCGGCCTCGTCCTGCGCAGCGCCCGCATCGGCAACGTCTTCGCCGGCGGCGTGCCCCGCTACTTCCTCGGCGATGTCATCGTCCCGCCCGCCACCCAGGCCGACGGCGTCTCCGAGGCGATCGCGTCCTACTGGCGCGCCGAGCCCGCGAAACCCGGCGAGACCTTCATCCACCCCGCCGGCCCCGCCGACGCCTCGCCGCCCGTCGCCGCCAACACCGTTCCCTCCTATTACTACAGCCCCCACGCCGAGCGCGTCTTCGCCAAACAGAGCGGCCGCGTCACCGTCACCTGGGTCACCCGCGTCCCCGTCGCCGTCGCCGGCGATCCGCAGCTCCGCTACCGCTACCGCGAGGAGAGCTTCTCCGTCTCCTCCGCCACCCAGAAGCCCACGCGCACCATGTATTGGACCGAGCGCAGCTTCAACGGCCCCGCCATCTCCGTCCCCACCGGCAGCATCGAGACGGTCAATCCCGTCTACAGCACCAGCTTCCCGGCCTCCGTCGCCGCCGAATACCAGCCGGTCGGCATCTCGGTGAATCCCGATCCCTCCGCCCGCCCGCCCGAGGAGAAACGCACCCTCTGGTTCCAGAAGATCGGCGGCATCGGCGAACTCCGCGCCTACAATGTCGAGGGCCGCATCTTCGTGGAATACCTCGGGCCCCTGAAGCCCGGCTCCCTCTCCAGCCACCAGTTCCTCGGCGCCGATATCGTCGAGGTCGTGCGCACCGCGCCCGCCGTCAACGTCACCGTCGACATCGGCGATCGCCTCACGCCGCGCGACAGCTCCGGCCGCCTCCTGCCGCTCGACAACAGCCAGGAATACCTCGGCTCGCCCGTGCTCAACGCCTCGCCCGACGGCCAGTCCTACTACGGCACCCATTCCCGCGCCGACGGCCGGCAGGTCTACTACGCCGAGCGCGAAAACGACAACCCCGACCGCGTCGTGTTCTACTGGCTCGAGCGCTCCGATGCCGCGGTCCACTTCCTGCCCGCCCCCGCCTCGCCCAACCTCGGCATCTACTGGCCGGTCGTGAAGAACCACTACGTGCAGGCCTGGCCCGCGACGCCCGCCGGCTTCCACGCCCACTACACCACCGTCCCCGGCGGCAGCACCGCCGCCACCGGCGTCCAGTTCGGCGGCGGCCTCCTCCCGCAGGTCATCTTCCAGGACGACGGCAAGCAGACCGAGACCACCATCGACACCAACACCCAGCGCCTCGTCGTTTCCCTCTCCGCCGACGGCGTCAACCGCACGCTCCTCCGCTTCGCCAGCGGCAACGAGGTCTGGTATGTCCGCCTCTACACCCAGGCCGAGGGCCGCGCCGGGTTCGAGGAGAGCGACGGCCTGCCCGTGCTGAACGGCTCCGCCGTCGTCGGCTCGCGCATCAATCCGCCGTCCGGTTATTCGCTGGCCGGCTACATCGCCGGAGGCACCGGCTACCACCCCGGCGCCTACCGCAATCCCTTCGTCGTCGGCGCCACCGAGGCCGAGAAGGGCGCCATCATCCCCGTCAACGCCGTCCCCGGCGACACCGAGCTCAAGGTCTGGTGGTTCAAAAAGGTGGAGCCGCCGTCGCCCGCGTTCTCGCCCTTCTACGTCCCCGCCAAGGTCGGCCGCTACGCCGTGTCGTATCCAGCCAACCCCGACACCATCATCATGGCGTCCAACGCCGGCACCGGCGACCTCGCCCCGTCCGAGGTCATCGGTTCGATCTATTTCCAGAACGACCGCACCAAGCCCGGCTTCAACCCCAACGAGGAACACGCCCTCATGCTCGCCGGCCGCGCCTACGCCCTGCGCGACGACCTCAACCGCACCGCGCCCAACCCCGCCGAGTATACCTCCGAGCCGTTCGTGCTCGTGAGCTACACCTCGTCCGTCGACCAGCGTCCCGCGATGCACGCCTTCAAGGTCCTGCGCGAACTCGATCTCCCCGGCGACGCCAACGACATCCTCTTCAACTACCCGATCACGGCCGGCACGATTTTGCAGGGGCCCCTGCCCCTCCCG
>JACCDX010966691.1_pt1 | contig 11835 bp, 7 predicted proteins | sample 7449681 | NCBI WGS metagenome assembly JACCDX01 (sample SAMN15323450, study PRJNA562643) | freshwater metagenome | isolation source: river surface water | place: USA:Blue River Watershed | collected 2017-08-18 | reverse complement strand
TTATAACATCATTTATAATTTTATTTTTATTACATAATTCTTGATTAAAAAGATGATAAACTAAACTTTCTTTTTTTTTATATATTTTATTACATTTAAAACATTTATAATGTTTTTTATTATCAATCATTACAATATGCTTATTAATATCATTTGTTTGATTATTTATTTGATTATTTATTTGATTATCATTATTTAATTCATTATTTTGTATTTCAGTATTATTAGAATGAATATTTAATTCATTTATTATATTTATTTTTTCATTAAAATTATTAATTAAATAAATAATTTGGTATGTTTCTAAAAAATTTGGATTAATATTATTATTAAAATAATATCTTTTATTTAATGATTTTATTTTTATTTCATCAATTGTTAAAAGACAATTATAAGTTGATTCACATACTTCTTTTTTATTAAGATGTCTTTCTAAATCAGTTTTTAAAAAAAATTTATGTAAGCATTTATGACATACATAACACGAATTATTTTTATTATAATTCATTTTTAAATAGTTACTATATTTTATATATATTAAATTTCCTTTATATTCAAATAATATATTTTTACGCCATAACCAAACGGAAATGCCATATATGGAACAGATTAATATTCTATTTTAATATATTTTTATTGTTTATAATATTTTTATGGCTGAATTTGGTAATAATATTATTATTCTTAAATATTTAATTAAATATACCCTATTACATAAATTTCCGATTCCGGTAATTTATGTAAATCAACTATTTTACTTTTTAGAGTTCGCCAAAAAAAAATCGTTTTTTATTTTTTTATAAAAATCATTTATTTTTCTGGATTTTTTTTTGCCAAGTTGTTGATTTACATAAATTACCGGAATCGGAAATTTTACATATTTCCATAAATTATAATAAATAATAATTTATTACTATATTAATTAATAATATATTTTAAAGTATATATTTTTTAAAAATATATGGTAATTAACATTTCCATATATGGCATTTCCGATAATTTATGGCGTAGTTATTTTAATTAAAATATAATTATTTTAATTAAATTATTTTATTAACATTTTTATAAAACTCAATTTTTAAACGGTTGCTAAAAATTGTTTCATATTACTTTTAATCTTATTTTTTTCATTACTTTCTTCACGTTTAATGGGTGTAATATTTGCGTTTAATAACGCAATAATCGCATATAAATAATAGAATTGACATAAATGATACATAGAGTCAATGGTTTCTTTTGTTTTTAAAGAAAGTGCGTTTAATTCTTCATTATTAATACCTTCCATTGTGGCCAATGTATTTAAAATTTCTAATAATATATTTAAATGTTCAATATATTTAACACGAACATTATTAGTATATTCTGTATATAATAAATTGAAATCATTACCTTCGCGACCGTGTACTATAAGTGATTTCTTTTCACCAAGTGTAAGTTTGCGATATAAACCTTTATTTTCATTACACTCTTTTTCAGTCATATAATTAATAAATAACATCATAGTTTGAATACGTGATTTAGTATCCATACTCATTAATTCATTATAATTATGTGGTAAACATATTTGGCATTTATCAAGATTTAAGAAGCGTTGATAGCAATAACCGCCTTCAAAACCGCTACTTGTTTTTCTTGGTAAAGTAGATAAAATGGAAGCAATAATATTTCCACGAACAATAAAATGTTCAGTAATGGCTTTACATAATTGATTTTTATTCATTTTACACTGATCATTATTACCACAAAAGGTTGTAGGTGCTTGGTAATTACGTACTTGATATTGAACTTTTTTATTAAAAACTTTTCCTTTCATTTCATTTTCACCTTCTTTGCCTTCTTTGCCTTCTTTTCCTTCTTTTCCTTTATTTGGGATTTGATTTAAAAATTGTTGTAAATTATTATTTACTAAAAATTTAATATTGGAATTATTTTTATTATTTGTTCTATTATTTGTGGTTTTAGCATTTATTCTATTATTTGTACTTTTAACATTTTGATTTATATTTTGGAAATTAATATTTGTATTAATATTTGTATTAATATTTGTATTTAACCCAAAATTTCTGTTTGCTTTTTGAATCTTTTTCTTTAAATTGGCAATTTGAAGATTTCCATTTCCATTTCTATTTTTATTTCCATTTAATAATTCATTATTTTGAAAATTATTTTGGTTTTCAAATAATTTATTTTTTTTATTAAAAGGTAATCTTGAAAAATTTTTATTTGATTCAGATTGAGATTCAGAATATGAAGGTGATGAACTAGATGTATAAGATGATGATGATGAAGAAGAGTTATTATTATTTTTACCAAAACCTCCTACTTGTTTTTCTGTATTAGCATTTGAATTTACATTTTTATTTGTATTTTTATTTGTATTTTTATTATTTTTAACTTCTTTTAATGAATTTGATAATAATTCATTCACATGGCTAATATTAATATATCTTAATTTATTTTGTGGATCAACAATAGTCATTGGAATATCATCTAAAATAATTCCTTTATTAGAAAATATTTGAGGATTTAAATCCATTTCGTGATTCCATAAATGTTCTTGGAGTTGAGTTTTAAATTCGTTAACAATAAAAGTATCTTGATTAGAAGGTGTATAAGATAAAACGGCTTCTAATTTTTTGGAATTATTTGAATTTGAATTTGGATTATTATTAGTAATTTTAGTATGAATATTTTGTAAAGATTGAATATCTAATTGAAAAAGTTTTTTTTTATAAATAGTAGATAATTGTTTACAAAAATCAGGATTTAAAAAATGTGTATGGTAAGATGTATATAATTCTTTAGATATTTTAATAATATTATTAAATAATTCTTCATCATCTTTTAATTTATTAATTTCAAAATCATTAATATTAAACTTTTTTTGTTCGGCTTCTTCACTTTTTTCAAATTTTGTATTAAATGCTCCCATTTTAATTAAAAATAATATATATAATTAATTTAAAATAATATCTATAATTAAATTATATTTTTAATTTATTCATAAATTATTAATAATTTAAAATTTAAAATTATTAATTTATTCTTCTTTAATATAATCTTCAATATGAACACATATTTCATTTATTAAATTTTCTTCAATTTTTTCTAATGTTTTTGGTGTTAAATCATCTTTTAATGTTGATTTTTCAACAATATCATAAATATCATTTACTAAATGAATAAGTTTATCAGGATTTTTATCAATATGAATAGCTTTATCAATAACATCAATATTATGAATATATTTTTCACGTATTTTTATTTCAGTTTCTTTATGATTAGGATGTAATTCATCTTTAGCTAAACAGTCACAAATTTTATTTTCATTATTAAATTCTTTATTACATATTTTACAACAATTATCATTATTTAATTTATTTTTACTATTTCTAAATGATCCTAATGAAATCATATTATTTACTAAATTTTTAAATCTATTTTTTGGTGATAATGATTGATTATTATTATTATTATTATTATTATTATTATTATCAATATTATTAGTATTATTAATATTATTAATATTATTAATATTATTATTATTTAATTCAATATTTAAAGTTGGTAAATTTTTTTTGTTATTTTTAAAACAAAAAAAAATACATTTATAAAAATTTGTCATATTATCATTATTTTTCATTATTTATAATATATATTTTTTTATAAATTTCGAAAAAAATAATTTTATTATAACATAAATAAGTATAAAAAGTATAAAAAAGTTAATAATTAATTTTATTTAATAAAGTTAATTGATTCATATATTTTTTTAAACATGAATAATAATATGTTTTTTCATAAAAATGTTCCATTTTTTTACTCATAACATAGTGATGTGCTTCTTGATAATTTACTTGAGCATATTTAATAAAATAAGCCATTAATATTGCGTCAATATCTTGTTTATTTTTAAAACCTAAAATACAAACATTATTATTTTCGATAATAGCTTTTTTATAAATAAATTCAATAATATCATATAAATATTCATATAAACGTATATTTATTTTTTGTTCATCAAAATGGTTAATATCATAATCTAAATCAATTACAATTTCTTCAATAGAAGATGAATGAAATAATTTTTGAGTTTTAGATAAATGAATAATACTTTTAATTTTATTTCTTTTAAAAAATTTATCACTTTTTTCTTCTTCATAATAAGCAAAATGTATATATGGTAATACTTCAATCATTATTAATTATTTAATATATATTAAATAAATATTATTTATAAATAAAAAAAACAAATAAATAATCTAAAAGTATAAAAAAGAATCTAAAAGTATAAAAAAATAAATTTAAGGCATACTTTTAAAAACAACTAAATAAATTAAATAAAGAATTAATAATACTAATATTACGGTTGCTGCATATTTAAATGAATCAACAAAAGAACGTTCTTTTTTAACACCTAAATTTTTAGCAAGTTTATCAAATACTGATTCATTTTTCATTTTTTTATTTTCATTATTAAGATATTCGCTTTCTAAAATATCTTTTGCTTTTTTAAGTATATCTTTTGATTCTTTTGAAAGAGTTGTTCCAAATAATTTATCAATATATTCTTTTGTAATTTCATAAAATGATTTATCTTGATAATCCATATCTTTAATTTCACATTCATTAACATCATTACAAATTTTTTCAGGAGTTTTTTCTAAGAAATATTCAATACCAAAATAACTAATTGAACTTACGAAAATACCTAATAAAATACCAAATAATAAATAAATAGCATATTTAAATGAACTATTATATGGGTCATATTTAAATAATAATAATATAATAAATGAAATAAAAGGAATATTTAAATTTAATTTTTCACCACTTGTTAAAATGATACCGCTTGTAGAAGAAGCACATTTATCATTTTTAGAATTAAAAACTTTTGTAGTTAATTTAGAAGTACTCTTTTTACGAGTTAAATATAAACCATATAATAAAATAAATATTGTAACAAAATAAATACTAACATTTACACTATGATCTTCATTAGTACTATAATTTGAAATAATTGCTATAACAGCAATTAAAAATAATAATCCACCAATAATTGTATTACTTGTATTACTTGTATCATCTTCTTGATTGTTAGTAGTATATTTTTTATAAATAGGATATCCTAAACCAATAATATAACCAATAAAAAAAGTTGGACTAATGGTACCGTTTGATGTAATAATATTTTTGGAATGAAAATTGGTAAAAATATAAATTACAAATGATAAAGTTAATAATGTAATAAAATCAACAAATTCATTATTCCAATAATTTGGAATATATGTGCTAATGACTGATTTATCTTTATTTGTTTCATCTTTTGAAATTTCAATACTTTTATGATAAAATTTATCAGGATAATATTGTAAAAATGTGCTATAAACTATTTTTATACCAAAATAACCAATAATAATAAATGATATAAATGTTTGTATAGATTCAAAATTTGAAATATTATTATCTTTATAATTTATATCTTTTTTAACATATTTTGTAAAATTATTTGAATTATTACTCATTTTTATAAAAATATATAATATAAAATATATAATCTATATTTTTATAATATATTTTTTATTAAAAATATATTTTGTTAATAAAAATAAAAAAATGATTTATTTATTAAAAATAAATGAATATAAAGAAGTTGATTATAAGTATATAATATATTTATAATCGAGAAATTAGATTATTAAATATATATATAAACAAAATAAAAATGGATTATGATGAGTTTTTTTCGTTATATGATTCTGTAAAAGATACTTGTAATGAAGATACTTATAATGAAGATACATATAATAATAGTTTATCGGAAGAAAATATTGATGTAAATAAAATTTTAAATCATATTAAAGAACAAAATAATTTAAATGAAAATGATGAAATAGATGAATCTTATTGTACGAATTGTAAACATAAAAATTGTGTAATCAATGATGGTGAAATACGAGTATGTACAAATTGTGGTATGGAACACGGTGGTGTAATAGATGATTCAGCAGAATGGCGTTATTATGGTAGTGAAGATAATAAGCGTGGTGCTGATCCGAATCGTTGTGGTATGCCAAATAATCAAATGTTAGGAATTTCGTCATTATCAACGGTTGTAATTGGACATGGTTTTGAGTCATATCGAAAACTAAGTACTTGGTATGGATTAAATCACAAAGAGCGTGAATTAATTAAATTGCTAAACTATTTTAGACGAAAATGTAATATGTGTAATTTGCCGGAATCAGTTACGGAAAAGACGATTCATATGTGGAAAATGATTAGTGAAGATTATATAAAACGTGGAACACCAAAAGATTGTTTATATGCGGCGTGTTTTGTACACGCATTAAAAGATTGTGGAATAATGCGTTCAACTGATGAAATTTGTGATTTATTTGATATTAAACAAAAGAAATTAACGAAAGGGTGTAATGAATTTATTGAGTTAATGTATTATAAAGATAAAAAATATGTTCAAAAGAATTTATCATCCATTGGAACAAAAGATTTATGTGCTGAATATTCAAAATTATTAGATTATCCGGAAGAACCACGACAAATGAGTATTCGAGTAGCTATTTTAGTAAATCGTTTAGGAATATGTAGATCAAGTAATCCCAAATCAATAAGTGTTGGAATACTTTATTTAATTTCAGAACATTATAAATTAAATATTACAAAAAAACAAATTTCGGATTTATGTAAAGTATCTGATGTAACAATAGCAAATACGTATAATAAAATACTTAAATATAAAAAGTTTTTAATTGTTTAATTTTTATTTTTAACATTTTTTATTTTTAACATTTTTTATAATTTTTATATAAAAAATAAAAATCTATTTTATTTTTTACTATTTTTTTCTTTTTTAGCTGTTAGATATAAAAGGAATATATATAAATATATAAAATCAATACTTACCATGATTTTATAAATTTATAATGAATATATTTCATAATATTTATATTCCTATTTATCACACTCCTCAAATAAATAATGCGTTAATTATTAATGAAAAAACGTATAATTCTATTATATTATATCAAAAGAGAGAAGAAATTAAAAAGAATGAATTAAATAAATTATTAAAGAAATATTTATATTTACAAAATTGTGAACATATTGATATTTTACAACATTATTCATTAATTGTTAAAGAAATAAATCAATCACACGTAATAGTAAGTAAATTAAGTAATAATACAATATTTTTATATAAAGTATTATTAAATAAAGATTATAAAGATATATATGTTGAAAAAAATTTTTATTATGAACCATATGAATCCTATATTCCGAATCAAGATGAATTATGTTTAGTTTATACAAGATTCCAATTTACTAAAAGTGAAATATTTAAATTAATTGAAAATAATAAAAATTTTATTTATACTAATGAAAAAAATAGTACATTAATAGATGATTTTAATAAAAATAATATAAAAGATATTAAATTATTATTACAATTATATGTACCACAATTACCGAAGCATATATATTATAATAAATATAATTTAAATGAATTTATGAATTCAATATATAAAAGAGTATATAATGAACAGAATCCAAATCATAGTTCATTAAACAAATTTTTTGATCAAATACAAAAAATATCTAAATTTTCAATATTTGGCGGAATAGCATTAAAATATTATTATAAAAAATATAATATAAATGAAAAATTTGATTTTATCCAATCAAATGATTATGATTTAAATATAAGTTATTTAGAAAATAAAATAAATGACAATATTATTTATTGTAATTATGTTATATTTATGATATATAATATAAATTTGTTTTATAATAAAAAGATTATTGATAAAAATATAGAATTGAATGTAAAAGATGAAAATTCGCCATATATAAATATGTATATGACATTTTCAGAAAAAGATGATATGAATATATATTTATGGTTATTATCGCATCATACTATATTTAAATTAAAATCGTATTATTCAAATGTATTATATATACATGAAAATCAAACACCGCATATTTATAAAGCGCAATTTATAAGTGAAGAGTTAAATAGCATATTAACATTAAAGTATATTGAAAATAGTATTGTAAATGTAAAATCAATCATTAAATTAGAAGTTCATAATAATCAAACGGAACCTTTAGAAGTTCGTGTAAATAAAAATTATCATTTAATTGATTTTATATTTCGGACAGATATAAATGAAAAATTTAATGATTATGACAAAAATGATAAAGTTTATTATAATAATCCAATATTCTTAATGTTGGTATATATTGATTTAATACAAAAGTATAAAAATAATTGTATAACAATCAATTATCGAAAAAAATTAGGGAAAGAAGAAAAAGATAAAATGAGGTATAAATTTATTGTACATTATTTATTAATACCGTTTATGATAGAAAAGAATGATTATGTATTAAAAGTAATGTTTCATTTAATAAATGAAGATAAATATAAAAATTTATTATTAGATAAGTTATTAATCTTTAAATGTGAAAAAAATATATATAATCAAATGGATGAATTTTATGATTTTTTAATTGAAAAAGTTGAAATGATTATACATAAATATTTTAATTGCGAATATTATCGAAATATTAAAATAAATGATTATGGTTATCATATTATAAAGTATAAGAAACTAAAAAAGAATCAAAAAATAATAGAAAATATTGAAGTTGAAATTGAAAATGAACCATATTTTAAAATAAATGAATTTTTACAAATATTGTATGATGAGAAAAATATTGAATACAATATTATAAATATGTATCACGACCGATTAAATAAAAAAATAACAAGTTTAGAGCATATATTAAATAAAAAAGAAGTTGATTTAAATGATAAAATCAGTAAATTAATGAAATTATATAATAATTTTGAAAATATTAAAAGTGATTATGAAAAAGTATATGAAAAAATAATAAAAACAAAATATAAAAGTAAAGTATTATATAAACAAGAATGTGAAATCATTGAAAAAATAGATTTAATTAATGAAAAAATGAATTTAATTGAAATAAATGTTGAAATAAATAATAAAAACTTGATATTTAAAGAGAAGCTATCATTAATAATGAAAAAACATTTTAAAAAATATAAAGAAGAAGAAAAGAAGATAAAGATAATCAAAAAAGCGGAAGCACGTAAAGAAAAAGAAAGAATAGAAGAGTTAAAAAAAATAGAAGAAGAAAAAATTAAATATGAGCAATTAAAAAAAGAAGAAATATTGAGATTAGAAAGATTAGAAAAAGAAAAAGAATTAGAAAAAATACGTTATCAAGAATTACTTATAAAAAAGCGTACTCAAGAATCTAAAGAAAAGATTGAGAAATATAAGAAACAAACATATGATATAATTTTATATATTCCTAGAAAAACATATAATTGTGGAGTATATATTATAAATAAAGGAAATATATATATACATCAATTGGGAAATTATTTAAATTGGATTTATTATAATGTTTCATTTATGAGTATATTAAAAATAGTATGTTTATTATTTATAATTGGAATCATATGTTATGGTAAATATTTACATTATTTAGATGATGTAAAACGTTTAGAATTAGAAAGAGTACGTGAATCAAAAGTACAATATAGTAGAAGATTTAATTATCAATCACAAAATTACAAACAAAATAATTATAAACAAAATCATAAAAAATATAAATTGTAATGCGTTTGTTTTATAAAAATAAAATCGAATGTATAATTAGTTTCCCCACATAGCTCAGATGGAAGAGCAGCTGACTGTAGTGGCATATTTGCTGATGGGTTCATCAGCGGGTCGTGTGTTCGATTCACACTGTGGGGAACGTAATCTTTACTATTGATTAATAGTAAAGATTAATAGTAAAGAATAATATCAAATAGACGCTCATTTACAATATATTTTTTTACTTTTTATAAAATAAATTTTTAATTTATATAATATATTTATATAATATATATAACATATAAAATGTCATCATATGAAAATTTTTTAAGAAGACGAGCTGAACATCAATTAGCTTTAGAAAAGGAACAAAGAAAAGCAAATCGAGGACCCATTGGAAGTGCAGTTCATAAACTTCATAAAAGAATAAACCCAAGTGTTGGTCGTCAAATGTTACAAAATAAAATAAATAGTTTAAGAAGAAATAATGGCAATTTTGAATCTAGAAAAAGATTTTTAAGAGAAAAAAATAGAAGAACACTTACACCTTTAGAAAGAAATGAATTAGCATTTTATAAACAATTAAATACACGTGCTAAAAGTGCGGCACAACGTGAAGCTCGTGTTGAACAACGTCAAGCTCGTGCTGAACAACTTGAAGTACAACGTCAAGCTCATGCTGAACAACTTGAAGTACAACGTCAAGCTCGTGCTGAACAACTTGAAGTACAACGTCAACAGCGTGAAGCACAAAGTCAAGCTCATGTTGCTAGAAGGTACGTAAATAATGCTCTTAGATATTTTAATAATGCAAATAAAAGCAATCAAATGGCACAAAAATATTTACAAGAAATAATTAGATTATATAATGGAAATGAAGAATATATTAGTAATGCTACAGAAGCAACGAATCATGTATATGATATAGCAACTTATGCGAGTCAACAATATCAATTAGCTGAAGAATCAGCGCAAAGAGCTGAACAAGCAGCAAATGAGATTGATCTTTTTACAGTTAGACAACAAGTTGCGATAACATTAAGAGCTAGTAATGAGGTACAACAAGCTAGTCGTAACGCGAAAAATGCTAGTAATGTTGTTCGTGATTTAGCTTATGCTCATTTAAATAATTTTAGTCGTGCACAACGTTTATTATCAAATTTTTCACAACCAAATAATAATGAAGAAATTACTGAAGAATTAAGAAGAATTAATGAAGAAATTAAACGAAATAGTGCTGGTGCTGGAGGTAATGCTTTTGAAAATAATGTACAAGCTTATGGTTTAGGTGGTGGAATGAAAAAAAGAAAAAGTAGTACTAAAAAAAGTAATAAAGTTACAAAAAATAAAAAAAAAGTTACAAAAAATAAAAAAAAAGTTACAAAAAATAAGAAAAAAGTTACAAAAAGAAAATAAATATTACACCAATAATAATCTAACGGTTACAGTAACTCTTCAACAATAGGATTTCGAATAATACATCCATAATCATCTATATCTAAATATTTTACTTTTACTTTTTTTCCAATAAAATCATTACGATTTTTTTGAAAAGCATCATATATTTTTTTCCGTTCAAGCTCCGTTCCACTTTGAATTGCGTGAAAACTTTTTTTACTATTCGATTTATTACATTTCAATTCCCAAATCATTGTATTACTATAACTTCCAGTACCAACTTTTCCACCAACTATTGTAAATACTCCGTGCTTAAATTCTTTTGTTCGTAACACATCATATGATTTCTTTTTATATACATATAATCCGTTTTTATTTCGCACAATAATTCCTTCATAACCATTCATTAAATATGTATCATTTAATTTATAAACTTCTTCTTTATTTTTAGCAATTACACAATCTACAAGTTTTATATAATTAACTTTTGAAGTAATCTTTTTAAAATAAGATTTTAATAATTGAAAACGTGATTCAAAAATAGTATCTTTAACTAATGTATCAAACACCATATAAATAATCTTTTTTGAATCTTCTAACTCTTCAGCACTTAATTCATGTTTTTTCATAACTAAACTACTAATTACATTTAACTTTAAACCGTGACTATATAACTCTCCATCTAAATATACATTTTTTAATTTAAATTTATGCTCTAACTCTTCTTTAATATGATATAAATGAACAAATGGTTTCATAGATTTTGAATATAATGTTACTT
>JACCDX010279883.1_pt1 | contig 11835 bp, 11 predicted proteins | sample 7449681 | NCBI WGS metagenome assembly JACCDX01 (sample SAMN15323450, study PRJNA562643) | freshwater metagenome | isolation source: river surface water | place: USA:Blue River Watershed | collected 2017-08-18 | reverse complement strand
CCTCTACTCGATCGCGTCGTCCGGCAAAGTTTACCCCGAGGAAGTCCACCTCACTGTCGCCGTCGTGCGCTACGAGACCAACGGGCGCCAGCGTCACGGCGTGTGCTCGACGTTCCTCGCCGACCGCTCCGACCTAGGCACGACGCCGGTGCCGGTGTTCGTCTCGGATTCGCATTTCGTCCCGCCCGCTGATGGCGCGAAGGACATCATCATGGTTGGACCCGGCACCGGCATCGCGCCGTTCCGGGCGTTCATGCAGGAACGCGTCGCCACGGGCGCGACGGGTCGTAACTGGGTGTTCTTCGGTGACCAGAAGCGCGCCACGGACTTCCTCTACGAAGAGGAATGGGCCGAGTATCAGGCCAAGGGCCAGCTGCACCGGCTCGACCTCGCCTTCTCGCGCGACCAAGCGGAAAAAGTCTACGTGCAGGATCGCATGCGCCAGAACGGCGCCGAGCTCTGGGCGTGGCTCAAGGCCGGCGCGCACTTCTACGTCTGCGGCGACGCCAAGCGCATGGCCAAGGATGTGGATGCCGCGCTCCACGAGATCATCGCGCAGCACGGCGGCATGGAGCCCGCCGCCGCCGCCGACTACGTGAAGGCGCTCAAGAAAGAGCACCGCTACCTCCGCGACGTGTATTGAGTTGGAGATTGCCGAAGCCCGGACCGCCTGCCACTAGCTCCGCCCTCAACATGAGCCTGACCTACAATAATCGTGTGGCCCTCGTCACTGGCGCGGGCCGAGGCATCGGCAAAGCGATCGCGGAACTCCTCGCCAAGAACGGCGTGACCGTCATCTGCGTGAGCAAGTCCGCGGACAGCTGCGGCGCGGTCGCGGCCGGCATCGTTGCCGCCGGCGGCAAGGCCAAGGCCCTCGCCGTCGACGTCGCCAACGGCGCCGCCGTCAAGGCCGCCTGCGAACAGCTCCTCGCCGAGTTCCCCAACATCGACATTCTGGTCAACAACGCCGGCATCACGAAGGACGGCCTGCTCTTCCGCATGAGCGAGGACGACTGGAACAACGTCCTCTCGACCAATCTCACCAGCTGCTACCACTTCACGAAACTCATCGGCCGCCCGATGACCCAGAAGCGCTGGGGCCGCATCATCAACATCACCTCCGTCGTCGGCCTCATGGGCAACCCCGGCCAGGCCAATTACTGCGCCGCCAAGGCCGGCATGATCGGCTTCACCAAGTCGATCGCCAAGGAATTCGCCGCCCGCAATATCACGGTCAACGCCGTGGCCCCGGGCTTCATCAAGACCGACATGACCGCCGCCCTCCCCGAGGAAGCCGGCGACAAGCTCATGGGGGTCATCCCGCTCAAGCGCCTCGGCGAGGCGTCCGATATCGCGAACATGGTCGGTTTCCTCGCTTCCGAGGAGGCCGGCTACATCACCGGGCAAGTTTTTGCCGTTGACGGCGGCATGGTGATGTGATGCCCCTTTCCCTCAGGTTTCACCCTATTCCCTTTTCAACATGGCCGACCAGAAAACCATCGAACAACGCGTCAAGCAAATCATCGTTAACCAATTGAATGTTAACGAGGAGCAGATCACTCCCGAGGCTTCGTTCCTCGACGACCTCGGCGCCGATTCCCTCGACACGGTCGAGCTGATCATGGCCTTCGAGGAGGAGTTCAAGAACGAGATCAAGGGTGAGATTCCCGAGAGCGACGCCGAGAAGCTCCAGACCGTCGGCGACGTGATCAAGTATATCGAGGCCAAGGCCTCCGCCAAGTAAGGTAAATTTCCCGAAGGCGTCCTGCCGTCTGGCCACAGACAGCAGGACGCCTTTTTGTTTTCCGAGCTCCCCACCACGATGGAAACCGTCTCCCCGCACAAACGCGTCGTCGTCACCGGCCTCGGCGCCATCACCTCCCTCGGCCACAACGTCCCGGAGTTCTGGGACAACATCCTCGCCGGCAAGAGCGGCGTCGGCCGCGTGACCCTGTTCGATCCGAAGGACCACAGCAGCCAGATCGGCGCGGAGGTCCGCGGGTGGGACGTGAACCAGCACATGGACCCGAAGGAGGCGCGGCGGAACGACCGCTACACGCACTTTGGTTTCTGCGCCGCGAAGCAGGCCGTCGCCGACGCCAAGCTCGACATGGCCAAGGAAGACCTCGACCGCGTCGGCGTCATCATCGGTTCCGGCATCGGCGGCATGTGGACCATCGAGACGCAGCACAAGAACCTCCTCGAACGCGGCCCGCGCAAGGTGTCGCCGTTCATGATCCCCGCGCTCATCAGCAACATGGTCGGCGGCCTCGTCGCCATCGAACTCGGCGCGCGCGGTCCGAATTTCTGCGTCGTCAGCGCCTGCGCCACCGCCACGCACGCCATCGGCGAGTCGCTCCGCATCATCCGCAGCGGTGAAGCCGACGTCATGGTCTGCGGCGGGGCCGAGGCCTCCATCACGCCGCTCGCCTACGCGGGTTTCTGCTCGATGAAGGCCATGAGCACGAACAACGACGCGCCTGAGAAGGCCTCGCGTCCGTTCGATGCCAACCGCGACGGCTTCGTCATGGGCGAAGGCTCCGGCATCCTCGTATTGGAGAGCCTCGAGCACGCCCTCGCGCGCGGCGCGCACATCTACTGCGAACTCGCCGGTTACTCCGCCACCTGCGATGCGTTCCACATCACGCAGCCTGACCCGGAGGGTAAGGGCCTTTCGCTCGCCATGAGCCGCGCGCTCAACGACGCCCGCCTGCGCCCCGACGAGATCGACTACATCAACGCCCACGGCACCTCCACACCCTACAACGACAAGTTCGAGACCCTCGCGATCAAGAAGGTCTTCGGCGACCACGCGCGGAAACTCCTCATCAGCTCCACCAAGTCGATGACCGGCCACCTCCTCGGCGCCGCCGGCGGCATCGAGGCCGTCATCAGCGTAAAGACGCTCCAGACCGGCGAAGTCCCGCCCACGATCAACCTTGAGACCCCGGATCCGGACTGCGACCTCGACTACGTGCCCAACGTGAAACGCCACGCCCAGGTCCGCGCGGTGCTGAGCGACAACCTCGGGTTCGGCGGCCAGAACGCGGCGCTCGTTTTCCGTAAGATTTAGTCAACCTGCCCGCTTGCCGGCGCGGGCCCGCACTGGCATCAGGGTGTCGCACACCCATGATTACCCCGTTGCGACACCTCCTAGCCGCGGCGTGCCTGTTCGTCGGCATGTTCGCGTTTGCGGCTGATACCAAGCCGTCTGGCTCAGCTGAAGAATCCACCAAAGTTGCCCGCGACTGGATCGGCCATATCGATGCCGGCCAATACGCGGAGAGTTGGAGCGATGCCGGGAAGCGCTTCAAGGCGATGGTGACCCAGGAAAAGTGGGTCGCCGCCATGGAACAGATGCGCCAGCCGCTCGGCAGCGTGAGCGCCCGCGAAGTCTCGGAGGCCACGTTCTCCCACGAAGCGCCGCGCGCCCCCAAGGGCGACTACTGGATCGTGAAATTCGCGACGAAGTTCGAGGCCGTGTCCGCGAACGAAGTCGTGATTCTCGCACCTGAGGCGGATGGGTCGTGGCACGTCGTCGGCTATTTCATCCGTCCTGCCGCCTGAGTCTGCGACTGCACGCGCGCTTCGTGGGCCGGTTTGCTTTCTAATAAACTCCTGGCGCCGAGCGCGTCGTGTTGCCGACCGACGGCCGCCGGGGCTTTGCTCGCGGGAACCCCAGACCCCATGGCTAAAACCAAACGACGCACCAGCCTCACTGAAAGCGATCCGGAGCGGAGCCTCGAATTCGAGTTCGTCCGCGCCACCGAAAACGCCGCGCTCAATTGCGTGCATTGGGTCGGCCGCGGCGACAAAGAGGGAGCCGACGCCGCTGCGTGCGACGCCATCAACGGCACGTTCGACCACATCGACATGCGCGGCGAGGTCGTCATTGGCGAAGGCATCAAGGACGACGCCCCCGGCATTTTCCTCGGTGACAAGCTCGGCACGTGGAAGGCCGGCTCGCCCAAGTTCAACATCGCCCTCGATCCGATCGACGGCACGACGAACATCGCCAAGGGCCTGCCCAACTCGATCTCCGTGATGGCCGGCGTGCTCGCGCCCGAGAAGGGCGCCGCGATGGTGAACATCCCGACGTTTTACTCCGAAAAGCTCGCCTATGGCCCGCAGGTCGCGCGTGAGATGGAGAAGAGCAAATCGATGCGCTTCACGCTCGATACGCCCGTCGAGGAGATCATCGCGAAGACCGCCCAGATGCGCGGCAAGCACGTGCGCGAAGTCGTCGTGGTGATTCTCGATCGCCCGCGGCACGACAAGATGATCAAGGCCGTGCGTAGCGTCGGCGCGGCGTTGCGCCTGATCTCCGACGGCGACGTCACCGCGGCCATCGCGCCGTCGCTCCCCGACAGCGGCGTCGACCTCTACATGGGCATCGGCGGCTCGCCGGAAGGCGTGCTCACCGCGGCCGCGCTCCGTGCGCTCGGCGGCGACCAGCAACTCCGCATGTGGCTGCGCGACGACGAGGAGAAGGCCCGCATCGCCACGGACCCCGCGGCGAAGGACCTGAAAAAAATCTTCTACTCCGCCGATCTCGTGAAGGGCGACGGCGCCATCTTCTGCGCGACCGGCATCACCTCGAGTTGGCTCCTGCCCGGAGTGAAGCTCGTCGGCCGCCGCGCCACGACGCACTCGATCCTGATGCGCGCCCGCAGCCGCACGGTGCGTTACATCCAGGCCGTCCACGACCTCGACCATAAGACGATTTACCTCCGCAGCCGCGACGCCGAGACGCTCGTTTGAGGCGGGCGGCAAATTGTCCAAAAAGCCGTTGACGGCGGCTTTCGCCGGCCCTTTTAGTCTCCGTTCCAACTCAGTGGCTCGGTAGCTCAGTTGGTAGAGCAGAGGACTGAAAATCCTTGTGTCGTCGGTTCGATTCCGACCTGAGCCACCACTTTCAAGCCCGCTAGCCTGCAAAGGTTAGCGGGCTTCGTGTTTTTCAGGCGGGGCTGCGGGCGCACGTGACCTGCCGGCTCCCTCAAACGGGGGAAGAGCGGAAATCGGGGCGAGAATTGGAGAGAGAACAGTCTCGCCGCCGCTTTCAGGCGTCGTTTCGTTCGCGCGGTTTCTTACCCCTATGCTCCTTCTCGAGGTTACCCTGTTCATCGTGGCCGTGGTCGGCGTCATCTGGCTCGGCATCAAGAAAAGCGACACCGGTGAGTCCGGTTCCGGCAACGCCGCCGACTACTTCCTGGCCGGTCGCGGCCTGACTTGGTGGCTGGTGGGTTTTTCGCTGATCGCGGCGAACATCTCCACCGAGCAGTTCGTCGGCATGTCGGGCGCGTCGGCCAATTGGCTGGGCATGGCAATCGCGTCCTACGAGTGGATGGCGGCGGTCACGCTCGTGGTGGTGGCGTTCTGGTTCTTGCCGAAGTTCCTGCGGGCCGGTCTCTACACGATCCCGGAGTTCCTCGAATATCGGTTCGGCACCGTGGCGCGCCTGACGATGGCGATTCCGGCGCTGGTGACGCTGGTGTTCGTCGCGACGTCGTCGGTGATCTACTCGGGCGCCAAGTTCGTGTCGGAGTATTACCACACGGTGCCGGTGCTGAACAACCTGACCGCGGTGTGCTGGCTGATCGCGATCTTTTCCGCGGTCTACGTCTACGTCGGCGGTCTCCGCGCGTGCGCGTGGACGGACCTGATCTGGGGTTCGGGGCTGATCGCGGGCGGCGCGGTGGTGATGGTGTTGGCGTTCGTCCGCCTCGCCGATGCACCGGCGGAGCAGCTGATTTTGACCAAGGTCCAGAATTCGGCTGCGACAGTGGAAGACCTCCGCCAAGCCAACGCGTGGGACCGGTTCATCTTGCTCAATGACGGCAAGGACGGCGAAGCCGTGGCGCGCGAAGGCGAGAATCTCTCCGGCGGCAAGCTGCACATGATCCGTCCGGTCACCGACAGCGCGATCCCGTGGACGGCGCTGCTCGTCGGCCTGTGGATTCCGAACTTTTTCTACTGGGGCCTCAACCAATACATCGTGCAGCGCACGCTTGGCTCGAAGTCGCTCGCGGAGGGCCAGAAGGGCATCGTTTTCGCGGCGCTGCTCAAGCTCATCATACCCTTCGTGGTCGTGATCCCGGGCATCCTGGCGTTCAACCTCTTCAGCGGCGACCTTGCGAAGCCCGGCGGCGGTTACGACTACGACAGCGCGTTCCCGGTGCTCGTGCGCAACCTTGTGCAACCGTATCCGCTGATCTCGTGGTTCGTGCTCGCGGCGCTCGCCGGCGCGGTCATCAGCTCGCTCGCGTCGATGCTTAACTCGGCTTCGACCATCGCGACGATTGACCTCTACCAGAAGTTTACCGGCGAGAAGTCCGAGACCAAGCTCGTGAGTGTCGGCAAAGTGTTTGTGACGGTCTTCGTGGTGCTCGCGGCGCTCTTGGCGCCGAAGCTCGATGCCTTCGGCGGCATCTTCGCCTACATCCAGGAATTCCAGGGCTTCATCTCGCCCGGCATCTTGGCGGTGTTCATCTTCGGCTTCTTCTCGCCGCGCACGCCGCGCTACTTCGGCTGGCTTGGCATCGTGGTGAACGCGGTGGCCTACGCGGCGTTCAAGTGGGTGCTCGGACCCGCTCTGGTTGCTCGCGGTTGGTGGTTCTCGTCGGAGATGGCCTTCCTCGACCGCATGGCGCTGTGCTTCTTCCTTGTCGTGCTGGTGGGCGTCGTCGTGACGCTCCTGCACCCGCTGCGCGAGCCGGTGAAGATGCCGGTCAACGACCAGATTAACCTCGAGTCGTCCTCGGCGGCGAAGAAGTGGGGCGTCGTGACGGTCGTCGCCACGATCGGCCTCTACCTCTGGTTCTGGTAACCGAATTGCGGCCGGGCGCGCGGGTCGCGTCCGGCCGATTGTCCGCGCCTCAGGCCGGCAGGTCGGAAGCGGCGAGCAGCAAGCGCACCGACTCCTCGAGCCCGGCGGCATCGCCCGCGTCGAAGCGGTTGAGCTTCGGGCTGTCGAGGTCCAGCACGCCGAGCAGGCGACCGTCGTGCACGAGCGGCACCACGATCTCCGAGTTCGAGGCGCTGTCGCACGCGATGTGGCCGGGGAAGTCGTGGACGTTGGGCACGACGACCGTCGCGCGCCTCGTCGCGGCCGCTCCGCAGACGCCGCGGTTGAGGGCGATACGCACGCACGCGACCTTGCCCTGGAATGGCCCGAGCACGAGTTCGCCGCCCTTGAAGAGGTAGAAGCCCGCCCAGTTCAGTTCGGGCATCGCCTGCATGAGCAGGGCCGAAGTCTGGGCCAAGTTGCACACCCAGTCGCGTTCGCCGTGCAATACGGCGGCCAGCTGGCGGTTCAGCGCGGCGTAGAACTCGGGCTTGGTGGCGGCTTGGATGGCAGTGACGGTGTGCGACATGGCGAAGGGCGCAGTGGTATGCGCCCGCGGCGCGGTGGCAAGGGGGCGATTGCACTGCGCCCGGGAATAAACGAGCGTCCCGCGGCTCCCACGCTCGCATGTCCAGCGATGCCTTCACCCTGCTGGTAGACGCGCACTACGCGCCGCTCTACCGGTTCGCCCTCAGCCTGACGAGGAACTCGTCCGACGCGTGCGACCTTACCCAGCAGACCTTCTTCATCTGGGCGCGGAAGGGTGAACAGCTGCGCGACGCGGCGAAGGTGAAGTCCTGGCTGTTCACGACGCTCTACCGGGAGTTCCTCCGCGGCCGGCGTCGCGCCGACCACGTCACGGCGCTGGAGGACCTGCCTCCTGGCGAGTCCGATCCCGCCGCGCCGGAGGTCGATCTCGTCGCCGGGATGGACGCAGCGCTTGTCGTCGAGGCCCTGGGGGAAGTGGAAGAAACCTACCGCGTGCCCCTGACGCTGTTTTATCTCGAAGACCTTTCCTACCGGGAGATCGCCGAAACCCTCGAGGTGCCTATCGGCACCGTGATGTCGCGACTGTCCCGCGGCAAGGCCCAGCTCCGCGTCACTCTCGCCCGCAAAGACGCCGCCCGCACGCCGCGCATCGTGCCCTTCAATTCCGGGAGGAAATCCTCATGACCAACCAGCAGGCCCAATTCGTTCTTCACGCCTACCGCGCGAACGGCGCGGATGCCGCCGACGCCACCTTTGGCGAGGCGCTGGAGCAGACCCGGCGCGACCCAGCGCTTGCACAGTGGTTCGCCTCCCAACAGCGGTTCGATCGCGCCGTCAGCGCCCAACTCGCCACGGTCCAGCCTCCGGCTGGGCTGCGCGAGGCCATCCTGGCAGGTGCCCGCGCCAGCCGCGGCGATGCGGTGCCCGTCGGCCGGCTTCAGCGCCGTTGGCTGAGTTCGACCTGGCTCGCGCTCGCCGCGAGCTTGGCGTTGATCGCCACGATCAGTGTCCTCGTCTGGCCGAAGGAATCGCTCGGCAAGGAGGCGCTCCTAGACTTCGCCATCGCTGACCTGCGCGGCGCGGACCACGAAGGTCGAGTGGGGTCAGAAATTGCTAAAGTTCAGGCATTTCTGGGCTCGTCGGACGTCCGCTTGGGGCGGGGTATGCCCGTCGATTTCGCCCGCTTGCGGGCCGACGGTTGCCGCACGGTGAGCTTTCGCGGAAAGGAGCTGCTGGAGGTCTGCTTCGAACGAGACGGTCAATGGTTCCATTGCTATGTGGCTCAAGCGAAGGATTTTCCGCAAGTCGCTGCGAAACTGGCCACGATCTTTCGTCACGCTGACGGCATCACGGCCGGCGCCTGGCGCGAAGGAGAGCACATTTTCATCGTCGCGAGCACCGCCGGCCGGGACGCGATCGAGCGGTTGATCTAGGGCCTGCCAATTTTGGTATTAGCAGGAAGAAAGATTTCTCCGCGCAGAATTAGGCAACAACGGCCCAGTTTTCCGCCACTGAATGCGCGGGTTGCGCGGGTCGTTGTAAAGGGTGGGTCAGGGCGGCGCGGAATGTAAAAGGCACCCTCCGAAATGGCGGTTGTCTGAGGCGGGGGCGGGGACTTTGTGCGTCCCTTCGCATGACCAAACGCCTCCTCATCGTCCTCCTGCTGTGCTCCGCTCTGGGCGCCTTTGCGTCCGGTGCGGTCGCGTCGGAGCGGGCCGAGACGCTTCGCGCCATCAACTGGGTCGAAAATCCCACCAATCACACCCGCCGCGGCTCCAAGGGCGAACTGGGACCCTACCAGTTCCGCGCCCAGACATGGCGGCTGCACACTTCGAAGTCCTTTGAACTCGCCGTGGTGCGGGAACACGCGGACGCCGTCGCGGTGAAGCACTACGAGTGGATCAAGCAAGGCCTGGTGGACACCGGCATCGCGCCGACGCCCTTCAATATCGCGCTGGCCTGGAACAGCGGCCTCGGCGCCGTCCAACGCGGTCGCGTGCCGACAGTCAGCTACGGCTACGCGCAACGCGTCGCGAACCTCGTTGAGGCGCAGCGTCATCAGGTGAACTCGGCCGCGATCGCCGCCGTGGTGGCGGCTCCAACGCCGGCGGTCCCGCGCTTCGCGGTTGAGCCAGGTGTGCAATTCGTGGCCACGGGTGGTCCGCGCTTTGCGCTCGAGTCGCCGGACGCCCCGGAGCCCGTGGTCGTCACGGAAAAGGCGCCCGCTCCGGTCGTCGCTGCGCTCGCGACGGAAGTGCCCGTGATCCGCGTGGACGAGAATGCGCTGACTTTCATGGGCGCGGCTGCGCCGCGCTTCGCGTTGCTCAAGTAACGCGCCGATTTTTCTCTGCCATAGTCGGGACGCCGTCCGCGAGGGCGGCGTCCCTTTTTTATTCGAGGAAGTTCGTCTGCTTCGGCGGCTTCGGGGCCTTGGCGGCGTCGTCGGAATTCAGGTGGCGCGGCGGACGCGCCACGCGCGACGCCACGGCGGCTTCGCGGTCGGCGACGATGCGCTCGCACATCTTCTCGATCTGCAGGTGCAGCCACGTGCTCGTCGGGCTGTTCTCCGAATAGTCGGCCGGGCCGTAGTGGTCGATGCGGCCGGTCTGGCGCAGGCGGTCGTTCTGTTCGAACTCGGCGCGCACGGCGGGATTGTAGACCGCGTAGGTCTTGCCGCCGCCCTTCTTCACCACGGAGAAGCTCGGCACGTCGCTCGGACCGTCCGCGATGTAGATCATGTTCTGCAGCGGGATGCGGCGGTCCTCCGGCGTGACTTTGGCGTTCACGTCGATGGCCGGATTGCGGTTCGTGCCCTTGTTGATCTCGAAGATCGCGCGCGTCTTGGTCGTGTTGTCGATCATCACGCCGATCTGCGCGATCTCGGCGGCGGCCTCGAGGGGGAACTCCTTCTGCTTGAGGAAGCCGGGACGGAGCGGATTCTCGATGAACTCGCAGGCCCAGATGCCGTCGACGAACGGCGCGATGGCGCTGCCGCGGATCATCTCGGCGAGGCCCGTGCTGACGATGTAGTGCTCGAGGACGATCTCGTGCTTCTGGAACTCCGGCTTGGCCTTCACCCACTCGCGCGAGCTTTGGAAAAACTCCGGCAACCCCGGGTAGAACTTCACCTCGCCGCCGCACTCGCGGAGGATGCGGTTGTTCAAGCCCGCCATCGGACCCGCGAGCACGTAGGTGAGCAGGTGGTTGAGGTAACTGATCTCGGGCGAGATGTGGTAGCCGCGCTTGCGGTAGTTCTCGGCGAGCGCGTTGGTCTCGGCCCAGAACGCGGACTCTTGCACGCCGTAGCGCTTGAAGAGCGGCGCCTGCATGTAGGCCGGGATGAGCGTCTTGTCGAAATCCCAGATGCAGGCGACGATGTTTTGGGTGAAGAGCGGGGAGGACATCAGGAAAAGTTTGCCAGGCGGCGACGGCCGACCCTGATTGGCTGAACCAAGCCGCCGCTCGCGGCTGACGCAATTCGCAATTTCTCCTCTGAAGAACGCGTGGAAACGCTGCCCGACATCGGCCCGTTCCAACTGCGCCTCGACGAACTCGACGCGCAGATGGCGGAGCCGTCCTTCTACGCCAACGCCCGCCGCGCGGCCGACGTCACGCGCGAGCAGCAGCGCCTGCGCGCGCTCGTCGACGAGCACCGCGCCTACGAAAAAGCCGGTCGCGAGGTCGCCGAGTATGAAGAGCTGCTGAAGGACCCGAAGGCTGACGCCGGTCTGCGCGAACTCGCCGAACTGGAATTGCCCGACTTGCGCGCGCGCCATGCTGAACTGCACGCGAAGGTCCTGCGCGCGATGATCCCGCCCGAGCCGTCGGACTCGCGCAACACCGTCATGGAAATCCGCGCCGGCGCCGGCGGCGACGAGGCGAGTCTCTTTGCGGCGGATCTTTACCGGATGTTCGTCAAATACGCCGAAGGCCGCGGCTGGAAGGTGCAATCGATGTCGTCCAGCGGCTCCGACCGCGGCGGCTTCAAGGAAGTCATCTTCCTCATCTCCGGCACCGACGTCTACAAGCAGCTCAAGTTCGAGAGCGGCGTGCACCGCGTGCAGCGCATCCCGGTGACCGAGGCCAACGGACGCATCCACACCTCGACGGTCACCGTCGCGGTGTTGCCCGAGGCCGAGGAAGTCGACGTGCAGATCGACCCGCAGGACCTCGACATCACGGTGCAGCGCGCCAGCGGTCCGGGCGGTCAGGGCGTCAACACCACCGACTCCGCCGTGCGCATCATCCACAAGCCAACCGGCATGATCGTGTTCTGCGCCGACGACCGCTCGCAGCTGAAGAACAAGGCCCGCGCCATGGCCGTGCTGCGCTCGCGTCTGCTCAAACTGAAGGAAGAGGAGGAGCGCGCCAAATACGCCGCGCAGCGCAAGAACCAGATCGGCACCGGCGACCGCAGCGAGCGCATCCGCACCTACAATTTCCCGCAGAACCGCGTGACCGATCACCGCATCGGCCTGACGCTCTACAGCCTGCCGCAAGTG
>JACCDX011666576.1_pt1 | contig 11836 bp, 8 predicted proteins | sample 7449681 | NCBI WGS metagenome assembly JACCDX01 (sample SAMN15323450, study PRJNA562643) | freshwater metagenome | isolation source: river surface water | place: USA:Blue River Watershed | collected 2017-08-18 | reverse complement strand
TGGGGCATTGAAGAGCTGGGTGCGTTTGTAGGGAACGGTGGCGGCCATTTCACGTACGCAGGAGGCGAACTTGGAAATACGGGAAGTGCTCTCATCCTCTTCCTCCATGAACTCACTGTTGTTTGATGCAACAGATGGAGTGAGCGATGGATATTTTGAGGCCAGTGAAGACATTTCTTCTCTTTTGGAGGGTGATTTTACATCCGCAATACGGGGGGTTGCAGGTCCCACGGTAAGTCGTTTGACTGTCGGGGCTCCCAACATGGTCGCTAAAATATCCTCGCCGCGGCGCACGCGGTCATATACCGATTTAGTATAGAGAGTGATGGTTGATTCGGGAATATCCACATCCATTCGCACGGGCTTGGATTTGTCCAGTTTTCCATATGTATGGGAAACACTGTCGATTTCTTTTCCATTATTGAGTGCGATGTAATTCACGGAATGAGTATACCAGGCCTTAACGTCCGGTTGAATGCCGGATATTTTGGTATATTCAATCCGTATTTCATCGGGAAGGGCTTTCAGTTTTGCGAACTCGGCGAGGCCGAAATTATTATCATATAGTGTGACCTTTTTTCGCTTCTCACACAGGAATCCAACGATTACGTGTCCAACATTCGTATCCTTTTGTTTTACACTATAATGGCGTATACGCGGAATAAAGGATGAAAAATCCGGTCTTTCCACATATTTATAATCCTTTCCAGAATAGGCAAATGTTCCTTTTTTCTGTGTTAGTACAATTTGAATATCATTATCAACTGAGAGGGATGTTAGAATTGCGGGTATCGCCTCCTGCGTAATACCTCCCTTCTCCGCGACCGGCTTTTTGGCAACATCAAATGTCCGTTTCCGAAAATCCTCTACCCATTTTTTCACGAGGGGGCATGTGAGTTCCTCGGCGGCCTTGGCTCCCAACAGGAAAAAGAGCAACATACGTGTGATGTAGGTATTCCAAACGGGTTCCAGCTGCCAGGTGGAAACACGTGCGTAGAATGTATCGGTGTCCCTGACACCGGCGGCTTCCAGGTTCTCCAGACATCCCAACAAGGCTGCACGCATTACGCGACCTATGTCGGGGGCAAATGTGAGTCCAAACATGGTGGAATCCACCCAACAATTATCGGGTATTGCGGGGAAAGCCCTGGAAGGGCAGTCTCCCCGTAATTCGGCGCGGACTCGCTTATAGTCCGCCGCGGTGATTTTCATTCCGGCGCGTTTCTATTTTTGCTACTCATTAAAAGCCAAATGTGCTTGTGGACGCCAACATGGGGCGCACTTTGTTGGCAGCATCGTACTTGGCGTTACACTGGATATTGGGCTCAGGGCAGGCTTGAACTGTGACGGCAGGGCAGGCGGGACAGGCCTTGGGCTCAGGGCATTTCACGGTGGGGCAGCGAGGGCGGGGGCAAGGAGGGCACTCGCCAATCTTGCAGGGCTTGGAGCATGTGGAAATGCAGGGGGGGCACGAGGGCACAGAGGTCTTGAGGACGTACTTGGACATATCGGGCTGAGGGGGGCATTCGGTCTTGAGCATATACTTGGACATGTCGGGTAGGGGCGGGCAGGGGGGAACCGTGGCCTTGAGTACCCACTTACTGGGATCCGGCTCAGGGCAACTATCCTCCACAACCTTCATTTCCAGGTTATCCTCACTCGCGGCCTGGAACCCCTCCAAACGTCCCGACTGTTTTCCATGACGCATGCCAATGGCGTATCCAACAAGGATTAGCAGGATTGCCGCTAATAGTAGCACTCCTGGTGAAACGGCTTTCATTGCGTTCGCTCTTTCTACATTACTCACAATAATTTCCCGTTGTATTCGTTTACAGGATCGTAGTTGGGGCAACCGAACATTTGGGGATACCAGGAACCCCAGGTATCACCGAGACGATTACAGACCATCTCGTAATTTCCCTTCCATGAATAATTGGCACTGACCTCGCTGGTATTCTCAATGCAACCAAAATCGGCGGGGGCACCAATGTTGGCACCGCGGATTTGCCGACAGACTTCCTCGGCACGTTTCTTGTAATCCGCACCTCCTACAGCCTGTGTATTGAATGCCGCAGTAGACCCACGATGCCGTATCTGATCTTCGGTCATTATGAAACCGGGACGCACCATTGCATCGGGATTGCTATTGTCGGAGGATGCAAATAGGCTGAATCCGGCTCCAACATGTTTGGTGGGTATGCTGTAAATGCGGGAGGGGTCACTTACATATGTGCCTCCGTTCTCCATACGGGTATGGGTGGATTGGGGGCGGGCCATGTAGGAATCCGTACCACCCGTCTTGGTTTTTGTCGCAGTCGTGGTATTTTCAATGGTCTTAGTACCCATAATGATATTTGTTAGGAGTTGAAGTTCCGCCGTGAGAATCTTCTTTACATCATCGGGAATCGCCGTGCCTGTTTTTGCATAGGACATGATGCGGTTCTCCAGGGCTGTGAGACGATCAAGAAGGTTGGTTTTCTGGGTATATGTTGGGTCGTAGGAGAGTTCATACCGCCATTTGGCATCCTGGATATTCGCAAATATGCTTTGGATATCACCAAGTCCGAATCCAGTTGAGTCGTAGGATTGATCGGAAGATTCGTTAATTGTGGATGCGGAAGGAGGTTCACTTGTGTTAAAGAGTGGGGCGTATGAAGTTGCGGAATCAGGGGCCTTACCAAGTGATGCGAGGAATGCGTTTGCGGATTCCGTGGTAATTCCTGTATCCGCAAGAGTCATTTCACCCGAAGAAATTTTCTCAATAAATTCGGATATTTGATAACGCATCAAGTTTAATGAGGTGTTTTTTGCAATAATGGTGGGGGTTTGGGTAGCCTGTCCCAACGTAAGTATTTCCTGGTCAATACGGTAAATGAGATTCGTCAATAAAGTAATGGATGGATTTCCTGCTACAGAGGGCGAAGGCCCAGGTGATAGCACAGCAGCTACGGATGGCGAAGGTCCAGGTGGCGAAGCATCAGCCACGGTTGGCGAAGGCCCTGGTGGCGACGCATCAGCCACGGTTGGCGAAGGCCCTGGTGGCGACGCATCAGGTTCCTCGTAATTGAAAAAACCCTCCATTAACCGCTTTGCATAAAACATTTCTACTCAGGATTGCCTTTTAATTCATTACGAATTTCGCGTATTTTTTGCACAAACAGTTCTTGGTAAGATGCCGGCATGGGTGTATCTGTATACGAATACCCTAATACCCGTTGTTCCATAGCATCCAACGTATCCCTCATTTCCTTTTGTTTTACCTCTTCCACGTCATAATCCATTTCCAAGTACCACTTGAGACTCTGGATATTATCGTGCAACCATGCCATGAAATCTCCTTTTGATGCTCCTGGGGCAGCAGCGGAGGGAGCCACTGTTGGAGCCGCAACAGGAGCGGCCGAAGGAGCTGTAATGGACTTTACAGCACCTACACTCTTCGGAGTCCGTCCTTCGGGGTCAAAAAGTTCCGGCAGAGTTTGGGCGCTCCGAAACGTTTTCATGAATTGCCTGGCAGTCGCCGGAAATATTGTCACTTCCTCTACGGTAATTTCACCACGATCCACACGTCCCAACACATCCGCCACATTTTCGCTCAAAACCGTCAGCTGGCTTTTACGTAGATCCACAATTTCCGACACAATTCGTAATGCCTGTAGGCGAATCAATTCATTGTCAATGGCATTTTGAATGAGTTTGAGGTCTCCTGCGGTGATCGCATCTACACCCATGATTTGCGTTTGCTGCACCACCGGTGGCGGTGGTGCCACCTCCACTGCACCCGAAAAATCCCCGTATTTCTGGCGTAAATACGCCGACGCCGTCAGTGTGGAGGGCGAAAGTGTATCCACTTCCCCACGGGGCTGCCGAATCGGGGTTGGGCGTTTATAGGCATTAAAGTCACGACCCGCGATGGCCCGTTGGGATTCCTTTGCGACCGACGGCCCCCCAGTGGTAGACGGCGCCAGTCGCCGAAACGGACTCTGAAACCCCTCCATTCTACGATTTCATTGGATAAGTTCGCAATACCTGTAACCCCTGTTTATATTCGTCTACCAGCCCCTTTACAATTAAATCGTAGTTGCGTATGTTGGGAGCGCGGACTTTATAGGTTGCCAACAACGACGGTGCGTTCGTTTTGAGACCTGTTAGAAATAGCCGGTCATTCGGAATAGCCCGTCCCAAATTCCGAATTGTCCATTCACTCAAAAAGTAATTCACAGTTTCCAACAATGTATTGTACTCCGTATTGAGAACCCGTTGTTCCGTGACACGGGGCACTTTACTCAGTATTTCAATACCACGTGTAAACGCCCTGATGGCCTCGGGTACATTCTGGGTGACATAGGCATTCGCGGTATTTCGTAGGAGCGCCTGGATATAATTGAAATTGGTCTTATCCAGGGCATATATATCGGCCGCATTATACGCTGTTTGAAATTCGGTAATAACGGATTGTAAAGATGCATCCAGTGTTGTCGGTGTAACGGGCCTTTGGAAAAGTACATCCTTGAATTCATTGAGGGCGGCCGTGTAATCATCCAGGAGTCCCTTGACTTCCGCCGCACCCACATTCGTTCCACCCACGTAACGAATCTTGGCCCCCATTTGCTGAATACGGGCCTGGAGTCCCGAGGACAGGCTTCCATAAATGGCGCGATTTTCCACAAATAAGGAATTCAGTTGACGCATAATACGCATGACCTCCTCTTTGGCGGCGGGCGTTGCGAGTTGTCTTTGTGGGAGGTTCGGAATTACCGTGGCAATACCACGGCTATAACCGGCATATTTCTCGGCCATTTGGGTAATTATATCCAGACTGGCACCTGGACTTCCAACAGTTGCTAAATCCATTTCCATGAGACGCACGTCAAAATTCATACCGGCCGCTGAAAGCGCGGCGATTTGGTCGGATGTAAGTGCACCATAGGCCGTTTGAAATTGGCGAATGGCCGCAAGTGTACTTGCTACACTATCCTGTTTAATGACAACGAGCTCATTGAGTATGTTGGAAGTGAGGGTGTTGTATTTGGCGATTGTAGTATCAAAGTCGGCAAGGATACGCGATGTATCCTGAATCCACGTGACTTCGGCGGGAATTTGGAGTGCCGCAGTTCGCAGGGGCTGCGAAAACGAGGCCGAAACGGCCATATTTGCCTGATATATATTCGTGAAACGGCTCATGGATAGAAGGGCGGCCTGGTATTTGGAGGCACGATCCGTCGCAGTGCCCGCGGCAATTATGTATTTGAGGGTCGCCGTCGCGTCGGCATAGGTGGCCCGCACCGTTTCGGCGGCATCCAATGTGACGGCCGCTTGTGTGAGAACGGCTTTATTGGCCGTAAGATTACGTTCGGCTTCCAGGACTTGTGGATACGGTGCTAAATCAAACGCACGGGGAGGTGTACGCATGGCCGCCAACTGTACCTCAAAGTCGGTAATTGCTGTTGTGGCTGCCTGTACTTTTTCGGCAATTGCCGTTGCGGCCGCCGTCTTCGCCGCCTCCAATTTAGTATTCAGCTCGTATAACATTTGAACATAGCGTGTACGAATTGCAAGGAGGGTGTTGAGATCCGTGGCACCCGCAACGGCCGTGGTATCCGCCGCCGTATTCGTGCCAGTTACCAGTTGCGAGAATTGGATACCCACGGCGGCCGGTGAAGATATGAGTGAGGAAAAAATCTGAATCATTTGTTGGAGTTCCGATTTCGCCGTATCAATACTTCCTGTTGCGGGAAGGGCCGCGGTTACCGCGGCGGTAAGTTGCGCGTATTTTTGATACATTTCCTGCATTTCCAACACGGTCATCACGCCCCCCGCGAGTTTCAGCATATCGGCATTGAGGGTCGTAAATGCGAGCCGAACATTTGTTGGAAGTGTGGCTTTCTTGGCCTGGGCGCTGAGAACCGCGGATGAAAACGCTTTTATCATATCCGCGAGGGCCTTGGAAATTTTGGAGACGGCGGTGGTGGTCAGGGCTACGTATTTCTTTTGTAGGGAATCCAGGGTGGCCGTGGATACGGAGGGGGCAAAAATGGCCGCGGAATCCGTGGTAACACCTGAGGCGTCCACCACGAGACTCATAGTCGTGGCGGTGGTCACGGTATCGCTGAAGGTGGTAATTGCCGCCTGGACGGCATTTTGTTTGGTAAGGAGTTTAATGGCGGTTTCGGAGGCCGCAACGGCATCTTTCGCCTGTTTCAGAGCGCTGACGTATTTGTTGGAAGTGGTGGCCATTTCGGCGGGTGCCAGGGAAGCCATGGCCGTGGCATCGGCCTCCACGGATGCGGCGGCGTTAATTACGGTGGTGGGCATAATACGGGAAAACGCCTTTACAGTTTTCCAGTAGGCGCTAAAGTCCGTGAGTGCCTTGGTGGTAAACGTGGCAAATTGGGTTTTAATGCTTGCGAGAATGGTGACGTATTGATCGGCCACCTGTTTCAGGATGGATTCCGCCCTAATGCTGGGGAGTCGCGTGAGGGTCTGATTAACCATGGTAATAGATGGTATTTCGGCACTCAACACGATGCCCGTGGCGAATCCCGAAATGTCCGTAAGCAGCGTTTTTACCTCGGTGAGGGCCTTTTTGGATCTGGCGCGCTGGATTTCAAGAGGTAGGGATTCCGCATTTCCAACATACGTCTCAATTACGGATGCCAACTCCTCAAAACTCAGCGAATCGGTGATTATTTGGCGTTTTGTTGGAAGTTCGGTAAACGCATTGCTCATGGAGGGGGCGATGTAATCGCTTAGGGGGGCTTCAGGATCGGTAACGACCTTGTAACTTTCCGTGAATCCGTCTAATAGGGTTCCGCCATACTCCCGCAGTTTGGCAATCAGAGTGGCGTTTTTGGTTGCGTATGTATCATTATACAATTCAATTATTTCAGCGACGGTTGTTTCGTTTAATTTCCGCCGGTCAAAATCGGCCTGTGCGGATACCTGTGCGAGTGTTCCGGTAGCCGATAAGAGGGCACCTCCACCCAGGGGTTCAATACGCCGAACTTGTTGGACATAGTTCACAATCCGATCCAATGCCGCCTGTTTTGCGGTTTTAAACATGACGCCATTGCTCGCGGCCGATTGAATAGCTAATTGTTGTGTTAGAGTTGTGTATTTATCCAAAATTCCTACACTTATCGCCGCGGTTGGATCCGATTCAAGAGTGGTTTTATCGGCCGCAATTCCCGCGGCTGCTTCCAGAATATCGGACGAAAAATAGATTTTAAGTGTACCATATTTACTAAGCTCGGTTTCAAAGGTGGTAATGCTGGAATTTGTGAGTGGCTTGATCTGATTGCGGATTTCACGCAAATAGCCTTCGTATGTGCCGCGTATTGCCGATACCTGGAAATCGGAGGATGCCGATTCAACATCCCCTTTTGCGGTCCATGCATCCACTTCCAACAATGCGGTCGTTAGATTTACCGAAGGTATTGTGCGAACAAGATCGCGTTCAGAAACAACAAGGTCAATTAATTGTTTCGTTTCGGTTTTATAGGCATCTAAGTCAGCAATTACGGGTGTTGGCGCTGGCGCTGGCGCGGGTGATGGTCCTGGCATATTCTACTTAGGGTGCCATCAGATTATCATTTATATATGAAATACACCCAGGACGCTCGTAAGAGGATAGCCATGCTCCGGCATTTCCAACACGTCGCATTGAATTCGCCAATTCCTGGGCTTCGGCACCGCGTTCCAGTATATCACGCGAGGGGGTGGCCTCGGGATTTTGAATATAGGCCTCAATTTGTTGTAGGTAATAGGGTACATTGAGAAACATGGATTTTATATCATCGCGTTTAAAAGACGCATCGGCGGATTGTGGGGAATATATTTCCAGAAAATAGTTGAACGAATCCCGTGCCTGTCCCCAATCGCGATAATCGGGTTTTGCGAGCAGAGGATTCGCAGTTGTCGCAGAGGCTGAATCACGGGGGATGTAGGAAGCTTGGGTGGGTTGTGGCACCTGTCCTTGTACGGTTGTACGCGCCCCTTGGTATCCTTCACGAAATGAGTGTGCGCGTGTTATAATGTAATACAGTGTAATTATGGCGACAATACATATTACACACAGTGTTTTATGTATTGGCTTCATTATCATCTTATATTGGAATGTGCTATTTACAAATTGCATGCCCAGCAGGGAATACTGTCTTTACGAATGTAATCACCCATTTGAATGGGTCCCTTGCATGTTTCAAGTTCGGGTTTTTTAGGAGGAGGACAGGCCTTTTTAGAAGTACATTTGGGTTTGCACTTGGTAGTCTTTTTGGTGCTGGTGCCGGTGCCGGTGCTGGTGCCGGCGCTTGTACCAGATGTATCAGATGTACCAGATGAGCTTGTGGTAGAAGTATTTTTTGTGGACTTTATAACTACCTGCGAGGGTAATGTATTCTGTTTGGCCCAATTTGCCAACAAGGTCTTTTCAGAAGAAGATAAAGAATCCTTCTCAAATAATTCCGAAACCCATGTGGGCTGCACTGAATCACTATTTGCCAACCAATAGTTCATAATTGCAACTTCATCATCATCCAATCCATCACGCGTAGTTGTACCACCCAACATTTTTGGAAAAGGTCTACTTTCAGTAGGTGGAAAAACGGGAGGTCCATCACATGAACGTATAGGAGGTTGGTTAATATTAGGATTATAATATAGTGGGCATTCCAGTGGTGAACTAGCTACAGTAGGTGGCGGCGCAGCCACAGAAGGTCCAGGTGGTGGCGCTGCTACAGCAGGGCTAGGGCTCGGGCCAGGTGGTGGTGCATCAAATCCCTCCACTACATTCATATTTGCCGGGGCCTTCACAGTGCGCTGCGCCTCCTTACCCTGCATTAACATGGGTGTACTTTCCCCCGCATTTGTTTCCTCAATAAGTGAGGGTGTAGACTCAAAAATCCCCGCATCGGGTCCAACTGTAGGAACGTCTTGCATCCGTTTCGGTACATACGTATTATCCGCCACAACGGGTACCATCGCTTGCCCCGTCGGCTGGATAAATTTCCAGCTATCGGCACGCTCCTTCACATCCGCCTGAAATGCCTCGGCTGTTAAATACAGTCGCTTCATAATTTCAGGTAAAATATACAAAACAATGCCTACAAAGGCGATGATGAGCCAAATAGCTACCGTCTTCATTCTACATCATAGGGGATAAAAAATGAACCATTCCATATGTTGGGAATGGTGCACGCAAATGTCGTATTCTCTTTCTTTCAAACCCGATAATAACGTGGAAGTGGGCATTGATGAAGCCGGACGTGGCTGCCTCTTCGGTCGGCTGTATGTAGGAGCCGTGGTATTCGCCAAAGATATAGATGACTTCTTTGATCACGGGGCCGCCCTGGCCACGATTCGCGATTCCAAGACACTCACAGCTCGCAAGAGGGCTATTCTGTACGATTATATCCAAGAGGCCGCCCTTGATAAAGCGGTAGCCTTCGCTGAAGTGGATGAAATTGATACCCACAATATTCTTCAGGCGGACCTTCGGTGCATGCATCGGGCACTGGATTCTCTCACCATTCCCGTGGACCGTATTCTCGTTGATGGGGATCATTGGAAACCCTGGCGTGGTGCCGATGGCCGTGACGTGGAGGCGCACACCATTGTAGACGGGGATGCATCCTATATGAGTATTGCTGCCGCGGGCATTCTCGCCAAAGTCGCACGCGATAACTGGGTAACCGAAGTATGTGCAGCACATCCGGAATGGGATGAACGCTATGGACTCCTGAGTAATAAAGGATACGGTGCACCGGCACATATGCGCGGCATTCAACTCCATGGAGTCACGGATGAACACCGGCGTTCATATGCACCCGTAGCACGGGCCCTTGGACTTCCAACAAAGGAAAAGGTAAAAGGAAGGGGGGCAAAAGTACTCCGTCGCGGTTGGGCCGGTGATAATGAAGATGCTTAAACAAAAAAGATGAGGGACCGTTTTTTGATTTGTTGGAAATTCATAAAACTCACGGAAAGCAATGCGCATTCTCTTTCTGGATACCGAGACCAATGGACTCCCCAAGAATCGCTTTGCCTCCTACACGATGACCGCCGCATGGCCGGCACTTGCCCAAGTCGCCTGGCAGGTCTGGGATTTCCAACAAATTCCCCCCCTCACTCCTATCCCTATTGCCGAATCCTCGCTCCTCGTTCAACCCGCGGAGGGAACCGCGTGGAGTGCCGAGGCCGCCGCTATTCACGGAATTACGGAGGCGGTCGCGCGAAGTGAGGGATGGCCGGTGGATCGTGTTCTCCTGGCACTCGCCGAGGATGCCGCGGACTGTGACATGGTGGTCGCGCATAATTTGGGATTTGATAAACCCGTTTTATGGGCGGCTGCCCATAAGGCGGGGATGCATCCGGCGGATTGGTGGCCAAAGAAGGAGCTTTGCACTATGTTGGAAACCGTGGGCTATTGCAAAATTCCCAGTACCTCTAAATTTGCCACGGCCAAGGATCCCTACAAATGGCCCAAACTCGCTGAAGTATGGCAGACCCTCTACCCTACTTCACCGGTGCCGGCGAACTTGCATAATGCCCGCAATGATGTGGCATTACTTGTTTCCTGTTTCACGGAACTCGTGCAGCGACTTATCATCACCCTTCCCGCGGGTCACGTGGTCTCCGCAGGGACACGATCCGTAGATTTACTGCGCCGACTGTTTACCATTTTGCGAATTTAAGATATTACGGATTCCAAGAACGCCGCGTCCTCTGCCCGCTGGTCGGCCATACTTTTTGCCGCCGCAAAGTGCCCCCCGTCGTGGTCAATTCCCACACGGACATGGTCTCCCCATCCAGCTGCCCTCAGGCGGGCGGCCCATTTCAGCGCCTCATAGGGGAGTACTTGTTTGTCGTTGAGTGCCGTACGAATCACCAGGAGAGGACATGACCCTTTTTTACAGGATGGGACAGTATCCACAGGTGAAATCCGCTGTAATGCACGGAATTCCGCGGGCCGCCGGGCCGGATCACCGAATTCATCGTATTCCAGTTGTGTAAGGGGGAGCCGTGGATTCAGGGTCGTGCGCAGAACATCCACATAGGGGACCTCAGCATATACGGCTACCACCAGGTCGCCGTGCTCTTGGGCAATATTCGCGGCTAACCAGCCACCCGCGGACCGCCCAAAGAATACCGTTGCAGAGGGACCCACACCGGTGGCCCTCTGGAGAGCACGAATTCCCATAGCGGTATCGGCGAATGTCTGGTGTTTACGGACCGCTGTGCGTCCTCCATCCCACCAGGCATCTCCGCCCTCGCGGCCTCCCCGTGGACACACCGTGCCAATTGCCCATCCTGCCGCTAAGTAAGGTAGCCAGCGTTCAGGATACGCACGGCGTGCCGAAATACCGTAGGCCCCGTAGGCCTCCACCAGGAGTGCTTTGGGACGTTTTACAGCGGATACCCAGAAGGCGGGTACTGTGTCGGTTGTGCTACCAAAATACGACAGCCTCAGCGGTTCCGGATACTCTAACAGCTTCTGAAGTCCCCCTTTTCGCAATTCCCAAACGGAATCGGGAATGCAAGGAATGCGGAATAGAATTGTTGGAAATTTGGTAGGTGCATGGATTATATGAAATGCTGGGGGAATCGGTTGTGGCTCTTCTATGAGACAGATCCACTCTTCATTGACATATCTCCACACAGTATCATGTCCCCGCGAAACCGTCACTACCAACATACCTCCTCCAGTCCCAGCCCCAGCCTCAGCCCCCGCAATGAGTGACGCATCCGATATCCATTCACCTGTTGGAAGTGGAATTACTTGACCCGTGATCCAGTTTACTAGGGCATCATTGCGGGCATAGAAACCGGCACCAATAGGAAT
>JACCDX011006651.1_pt1 | contig 11836 bp, 10 predicted proteins | sample 7449681 | NCBI WGS metagenome assembly JACCDX01 (sample SAMN15323450, study PRJNA562643) | freshwater metagenome | isolation source: river surface water | place: USA:Blue River Watershed | collected 2017-08-18 | reverse complement strand
TTAGCGAGCGCCAGCCTTTGCAGCAGCCTTAGCCATTGATGACTTCTTATTAGCTGCAGAGTTCTTGTGGATGACTCCCTTTGATACTGCAACATCGAGAGCCTTTGATGCAGCGCGGAGTTCAGTTGTGATTGCAGCAGCGTCACCCTTAGCAGCAGCGTCGCGGAACTTGCGAACAGCTGTCTTGATAGATGAAAGGACAGACTTGTTACGAAGGCGTGCCTTCTCGTTTGTCTTGATGCGCTTGACCTGCGACTTGATATTTGCCACGCGATGCTCCGTTACTTAATTTAAAGGTAGTTATTTGGCCAATCCGGCGGATTGAACAGGCCCGTAGGTTATCAGCGTGAGCCTATGAGGCCAAAATCGAGGCTATTTGGAGCGTGCGGCAGCGATACTGGCCAGAGCCTTCTCCAGGGCAAAAATCGGGTCAGAACTGGCCCCCTTCACATCCGCATCGGCCTTAGCGATGGCCTCTGTGGCAGCTGCTATCCCTCGTGGAGTCCATCCCGCTAATTGGCGTCTGGCTTTATCGATCTGCCATGGAGCCATTCCGAGTGTTCCTGCCAACTCGAATGACTTCTGGCTGCGATTAGTGCCAGAGACTTTAGCGAGGTTGCGAAGAGATGAGGCAATCGCAGAAGTGACCATCACTGGATCTGTGCCAGTTTCAAGTGCGCTTCGAAGAGTGACAAGTGCTGTTGGAAGATTGCCATCTAGCGTTGCATCAGCAACATCAAAACCTGTTGTCTCAATCCTTCCTTGATGGAACTTATCGATGATTGCTTCATCAATCACGCCAGCTGGTGCATCGAGAGATATCTGTGAGACGGCTTGCTGCAGTTCACGAAGATCACTGCCGAGTGCCCCCACCAGAGCAGTCACGGCCGCAGGAGATGCTTTGCGCCCACTATCGAGGAAGAGATCTTTTACAAATGCTTCTTTCTCTGCCTCTTTCTTGAGAGCATCGCAGGCGATAATTTCAGGCTTTACCTTCTTTATGGCGTCAAGCAGTGCTTTGCCTTTGACTCCCCCCTTATGAATAAAAATCACAGTGGTGGTGGGATCGATGGCATCGAGATAGCGAGTTACCTCATCCTTGCAATCATCGTCGAGATCTTGGAGGTCTTTGAGCACTAACGCTCTGCGCTCAGAAAAAAGAGAGGGCGCAAGAGCATCGGCAATATCTCCCACAATGACATCGCCTGCACTCAAGGTAGTGACTTCAGCTTTTTCATCACGAAGTTCTGCCATTAATTTATTGAGTGCGCGATCTGCAAGTGCAGCTTCTGCGCCTAGGAGGAGATAGATTTCTTTCATCTCTACTCCCTTCGCTCTAATTTAGCTGCAATAACCTCAACCGTGACTTTTCGCGCTGAAATGAGATCTGGTGCTGATGCACTTGAACTGCTATCGATCCGTCACGATCTGTACGCAGAACCTTAGCGTGAATTCTCTCAAGAGCCGAGATGGTCAACGGGGATGGGTGGCCGTAAGTGTTTGCCTCCCCCACGCTTATCAGCGCTAGAGCAGGTGAGAGTTCTCGCATCAACGCTTTATCTTGATACCGAGAGCCATGGTGGGCAACTTTATAGATATCGACCATTCCCACTTTGCCACGCAGACGCATTTGAACTGGTGGCTCAATATCTCCCGATGCAAAGAGTGAGAAATCCTCAGAATAAATCAACGCTGCAATACTGAGGTTATTGGGGTTATCATCGTGCGCCTGCACTCTCTCTGGCCAGAGAACATCGATTGTGTATTGGCCAATCGTTGCTCTACTTCCAGCTGCGATATTTCCAAACCAGGTCTGCCCCACTTTGCGTCCTTTACGAGCACCGCTGAGTCCACCGATGTGATCTGCATGTGCATGGGTGAGAATCAGAAGTGGAATTTCCTTGATATGAAGTCTTCGTAAACATGTATCTATCAGTGATGGATCAGGACCCACATCAATAACTATGGCCTGCTTCTCGGCCAAGCGCACAATCGTGGCATCTCCCTGCCCCACATCACATGCATATACCTGCCAATCATTTGTGGGAAAGCGACCTACCCAAATAAAGATGGCGGAAATCAAAAGAAGAAATATCAGAGCTTTGACTCGAAATACAAATATCAGCAGAGTTGCTATGAGGGCAATTACAGCTCCTAATAAACCTTTGCCTATCGTCAGAACTGGAAAGTCTGCACCCCATCGAGCAACTCCCGTAATGGCTGCCGCAAATGGGCGTATAAAGAAGATAATTAACTGCGCCATATCTAGCGAGAAAGGAGAGATGAGAGCTGCAATAAAACCTAAAACAGTGATAGGTGCAACAAACGGAGCTGCCACGATATTGGCAACGATTGAGATGGGTGAGATATAGCCAGATAGGCAGACGATGATGGGTAGACAGAGCGCTGTTGCAGCTATTGGCGGTGCAACGGCAGATGCTATTTTCTGAGGAAAGTTGCCCTGAATTTTCTCCATCAAAGCTGGTGCCACCAGCAATAAACCTGCAGTTGCAAGAACTGAGAGAGCAAAACCTGGATCTCTTGCTTGCCAAGGATCAATAGCAATGACCGCTGCAATTGCGACAGCAAGGGCGGGAAGAGAATCACTTCTTCGGCGCGAACCCATCGCAACTAGGGCAACTGCTGCCATTGCTGCAGCTCGCAGAACAGATGGTGTCGGTCGCACCAACGCGATAAAGATCGCAAGGAAGATTGCAGTGGCAATCAGTCGAGGAGGAATGGTGCGAAAGATAAATTGCATACACCAGAGAATGAAGGCTGAGACGATTGCAAAGTTAGCTCCGCTCACAGCAACTAAGTGGGTGAGCCCTGATCTCTTCATATCATTCTTAAAGTCCGCACTTTGCTTCGCTGTATCTCCAATTACCATCCCAGGAATGAGGGCTCCTGGATCGCCGTCTCCACTTACCTGGCGAAGTCCGAGACGAATAGAAGCAAGTGCTCTCTGAAATCTCGATGGAGGAGAAAGTATTCGCAGAGCTTTGGTTGCGCTCATCAGCGCTGCAATCCGTTCTTCACTACTTCTGATGAGCATTCCAGTAATTTCAAATCTCTGGCCAGGTAGAAGTGTCTCCACCGAGGATTTGGGTGCAATTATTCTGATGGGTCCATACTCGGTTGCAGCAAGAAATGAGTAGCGCCGTGGAGCAAAGGTGCGGCCCATTGCCTTCTTTATTGTTGGTGATGGGTCAGTTCTTACTGTTGCAACAACGCTCATCGTCGAACCTAGGTGCTCGCGTAGTGCGCTCCCCTGAAGGGAACTCTGTCGCAGTGAGAGCAGACTTGCACCGAATGCGAGTGCGAACACTAAAGTCATTGCACTTGTCCGCCTCACACCTGCCAAGAAGATAGAGAGAAGGAGCCCGAAGAATACGACTGTCCAGGCAGAGAGGAGACTCTGTGCAACTGCGCCAATCCAAATCGCAGCTGCCAGGGCAAGCGCCCTGCTATCTACTAAAGACGGAGTTTTGTCTTGAACTTTGTTAATGTGCTTGAGCCAATACCAGGGACTTTCAGTAAGTCATCCAATGTTGCAAATGGCCCGTGCTCTTTCCGATAACTCACAATTCTGTTGGCAAGCACTGGTCCAATCCCATCGAGTGCTTCAAACTCTTTGGCGCTAGCTCTATTGAGGAGAAGAAATCCAGAATCCTTAACCTTGAACTTGACTACAGACTTTGAACTTCCAGATTTTGCATAAATATAAATCTGTTCTCCTTCTGCGATGATTCTCGCTTAGTTCACATCAGAGGGATCAGCCTTTGCAGTCAATCCTCCAGCTGCCTTAATAGCATCAAATACACGAGAGCCGATTGCAAGTCTGTAAACGCCAGGAGTCTTCACAGCTCCTTGAATATCTATAGTGATATCAACAGCTGCAACATCAACTGTCAGAGGTGGTGGTGTAATAGCCTGGCTTGGAGAAGATGAGCGGATGATAAATATAGAGGAGATTGCCACGATCCCTGCTGCTAATGCCAAAAGAGATCGTTTCTGTAGTGGGGTGTAGTGGAGTTCGCTCCACCAATTTCTAATATTTTCCATTGAGCGATAATCGGTTATTTTTATGCGCTCTATCTCTATTCTCGCACTCCCTGTGGATGTTACGGTGAGTCCATGAAGAGCGACTCTATGAAGTGGCAGCACGGGCAAACGGCATACACAATCTTTGGAGAGATTACTGAAAGTATTACTCCTCTCCTCATCGCCCATGGTGGCCCTGGTTTCACCTCACACTCTATGAAGGTAGTTGCGCGATATGTGGAAGCTACTGGCCGAGCTGCAATCGTCTATGACCAAATCGGATGCGGAGAATCAACACACCTTCCCGATAAAGATAAGAGCTTCTGGACAATCTCACTCTTTGTTGAGGAGTTCGCTCTCCTTGTGAAACATCTGAATATTGAAAATGACTTCGCACTTCTTGGTCATTCATGGGGTGGATTACTTGCTGCCGAGATTGGAATTACTCAACCCCAAGGCTTAAAGGCACTTATTCTTTCAAGTGCTCTTGCTGATACTGATATGTGGGAGACGCAAGCGCGAGGCCTTGCACTTGAAATGGAAGAGGAATTTTCCGAGCCACTCATTCGCCATGAAGATGCAGGCACTATCGATAGCGATGAATATGCAATCGCTATCGCTGAGTTCTATCGCAGACATCTCTGCAGAATTCCGGCGCCACCAGAAATCCTGACTGCAATTGAAGAGTCACAGAAGGATCCCACCGTTTATAGCGCGATGTGGGGACACTCAGAGCTTTCCTGCACAGGAAATCTAAAGCACCATGTGGTCACAGATCGCCTTCACAAGATTACTGTGCCCACCATGATTTTCTCAGGTCGATTCGATGAATCAACGCCTGCAAGTAATCTGAGTTATCGTGATGGCATCAAAGGTTCACACTGGGAGATCTTTGAAGAGTCAGCCCATATGACATATATGGAAGAGGCGGCCAAATACCAGCGCCTTCTCAATGACTTTCTTGAAAAGGTGCTTTAGGTTAGATAACGATATTGACGAGCTTTGGAGCGCGAGCAATCACCTTTTTAGGAGTGGCTCCCGCAAGCTCTTTTACGATATCTGGATGAGCAAGTGCAGCCGCTTCAAACTCTGCCTCAGAAATTGAAGGCGATACATTGATGCGTCCCTTGATCTTTCCATTGACCTGAATAACTGCTTCAACCTCATCTGCAACAAGGAGAGCAGGGTCAACCTCTGGCCACCCAGCTACTGCAATCGCAGGTGAATGTCCAAGGCGCTCCCACATCTCTTCAGCTGTGAAGGGAGCGACAAGTGAGAGCATGATTGCAATCGCTTCTACAGCTTCACGCACCGCAGGATCTGCAGCGCCACAACCTGAGTCGATTGCCTTTCGAGTTGCATTCACAAGCTCCATGACACGAGCGATGGCGACATTGAAGCGGAATGACTCCACAGCAAATGCTGCATCATGAAGAGCTTTATGCGTTGCCTTACGAAGAGCGAGATCACCTGATGAAAAATCAACTCCAGGAGCTGATGTGACATCACCAGAAAGTCGCCATGCACGACTTAAGAATTTAACGGAGCCAGATGGTGAAACATCTGCCCAATCCACATCATCTTCAGGTGGTCCTGCAAATACCATGGAGAGGCGAATTGCATCCACACCGTGATTTTCAAGTTCATCTGAGAGGCGAACAAGATTGCCACGAGACTTCGACATCGCAGAGCCATCCATCAAGACCATTCCTTGATTGAGAAGGCGAGTGAAAGGTTCATTAAACCCAAGCATTCCCATGTCATTGAGAACCTTGGTGAAAAAGCGTGAGTAGAGAAGGTGAAGGATTGCGTGAGTAACGCCTCCCACATACTGATCTACGGGTAGCCAGGTATCAACATCTGCACGAGAGAATGGCTCTTTGTCGTTTGTCGAAGATGGATAACGAAGGAAATACCAAGATGAGTCAACGAATGTGTCCATTGTGTCTGAGTCACGAAGAGCTGCAGCACCACATGATGGACAAGTTGTGTTGACCCAATCAGTTGCTGCAGCAAGTGGTGATTGGCCCTTTGGTTTAAGGTCAATATCTTTGGCTGCAGGAAGAGTGAGCGGAAGCTGATCTGCTGGAACTGGAACTTCTCCACACTTATCGCAGTGAATGATTGGGATTGGTGTTCCCCAGAAGCGCTGGCGTGAGACGAGCCAGTCGCGGAGGCGATAATTGCGAGCAGCTTTTCCAAGTCCCTTGGATTCCAACTCTGCAGTGATAGCTGCGATAGCTGCATCTTTATTAAGGTCATTGAGAGAGCCAGAGTTGATGAGTGTGCCGCTACCTGTTGTGGCAACACCTGAGACTGCTGGATCTTCTTCATCTGTCTGCACCACAACGCGAATAGGAAGTCCCATCGCCTTGGCAAAATCAAGGTCGCGCTGATCATGAGCAGGAACTGCCATGATTGCACCAGTTCCATAATCTGCAAGAACATAATCTGATGCCCAGATTGGAAGTTTCTCTCCATTAACTGGATTGATTGCAAAGCGCTTGAGATCGACTCCCGACTTGGGGCGATCTGTTGCTAAACGATCAATATCGGAGGCAGCCTTGACTGAATCAAGGTAGGCGCTGAACTCTGTTTCAACAGGTCCACCCGATGCAAGTTCTGCAGCCAAAGCTGAATCTGCTGCAACAACCATAAATGTTGCACCGTAAAGAGTATCTGGACGAGTGGTGTAGATAGTGACAGGTTCCTTGCGGCCCTCAATTTCAAATTGAACATTGGCACCTTGTGAGCGGCCAATCCAGTTACGCTGCATGAGAAGTACCTTCTCAGGCCACTTACCTTCAAGTTGTTCCATGTCATCGAGAAGTCGATCTGCGTAATCTGTGATCTTGAAATACCACTGGTTGAGCTTCTTCTTTGTTACAGCGCTATCGCATCGCTCACAGAGACCTGCAACTACCTGCTCGTTTGCAAGAACTGTTTGGCAACCTGGACACCAGTTGACTGCAGAATCTTTGCGATATGCAAGACCGCGCTTATGAAGTTCGATAAAGAGCCACTGATTCCACTTGTAATACTCAGGGTCACATGTGTTAAAAACACGGTCCCAATCGAATGAACATGCATAACGACGCATAGAAGATTTTTGAACTGCGATATTTTCATAAGTCCAATCGCGAGGATCTGCGTTGCGCTTAATCGCAGCAGTCTCTGCGGGAAGACCAAATGCAGCCCATCCAATTGGGTGCATCACCTTGAAACCCTTTTGGATCCAGTAACGGGCAATCACATCACCTAGCGCATATGCCTCAGCGTGACCCATATGAAGGTCGCCCGATGGATAAGGGAACATATCGAGGACATATTTCTTAGGACGAGGATCATCTGCACGACCTGATTTAAAAGGTTCTAGCTTGTCCCAAATTGGCAGCCACTTCTCTTGGACATAGGCAAAGTCATATGCCGCGTGTTCTTGAGGTTCGTTGCTCATATGCTCATCTTAACGGATGATAAAGATTGAATTTTCTGTGGAGATAAGGGGAATCGAACCCCTAACCTCTTCCATGCCATGGAAGCGCGCTACCAATTGCGCCATATCCCCTTTGCTCATATCTCTATGAGCGCTGTTGTGGAGCGAACTTTACCTCACAGAATCAGGGATAACAGAACCACCATCTTGACCCAATACTGGCTCAGGAATCGACCCTGCATTGTGCTCGGTGAGCAGCCAACCCTTGTGAGAGTCACTTAAGACCGACCATGAAGCATTGGAGAGGCCACCGATCTTTGACCACATGGGAATTGGTAACTCCAAATAAGTGCCGATAATTGCTCGAGCTGTTCCACCGTGCGTTGCAACGATGAGTGTTTCTCCATCTTTGCCTGTTAGAAAATCTTCAATGGCAGCTCTAGCTCGAGCGCCAACTTCACTTCTGCGATCTCCTGTGCCACCTGCTGGATTATCTCCACCCATTGACCACTCACGAAGATTTTCTAAATCAATCTCTCTAATTTGATCTCCTGTGAGACCTTCCCAATTACCACAATTGGTCTCTCGCAATCGTGCATCGATAGATATTGTGTGACCTGTGATGGAGGCAAGAGCTTGAGCGGTCTTCTGCGCTCGATCTAAATCACTGGCGATGATTGAAGTGGGTTTCATATCAGCCAAGAGATTTGCCGCGTGAGCAACTTGAAACTCTCCCACTGCATTGAGTGGAATATCTGTGTGACCTTGAAACTTATTCGCCACATTCCAATCCGTCTGACCATGTCGCCAGAGAATGATGGTGTTAGCCATTAACAGCCTCTTCTTCAAGGCCAGCTTCCTTGATATTGAGTGGAATTACTGGGCAATCATTCCAAAGGCGATCAATCATGTAATAGGAGCGAAGCGCCTTGCTTTGAATATGCACTACTAAATCAGAGTAATCAAGGAGCGCCCACTCTTCACTTATTTCACGGCGGAGGGGCTTATCTCCTGCAAGACGCAACTTCTCTTCAACCCAATCAGAAATCGCAGAAACCTGACGAACATTCTGAGCTGTGACGATAAGAAAAACTTCTGAGAGGACAGACTGCTCCGAGAGATCAAGAGCGATGATTTCTGTTCCAAATTTATCTGCAGCAGCTTGAGCGGCGATCTCTGTATTGGCGATTACGCGTGGGCTAGCTGACATAAAGATTGTGCTCCTTGATATAGGCAGCTACCGAAGTCGGCACCTGATCTGATTGACCTAATCGTACTTGAGTTGCGGAGACATCAATTGCATCGATATTTCTTGCTGCAACGCCTGCAAACCCAGGCCGATCGATTACTTCAAATCTGACCAGGTGCTTGAGGTCATCGATTCGGTGCCATTGGTCGAGCTTTTCAAATGCATCAGTACCGATGATGAGAATTAGTTCATCGTCTGGATAAGCCTGCTTTATTGCTTCCACGGTATCTATTGTGTAGCTAGGGCCCATGCGCAAAATCTCTATAGGGTTAACAAGAACTTTGCTTCGGAGCGTTGAATCTAACTCGTTAATTGCGAGCTGACACATCGCTCTGCGGTCTGCTCCACTTGCACTTGGTTCACTATCTCTTAGGCGAGGCTGGCCTGCAGGAATAACAAGTATTTGATCTACAACATCGCGGATAAGAAGCTCAGAGATGACATGAAGGTGGCCGTTATGAATCGGATCGAATGTTCCGCCATAAATGCCTAGTCTCAAGGCGTGCTACTTATCGAAACGGAGAACGACATAGAGCAAGAAAACAAATACTGCGAAAGCTGTAACACCAAAGGCAACAGGTGAGATTGGAAGTTCGCGAGTGGTCTCTGATAAGTAATTGAACATGGGTCTAGATTACTACTTTCCTGCTAGAAGCTCTAAGAACTTAGCCTCATCGATAATCGTCACGCCCAACTCCTGCGCCTTGGCAAGCTTTGAACCAGGATCGGAGCCCACCAATACATAATCTGTCTTCTTGGAGACAGAAGAAGAGGCTTTTCCTCCATGGGATGTGATCTCTTCTGCAATCGAGTCACGGGTGTAGTTAACAAGTCCACCCGTGACAACAAATGTCAGACCCGCAAGAGTTTGAGCTTTCAGCTCTACTGGGGCATTTTCCATTGCAACTCCAGCGGCTGCCCACTTCTTCACAATCGTTTGGTGCCAATCAACTGCAAACCATTCAACAATGGATTCTGCGATTGTCTCGCCCAAACCTTCAATGGATGAAAGTTCTGCAGCACTTGCCTTAGAGATCGCTTCCATGGAACCAAAATGTGTTGCTAGCGCTTGGGCTGCGGTTGGACCAACATGTCGGATGGAGAGCGAGACGATTGTGCGCCAAAGAGGTCTAGTCTTTGCTACTTCCAGCGCTGCAAGAAGTTTCTCCACATTTTTACCCGGCGTGCCATCTTTCTTGGTAAAGAATGAAGATTTAATTAGTTGTTTTTCTGTGAGAGAGAAAAGATCACCCTCATCTTCAATAACTTTATCGGCGAGCAATGCGATTGCTGCCTCTAAACCAAGAACATCGATATCAAGGGCTGATCTGGAACCGATGTAGTAAATGCGCTCACGCAGCTGAGCGGGGCATGTGCGCTGGTTAGTACAGCGAATATCAACATCGCCTTCGGTAATCGCTTTGAGAGCGCTACCGCAATCTGGACACTTGGTTGGCATGACAAACTTCTTCTCTTTGCCTGTGCGTTTTTCAACAACAGCACCAAGTACTTCAGGAATGACATCGCCCGCTTTGCGAATAATGACTGTGTCGCCTATCAAAATGCCCTTGCGTTCAATCTCTTCTTGATTATGAAGAGTTGCATTTGTAATTGTGGAGCCTGCAACCTTGACTGGTTCCATAAAGGCAAAGGGAGTCACGCGACCTGTTCTGCCAACACTAACTTTGATATCGAGAAGCTTTGTTGTGACCTCTTCAGGTGGGTACTTATATGCAATAGCCCACTTCGGAGCACGAGATGTGAAACCGAGCTTGCGTTGCTCAGCAATTGAATCAACTTTAATTACCACTCCATCTATCTCATGCTCGATATCGTGGCGATGCTCGTTGTAGTAGGCGATAAATTCAAGAACTTCTTCACGACTTCCGCACACCTTAAAGCGATCAGAAGTGGGAAGACCCAACTTCTTTAGTTCGGTATACGCATCTGACTGATTCTTAAATGTGAGGCCGTCGTTAGCACCAACGCCATGAACCACCATAGAAAGTGGTCGTGATGCAGTCACTCGTGGATCTTTCTGGCGAAGAGATCCTGCAGCTGAGTTTCGAGGGTTAGCAAAGAGAGCTTTGCCCGCTTCTTCCAACTCCTCATTAAGTTGATTGAATGCGGCAACTGGGAAGAAGACTTCTCCTCGAACTTCAATTTGTGTAGGGATCTTCTTGCCAGAGAGAGTGTGCGGTAAAACTTTAATGGTCTTGACATTGAGAGTGACATCTTCACCTGTCACACCATTGCCGCGAGTAAGTCCTCGGACCAACTGCCCATTCTCATAGAGGAGATTGATAGCGAGGCCATCTACCTTTAGTTCGCAGAGATATTGAGGAGATGTACTCTCTTTTTCAACTCGATCAAACCAAGCATTTAACTCATCCTCATCAAAGACATTGTCCAGGCTCATCATCTTCTCAATGTGATCATGCTGAGTAAATGATGTGGCAAATCCACCACCCACACCTAGTGATGGAGAGTCTGGCTCAAGAAGTTCTGGGTTCTTTGCCTCGAGTGCCTCGAGCTCTTTGAGCAACTTATCAAATTGGGCATCTGTAATAGTTGGTGCATCAAGAACATAGTATTTAAATTGGTGATCACGAATCTCTTGGGTGAGTTCTGATATGCGGTGGCGGGCTTCGTTGCTCATGCTGTCTCACAAATCGTTGCCGATGCAACTACTCGATCGCCATCATAAATAGCCATCGCTTGACCAGTTGCTAATCCAAAGAGTGGTGAATCTAGGGTTGCAGTAAGCAGTCCATCGGAGAGGGAGTAGGTGCAGTCAAGCGGAGCTCCATGAGCTCTTACCTGCACGAATCCACGATGCTCTCCTTGAGGAATATCAGGGCCGCAGATAATGGTGCGTTCTCCATGCATTGTCGTCACTGCCAAATCTTCTCGTGAACCTACGACAACTGTATTGGTGACAGGCTCAACGCTAAGAACAAAACGCGGTGATCCATCTGGAGTTGGTATGGTCAGACCAAGCCCTTTTCGCTGTCCAATTGTGTATGTGTATGCGCCCTTGTGAGTACCGAGCTGCTTTCCATCTTGATCGACGATGGGACCGTCTTCGCTTCCTAAGCGTTCACGGAGCC
>JACCDX011724461.1_pt1 | contig 11837 bp, 10 predicted proteins | sample 7449681 | NCBI WGS metagenome assembly JACCDX01 (sample SAMN15323450, study PRJNA562643) | freshwater metagenome | isolation source: river surface water | place: USA:Blue River Watershed | collected 2017-08-18 | reverse complement strand
CGGTGAAGCAGTGGAAGACGCCACCGACCGATCCGGCCGAGCCGTCTTCGCCCTCCTCGTCCAGGATCCGGAGCGTGTCGGCCGACGCCTGCCGGGTGTGGATCACCAGGGGCTTGCGGGCCTGGCGGGCGGCGCGGATATGGGTGCGAAACCGCTCGCGCTGCCACTCCATATCGGCGACGGTGCGGCCGCCCTTGCGCTCGTCCATCTGGTAGTAGTCGAGGCCGGTCTCGCCGATGGCCAGCACCCGCGGCATGGCCGCGCGGGCGACCAGGGTCGCGACATCAGGCTCGGTCACACCCTCGTTGTCCGGGTGGACGCCGACGGTGGACCAGAAATTGTCGTAACGCAGGGCCAGGGCGTGGACGGAATCGAACTCCTCCATCGTGGTGCAGATGCACAGGGCCCGGTCGACGCGGGCCTGGGCCATGGCCTCGCGGATGGCGGGCAGCTGCGGCTCCAGCTCGGGGAATGTGAGGTGGCAGTGGGAATCAACGAACATGGGGCGAGGTTACCAAGGTCCGCGAGGCGGACGGGCCCCTGGGGACGTCAGAGCGTCTGCGTCGGCCGCTCGGATGCCAGGTGCGCGCCCAGCGTCTCCTCGATCTTGAGCTTGAGGAGACGCGATTTCTCGTCGCCCGGAAAGCGCACCCCCACCCCCTGGGTGCGGCCCGAGGCCGCACGCGGCGGCGTCACCCAGGCCACCTTGCCGGCCACCGGGTAGCGCTGCGGGTCGTCGGGCAGCGAGAGCAGCACGTAGACGTCGTCGCCCAGGCGGTAGTCGCGCGCGGTGGGGATGAAGAGCCCGCCTTCGGTGAACTGCGGGATATAGGCCGCATAGAGCGCCGCCTTCTCCTTGATGGCCAGCTGGATGACGCTGGGCCGAGGCGTGCTGGGCTGGATGGGGGGCAGGCTGGCGGTCTTCATGCGGGGGCGTGCTGGCCCGGCGAGTGTAGGGCCGCGCGCGCCCGGCTCACAAGCGATTCCAGCATCAGGCCGCCGTTGAAAGGATGCTCCGCGCTGCGCAGCTGCTGGCAGAGCTCGCGCCACCAGGCCGCCAGCTGGTGGATGGGCGCGGGCGGCGGCAGGTCGGCCGGGTCAAAGAAGCGCGGACGGCCGCCGGCGGACTGCGCCAGCAGATCGTGGCAAAGCTTTTGCAGCGCGTCGATGGCGTCGGCCGGTGCCCAGTCGGCCAGGGCGGCCGCCTCCCCGCGGGCCAGGGCACGCGGCAGCTGGCGCCACTGGCGCGCGTCGCGGCCCGCCTGGGCGGCGCGCCAGGCATCCTGCGGCCGATTGCCGCTGGCGCGCAGCAGCACCTGGGCGTCGGCGGCCGGCAGGCCCTGGGCCTGCAGCCACTGCAGGGCCTCGGAATCAGCAGGCCAGGCCAGGGTGTGCGACTGGCAGCGACTGCGGATGGTGGGCAGCAGCTGGTGCGCGGCCTCGGTCGCCAGCACGAAGCGCACATCGCCCACCGGCTCCTCCAGGGTCTTGAGCAGGGCGTTGGCGGTGACCGCGTTCATGCGCTCGGCCGGGTAGACCATGACCACCTTGCCCCGCCCTCGCCCGCTGGTGCGCTGGGCAAACTCCAGCGCCTCGCGCAGGGCCTCGACGCGGATCTCCTTGCTCGGCTTGCGCTTCTTCTCGTCGATGTCGCGCTGGGCCTTCTCGGACAGGGGCCAGCCCAGTTCCAGCATGTCGACCTCGGGCATCAGCAGGCACAGGTCACCGTGGGTGCGCACGTCGATGGCGTGGCAGCTGGGGCACTGGCCGCAGGCCACCGGCGCCCCGCCCTGCCCCGGCTGCTCGCACAGCCAGGCGCGGGCCAGGCCCAGCGCCAGCTCGTACTGGCCCAGGCCCGAGGGGCCCTGCAGCAGCCAGGCGTGCCCGGGCCTGCCGGCCAGGTCGCGGACCTGGCGCTCGATCCAGGGGGGCGGCGGCGCCTCGGCGGGGGCGCCGTCACTGTCGGTGCTGCGGGGGGCTCGGTCGGTCATGGGGTCATTGTGAGGGCGCGGAGAAACCGCGCGCCATGCGGGGATTCCGGGATACGGTGGGCGGACTGGTGGCCGATCAGGCGTGGCGGAAGGGCGTGGCGGGCGCGGCTCAGAGCCAGCCGCGTCCGGCGACGGCGCCTCGTACCGCGCCCCACACCGACTCGCGGCTCTGCGCGGCGTCGATGCGGGCGAAGCGCGCGGGCGTCTCCTCGGCGCGGCGGCGATAGGCCTGCTGCACGAGGTGGAAGAAGCCGGCGGGCTGGGACTCGAACTTGTCCGGCACCCGTGCGCCGGCCAGGCGGCGTGCGGCCTCGGCGGGGTCAAGCTCGAACAGCAGGGTCAGGTGCGGCTGGCGCAGGGCCTCGGCGTCCGTGGCCTGCACCATCCGCTCCAGCTGCCCCAGCACCTGCCAGTCGAAGCCGCGGCCGCCGCCCTGGTAGGCAAAGGTCGCGTCGGTGAAACGGTCGCACAGCACCACGGCGCCTTCGGCCAGCGCCGGCTCGATCACCTGCACCAGGTGCTCGCGGCGGGCGGCGAACATCAGCAGCGCCTCGGTGAGCGGGTCCATCGGGTCATTGAGGGCCAGGGCGCGAAGCTTTTCACCAAGCGGCGTGCCGCCGGGCTCGCGGGTGGTGACGACGCGCCGCCCATGGGCGGCGAAGGCATCGGCCAGCGCCTGGATGTGCGTCGACTTGCCGGCGCCGTCGATGCCCTCGAAGGTGATGAAAAGCCCGGTGGCCATGTTCTCCGTCGCTCCTGTCACTGCCCGCGCTGGTAGCGGTTCACCGCGCGATTGTGTTCGTCCAGCGATTCGCTGAAATGGCTGCTGCCGTCGCCGCGGGCGACGAAGTAATAAGCCTTCGACTGGGCCGGCTGCACCGCCGCCAGCAGCGAGGCGCGCCCCGGCATGGCGATCGGCGTGGGCGGCAGGCCGGTGCGGGTGTAGGTGTTCCAGGGCGTGTCGGTGCGCAGGTCCGAGCGGCGCAGGTTGCCATCGAACGCGGCGCCCAGGCCGTAGATCACCGTCGGGTCGGTCTGCAGCGGCATGCCCACGCGCAGCCGGTTATGGAACACCGCCGAGATCAGCGGCCGGTCGCTGCCGCGGCCGGTTTCCTTTTCGACGATGCTGGCCAGGATGAGCGCTTGTTCCGGCGTCTGCAGCGCGATGCCCGGCGCGCGCTGCTCCCAGGCGCGGGCCAGCTGCCGGTCCATGGCCTTGAGCGCGCGCTCCAGCACATGGGCGTCGCTCGAGCCCTTGCTGTAGGTGTAGGTGTCGGGGAAGAAGCGGCCCTCGGGGTGCACGCCCGGGCGGCCCAGGCGCTCCATCAGCGCCTCGTCGCTGAGGGCGGCGGTGTCCTGCCGCAGCTCGGGCTCCTTGGCCAGGGCGGCGCGGAACTGCCGGAAGGTCCAGCCCTCGATCAGGCTCACCGCGCCCTGGGCCTGGTCGCCGCGGGTCAGCTTGGACAGCAGTCCCTGGGCGCTGAGGCCGGCCTCGATCTCGTAGCTGCCGGCCTTGATCAGGCGCGACTGGCCGGACAGCCGGAACCACCAGAAAAGCAGCGTGGGCGAGACATCGGCGCCGGCCGCCTGCACCGCCTGCGCCACCTCTCGAGGGCGGGTGCCGGGTTCGATGGAGAGTTCGACCAGGGGGGCCTTGAGCGGCATCGGCCGCATCACCCACCAGACGGCGGCGCCCGCGGCCAGCAGCCCTGCGAGCAGGGTGAGCCAGAGGAGTCGGGAGAGAAGCCGCACGGGGGTCGAAGGCTGCCCCTGGGGGCGCTGTGGGTGGATGCCGGGGATGATAATTCAGCGATGACTTCCCCTCTCGACGATGTCCGTGCCCAGGCTGCCGCCCTGCTACAGGGCGTGGCCGCCCTTCCCCACCTCGGCGTCATCCGCGCCCAGGGCGAGGAGGCCGGCAAGTTCCTCCAGGGCCAGCTGACCCAGGACTTCATGCTCATTCCCGAGGGCCGCGCGCGCTTCGCCGGCTACTGCTCGCCCAAGGGCCGGCTGCTGGCCAGCTTCGTGGGCGTGCGGCTGGCGCCGGATGATTTCGCGCTGGTGGTGTCCCGGGACATCCTGGCGCCCACGCTCAAGCGGCTGTCGATGTTCGTCCTGCGCGCCAAGGTCAAGTTGACCGATGCCAGCGAGGCGTTCGAGCTGCGCGGGCTGGCGGGCGATGCGGCGCGCGCTGCGCTGAGCGTGCCGGATGGCGCCATGCCCGAGCCCTGGATCGACCGTGTCGAGGGCACGACGCATGCAATCGCCCTGTACCCGGCCGACGGCGTGCCCCGCGCGCTGTGGCTGGCGCCGGCCGGCACGCCTGTTCCCGAGGCCGCGGCCCTGTCGCAGGACGCCTGGCTCTGGTCCGAGGTGCGCAGCGGCGTGGCCGCCATCACCGCCCCGGTGGTGGAGCAGTTCGTGCCTCAGATGCTCAATCACGAATCGGTGGACGGGGTGAACTTCAAGAAGGGCTGCTACCCCGGCCAGGAGGTGGTGGCGCGCAGCCAGTTCCGCGGGCAGATCAAGCGGCGGGCCTTGCTGGCGCAGGCCGGTGCCCCGCTGGCCACCGGCCAGGAGGTCTTTGCGGACGGCGATGACCAGCCCTGCGGGGTGGTGGCGCTGGCCGCCCCCTCGGCCGCTCGGCCCGGCGCCTGGGAGGCGATCGTGTCGCTTCAGGGCCAGGTGATGGAGGCCGGCAGCGCGCTGCGGGCCGGTGACGCGCCCTTGCAGGTCAGCCCGGCGCCCTACCCCCTGCGTGACGACATCTAGCGCCTGGGGCCGCTACCGGTCCAGGGGCCGCACCATGGCAATGTGCGGAATGCCGACTTCGTCGAAGGGCTCGCCGGCCGCGACGAAGCCCTGGCGCGCATAGAACCCCTCGGCACTGCGCTGCGCATGCAGCACCGCCTCCTGGTCGCCGCGTCCGCGGGCCACCGCCACCAGGGCCTCGAGCAGGGACTGCCCGACACCGGTGCCGCGCAGCACCTCATGCACCGCCATGCGGCCCACCTTGGCCGAACCGCCCTCGGCCGGCAGCAGCCGCCCGGTGCCGATGGCCATGCCCAGGCGGTTGAAGGCCACCGCGTGCACGCAGCCGGCATCCGCCTCGTCCCACTCGTCCTCCACCGGGATGCCCTGCTCCCTCACGAAGACACGCTCACGGATCTCGCGGGCCGCGTCGCCGAGTTCGTCCCAGCTGCCGGTGCGCACGGTGACCATGGCCTCGCCCCGCTCGTAGCCCTCGAGGCAATCGCGCAGCGCCTGCGGCACCGGGCGTGAGGTCTGGGTGGCGGGATCGGCGAAGACATACAGCAGGTCGACCGTCACCAGCAGCCGCTCATCGCGGAAGATGCCGCACTCGAACGCCATCGAGCTGTTGCCGATGCGCGCGCAGCGCATGCCGATGTCCAGGCGGTCGTCCATCTTCGCCGAGGCGTGGTACTCGACGGTGGCCTTCTTCACGTACAGGTCGCCCTGCAGCCGGTGCATGGCCTCCTCGTAGGGCAGGCCCAGCGCGCGCCAGTAGTCGGCCACCGCGGTGTCGGCATACATCAGGTAGTGGGCGTTGAAGACGATCTTCTGCATGTCGACTTCGGCCCAGCGCACGCGCAGGCGGTGGAAGAAGCGGAAGGCGTCACGGGTCAGGGTGTGGCTCATGGTCTTGCAGGCGCTGGATCAGGTCGTTGGCGCCGATGGTGCCTGCGGCAGCGGCGGCTGCCTATCGGGGATGGCCCCTGTCCTCATGCGGCCAGCGCCTGCCTCATGGCGGCCGCCGCGTCGGCGTGGAACTGCCTTGCCTCAGGAATCGCCCGGCCCATCTTGATGAACTCGTGCACCACGCCGCGGTAGATCTCGAGGTCGACCGGGACCCCGGCGGCGCGCAGCTTGTCGGCGTAGGCCAGGCCCTCGTCGACCAGCGGGTCGCACTCGGCCAGCGCCAGCCAGGCCGGGGCCACGCCCTCGACGTCGGGCGCCAGCATCGGCGCGAAGCGCCAGTCCTCGCGCGACTCGCGCGGGATGTAGTGCGAGAAGAACCAGTCGATCAGGGTCTCGTCCAGCAGCAGGCCTTCGCGGAAGTGGGCGCGCGAGGGCAGCTCGCCGTGGGCGGTGGTACCCGGGTAGATCAGGAGCTGCAGCGCCAGCGGCAGCCCGGCATCGCGAGCCAGGATGGCGCAGACCGCCGCCAGCGTGCCGCCGGCGCTGTCACCGCCCACCGCCAGGCGCGACGGGTCAAGCCCGACGCCGTGGCCCTGCGCGTGCAGCCACTGCAAGGCGTCCCAGGCGTCATGGACCGCGGTGGGGAACTTGTGCTCCGGCGCCAGCCGGTAGTCCAGCGAGACCACCGCGCAAGCGGAACGACGGGCCAGCTCGCGGCACAGGGTGTCGTGGGTGGCGATGCTGCCGATGGTGAAGCCGCCGCCGTGCAGGTACAGCAGGCAAGGCCGGCCGGTGCCCGGCGCATCGTCATAGAGCCGCGCCGGCATCGGGTGACCATCCCGCGCGGGGATCCGGAAATCCTCCACCCGCGCCAGCGGCGGCCGCGGAATGTCCAGCACGTCGGCCATCTTCTCGTAGCTGGCACGGGCCTCGGCAGCCGGCATGAGGTGCATCGGGGGCAGCTTGGCGCGCTCGCGTCGCTCCAGCACGGAGCGCATGGCAGGGGTCAGTCGCGGATGTGGCATGGGCAATCAGGAAACTGTGGCATCGTAGCGCCCGGCAAGCGCCGGCCACCGACGCCGGGGCATCCCGAGAGAGACACCCAGACACCGATCCCGCCATGGCCTTCATCAACTACGTCACCCAGATCCAGTTCGAATTCGGCGCCATCCAGCTGCTGAAGCAGGAGTGCGAGCGCGTCGGCATCACCCGCCCCCTCATCGTCACCGACGCGGGCGTGCGCGCCGCGGGCGTGCTGCAGAAGGCGCTGGACGCCCTGCCCGGCCTGCCGGTGGCGATCTTCGACCAGACCCCGCCCAACCCCAACGAGGCCGCGGTGCGCGCGGCCTGCGCGGTGTACCGGCAACACGATTGCGACGGCCTGATCGCCGTCGGCGGCGGCTCGGCCATCGACTGCGCCAAGGGCGTGTCCATCTCCGCCACGCACCCGGGGCCTCTGACCGACTACGCCACCATCCTGGGCGGCGCCACCCGCATCACCGAGAAGGTGTCGCCGCTGATCGCGGTGCCCACCACCGCCGGCACCGGCAGCGAGGTGGCGCGTGGCGCCATCCTGATCGTCGACGACGGCCGCAAGCTCGGCTTCCACAACTGGCACCTGATGCCACGCGCCGCCATCTGCGACCCCGAGCTGACCCTGGGCCTGCCCCCGAAGCTCACCGCCGCCACCGGCATGGACGCCATCGCCCACTGCATGGAGACCTTCATGGCGCCGGCCTTCAACCCGCCGGCCGACGGCATCGCGCTCGATGGCCTGGAGCGTGGCTGGGGCCACATCGAGCGCGCCACCCGGGACGGCAGCGACCGCGAGGCACGCCTCAACCTCATGAGCGCCTCGATGCAGGGCGCGCTGGCCTTCCAGAAGGGCCTGGGTGCGGTGCACTCGCTCTCGCACAGCCTGGGCGGTGCCGACCCGCGCCTGCACCATGGCACGCTCAACGCGATGTTCCTGCCGGCGGTGATCCGCTTCAATGCACAGGCCGAATCCATCCGCAAGGAGAAGCGTCTGGAACGCATGGCGCACGCCATGGGTCTGGCCTCGGCCGGTGACATCCCCGAGGCAATCCGCGACATGAACGCCCGCCTGGGCCTGCCCAAGGGCCTGGCGGAGATGGGCGTGACGAAGGAACTCTTCCCCAAGATCATCGCGGGTGCCCTGGTCGACCACTGCCACAAGACCAACCCGCGCATTGCGACGGCCGAAGAGTACGAAGCGATCCTGGCCGCGTCGCTCTGAAGGGGACGGGGGCGGCCCCCTGACTGCCAGCAGGCTTCAGCTGCGGGTCATCGAGCGGGTCCCTGCTTGGATGAAGCTCTGGCGCCCCCGGCCCGGTGGTGATCCGTGCGGCCGGGGTTCGTCACCTCGCCAAGGAGCCACCCCATGCTGCCGCCAATCTCTCCTGCCGCTGTGCCTGACCAGGCCTCGGCGGATACCAAGCACTCTCGTCCGGGTGCCGTCCCGGCAAGAACGCCGGCTGCCGTCGCCTCGCAAGCGCCGCTCCGGGCGCAAGTCCGCGAGGCACCCCCCGGCGTCCCGTCATTCCTGGGTTGCTGCCGGCCCCGATCCGCGGCGGTCCACCCCGCCCCTCCGCAAGTGCCGCCCCCTGGCGCGATCTACGTGCCCGTGTCGCCCCCGACCGCAGCCACCGCTTCCGCCGCGTCCGCGGCAACTGCACTTGGCGCCCGCGAGGTGAGCCTGGCACCTCTGCCGGAGGCCGGGGTCCAGAGGGCCCTGCGAAACCTCCTGGACCCGGGGCGCTACGAGGAAGCAGCAGACCTCTTCATCCGCGAGACAACCGGTCCGCATGCGACGCCGGCTCGCTTGGCGAACCTGCTGAGATGGCTCGTCGACTGGGAGCGGCAGGGCCTGGCGTGGAGTCGAGTGTCCGTCAAGGACATGGGGATTGCCTTGGGTGTGCGCTTGCGCGCTCTTTTCGCCAACACCGATCAGGGCGACCGCCCGCTGAGCCACCTGGTTGCCCTGTTTGACGCTGCCTGCCGGGAGCCCGGGTTCCCCCTGCCTCCGAAATTCGACGAAGACTTTTTCGTCGCCATACCGCCGGCCATTCCCACGGCATGGCAGAAGGCTGCGCAGACCCTGTGGCAAGCGCCACCGGCGCAGCGCGTTGCCTCCGCCGAGGATGCGAAGGCCAGCCGCTCCGCGCCGCGACCGGTGGTCGTCATGCCGGCGTGCCTCGAGGACCTGCTGGCCTGCACCGGCGGGGCGGTGTCGGTGGCGGAAATCGGCAAGGCGTGGGTCCGCGCGAACGAGCGGTTCCTTGACACCGAGTCACGTGGGCGAAGCATCCGCTACCTCCAGCAGCAGGCCGCCGCCGGCATGGACGGGGCGGCCCTCCGGGGCCAGGCCGCCGTCCTGGCAGGCACCGCACGGCCCGGCTCGCTCATGAAGGATCGGGCCGACGCCGAGACCTTTCAGCCGTGGCTGGACCAGGGCTTCACGGAGACGGATGCCACCATCCGCCAGCACCTCTGGCCCGCGCTGCTGCACGGGTGCATCTGGGACGCGCGCTCAATGGACCGCGTCCTGGACCAGGTGCTCCAGGGTCCCCAGGGCGCCCGGGGCGAGGACGCCGCCTCCGCGGCACGGCGGCAGCGCGCGGCCTGCGTGGACCTGGGTTTCGCCATCGGCAGCTCCGGCTCCGCAGCAGCCACCCCATCACTCATCGACCGGCTGGGTGCCGCGATTCGCAAGAGCCCCCGGGTCGCCGCCGGGGACCGCGAAGCGGTCGAACGGGGGCTGCAGCTGGGCTTCCACGCGGGGCAGCACCCGGACGATGAGCTGCTGTCCCGTGCACGCGTACGGGCGTCCGCCCACCGGGATCCCCGCGGCCGCCTCATCGCGATGTACGCTGCCCATTGCCGGGGGCCCGGGGCGCCCGCGGACTTCATGCGCGGCGTGGTCCGGTCTGCCCTCCCGGACAGCGAGAAGCTGCAGTCGATCCGAGCCTTCATGCGCGCGGCGGGCTCCCGGCTAGGGCCCGACGACCTGCGCCTGGCCCGTGAGGCCTTGGTCGAGGCGCTGGACGCTGCCGGCCCGTACGAGCACGCGCTGAAGGCCTTCTACGAGGGCTACGCGCAGGGCCTGAGCCTGCCGCTGACGCGCCTGGCCGGGGTTCGAAGCCTGCCGCAGGGCGCGCCCGACCGCGCCATCGCGCTCGGTGTCCTGGGCTCGCATCTTGCCTGGCATGCCGAAGGCGTCACGCAGGAGCTCCGCTGGCTGGAAGGGATCACCCAGTCCCTGCGGCGTGCGGACCTAGGCGTCGCGGGCGCGGAGCAGGTTCTGCACCGGACGCAGGCCGCCGTGCATGCCGGCCTCGGCCCGCAGGCGGACCGGCCGGAATGGTTCCCACAGATTCCTCAGCCTGGCATCCCCCGCGGATCGGCGGCCCCGGCAGCCGGCCCGACCCCGCCGCCGCCCGGCGGAAATCCGGGCCCTGCCGCGGCGCCTCGGGCCAGCGTCAGCGGGCCAGCGCCAGCACGCAAGTGACCAGGGCCTACAGCGACTCCACGCGTGAGGGGTCCGGGTCGGCCAGCCAGGCCTCGAACTCCTCCGCCAGCTGGCGCGAGGCATCCACCGCATGCGTCCAGACCCTGACCCGCGCGGCCAGGTCCTGGCCGTAGCGGGTGAAGTCGGTGCGATCGGGCAGCTTGCCGTTGGGAAGCGTGGCCACCCAGGCCGGGTCGGGGGCCAGCACCAGCATCGGGTCGAGGAAGGCGCTGGCGCGGTGACGCCAGGGCAGGCCCTTGTCCAGCCAGCCGGGGATGACGGCCTTCTGGAAATGGGGGTAGAGGACCAGGCCTGCCGAGCGGGGACGGCCCTCATCGGATGAAGCCCCAGGGGCCTGCGCGGCGTGGACGGGTGAATCGCTGCCCGCAGGCGAAGCGGTGGCGCGGGCGCGGTAGTCCAGGTGCAGGTGGTAGTCGGTGATGCCACCGTCCCAATAGGCGCCGGGCGGCGCGCCGGGGATGTCATTGACCGCGCGCAGGGCGAAAGGGATGGAGCAGCTGGCCTGCACCGCGTCGAAGAAGTTGTGCTCGGTCAGGGGCAGTTCGCGGGTGCGGAAGTCGTGGGTGGCGAAGGGCAGCCCGCCCTCCCCCCCGCCGTTGGAGAACACCACCCGCTCCAGCCAGCCCGCCAGCGCCTTGCGATGGAGGGTGTTGGCCAGGAAGGCGCCGGCATAGCCCAGGGGCGTGGCCAGCGGGTGCTCGCGGCGCAGGATGTGCCGTCCGCGCGAGACCACCACATGCAGCCGGTAGCGCGGGTGCGCCAGCACCTCCTGCAGCCGGCCGCCGTAGAAGGCACGCAGGTTCTCGCCGAAGGCCTCCGAGATCTGGTCGGCGGTGGGCAGCTTGCGTCCGGGCGGCGGCTCGTAGTGCTGGCGGATGTAGTCGCGCGAGAGCCGCTCAAAGGCGGCTACCGTGCCGTCCAGGCAGGCGGTGGCCATGCGCCAGGCGCCGATGGACGCGCCCACCAGGTGCACCTTCTGCTGCGACTGCGGCAGCCAGCGGCCGAAGATGAACTGGTCCAGCGGCCCGAGGATCAGGCCCTTGGGGCCGCCGGCCGCGCCGGGGATCACCCCGATGTCGGCCGGCTGCAGCCCGTGCCGCTCGATGTGGCGGCGGGCGGCGGGGCCGGCGTACAGGCGGAGGGCGCGGGGCGTGGTCATGCGGTGTTCGGGTGCGATGCGTGGTGACGCCCTGCGCCTGGCCTTTACTTCTTCAGGCCCTGCAGCTTGGCGAAGGCGCCTGCCATCGCCGAGTCGAGCTTCTGTGGCGCCGGCGCACGGTGGCCGCGGCCTGCGTGCTCGAAGCGGTTGTCACTACCCCGTGCGCCATCACGCCGGCCGCCCTGCCCTTGCGGCGCCCCCAGCTTCATCGTGAGGCTGATGCGCTTGCGGGCCACATCGACCTCCAGCACACGCACCTTGACGATGTCGCCGGTCTTGACCACCTCGCGGGCGTCGTTCACGAACTTGTGCGAGAGCTGGCTCACATGGACCAGGCCGTTCTGGTGCACGCCCAGGTCGACGAAGGCGCCGAACTGCGCCACGTTGCTCACCGTGCCCTCGAGCTCCATGCCCTCGCGCCGGTCGGCGATGTCTTCCACGCCCTCGTTGAAGCGGGCCACCTGGAAGTCCGGGCGCG
>JACCDX011616687.1_pt1 | contig 11840 bp, 9 predicted proteins | sample 7449681 | NCBI WGS metagenome assembly JACCDX01 (sample SAMN15323450, study PRJNA562643) | freshwater metagenome | isolation source: river surface water | place: USA:Blue River Watershed | collected 2017-08-18 | reverse complement strand
TGCTGGCACGCACCGGCGCCATCACCTGGGCAGGTCCCGCCTTGGGTGAAGACTTTGGCGCAGAGGCTCCCGACGACATCATGGAAGCCTGCTTTGAAGACCTGCTCAGCGGCCAAGGGGAGGGTGCAGGCTGGCAGTTGTCACGACAGACCCAGCAAGCCTATGCAGACCGCAAGCCGGGCGTCTGGGCGCGCGATGCCGTGCTGTGGGGGGGTAACCTCGCGGTGCTCACCAGCTTGTTGGGCACGCCCTATTTGCCGTCCATCCAAAAGGGCGTGCTTTTTTTGGAGGACATTGCCGAGCATCCCTACCGCATTGAGCGCATGCTCACGCAATGGCTGCATGCGGGGATACTGGCGCAGCAAAAGGCCATCGTGCTGGGCCAGTTCACACAATACAAGCTGACCCCGCATGACAAGGGCTACAAGCTGGACAGCGTGGTCAGTTGGTTGCGTTCACATCTTCGCATCCCCGTGTTGACCGATTTGCCCTTTGGTCATGTTCCCACCAAAGTGTGTTTGCCCGTGGGGGCAACAACCCATTTATTGGTAGAAGACCGCGATGCCCTGCTTTTGTGGGCCCATGGACATGGTTTGTAAATCGTATAAAATGCACTATATTTCCTGTTCGCATCATTCGGACATGACAAATATTGCAACAACGCATCTCAAGGAGACACTGTCTTGAAAAAATACAACGCACATTACATCCGTGGCCAGTGGGTGGACGCCCAGTCAGACAAGGTCTTCGAGGTGCACGATTCCAGCACCGAGGAAGTCTTTGCCACCGTGCCCCAAGGAACCCGCGCCGAAGCGGAGCAGGCTGTGCTGGCTGCTCGCGAGGCCTTTGACAGCTGGTCGCAATTGCCAGTGGAAACGCGTTGCGCCCACATCGACAAAATTGTCGAAGGCTTGAAAGCGCGTTCGGATGAAATGGCCCTCACGATCGCCCGCGAAGTGGGCATGCCGCTGAAGCTGGCCAAAATGATTCAGGTCGGCGGCCCAGTGTTCAACTGGGGCAATGCGGCCAAGGTGGCACGCCGTTTTGTCTGGGAAGAGAAAGTGGGCAACTCCCTGGTCGTGCGTGAGCCCGTGGGCGTGGTCGGTTGCATCACCCCCTGGAACTTTCCCTTGAACCAGATCACGCTGAAAGTGGCGCCTGCCTTGGCTGCGGGCTGTACCGTGGTTCTGAAACCCAGCGAAATCGCGCCCTTGAACGCCATGATCCTCACGGAGATCATTCACGAAGCGGGCTTGCCTGCGGGTGTCTTCAATTTGGTCAATGGCACAGGCCCCGAGGTGGGCGAGGTGCTGGCATCCCACCCCCAGGTGGACATGGTCAGTTTCACAGGCTCGACCCGTGCGGGCAAGCGTGTGGGTGAACTGGCTTCCCAAAGCATCAAGCGCGTGGCCCTGGAATTGGGCGGCAAATCGGCCAGTTTGATCCTGCCGGATGCCGACCTCGAAGCCGCTGTGAAGGGCAGCATTTCGGCCTGCATGCTCAACAGCGGACAAACCTGCTCGGCCCATACCCGCATGTTGGTGCCGGAAAGCCGCTATGAAGAGGTCAAGAAGATCGCCCAAGCGGCCATTGCCAAGCTCAGTATTGGCCCCAGCCTCGATGAGAACACACGTTTGGGCCCGCTGGTCAGCGCGGCACAGCGTGACCGCGTGCTGCATTTCATTGACGTGGGCCTGAAAGAGGGCGCAGAGTTGGTCGCAGGCAGTGGCGACAAGCCAGCCTTCGACAAGGGCTACTATGTTCAGCCCACCATCCTGCGTGTGAAAGCCACGGACTCCCTGGCGCGTGAAGAAATCTTCGGTCCAGTCTTGGTCATCCTGACCTACAAGGACGAAGAGGAGGCCATTCGCATCGCCAATGACACACCCTATGGCCTGGGTGGCGGCGTCTGGGGTCAGGACGAAGCCCATGCCACCGCAGTGGCGCGCCGCATCCGTACCGGACAAGTGGACATCAACGGGGCGCCCTTCAACAGCAATGCCCCGTTTGGTGGCTACAAGCAATCGGGCAATGGCCGCGAGAATGGCAAATATGGCTTTGAAGAGTTTTTAGAATTCAAGGCCTTGCAGTTCAAACCCGCCGCAGCTTGAGACATTCCGCAGGGCAAGCCCTGCGGCGTTTGTAATTGACGGTCGTTATTTCATTGATTGAAAGTTAATTTAAGTATTCATTAATTAGCTTTCAATATTCTGAAAGAGTTACAATTGTGGGTCGCTTCACTCTTTGCCCCACGCGTCATGAAACGTCTGTTGTTGTTATTGGCTTGCTGGCTGTTGGCCACGCCCGTCTTTGGGCAAGCCCTTGGCCATTTGGAGCAAATTCAGGCGCGAAAACAGCTGCGCGTCTGCATCTGGCCCGACTACTACGGCATCACGTTGCGCAACCCCAAAACGCAAAAGCTGGAAGGCGTCGATGCCGACATGGCGATCGAGTTCGCCAAAGACTTGGGTGTGGGCCTGGCGTTTGTGGACAGCGCCTTTGCCCGACTGATTCCCGATGTGTTGTCCGACCGTTGTGATGTGGCGATGTTCGCGGTGGGCATCACCCCAGCGCGCTCTGACAAATTGCGGTTTGCCAAACCCACGCTGGTCAGCGACATCTACGGCATCACCACCCGTCACAACCGTCGCATCAAATCCTGGGAAGACATCGACAAGCCCGGCACGGTGGTCGCCGTCATCAAGGGCACCTTGCATGAGCCCATCATGCGTGAGCGCTTGAAGTTGGCCACGCTGTCGGTGTTGGACACGCCCATGGCGCGCGAGCAAGAGGTGTCTTCTGGCCGTGCGGATGTGTTCATGACCGATTACCCCTACAGCCGTCGCATGTTGGAAACCACCGATTGGGCGCGCCTGGTCGCGCCGCCCAGCACTTTTCACCTGACGCATTACGCCTATGCAGTGGCGCCAGGCGATGAGCGCTGGCTGAACCGGGTCGATCAGTTTGTGCGTGACATCAAGCGCGATGGCCGGCTGATGCAAGCGGCCAGCCGGTACCGACTGGAAAGCATCGTGGTTCGAGACTGAGGCGGGGCGCCATGGCTGCGGTCGCTTGGCACGACAGAGTCAACCGCTACAGTGCGTTGGCCTATGGCTTTCTGGCCTTGTTCCTGCTCACCACCTTGGGGAGCGTGGCTTACGCCGTCTACAAAGACCGCGAGACCCAACTCGAACGCAGTCTGCAGCGCGTGCAAGGCAATGCCTTGGTGTTCGAGGACCAAATCACGCAGACCCTTCAATGGGTCGAAAACATGATGCGAAGCTTGCCCGAGGTGGCCGATGTTTCCTTGCTTCACGCAGACCCGAAATCTTTGGAACGCCTGTTGCAAAAGTTGCAATACAGCCAACCAGCTTTGCGATCTTTTTCAATCTACACCGAGCACGATGGCATACGCGCCAGTTCCAACGCCCAGAATTTAGGCGTTCGCCTCGATGTGGCGACTTTCGCGCCGCCAGACCACTTGCCAGCAGAAAATTCTGTGTTGCGCATCGGCCCGAGTTGGCAGGGAAGAGATTTCGCCGAAGGACATCCGGTGCGACCGGGTGAGACCTTGTCCCTGGATCAACCTTATTTTTTTCCGGTGATGATGCGCATCGGGCAGGGCGACCAAGCCTTGCTGCTGTTGGCGGCGATGAACCCCGACTTTTTGCTCAACCGCCTGGAGCGCTACAACCCGGCCAACACCGAGTGGATGGTGATGCAGCGCTTGGATGGTCGCATGCTCATGACCACCTGGGACAGCGTGTCCGAAGCCCAAACGCAAACACGCTTCTTGCTTCAGCGATCACAAAACGAGGCATTGGGCATGCAGGTTGACGATTGGCTGAGTGCGTTCAGAACCTCTTCGCGTTATCCTTTTTTCATCACGGTGCAAGTGCGTCAAGACCAGGTGCTCTCAGGGTGGCGTCAAAAAACTTGGACCCTGGGCTTGGCAGTGAGTGTCGGTCTGTTGGCGGTTTTGGCCGCCACTGGTGTGTTGATGCGCCGAATCCACCGCGTTGAATTGTCCGAGCGACAGCAGCAGCAAACCATTCTTCAATACTCGCAAGCACTGGAGCAAAGTCCCAGTGGCATCTTGATCCTCGATGACCGGGGGAGGGTGGTGTATTGCAACGCTTTCTGGATCCAGCTCTCGGGATATGACGAGGTGCACACCTTGGGGCGCCCGCCGAGAATTTTGGACACGGTTCATACCCCAGAACAACAGGTGGAGCACATCTGGAAAAAGCTGCACACAGGGCAGTTGTGGCGCGGTGAATATGTACAACCGCACAAAGCAGGGCATCTATTCACCGCAGTGGTTTTGTTGGCACCGATGCGCAACGAGGAGGGCGCGACAACCCACTACATTTGCATACAACACGACATCAGTGCCCTGAAAAAACTGCAGACCGAATTGCAGTTTTCGCGGGACAAGGCTGAGGCCGCCACCTTGGCCAAAAGCCAGTTTTTGGCCAACATGAGCCATGAGATTCGCACCCCCATGAATGGCCTCATCGGGATGACACAACTGGCACTGGATGAGCCACTCACACCGCAAGCGCAAGCCTACATTTCGAATGCGCATGCCTCTGCGGTGTCTTTGCTGGGCATATTGAACGACATTCTGGATTTTTCGAAAATCGAGGCCGGCAAGCTACAGCTGGAGTATTTGCCGGTGTCGTTGCCTGATCTGTTGTCGCAAGTGATGGCCCTACAGTCTGTGGCGGCACAAGCTAAGGGCCTTGCGTTGGATTTGGAAGTGGCCCCAGAGGTTCCCAGTCACATGGTGAGCGATCCGGTCCGCTTGATGCAGGTCTTGAACAATGTCATGGGCAACGCCATCAAGTTCACTGCGGTGGGCTCCGTCAAGCTGCACGTCAGCTTGCCATTGCCTGATTCACCCATGTTGCCATCGCAGCCGCACATTCGGTTCGAGATTCTCGATACGGGCGTGGGCATGTCGGACAGCCAGCTGGCGCAATTGTTCAAGCCTTTTACCCAAGCTGACAATTCCATCACACGCCTGTACGGCGGCACGGGTCTGGGCTTGGCCATCAGCCGCAGTCTTTGTCATTTGCTGGAGGGGCACCTGCAGATCGACAGTGCACTGCAGCGTGGGACATGCGTGACGCTGTTGTTGCCGCTGAAACGATGGCGTGCTTTGCCGGATGTCACGCAGCCTGACTTGTCGAATGATGCTTTGTTGCGTCTGAACGGTTCAAAGATCCTGTTGGTGGAAGACCATCCCATGAACCGGCAGTTGTTGCAAGCCTTGTTAGGCAAGCTGGGCATTCAAACCATCACGGCTGAAAATGGCCAACAAGCGCTCGAATGTTTGGCCAAGTCGCCAGAACGTTTTGATGCGGTGTTGATGGATGTCCAAATGCCCGTGATGGACGGCATCCAGGCCACGCAACGCATTCGTGAGGACGCCAGGTTCGCCGATTTGCCCATCATTGCGGTCACGGCCAATGCCATGTCTGACGAACGCACGTTGTGTCTGCAGGCGGGCATGCAAGACTATTTGTCCAAACCAGTGAATCGGCAGGCCTTGCATGAGTTGCTTTTGCGATGGATTTGATTGGATGTAAATTTAATACGATGTATATTATGTTAAGTTAATACAGGCTTCAAAGAAGCCAGGTTGGTTTTCAGGGCTTGTGTTTGGCAAGCCAACGACGCAAACCCTCTTCTACCAGCTCAACGGAGTTCTTCTCAGGCCCGTTCAAGGCGAAGTCCAGCGCGCTCAAGCCTTTTTCGTTCTTGGGTGTGGGGTCTGCACCTTCATCGAGCAGAAGTTTGGTTGCCAGAGGTGTGCCGTAATGAGCGGCCATCATCAAAGGTGTGGTGCCATTGGGAGATTCGGCGTCAATGTAGGCATGCATTTCCAGCAAAAGCTTCATCATCTCGACATGCCCTTTGGTCGCCGCATAGTGCAGGGGCGTCCAGCCTGTTTTATTGACGTCAGCGCCCTTTTCGATCATCAACTTGGCCAATCCAATCTGATTGTCAAAAGCGGCCATCATCAAGGGTGTTTCATCATGGGGATTTTGGGCATTCAACTTGGTTTTGGGCCAACGAATCAACACTTCCGCCGATTTGGGGGAAGGATTGCGAATGGCTGCAATCAGCGCGGGTTGTCCTTGTTTATCAGGTGTGTTGGGGTCGAAACCACGCTTCAAGAGGTTCAAAATCACCTGAGGTTGGTCAAACTCAATGGCCTTGAAAAAATCTTCATAAGCCCCTGCATGAGATGCATTAAATCCAACAATGACAATAAGATAGATGAATAATTTAAAGCTTTTTAGAAAACACCTTAAATATAAGCTTTTGTAAGCTGTTAATATTTTTTTGAAATTTAGAAATACGTTTAAAATCATTGTGAAAATTAAATTATTTAAAGTAAATTATTGAAACTTTAAAAAGCTTTCGGCATCCGAAAAAGCCGTTCTGTATTGGATGTCGTCGCAAGGGCCACATCTTCCACTGAGAGCTGCTTCACCTCCGCAATTTGTTTGGCAACCCAGGGGACATAGGAAGGATTGTTAACCTTGCCACGGTAAGGCGTCGGTGCCAAATAGGGGCTGTCGGTCTCGATTAGCATGCGATCCATGGGGACAAAGCGTGCCACATCCCGCAAATCCTGGGCGCTTTTAAAGGTCAAAATGCCCGAAAAAGAGATGAAAAAGCCCAAATCCAAGGCTGCACGGGCCACTTCAGCGGTTTCTGTGAAGCAATGGAATACGCCACCAGCACTCTTGGGCGAACCATCTTCGCCCTGCTCTTTCAAGATGGCCAGGGTGTCCTCTGAGGCGCTGCGCGTGTGAATCACCAGGGGCAATTGGGTCTGTTGCGCGGCCTGAATATGCACACGGAAACGGTCTCGTTGCCAGGCCATGTCGGCCACCGTGCGCTCACCAAGACGGTAATAGTCCAAGCCCGTTTCCCCAATGCCCAAGACTTTGGGCAGTGCGGCACGCGTGAGCAAATCGTCCAGCGTGGGCTCTTGTGTGTCTTCCTCATCGGGGTGGACGCCCACCGTGCACCAAAAATTCTCATGACCCGTGGCCAGGGCATGCACCGCGGGAAAGCTCTCAAGGCGCGTGCTGATGACCAATGCACGGTCCACCCGTGCAGCCGCCATGGCCTCTCGGATGGCCGGCAAGTTGTGAGTCAGCTCTGGGAAATTCAGGTGGCAGTGGGAGTCGATAAACATGGGATCACCGGGGGCGGCGCAGGGCTTTCTGAGCTTGGCTGACCAATGACTCCAGCATCAAGCCCGCATTAAACGGGTGCTCCGCAGTGCGGGCCTCTTTGGCAAGGGATTGGGACCAGGCCGTCAAGCTTCGAACAGAGCCACCTTCAGGAAGGTCTTGCCGTTCAAAAAAACGAGGCGCTGCACCCACATGCAGGGCCAGCACATCATGGCAGAGCTTTTGCAGCAGGCTGACCGCCAGGGCGGGGGTGACCTGACTCAGAATGCCCGCATCCCCGCGTTGCAAGGCTTTCGGCAATGCTGCCCATTGTTGGGCCTGAATGCCATCAGTGTGGGTCATGCGCAGGGCGTCGTTCGGTCGCCCGCCGCTGGCGCGCAAAAGCACGGTGGCTTCTGCCGGGTCCAGTCCGGCCGTGGCCAACCATGTGTGCGCTTCAGCAGCCTGCGGCCATTCCAAGGTGTGCGTCTGACAGCGGCTGCGTACGGTGGGCAGCAACAAATGCGCGGCTTCGCTGGTCAGCACAAAACGGGTGTCCCCCGGGGGCTCTTCCAGGGTCTTCAGCAGTGTGTTGGCCGTGATGGTGTTCATCCGATCGGCAGGGTGAATCAGCACCACCTTGCCCTGCCCGCCCGAGCGTGTGGTTTGTGTGAAGCCCACCATGTCACGCGCGGCATCGACCCGAATTTCACGGCTGGGTTTGCGCTTTTTGTCGTCCAGGTCCTTCTGGGTCTTTTCATCCAAAGGCCAGTCCAGATCCAGCATCAGGGTTTCGGGCATCAACAAGCACAGGTCGGGGTGGGTGCGCACCGAGATGGCATGACAACTTTTGCAGGTACCACAAGCCCCCTCAGGCGTGGGATGCTCGCACAGCCACGCAGAAGCCAGTGCCAGGCCCAATTCGTATTGGCCCAGGCCCGACGGGCCTTGAATCAACCAAGCATGCCCCTGCTGGCGCAGCAAATGCGTCAGCTGACGCTGAATCCAGGGGGCCAAGGCGTTCATGGGGAGGGTGTTTGAAAGGCCTTGGGAATCGGCACCACGATGGACAGTTTGCCGCGCTGAATCAGCGCACGCGTCAATTGTTGCCACACTTGGTGACGGGTCTGGCTGGCATCAATGGGAATAAAGCGCTGGGGAGCTTGCTCGGCACGCGCTGCATAACCCGCATGGACCTGTTCGAAAAAGGCCACCGGTTGTGATTCAAAACGATCGGGGACGCGAGCGCCGGCCAGTCGTTGTGCGGCAATCGCTGGGGCCAACGCAAACCAGATGGTCAGGTCAGGTTGCCTGACCTTGCCGTCCTGCAGTTGTACCCATTGCTCCAACTGTTGCAGCACTTGCAGGTCAAAGCCGCGACCGCCGCCCTGGTACGCAAAGGTGGCATCGGTGAAGCGGTCGCACAGCACCACATCGCCGCGCGCCAAGGCGGGCTCGATGACTTGCTGCAAATGGTCGCGACGGGCCGCAAAGATCAGCAGCGCTTCGGTCAAGGGATCCATGGCCTCGTTCAGCACCAAGCCACGCAGCGTCTCCGCCAAAGGCGTGCCGCCAGGCTCGCGCGTGAGGGTCACGCGCCGGCCCTGTTGTTGGAAGGTTTCTGCCAGGCCCTCGATGTGGGTGGACTTCCCTGCCCCATCGATGCCTTCAAAACTGATGAACAAACCGCTTGTCATGGGTTGATTGTCGGTCATGGCGGGGTGCTGTTGCGCTTGCGTTGAAAACGATCCACCGCGGCATTGTGCTGTTCCAGGGTTTCACTGAATTGGCTGCTGCCGTCCCCACGCGCCACAAAATACAAAGCCCGGGTCTGGGCGGGCTGAACAGCGGCCAGCAAGGCCGCTTTACCGGGCATGGCGATCGGGGTGGGTGGCAAACCCAGGCGGGTGTAGGTGTTCCAGGGATGGTCGGTGCGCAAATGCCCGCGCTTGAGGTTGCCATCGAACTGGCTGCCCAAGCCATAAATGACCGTGGGGTCGGTTTGCAGGGGCATGCCCAATTGGAGGCGGTTGTGAAATACGGCAGAAATCAGGCCCCGGTCGCTGGCGCGGCCGGTTTCTTTTTCCACGATGCTGGCCAAAATCAGGGCAGCGTCTGCGCTTTGAAGCTGGCTTTCGTTGCTGCGCTGCTTCCAGGCCAGGGCGAGTTGGCGGTCCATGGCACGCAAGGCGCGCTGCAAGATCCGAACGTCGGCGCTGTCTTTGCCATAGGTGTACGTGTCGGGGTAGAAACGGCCTTCGGGCATGAGGCCGGGGCGCCCGAGGCGGGTCATCAGCTCGTCATCGGTCAACGCCGTGGTTTCATGTTGCAGGCCGTCGGCCTTGGCCAGGGCTGCGCGAAACTGGGCAAAGGTCCAGCCCTCTACCAGGGTCACCGCGCGCAAAGACTCATCACCCCGCACCAATTTTTGCAGCAGGCCCCAAGCGCTGGTGCCGCGCGCAATTTCATAGCTGCCAGCGCGAATCAGCCGCGCTTGGCCGCTCCAGCGAAACAAGGCAAACAAGAGGCCAGGCGAGACTTCCATGCCAGATGCCACACTGAGTTCGGCGATGTTGCGCACCGAGGTGCCGGGTTCGATCGACAAATCCACAGGGTCGCGTGCCAGGGGCATGGGGCGCAACACCCAGTAAGACGCCAGCCCGGCCAGCAGGAGCACGACGATCAGCAGTCCTGTCAGCAGCTTTTTCACCACAACCTTGTTTCCATCCCCATGATTCGAGGAGGATGATAATTCACCCATGAACTCTGTTGCGAATCTTCTCGATCATGCCCCTGTGCCCCCGTTGCCGCTGGAGGGCGTCTGCCTCCTGCCCCATCTGGGCATTCTGCGATGCAGCGGCGAAGATGCGGCCACTTTCTTGCACAACCAGTTGACGCAAGACGTGGCCTTGCTCCAGCCCGAGCAGGCCCGGCTGGCGGGCTTTTGCAATGCCAAAGGCCGCTTGCAGGCCAGCTTTGTGTTGTTCAAACGCACACCGACCGAGATTTTGCTGGTGTGCCGCCGCGACTTGCTGGCCACCACGCTCAAACGCTTGTCCATGTTTGTGTTACGCGCCAAGGCCAAGCTGAGCGATGCTTCAGAGGAGTTCGCGCTTTGGGGTGTGGCCGGTGCCTGTGCCAGTGACCTGGCACCTCAGGCCTTGCCCTGGGCACGCGTTTCATTGGGTGATGCCGACCTGATCACCTTGTACCCCGCCCAAGGCCAAGCGCGCGCATTGTGGGTCGGCCCCCCAGGGAAAGCCCCTCAGGGGCCGGCGCTTGCTCCGGCGCTTTGGCTGGTTGGTGAAGTTTTAAGCGGCGTGGCCGATGTGCAACAAGCCACCTATGAAGCCTTTGTCCCCCAAATGCTGAACCATGAATCCGTGGGCGGCGTGAACTTCAAAAAAGGCTGTTATCCCGGCCAGGAGGTGGTGGCGCGCAGTCAGTTTCGCGGCACCTTGAAGCGCCGCACCTATTTGCTGATCGGCCAAGAAGCGATGCAAGCGGGGCAAGAAGTCTTTCACAGTGGGGACGTCAGCCAGCCCTGCGGGTTGGTGGCACAGGCTGCCAGCGTGGACCATGGGGGGCAAACTTACCACTTGGCCCTGGCCGCTTTGCAAAACAGTGCCGTCCCGGAGGGCACTTTGCAGTTGGCACAGCCTGGTGGAACCGTCTTGCATGTCCTGCCCTTGCCGTACGCCCTTTTGGAGGATGTGTGAGCTTGCCAGTCGCAGGGCAACAAGCCGCTTTATCCTCAGAAATGGCCGACGTGTTGCGCCGCATTGCGCGCGCAGGTCGACCGCATTTTCACCACATGACGCCCCCGCAAGCCCGCCAGGCCTATGCCGCAGGTGCTGGCGTGTTGGAATTGCCTTCTGTCCCGATGGCGCGCGCAGAGGCTTTGCGCATTCCCAGTCGCGATGGTGCTGCTTTGCATGCCATGCTGTGGGACCCACAGGCGCGACCTGCCCACAACGCAACGCATGCATTGCGACCGGTGCTGGTTTATTTTCATGGCGGCGGCTTCATGATTGGCAGCGTGGCAACCCACGCCTTGTTGTGCCAGCGCCTGGCTTCATTGGCAGACTGTGCGGTCGTGTCGGTGGATTACCGGCTGGCGCCTGAACACCCCTTCCCCACTGCCCACAACGACGCATGGGATGCCTTGCAATGGCTGCATGCCCAGGCCAGCACCTTGGGCCTGGATCCTGCGCGCATGGCGGTTGGTGGCGACAGCGCAGGCGGCACCCTCAGCACGGCCTGCGCATTGCATGCGCGCGATGAAGGCCTGCCATTGAGTTTGCAGTTGTTGTTTTATCCGGGCTGCTCGCCCCACCAAGAGTGGCCCTCTCACCATCTGTATGCCACGGGCTTCATGCTGGAGCGCGAAAGCATCGATTATTTTTTCAGTCACTACCTGCAGCAAGCCGGTGATCGCAACAACTGGCGTTTTGCGCCTTTGGTGGCACCTGACCTGCAAGGCATGGCACCCGCCTGGGTCGGTCTGGCGGAATGCGATCCTTTGTTCGACGAGGGCCTGGCCTATGCCGACCGCATGCGCTTTGAAGGCGTGTCGGTGGATCTGGAAATTTACCGTGGCGTGGTGCACGGCTTTGTGCAAATGGGGCGCGCCATTCCACAGGC
>JACCDX011148087.1_pt1 | contig 11840 bp, 10 predicted proteins | sample 7449681 | NCBI WGS metagenome assembly JACCDX01 (sample SAMN15323450, study PRJNA562643) | freshwater metagenome | isolation source: river surface water | place: USA:Blue River Watershed | collected 2017-08-18 | reverse complement strand
TTGACCATCTTTACCCCACTCGATGTCCATCGGACGACCGTAGTGCTTCTCAATGATCACCGCATACTTGGCCAACTCAGTGATGTCCGCATCTTCCAATGAGAAACGATTACGCTTCTCAGGAGCTACATCTACTGTCTGCACTTTTTCTGCAGAGCCTTTTGGTGCAAATTGCATTTGAATCAACTTAGAACCTAAAGAGCGACGAATGATTGCTTTTTTGTCTTTGGCTAAAGTGGTTTTGAATACATAGAACTCATCTGGGTTCACAGCACCTTGAACCACAGTCTCGCCTAAGCCATAACTTGAGGTAATAAAAACCACATCCTCAAATCCAGATTCAGTATCCAAAGTGAACATCACGCCTGCAGCACCTAGGTCAGAACGTACCATGCGCTGAATGCCAGCAGATAAGGCTACTTCAGCGTGGGCAAAGCCCTTGTGGACACGATAAGAGATCGCACGATCGTTATAAAGTGAGGCAAATACTTCACGGATCTTCTTGAGAACATCATCAATACCCTCGACGTTCAAGAAAGTTTCTTGCTGACCTGCAAAAGAAGCATCAGGCAAGTCTTCAGCAGTAGCTGACGAACGCACTGCGAATGAGCCCTTGCCAGAGTCATCCAACACAGCAAATGCCTTGCGAATCTCTTCGTCTAATTTTGGTTGAAATGGCGCTGTTTCGATCCAGTTACGAATCTCTGCACCAGCTTGTGCCAATGCGCGCACATCATCAATATTCAAACCTTCTAAGCGCTGCTGAATGCGCTCAGTCAGATTGTTATGTTTTAGAAAATCACGGAATGCCAATGCAGTGGTAGCAAAACCTGTTGGAACACGAACCCCAGTAGAAGCTAGCTGAGAAATCATCTCCCCTAGTGAGGCATTCTTACCGCCGACGGATTCAACATCCGTCATGCGAAGTTGCTCAAAAGGCAAAACATAGGCATCAGCCATACTGCTATTTTGTTGCTGTTGGTTGGACATAAAATACTCTCTAAAGATAAGGAAACTGGTGTGGCGGCCACCTTATATGGGGCATGCTTTAATATGATTCTATTGTAGTGCTGACCCCGACTTCTAAGCTAAATCTATGTCTAACGAAACCCGCATTGTTTTTATCGTTTCTGACGGTACCGGCATTACCGCCGAGAACTTCAGCCAGTCGATTTTGGCTCAATTTGAGGCCACTTTTAAGCATATTCGAGTGCCATTCGTGGATAGCGTTGACAAAGCCCATGATGCCGTCAGCAGCATCAATCAGGCAGCCAGTAAATATGGCGTTCAACCCATTGTTTTCACCACTTTGGTGAATTCTGAGCTCAACGCCATTGTAGGGAAGGCAAACGGCCTCATCCTAGATATGTTCCAGACTTTCGTAGCACCTCTGGAGGAAGCCCTCGGCATGAAATCTACCCATGCCATGAACCGACTCCACCACAATGCGGACACCGAGGCTTATAAGAACCGTATAGAGGCGATTAACTACTCCTTAGCCCATGATGATGGCCAATCCAATCAAAACTTGGCTGAAGCCGATGTCATCCTGATTGGCATCTCTAGGGTTGGAAAAACCCCCACAAGTTTGTACCTGGCAATGCAATACGGTCTCAAGGCAGCAAACTACCCTCTTATTCCAGAAGACTTTGAACGTGGGCAACTGCCGAAGGATCTAGTACCTTACCGCCAGAAGATCTTTGGACTCATGATTGATGCAGAGCGCTTATCTGAGATTCGTAATGAACGTAGACCTGGTAGTAATTACGCCAAGCTTGAAAACTGTCGTTATGAAATTAATGAAGCAACGGCAATGATGAAAAAACAGTCTATTCCATGGGTGCTTACAACTAGCAAATCCATTGAGGAAATTGCGACCACCGTTTTACAAGCAATTAAGTCCGATAAAACGATCTTGGGTTGATCATTGTTAGGTAAAACTAGCTTCGTCTAACTCGAAGAGTCTCAAACAAACACACGGCCGCTGCCGTTGAAACGTTGAGTGACTCTACTCTGGGGTCAATAGGGATAGATACACCTTTAGCCTGAGCAAGAATATCCTCAGATACTCCTTGGCCCTCGCTTCCCATCACCCAAGCAACCGGATGCAGTAGATCTTTCTTTAGAGAGTAGAGATCTTGCTCTGCATCTGCTGTAGTAGCCAATAATTGCGCGGTCACGGCACTCAATATTTGCTGGTTAGACCAGTCTTCATACAAATCTAGCAATTTGTGAGCGCCCATTCCGGCACGTAATACCTTGGTAGACCATAGATGGGCACAACCAGACAATGCAATCACTTGTGTAAATCCAGCTGCAGCGGCAGTACGCAAAATTGATCCTACGTTTCCGGCATCCTGCACGCGATCCAATATCACTACATCACCTTCTAATGTTGCAATTGACTGTGGTGAAGTAATCGTTGATTTAGGAAGGTTTAATAGACCGGCAATATGCGGCGCATTCACTAAATCCGAGAGCAAGTCCCAGAGTGCACTATCCAACTGAAATACTTTGGTCTCAGGACAAATCTCGAGATGTTCGTAGACGGCTTGAGAGATTTCAATATTCTTTAGGCCAATTTCTGAAGTAAGCAAAGTCTTTAACGCTGGGTCACCTACCCAGGTTTGCACAAGATGGATGCCTTCCAATAAAGCTTGGCCACTTGCTAGCCTAGCCTTTTGACCTTTGGAGCCCGTGACTTGCAGGTTGCGAATCTCCTTAAACAAAGGATTCTCTTTGGAGGTGATGAGATCAAAGTTCATAACTTATTTATAACTTAGTTTTCAATCGATTCAAGCACTTTACGTACCGGCGAAAAACTTCTTCTATGTTGATCGCATGCGCCATATTGCTTGAGGGCTGCAAAATGAGCTTCTGTTGGATACCCCATATGTTGTGCAAAGCCATATTCTGGGTGACGTTCATGTAGAGACATCATCTGACGATCACGCGTTACTTTTGCCACAATCGATGCAGCAGATATTGCTGGCTCTTTAGCATCACCCTTCACAATTGCCTCTGCAGCAATTGGCAACTCTGGGCAACGATTTCCATCGATCAATGCTTTATCGGGCCAGGTCCCTAAGCGGGTGGTGAGGTCTTCAATCGCCCTGCGCATTGCCAACATAGTAGCTTGCAGAATATTGATCTGATCAATCTCTAGCGGGCTGGCCTCACCAACACCCCAGGCCTTTGCCTTTTCCATAATTTGCTCATAGAGATATTCACGACGAGCAGCAGTTAATTTCTTGGAATCTTTTAATCCATCAATCGGATTATTGGGATCGAGCACTACAGCGCCAGCCACTACTGCACCTACTAATGGTCCACGCCCGGCCTCATCAACACCACAGACCCAAATCAGACTCATGCGCTTACTTGCTTATTGCGATTATTGGCAATCGTTTGCGCCACTGCTTGCGCGACCAATAGGCCTGTGGGTCGACGTAGGGTTTCATGCATCTTTGCAAAGCGCTCTTTTAGTTCAGCCACTTTTACCGGATGCTCCAGCCACTCCTGTAGGGCATTAGCCAACTTCTCTGGGGTGGCATCATCTTGCAAGAACTCGGGAACAACAAACTCTCCACAAAGGATATTTGGTAAGCCTACGTAAGGCAAATAACCCTGACGCTTCATGATCTGTGCAGTTAGCCAGGGCACCTTATAAGAAATCACCATCGGCTTTTTCCATAAGGCTGCTTGTAATGTCGCTGTACCACTTGCAATTAACACTACGTCAGAAGCTTCCAATACTTCATCAGCCATGCCATCGAGTAAATGAATCTGAACATCAGGAGTAGTGTTTTTAGTCTTGAGCAGAAGCTGCTCGAGAGGCTCACGCAAGCGTGGCGTTGCCACCGGAATTAAAAAGTGAAGTTTTTGACCTTTCAATCTCTCGGTCAATAACTGCATAGTTTCAAAAAAGACTGGTGCAATAAGTTCAATCTCAGAACCACGACTTCCAGGGAGCACTGCAATGACTAAGCCTTCAAGAGAAGATTTTTGAAGTTTCAAGTGATGACAGATTTTTTCTCTTGCTTGCTGGATATTGGGCTCAAGCGGAATCTCGCTAGCCAATGGATGCCCTACATAAGTCGAGGCTACACCTGCCTTGTCATAGATTTCGGTCTCGAATGGGAAGATGCAGAGCATGCGCTCAACAGCTTGTGAAATCTTCTTAATACGCCCTGCTCGCCATGCCCAAATCGAAGGTGAAACTAAATGCAAAGTCGGAATGCCTGCCTTGCGCAACTGCAATTCAACGCCTAAGTTGAAGTCGGGAGCATCTATTCCCAAATAAACATCAGGTCGCCCTTCATGCAGAAGATTTTGAATGAGCTCTTTGCGCAACTTCAGAATAGCCGGAAGTTGTTTGATAGCCTCAACATAGCCACGCACGCTCAAAGTTTCCATAGGCCAATCAGAGCGCATGCCTTCAGCCTGCATGCGAGGGCCACCAATGCCATAAACCTCAAGACCGGACATATCCGGTATTTGATTTAGCGCACTAAGAACTGGCGCTGCTAATAGATCGCCAGAAGGTTCGCCGGCTACACAAGCTAACTTTGGCAAAGCAATTCCGTTACCGAATAATGCCGCGAGTAGAGGCGGCAATGAAATCGTGGAACTGAGCAAGCTTCTCGGCAGTTGCAGGATCACCTGCAGAAGCAACTACCATCTTCTGAATTTCTACTTTAGCCTCTTCAAAACTCAGGCCATCCTTATAGAGAACCTTATAAGCTTGGCGCAATGCAGAAATTGTTTCGCTCGAGAATCCACGACGCTTTAAGCCTTCTACGTTAATCCCATGGGGGGAAGCTTTATCCCCTGCAGCAATCACAAACGGAGGAATATCTTGCACTAAAGCGGATGCACCACCCAGCATAGCATGTTGGCCAATACGAACAAATTGATGCACGCCAGACATGCCACCCATAATTGCCCAGTCATTTACTTGCACATGGCCAGCGACTTGGGCATTACTTGAGAAGATTGTGTGATTACCAACCTGACAATCATGGGCAATATGCACATAAGCCATGATCCAGTTGTCGTTGCCAATGCGGGTTATACCCTCATCTTGAGATGTGCCGGTATGAATCGTCGTGAACTCACGAACAGTATTGCGATCACCAATAATGAGTTGGGTTGGCTCGCCACGGTACTTCATATCCTGTGGAGGGCCGCCAATAGCAGCAAAGTGTGCAAAGTTATTTTCTTTGCCAATGGTTGTGTAGCCCTCAATCACGGTATGAGAGCCAATCTTGGTTCCAGCACCAATCTTGACGTTAGGTCCGATTACGGAATAAGGACCAACTTCAACATCGCTGGCCAGCTCAGCCTTGCTGTCCACTACGGCAGATGCATGAATCCGAGTCATTACGCGCCTTTCGTACGTACCGCACAAGTGATATTTGCTTCTGCAGCAATCTCGCCATCTACAGTTGCCTTAACAGCAAACTTATAAATACCAGCGCGACCCCGCTCTAATGTGGCGGTCATAATCAGTTGGTCACCAGGTAATACCGGCTTTTTGAAGCGAGCCCCATCAATACCTGCAAAGTAATAAATAGCATCCTCAGCACGCTCTTCAGAGAAGGTTAGTAAGGCTGCAGTTTGGGCCAAGGCTTCAATAATCAATACTCCAGGCATGACCGGAAAATCAGGGAAATGACCTTGGAAAAAAGGCTCATTCATGGTGACATTTTTTAATGCAGTAATGCTTTCGCGCGGGGAAATTTCTAGTACACGATCTACCAATAAAAATGGATAGCGATGCGGAAGCAATTTAAGAATCTTGTTAATGTCGATTGCGATTGGTGTGCTCATAAATGACCCGCTGAAAAGTAAATATTAATTTTAGATATATAGAATCTCAAGACTCTGAAGATTTGTTTTTATCCAGTAAGCGCAAGCGCTGACGAATTTTATCTAGACCACGCAAAATAGCGGCATTTTTCTCCCACGCACCGTGGAGCATTGAAGGATACACACCAGTGAAATGCTGGCCAGGCTCTGTAATGGAGCGAATAATCGAAGTATTGCCAGAAACCGTTGTTCTATCTGCAATCGTCAAATGACCTGCAAAGTTAGCGGCGCCACCAATGATGCAGAAATTACCTATCTTGGTACTTCCAGAGATTGCCGCACAACCCGCTATTACGCAACATGCGCCCACGATGACGTTATGCGCAATTTGCACCTGGTTGTCTATCTTGGTGCCAGCGCCAATTACCGTATCACTCATTGCACCACGATCAATCGTGGTTGATGCGCCGATCTCTACGTCATTGCCAATGACAACACGTCCTGTCTGAGGGATCTTGACCCACTCTCCGCCCTTGGCAGAAAAATCAGGAGCAAAACCAAAACCATCAGCACCAATCACTGCACCACTATGAATAATGCAGCGCTCGCCAATTTGAGTGCCGTAATAAATTGATACGGATGGGTAGATCAATGTATCGCTTGCAATAAGGCTATCTTTAGCAACACTAGTGTTACCAAGTATAGAAACGCGCTCACCAAGTTTTACGCCTGCAGCTATTTGTACAAATGGTCCAATATGGCATGAAGACGGGACTATAGCGCTTGGATCAATTGCTGCGCTAGGATGAACTCCAGGCTCGTATTTTGGGCTACTAGCTTTAGCAAAGTGTTGCGCCATTCTTGCAAAAGTAGCGTATGGATTTTTAGCAACAAAATACACACGCTTTGCTGAGTTGGCGATAGGGTTTGCCTGCAAAAATTCGAGGTCTGATTGACTAACAATCAACGCTCCGGCAGAGCTTTCACTAGCCTGTTGGCGATAGAGCGGATTCGATAAAAAGGATATTTGGTCGGTCTGCGCTCGCTCCAATGGAGCGAGGCCCGTAAATCCGTGGGAAGCCTCCCCCACCAAGCTTGCTTGAAACTGTTCGGCCAGCTCAATGGCGGTCGGCATAAAGCTTACTTCTGGCTATTTAAAGCCTTGATAACATCATCGGTCACATCAGCCTTTGGACTGACATAAGCTGCTTCTTGAACAATGACATCAATTTTTCTTTGTTCAGCAATTTGCTTTAAGACTGCATTTGCTTTTTCTGCAATCTTGGCGCGCTCTTCGAAAGTGCGCTGATTGAGATCTTCAGTGAACTCACGTTGCTTACGCTGCAATTCGCGATCCTGGTCAGCCAACTCGCGTTGACGACGAATACGCTCTGATTCATTCATCACAGCAGCATCACGGTCTAGCTTTTCAGCAGCAGACTTAATCTTTTGAGCGCTGTCACGCAAATCATTCTGACGCTTTGTAAACTCATTCTGCAAACGAGTCTGCATTGCTTTAGCAAGATTAGACTCGTTAAATACTTTCTCAGAGTTCACAACTGCAACACGCGTACCTGTGTCTTGAGCAAACACTTGAGGGGCAGAAATTGCTGTTACAGCAGCAATAATGCCAACTTGAATCCATTTTGAAGATTGATAGAACTTCATAAAACTTTCCTTAAACAATTAAAACGCTGTGCCCACTTGGAACTGTAGACGCTGGATATTATCCGTTGGTTGCGACTTATACGGAATACCGTAGCTAAACTTCAAAGGCCCTAGCGGTGATATCCATGATAAACCCAATCCATAGGAGTATCTCAGAACTAAATTGATGTTTTCCCCAAAAGCATTACCGCCGTCCACGAAGGTAAAGAGTCGCAGGGTTTTATCCACACCAGAACCTGGGACTGGGAAGGTGTACTCCACATTACTCACAATCTTGGACTGACCGCCGGTTGGCTGGTAGGCGCCAACGATGGTGTTGTAGTACTGAGGCCCCAAGGATCCAGGAGCATAACCACGAACCGAGCCAATACCGCCAACAAAGTAGTTTTTAGTAATAGGGAATTCTTTATTGCCGTATGCCTCACCATACCCAACTTCACCATTAAAGGACAAAATATTCCCTTTGGAGAATGAATGGTACTTCTGGTACTGACCAAAAAGACGGTAGAAGGTGAGATCCCCAACTGGAGTTCCCACTTCAGCTGAGAGTTGCTGCAATGAACCCTCGGATGGAATTAAGGTGCTATCACGACCATCACGCGCCCAACCTACGGTCAATGGAACGTTGTAAGTTTGCAGACGTCCTGGAACAGTTCCACCGTAACTGGTGACATAGTTTTGGTAAGGAATTGGCGTATTGGTGGTGGCGTAAATACTAAATACCTCGATACCCGTTCCAAAGAATACGCGATCTACTTCAGTGTAGGGAACGCCAAACTTAATGTTTGAACCAACGGATTTAATTTGATAATCAGGGTCGCCTGCATAGTACAAAGGCTTGGATGAGCGATAGTACAAATCGGTATATCGACTGATACCATCTTCAGTGAAGTATGGATCGTAGTTGGATAGCGTTAAGTTTTGAGTGATCTTACCCAAGGAGGCGTTTAAGCCAATCGCAGTACCCGTTCCAAATGCGTTATCTTGATTCACACCAGCAGACAAGATGAGCTTTTCTGTTGAGGAGAAACCGGCACCAATTGTGACCGCGCCAGTTGGCTTTTCTGTAACCTTCACATTAACGTCAACTTGGTCCGGGGATCCAGGCACATCTTCCGTGGTGATATCTGTTTCCGTAAAGTAACCTAAACGACCTAAGCGTTTTTTGGATAAATCAATCTTTTCGCTATCAAACCAAGAGCTTTCAAACTGACGCATCTCGCGACGAATAACTAAATCGCGAGTTTTAGCATTACCAGTGATTGCTACTTGACGAACATAGATGCGACGTCCAGGATCTACTACCAAGGTGAGATCCACTTCAGCAACATCTCGCCTAATATCTGGCTGCGGATTAATCGTTGCAAAGGCATAACCATAGGAGCCTAGGATTTCGGCAATTGCTTTGGTACTCTCAGTAAGCTTTGCAGACGAGAAAGTGTCGCCCGGCTTCAAAACAATTAACTGCATTAACTCAGCTTCTTTGCCCAGAGTTTCTCCAGCTAAGCGAACATCTTTAACGGTGAATTTTTTACCCTCACGAATACTGATAGTGAGGTAGACACCCTTCTTATCAGGAGTAATCGACACCTGAGTGGATTCAATCACAAACTCGAGGTAACCCCTATTGAGATAGTAAGAACGAATAGTCTCTAAGTCAGCAGTTAATTTTTGCTTGGAATAAAGATTGTCTTTGCTATACCAAGATAACCAACCACCTGTTTTTAACTGCATCTCGCTTTTTAAAGTGCCTTCACTAAACACTTCATTGCCGATAATATTAATTTCTTGTATTTTGGCAACAGGACCTTCGTCAACGTTGAAGTAAATCGCAACTTGATTACGCTCAACCGGAGTGACTGTTGCAACAATCTCGGCTGCGTACAGACCTTTGCCAACATATTGGCGCTTAAGCTCTTGCTCTGCTTTATCGATCAGAGCCTTGTCATAAAAGCGCGCTTCGGCCACACCTACCGTTTTAAGCGATTTACGAACGTTCTCAGGATCAAACTCTTTCATTCCCGTAAATTCAATGCGAGAAATTGTTGGGCGCTCCTCAACAATGACAATCAGAACACTACCTTGCGCTTGGATCTGCACATCCCTAAAAAATCCGGTGCCATAAAGAGCTTTGATTGATTCAGCGCCCTTTTCTTCTGTAAAGGTATCGCCAACTTGAACGGGCAAATAGCTAAATACCGTGCCAGGCTCTACACGCTGAAGACCTTCAACTCGAATATCTTTCACAACAAAAGAATCAGCTGCCGAAACATTCAAACTCAACCCGAGCGCAGAAAGAACCAAGACGCGAGTAATGAAACGAGCAAAAATACGGAAAGATAATGTCAGAGAATTCAAGGCGAAATATAGCGTTGTAAATCGTTAAACAATGCCAGTAATGACATAGAAATCAGCAAAATAAAGCCCAGTTTTTGAAACTGCTCCTGCCTTGATATCGAAATCCTCTTACCGGCAACCATCTCCCATGCATCATACAGTAGCTGACCCCCATCAAGCATCGGAAAAGGGAGCAAATTTAGCAAGCCAATACTAATACTCATAAGTGCTAAAAAGGCTAAAAATGGTTGCCACCCTACCTGAGCTGTCTTGCCTGCCATATCCGCAATACTGAGAGGCCCACCTAGTTGCTTTAAGGAGGTGCTCCCAGTAAATAAACCAGCCATTAACCTTGCGGAGACCTTGGTGATGACCCACACCCTTTGAGAAGCAAATATGATGGCATCTAGAGGGCCTAATCTGAGCTCCTGCCACTTTTCTAATGGGCTGGGCGCAGGCAGTAGGCCTAGAGCCATCATTGGATCCTTTTCAGGACTGATTTTCGGCAAATCTGCGGCATAAAACGCTTTGACATGGTGAGCGCCTGAAGCAGTTTGGAACTCAAGCGCAAAACCATCCTCCCCAGTAATGGCATCCATCAGATTCCAGCGCAAAGCATTCCAGCTGGGAACAGGCTCAAATTCACCAAAAAGGGGCACGCTATCAGCTTGGGAGCCCAAATCCTGCCAGCCAATCACCCGATCGCCCTCAGCAACTCCCAGCTTGGCTGCCACGGAGCTTTCGGGGGGAGTCTGCAGTACAGCCGGTAATTGCGGTGCGCCAGCTAAATAAATACAGGCAAACAAAATGATCGCCAAGAAAAAATTGGCGAAGGGACCGGCAGCTACCACCAAAGAACGTTGCCAAAGGGGTTTTTTATCAAAAGCCTGGCACTCATCCGCTGGGGAAATCACTTGCTGACTATCCCTTCCGTCCAGTAATTTCACATAACCACCTAATGGAATCGAGGCCAACACCCACTCGGTTTTATTTTTTGCATGATAGGTGTAAATCGGCTTACCAAAACCAATCGCAAAGCGAAGTACTCGAACACCACAACAGCGAGCCGCTAAAAAATGTCCAAACTCGTGAAAGCTAACCAGTACGCCCAGCGTTAGCAAAAAAGCGGCGAGAGTAATCAATGCTTGCAAAGAATATCCTTCACCACTGCTTTTGCTGCTTCACGTGCTCGCGCATCAATACTTAAGATCAACTCAAGAGAGCTCGCACTGGATGCAGGGATAGCATTTAACACTTCCTCAACTACACTTGGAATTTGCAAATACGGCAATCCTTCATCTAAAAAAGCAGCTACTGCAATTTCATTGGCAGCATTGAGAACAGCTGGAGCAGTACCGCCTGCTTTAGCAGCGGCAAATGCTAATGAAAGGCAAGGAAAGCGCGCTAATTCGGGCTCAGCAAAATTCAAGGATGACAGCTGCGTCAAACTCAGCGGCGCTACACCTGCATCAATACGCTCCGGCCATGCCAAGCCATAAGCAATAGGAGTGCGCATATCTGGCTGACCTAATTGAGCTAACACGGAACCATCACGATAACGAACCATTGAATGCACTACGCTTTGCGGATGAATTAGTACTTTGATTTTTTCTAATGGCAAACCAAATAGCCAAAACGCCTCGATGACTTCGAGACCTTTATTCATCATCGTTGCAGAATCAACGGAAATTTTTCTACCCATCACCCAGTTTGGGTGCGCACATGCTTGCTCAGGAGAAATGCTAGCGAGCTGATCCAGCGGTGTATTTCTAAATGGCCCACCTGAAGCTGTGAGCCACAGTTCCTCAACCCCATGACGAGGATTTGGCTCTTTAGAGAATTGTTCTGGCAAACACTGAAAGATGGCATTGTGCTCACTATCAATTGGCAGCAGTTCACCACCACCCTCTTTCATAGCGTGCATAAACAAATCGCCAGACATCACCAAAGCTTCTTTATTTGCCAGCAACACTCTTTTGCCAGCCTTTGCTGCAGCTAATGCAGGAACCAATCCAGCGGCACCC
>JACCDX011644233.1_pt1 | contig 11841 bp, 14 predicted proteins | sample 7449681 | NCBI WGS metagenome assembly JACCDX01 (sample SAMN15323450, study PRJNA562643) | freshwater metagenome | isolation source: river surface water | place: USA:Blue River Watershed | collected 2017-08-18 | reverse complement strand
CAGGTCAAGCTACTAATTTGAACATTTCAAATGCCTGATTTGGGGTCTTCATCTTCAGCGCCTGATGAGGGCGGCGTTGGTTGTAGAACCCAATCCAGTCTCCCAACACCCGAGCGGCATGTTGCAGTGTTTCAAACCGTTGCCGGTGCACGCACTGCTCCTTGATCGTTCGAATGACTCGTTCCACCATTCCGTTTTGCTCAGGGCAATGCGGCGTGATGAATTCTTGTTGCAACCCATAACTCTTGACCAGGCGGGTATAGCTTCGGCTTGTAAAGACCAACCCGTTGTCGCTTCTGAGCAGAAACGGGGCAGTCACTCGGCCCAAAGTCCCGTATCGGTTGATCAAGGCTTGCTCCAGGGCAGACTCTGCGGTCGTGGCCTTGGCCGATCTGGACAGATGCCAACCCAAGATCTGACGGGTGTAACAGTCAATGACGATGGCCAAACTCGCCCAGCCATCCCGCCCCGTCCAGACTCGGCACAAATCTGTCGACCAGCGCTCATCAGGCGCCTGCGCCACAGATGGCATCGCTTGAACCCTGGGCCTAAACCCAATCGCCCTATGCTTGACCTGCCAGCCCCGAATTTGGAAGATGCGCTGCACCGTGTTCTTGTTGAAGTTCAACAGCCCCGCCACGGTTCGGTACCCGAACGACGGGTCTTGCTCAATCATGGTCTTGATCGGCTTCTCAAAGCGCTCCTGAACCTTCGGCGAGGCCTTGCAGGGTTTGTAGTACATGGTCCTTCTGGGCAGCTCAAACCATCGGCAAAGCTGGCTCATCGAAACCTCGACCCCATCAGCTTTCAACGCCTGCTGGACACCGAGAATCATTTCTCGTCCTCCTTGTCCAGCAGGGACTGGAGCTTTTTTCTGGCACGCAGTTCCAACATCGCCTCGCCGTACGCCTCCTGCAACTCTTTGAGCTGCCGTTCGTACTGTTCCTTGATATCCAAGGGTTTGGCCCGAAGGGCATTCTCCATGCCCCGTTTGGCCTCATCCACCCATTCTTCAATCTCAGACGGCGAGATATCGAATGAGCGGCTAGCCTCGGAAATCGAGGTCTTGCCTTGAATAATCTCCATAACCAGCGCCGCTTTGCGCTTGGCCGTCCACCTCTTGATGTCGTCTTCCATCGTCATACTCATGGCTGTTTTCTCCAATAGTATGACCTGTGCAGGAATTCAGTGGGTCATTACATCGACTCGGACGCGGCGCGTCAGTTGCCCCGCAAAGAGCTGGCCAGCCCCCTGGGGGGCCACCTGATGGCGAGGGAAAAGAATGGCGTGTGGGTGCCCGAACGGGCGGTCTATCGCGTGGCGCTCGAGGTGCAGGACATATCGGCGCAGTTGCGCGAGCACCAATGGCGCGGCCAGCTGGTGATCGAGGCCGATTGGGCCAGTCCGCTGGCGCGCTATGCCCGACAGGCGCTCACGGTGCTGATTCGGGAAATGGGTTTTTGATCGATCCAGGAAAAAAGCCCCCAGGGTCGGTGACCCCGAGGGCTCGGATGCTGAAATGGGTGGTGGAGAGGAGGAGGATCGAACTCCCGACCTTCGCATTGCGAACGCGACGCTCTCCCAGCTGAGCTACCCCCCCACAATGTCCAGATTCTAATACAGGCGACCCCTGCGTGACACCGTTCCCGGGGGGGCGTGTTAACCATGCCCTGCATGCAGGCTGGGGGCGACCTAAAATGCCGGTTTTCACTTGATCACCATTTTTCGGCATGAGCACCCCTCCTTTGACTGGACAGGCCGTCGTCTTGGGCACCGGCACCATGGCCGCTGGCATCGCCGCCGGCTTCATCGACGCGGGCGTTCCCGTGGTGGTACTGGGCCGCGACACCGCCAAGGCGCAGGCCTGCGTGGACTTGGCGCGTCAGCTCGCCGCCGTGCTCAGCACCCCATCGCGTACCGACACCCCGGCCCGCGTGGGCGTGATCGCCGAATGGTCCGACTGGGCCCACGTGGCCTGGGTGATCGAGACGATCACGGAGGTCTTTGACCTCAAGCGAGAGTTGTTTGCGGATCTGGACCGGCGCGTGCCGCCGCACATTCCCATCGGTTCGAACAGCTCGGGCTTTCCAATCACCAAATTGGCCCAAGGGCTGAAGACCCGCTCGCGCATGTTCAACGCCCATTACTTCATGCCCGCGCACCTGGTGCCGCTGGTCGAGGTGGCGCTGGGCGAAGACTCAGACCCCGAGCTTGGTCAACGGGTGTGCGACTTTTACCGTGCCGCTGGCAAAAAGCCGGTGCTGGTGCGCCGCGACATCCCCGGTTTTTTGGCCAACCGCATCCAGCATGCGCTGATGCGCGAAGCGCTGGACCTGATCGACCGCGGCATCGCCAGCCCCGAAGACGTGGACACCGCCGTGCGCTACAGCTTTGGTTTTCGCTACGCGGCGGCCGGCCCGGTGCTGCAAAAGGAAATTTCAGGCTGGGACAGCATGGCCCAAGCCTCGCGCGAAATTTACCCCTCGCTCGCCAACACCGACCACCTGGCCCAGTGCGTGACCGAGTTGATGGCCCAGGGGCGCACCGGCATGAAGGCGGGTGCCGGATTCAACACTTGGACGCCCGAGCAGATCGCGCAAGAGCGTCGTCATTACGACGCCCGCCTGAAGGCCGCGTTTCAAATCCTTTCCATGAAGTAAAACCCAACGAGGAACACCCCATGAGCATGATCGACCTGCACGCCAAAACCATGGTCGGCCCCGTGATCCGGCTGCACCCCAACGACAACGTGGTGGTCGCCCGCACCGAGGTCGGCATTGGCACCGCGATCCCTTCTGAGGGCATCACCAGCCGCAGCCAAGTGCCCTCGGGCCATAAAATCGCCGCCCGCGCGATCCAGGCGGGGGAGCCGATCTTGAAATACAACGTGGTGATCGGCTTTGCCGCCACCGACATCGCGCCCGGCACCTATGTGCACTCGCACAATGTGTCGTTCAAGGAGTACAGCCGCGATTACGCCTACACCCAAGACTATGTGCCGACCCCGATCCTGCCCGTCGATCAACAGGCCACCTTTGAGGGCTATGTCCGACCCAATGGCGCTGTGGGCACCCGCAACTACATCGGCGTGCTCTCGACCGTCAACTGTTCGGCGACCGTGGTCCACAAGGTGGCCGAGGCCTTCAAGCACGGCAAACTCGACGCCTATCCGAACATCGATGGCGTGGTGGGCCTGAGTCACGGCTTGGGTTGTGGCATGGAGATGAGTGGCGAGCCCATGCAACTCTTGCGCCGCACCATAGGCGGCTATGCCCGCAACCCCAATTTTGCCGCCGTGCTGATCATCGGACTGGGCTGTGAACGCAACCAAATGCAGGGCTTGCTCGAGCAAGAGGGTTTGCAGACCGGCCCCAAGCTCTACACCTTTGTCATGCAGGAAGAGGGCGGTACCCGCAAGACGGTCGAGGCCGCCGTGGCCGCCGTCGAGGCCATGTTGCCCGAGGCGAATCAGGCGCGCCGCAGCACCGTGTCGGTCAGTCACCTCAAGATCGGTTTGCAGTGCGGGGGCTCAGATGGCTTCTCGTCGATCACCGCCAACCCGGGTTTGGGCGCGGCGATGGACATCTTGGTGCGTCACGGCGGCACCGCGATCTTGTCCGAGACGCCGGAGATTTACGGCGTCGAGCACACCCTGACGCGGCGTGCCTGCTCGCGCGAGGTGGGTGAGAAGTTGATCCAGCGCATCAAGTGGTGGAAGGAAGAGTACTCACCGGGTCGCGATGTCCAGATCAATGGCGCGGTCAGTCCGGGCAACAACATGGGCGGACTGGCCAACATCTTTGAGAAGTCGCTGGGCTCTTCGATGAAGGGCGGCACGACGGGGTTGATGGAGGTGTATCGCTATGCCGAACCGGTGCGCCAAAATGGCTTTGTCTTCATGGACACGCCGGGCTTTGACCCGGTCTCGGCCACGGGACAAATCGCTGGCGGCGCGAACATGATTTGCTTCACCACCGGGCGCGGTTCGATGTTCGGGGCCAAGCCGGTGCCCTCGATCAAGTTGGCCACCAACACCCCCATGTACCAGCGGTTGACCGAGGACATGGACTACAACTGCGGGGTGCTGCTCGACGGCACCGCCTCGATGCCCGAAGTGGCGCAGGGCATTTTTGAATTGATCCGTCGCGTCGCTTCGGGCGAGCGCACCAAGAGCGAACTGCTGGGCTTGGGCGACCACGAGTTCGTGCCCTGGAACATCGGCGTGACCAGCTGATCACCAGATCTGGATCGGCCCGTACAGCGTGCGGGCCCGACTCTGGGTGTTGTCGCTGTCGGTCATGATGGCGATCCCGATCAGTCGGCCGGGGGCGCGTCCGAACGCCTGTTGGTAGTCGGTCACGATGTCGCGCTCGATGGCCCCGGCGTCGAGGCCGGTCTTGGGGTTGGCCACCACGATTTTGCGGATGCGATCGGTGCGCGGGTTGTGCACCACGCTGCCCACCTCGCGCCTGGGGCACCAGACATACATCAGCGTGGCATACGGCATGGGCTCGCCTGTCATCAGTTGGCTGAGTTCGCTCATGGCCGCGTCTTTGATCGAAAACTCGCTGCGATCCCCATCAAACGCCAGGATCAGGCGAGCGGGTGAATCTTCCTTGTCGCGCAGCGCGACATCGGCGTCGCGCAACCACTCCTCGATGCGCCAGGCAAACCGGATCCGGCTGTGCTGGACGACATCGATGTCCAGGGCTTGACTGAGCAGGCTGGCCGAACGCTGCGCGTCGGCCCGCAACCAGGGTTGGCCATGGGCGTGCTCAAGCCTGTACTGGGTGGGGGCCTTGCCCGGGAACGTCACCTTGCGCCATTGCGCCTTTTCAGGGGCTTGCCAGAGGTGGGCCCCCTGAATGGGTGCTTGCTGCGCCACTGGGGCAGGGGGAGCAAGCGCGGTGTTTGGAGTCAACGGGGCGCAGGCCACCCCCAGCAGCGCACTGAGGGCCAACAACAGGCTTCGAAAAGGGCGATCCAAACACATCGCACGAATATACATAAATTTACAATCTTGGGCGACCAACCCCTCCCCCTGGCCATAAGAAAATACCCTTTCAACCCGTCTTAAGGGGGTCCAGATCCACATCAACCACCCACGGGACTTTGCCATGAAACCCTTGTTGAATTGCCTTTTTGTCGCCCTCGCCCTGCTGGGCCCTGTGTGGGCCCAAGCGGCCCTGCCCGAGCCCCCCGACCCGCGCGAGGTGGCCAAGCTCAACCCGGAGCAGCGCATGGCTCAGGCCCGTGCCCTGCACCAGGCCATGGCCAGCGCCAGCCCCGAGGAACGCCGTGCCTATCGGGAGCGCGCGATGCAAAAAATGCAGGCCCTGACGCCCGAGGAGCGCCGCGAGGTGCACGACCGCATGCACGCCGATTGGTCGGGCATGAGCGAGGCACAAAAGAAAGAGATGCGCGACATGCGCCGATCCATGGTGGGAAATATGTCGCCCGAGGAGCGCGAGCGCATGCGTGCCGAGCGGCGCCGCATCTATGAGCAGATGACGCCCGAAGAGCGTCAAAAATGGCGCGAGGACATGCACCGCATGCGCCATGGGCACCCCGGCGACGCGGACCACCCCCACCACGGCCCCATGGCCCATGCGTCCGATGGACCCAGCCAAGCCCCACTCAGCCGCTGAAGACTTTGAGCTGCTCACGCGTGCCCACAAGGGCGACGCGTTGGCCGCACGCCTGTTGGTCATGCGCCTGTCCACCCCGGCGCATCGACTGGCTTGGCGCATGCTGGGTGATCGCGCGCTGGCCGAGGATGTGGTGCAAGAGGGCCTGGAGAAACTGTTCCGAATCCAGCAATACCAGGGCGACGCCCGCTTGAGCACCTACTTTCACACCCTGGTTTCGCGCTTGTGCTTGGATCGACTGCGTGCCCTGGACCCGGTTCGGTTTGAAGCCGAGTTGACCCCGGGGGCGGAGGACCCCGATCCCGGGCCAGACCCCGAGCAGGCGGCCAGCCAGCTCGAACAGGTCAGTGCCGTGCAGCGCGCGATCCAGCGCTTGGCGCCACGCCAACGCATGGCCGTCGCCCTGTGGGCGTATCACGATTTTTCGGTGGCCGACATCGCCCACGCCTTGCAAATCGAGCGCAACGCCGCTGACCAACTCTTGCATCGCGCCAAGGCCCGTCTGAAACTGACATTGGAGTCCGAACATGCTGCATGACGATGAACTGAAACAACAGATCCAGCAAGACCCCACGCCCCCCTTGTCGGCGCACTTTGCCGAACGCGCCATGGGCCGGGTCTGCTCGCCCCAGTCGGCCCCCGCGCGTCAAGTTCAGTGGAAGCTGGCAGGGCTGGGCGGGGCCTTGGGTCGTCGGCCTGCGACCGCCTGGCGGCCCTGGGTCTGGATGTTGGCGGCCGTGGCTTTGGCCTGGTGGGCGCAGACCCATGTGCTCAACGCCCCAACAGACGACGACCTGATCAAGATCGACTCGGTCGGACTCTCCAGCCTGTTGACCCTTTGAAGCCCCGGTGGGCGCAGATCATGGTCGGGTTCAACGCGCCCGGCCCAAGATCTCGTGGGCCACGCCGTAACTGGTGACCTCGCCACGCAAGGACTTTCCTTGCACTTGCACGCGCACGCTGTAGCTGCCCTCGTCGGGGCCGATGAACACGAAGCGCAGTTCGGGGCCGCGCAGGCTCGCGCCCAGGATGGCTTGCGTCTGGCCTTCGATCGTCAGCGTACCGCCCACCTTTTGATGACGCTGGCTCAGGTTCAGCGTCATGGCCCAGCGCCGCTCGGGCAGTTCCAGGGTCCAAAGCCCTTGGACTGGCGCGGGGACCACCCACAACAGTGCCGATTCGCGTCCCTCCTCAAACTGCGCGTCAGGCTCCCAGTCGCCCATGTCAAACGAGTTCGACACCAGTCGGGTCCCCGGTTTCATGGCCAGCAGGGTGGGGCGCAGTTGCTGGTTGAGTTCGGGCAGCAGGTACATGGTGACCACGCTGGCGCGGCTGAAGTCTTCGACGAAGATGTCCCCGGTGATGATCTGCACCCGATCGGCCACGCCGGCTTTGACCGCATTCTGTCGGGCGTGTTCGGCCAGTCGCGCGTTGTACTCGATCCCGATCGCCTGGATGCCTCGCGTTTTGGCGGCGTGGATCGCGATGACGCCATCACCGGCCCCCAGGTCGACCAGCACGTCGCCCGGGCCGACCTGGGCCATTTGCAGCATTTTTTCGGCCAGGCGTTCGCTGGTGGGCAACCACATCACGTCTTTGCCCATCTGACCACGCTGGGGTGTGTAGTCGGGGGCGCTGGCGCAGCCAGCCAACAGCAGCATCAGGCCGCACAGGCCCAGGGTCAGGGTGTCACGTCGCAGGCAGGGGAAGAGGGGCATCATGGTCTTGGGTCAGGCAGGAGGGAAGGGGGGCGAGGCCGTTCAGCGGCGTGGGCCGATCAGGCCGGTGGCCAAGGCCGTGCCGGTCAGGATGACCAGGGCGCACAGCAACATCGGGGGGTTGAAGGATTCATTCAGCGCGACCACACCCAAGGTGGTGGCAAACACCGGCGTGACATAGGTCACGGTCATCGCGGCGTTGGAACCCAGGCGCTGGATCAGGCCAAAAAACAAAATGTAAGCGAGTGCGGTGCAAAACAGGCTCAAGGCCCCCAAGGCCAGCCAGGCGTCCAGGCTGGGCGCGTGGTCGGGCCACAGCCACACGCCAGGCACGGTGAGCAAGAGGCCCGCCCCCAGTTGGCTGCCGGAGGCGATCACCATCGGCGGCACGTCTTTCAGTTTACGCTGGGTCAGGTTGCCACTGATGCCGTACGACAGGGTCGCACCCAGACAGGCCAGAACGGCCCAACCCGAACCGCCCTCCTTCAGGCTGATGCCACCGGGGGCGTTCATCGCCAACAGCGTGGCCCCGGCAAAGCCGATCAACAGGCCAGCCGAGCGCCAGCGGCTCAAGGGGTCTTTGAACCACAGCCAAGCCACCAGCGCGCCAAACAAGGGGGCGGTGCTGTTCAGGATCGACGACAAACCCGTGCTCAGTTGCATCAGCGCGTAGCCATACAAGGCAAACGGCAGGCCGGAGTTCAGAAAGCCCACCGCCAGCAAAGGTTTGGCATGGCGCAGCAGCAAGTGCCCCTCTTGCCGCCACAGCACCACCGGCAAGAGCAACAGGCCGGCCAAGCCGACGCGCAACCACGAGGCGGTCCACGGCCCCATCGAGGCCGACGCAACGCGCAACAACCAAAACGACGACCCCCAGATCGCGGCCAACAAAACAAAGTTGAACAGCCAGTGGCGTTGTCCGCTCGATTCGCTCAATCCAAGGCGCCTTCCATCGTCAACAGCCGTGCTTTGCGTTCCAGACCGGCGGCATAGCCCGTCAGACGCCCATCGTGCCCCACCACCCGATGGCAGGGCACCAGCAAAATCCAGGGGTTGCGACCCACGGCGGCGCCCACGGCACGCGCCGACTGCGGTCGACCCAGGGCGTGGGCGATGTCGGCGTAGCGGCGCACCTGGCCACGTGGGATGCGCCCGATCTGTGCCCAGACTTGCTGCTGAAATGGGGTGCCCAAGGACGGGTCCAGTGGCAAGTCAAAGTCGACGCGCTCACCCGCCAAAAAAGCCTGCACCTGTCGGGCGGCCCGGTTCAGCAAGGGGTGCTGGTCCTGGCGCGTGCCGGGTTGACGGTCAGGGGCGTGTTTCTGGCCCCGAAACCAGACCCCGGTGAGCGCGTGGTCGTGGGCGGAAATGTAAAGGGTTCCCATAGGGGTGGGTACAACGGTATGGCACAGCGTCATGGCAAGCCTCCGGTGGTTGTCAGGCCATTGTAGGGGGCGGTTGGAGAGTCTGCTGACCTGCGCCATGCGCCTGGGGGGGCGACCTACAATGGGGGCATGAAAGTCACCGCCAGCTTGTTCAAAGCCTATGACATCCGGGGCGTGGTTCCCACCAGCCTGAACACCGATTTTGCCTGTGCGCTCGGGCGTGCCTTTGGCACCCATGCCCAGCGCCAAGGCCAACAGGTGGTGGCGGTGGGGCGCGACGGTCGCCTGAGCGGACCGTCGCTGCAAGCGGCGCTCATCCAAGGCCTGATGGAGACGGGGATCCGGGTCATCGACGTGGGCATGGTCACCACCCCCCAACTTTATTTTGCCGCCAGCACGCGGTGCCAAAGCGGCATCCAGGTCACGGGCAGCCACAACCCCAAAGACCACAACGGGTTCAAGATGGTGCTCGATGGCCGAGCCATTCATGGCGACGAAATCCAGGGCCTGCGCCGCATCATCGAGACCGAAGATTGGGACCTGCGCCCGGGGGGGAGCCAGACCCGCGCCGACGTCCAAGCCGCTTACCGTGATCGCATCGTGGGGGACATTCGATTGGCCCGCCCCCTGAAAATCGTGGTCGATTCGGGCAATGGCGTGGCCGGTGCCTCGGCCCCGGCCATTTTTCGGGCCTTGGGCTGCGAGGTGATCGAACTCTACAGCGACGTCGACGGCCATTTCCCCAACCACCACCCCGATCCGAGCAAGCCCGAGAACCTGCGCGACCTGCAGGTGGCCTTGCGTCAGCACGGCGCCGAACTCGGTTTGGCGTTCGACGGCGATGGCGATCGCTTGGGGATCGTCACCGCCGACGGTGAAAACATCTTCCCCGACCGCCAACTGGTGCTGTTCGCCCGCGACGTGCTGTCGCGGGTGCCCGGTGCGCGGATTTTGTTTGACGTCAAATGCTCGCAACAACTGGCGCCCGCGATCCGCGCCGCGGGGGGCGAGCCCGAGATGTTCAAAACCGGGCATTCGTTGATCAAGGCCCGCATGCGCGAAACCGGTTCACCGTTGGGCGGCGAGATGAGTGGACACATCTTTTTCAAAGAGCGCTGGTATGGCTTTGACGACGGCACCTATGCCGGATGTCGCATGTTGGAAATCTTGAGCCACCACGCCGACGTGGGACGGGTGCTCAAAGACTTGCCACGCAGCGAATCGACCCCCGAAATCAACGTGCCTTGCGCGGAGGGCGAACCCGCACGGGTCACCCAGCAACTGCTGCAACAGGTGCAGGCCCAGGGCTTGCCGGCCGCTGCCCACCAGCCCCAGCTGTCCGACATCGATGGCCTGCGCATCGACTGGGACGACGGCTTTGGTCTGATTCGCGCCTCGAACACCACCCCGGTGCTGGTGCTGCGCTTCGAGGGGCAGACCCAGGCCGCCTTGCACCGCATCGAGGCCGACATGATGGCTTTGTTGCGATCGGTCAAGCCCGATGCGCAAGTGCAAGGGGCCGCCCATTGAGGGTGTTGCTGATCAAGCTGTCATCGCTCGGGGATGTGGTGCACACCCTGCCCGCGGCCATGGACATCGCCGCGCGCTTTCCACAGGCTCGGATCGACTGGGTGGTCGAGCCCGCGTTTGCCCCACTGGTGCGTCAGTGTGTGGCCATCGACCGCGTGATCGAAATGGACTTGCGCCGTTGGCGACGCCAACCCTGGTCGCGGGCGACTCGCCAGGCCTGGCGAGGGTTTCGCCAGGCCTTGCAACAAGAGGCCTACGATTGGATCCTGGACTTGCAGGGGTTGACCAAGTCGGCCTTGGTGAGTGGGCTCGCCCGTCGCGCGCCCCAAGGCGCGCGGATCGCCATGGCGCACCGGACCGAGGGCTCCTCCTACGAGGCCCCCACCCGCTGGGTGGCCGACCGCTGCGTGTCGGTGCCCACCCACATCCACGCCGTCGATCGTGCCCGTGAGGTCTGTGCCCGGGCCATGGGCTATGCCGTTCCAGCCGAATGTCAGCCGGGCCTGGCGCGCACGGGCGAACCCGGTGCCCGCGCCAACGCGCAAGCCCAGGAGGTGTTGTGCGTGCACGGCACTTCGCGTGCCGACAAACTGTGGCCCGAGGACCACTGGCTGGCGCTGGGACGTCGCCTGCTCGCAGGCGGTTGGGTGCCCGCCTTTGCCCATGGCAGTCAGGACGAAGGGGCGCGGTCGCAGCGCTTGAGCGCGGCCTTGCCTGGCTCGCGCGTGTGGCCGCGCGAGTCCTTGGACCGGCTCACGGCTCAGATGGCCGACACCGCCGGTGTGATCGGGGTCGACAGCGGACCGAGCCACATCGCGGTGGCCCTGGGCTTGCCCCATGTCCAGATTTACAACGTCGATACCGCTTGGCGCACCGGCCCGCAGCACCGACCCGATCAGATCAGCGTGTTCGCCACGCCCAGCCCCAGCGTCGACCAAGTGTGGCAGGCCTGGTTGCGCACCCAAGCGGAGCGCGCGCCATGAGGTGGTGCCTGTACGACGCGCTGATGCGCGGTTTGCAGCCCTGGGTGCGGCGCAAACTGGCGCGCCGAGCCCGCAGCGAACCCCTGTACGGCGAGCAGATGCCCCAACGTTTCGGTCGCTACGATGGCCCGGCGACACCGGTCGATGTCTGGCTGCATGCGGTGTCCTTGGGCGAGGCCCGAGCCGCAGACATTCTGTTGCAGGCCTTGCGTCAACAACGACCGGGCCTGCGCGTCTTGCTCACCCATGGCACCGCCACCGGCATGGCCCAGGGACGCCAGATGCTGCAGCCTGGTGATGCCCAGGCCTGGTTGCCCTGGGACACCCGAGCGGCGGTCGATGGTTTTCTCGACCACTTCAGGCCGCGTCTGGGGGTGTTGATCGAGACCGAGGTCTGGCCCAACCTGGTGCGGGCCTGTCGGTCGCGTGGGCTGCCCCTGATCCTGGCCAACGCCCGCTTGAGCGAGCGCTCGCTCAACAAGGCCCTGCGATTGGGATTTTGGTCGCGTCCAGCGTTCGGCGCGCTGAACCAGGTCTGGGCCCAAACCGAGGCCGACGCGGCGCGTCTGGCCCGATT
>JACCDX011163843.1_pt1 | contig 11843 bp, 15 predicted proteins | sample 7449681 | NCBI WGS metagenome assembly JACCDX01 (sample SAMN15323450, study PRJNA562643) | freshwater metagenome | isolation source: river surface water | place: USA:Blue River Watershed | collected 2017-08-18 | reverse complement strand
CTGATTTGATTATTTCAAATGAAGGAACTACAGTGCCTGTAGATTCTGATTTTGGTTCTTCCATAAATTTTAATTTATACAAATATAATGAGCGAAAGTAAAAAAATCACTGTTAACCATGAAGAAGTTGCAGAAAAATTAACTGAAATGTTAAAACCTTCAGGTTGGCATACCCTACTAAAAGGTTTTTTGTATTCTGAAGACTTCAAAAATATCTTGATTGCACTTAACAATCTTGTAGATGAAGGTCAAAGATTTACTCCTCCACTTAAACAAGTATTCAGAGCATTTCAAGAATGTCCTTTGAATGATTTAAGTGTAGTAATGGTAGGTCAAGATCCATATCCACAAATGGGTGTTGCTGATGGTGTTGCGTTTAGTTGTAGTAATACAGGTAAACAAGAAGCATCAATGCGTTATATCTTTAATGCAATAGGTGACACTGTGTATAAAGGTAAGGTTGACCCTAAAAAGATGAACACTGATTTAGCAAGATGGTCTAATCAAGGCGTTCTTATGTTAAACACAGCTTTGACAACTGAAATTGGTAAGATAGGTAAGCATTATGATATCTGGAAACCATTCATCAATTATTTATTTGACATGTTAAATGCAAATGAATCCTTGGTATGGGTATTCATGGGTAAGAAAGCTGAAGACCTTGCTGATTTGATTGATTCAGACAAACACCATCACTTATTTTGCTCACATCCTGCCTCTGCAGCGTATCAAAAAGAAAGTAAATGGAACTGCAATGATGTTTTCAACAAAGTAAATGTGACGTTAGAGACTCAAAATAAGCCAACTATAACTTGGTAATTTTAGTTATAAACATCCATTGAAAATAAGAAAAAGAATTGTATCTTAGCAGACCCATCCCATTTTTATGACAGCAAGTTCAAGCACTCCAAAAACGTTGTGGAAGAAGTATACTACCATCATGCAAGAAGGTATGTCATACATCAATTCACGACATAAAGGAGAGATTAAATCACTACGTACTCAATGGAATGGTTTTAATTCAATAGGTTTGAATGGTATAGAATGGCAATCACTTTATGTACTTGCCGCTAGACCAGGAGTTGGTAAAACGCTAATCGCATCTTCACTGACTAGAGAGTTGCAACGTTTAAACCCTGAACAAGATTTTGCAGTACTGCATTTTCAATTTGAAATGCTTGGTAGAAATCTCGCTTTGAGAGAATTATCAAGTGCTAACAAATTGAACATCAGATACTTACAAAGTTCAGGAGATGATGGAATGCCTCCTATATCTGAAAGTGACATGTTAAAACTTCAGAGTTACATAGCAAGCCAGTCAGCAAGACAGGACTATGTAATTGACAAAGCAATGACTGTCAGTGAAATGCGTAAAGCTATTATTGATTTCTATTATGAAATTAAGAAACCTTTTGTAATTACTCTTGACCATACTTTGTTGGTAAAACAAAGTGGTACAGAAACAAATAGACAAACAACCTTGCAGAATCTTGCAACGATGATGACTGAGATGAAGAATGCACTACCTGTTACCTTTTTAGTGCTCACTCAGTTAAATAGGGAAATTGACGACCCTGAAAGACAAAGACCAGGTAACTTAAGTAATTACCCAACAGAGGCAGATGTATTTGGTTCAGACTACCTTTTACAGTGTGCAGATGTGATGATTGCATACAACCGCCCTGCAAAGTATAATCTTAACTTGTATGGTCCTTTGAAGTACATGCTTACGCCAGCAGATAAATACTTGTTGGCAATGCACATTTTAAAAAACCGTTTTGGTGAAACAGGTATACAATGGTATAAAGCAGACTATGCTACTATGACTGTTGTAGAGACATCAGCACCAGAACAACAACCAAGAAAATTTTAATTATGAGTTTTACTACTGAAACACCAAAAAAGCACATTTCAGAGATTACTGCAGAATTTAAACCATTCTGGCAACCAATCTTTGATTCATTTCCAAATCCAAATGTACATTTCACATCTAAGTTGTGTTACATGGGTAAAGAGTTTAGTACAGACGGTTCTTCTAGAATTGAGTGTGTTAGATTCTTTCCTAGTGAGTTGAACAATGTTAATGGTATTTACATTGAATTGTACAACTGGGATCAAGCAGCGTATCATACAGGACATAGAGTTTTGTATTATTTACCTTATGATCCAGAATGGAAATTAAAAACAAACGTTTACAAAGAAGTATCTGTAAACCCTACATCCGCTAAGTTTTCATCAACCTTTGCTGTAAAACTTACGCACTTGACACTTATTAATCAGACAAGTGTTTCATCTTCTACGCCTATTATTGCAGCGCCAGAAACTGAAGACACACTTTTTAATGAAGATCTTTTGACAGATGCCTTCTTAGAAATGGATGATGATCACTACACAAAAATGACAATTAGAGATTTGTACTGTATGTTACAAAACGTTCCTATGAGTAATAAAAAATGGTTAAACGGATTAATTGAAAAAGGTAAAGTATGGCAGAAAAAGTAAAAGAAGCAGAGTTAGAACTTCCAATGGGTAAAGTTCCATCAGCATCTCAGAATCCTTCTAACTTGATTATCTTCAGTAAACCTAAAGTGGGCAAAACAACTTTGTTAGCTCAATTAGATGGTTGCTTGATAATTGACTTAGAGAAAGGTTCTAAGTTTGTTGATGCAATGAAAGTTGAATGTGATAGTATTGCTGACATTGTTAAGTGGGGAACCCTAATCCTCTCCAAAGGGCGTCCTTACAAGTACATTGCAGTAGATACAATTACAGCATTGGAAGAAATGTGTATTCCCTATGCAGAAGAACTGTATAGCAAAAGTTCAATGGGTAAAAACTGGTTCACAGAAGGTAAACCCAAGTATGGTAGTATCTTAAATCTTGCTAACGGTGCAGGTTATCCCTGGTTGCGTCAAGCATTTGAGAAGATTATTGCTTACATCAAGACTCTTGCTCCACATGTGATTCTATTAGGACACATTAAGGATACTCTATTAGAGAAAAATGGTGCAGAGTTCACTAGTATGGATCTTGATTTAACAGGTAAGCTTAAGCGTATTACCACTTCAAGTTCTGATGCTATTGGATACTTGTATCGCAAGGGAGATAAGAACATCTTATCATTTAAAACAACTGACGAAATTGCATGTGGTGCAAGACCAGCACACTTGCGTAATCAAGAGATTGAAATCTCTGCTACAAATGAAAAAGGCGAGATCATCGCTGACTGGTCTAAAGTATTTATTGATTAATTTTAAAAACAAAAGAAATGTTTAAAGCATCAAACTTCAACCCCAACGCGGGTTCTTCAGTATCAAAGATTATGAATCCTGGTACTCACTACGGACGTATTGTTCAAATCAAATTGGAAACACCTCCTTACAAAACTGACGCATACAATGTTGCCATCACCATTGAAGGTATTGACAGAGGTGATGAATTTGAAGGTCTAGCAGTTGACAAAACTAATCCTTCATTGGGTCACTATCGTGGACAAGTTGCAACTGTAAGTGCAGGTCGTTATCCTTTCTCTGATTATACTTACAATGGTAAGCAAATCATGCGTGATGATCAAATCTTCCGTTGGGTTAACAACCTTGCAAAACAAATGGGTGTATTGAACAAAATGAATGAGGCAGGTGTAGAAGCATCTACTATTGAAGAATATGTTCAAGCTGCAAGTAAATATTTGATCAACCCAGAGTTGTGGGGTCACTTTACAATTGGTGGTCAAGAGTATTTCAAAGAAGGTTATGACACACCTAACTATCGTTTGTTCTTCCCAAAGAATGAAGGTGTTAAGTTTGCATTCTCTGCATTGGAAGATGCTGATCGTAAACCATTGAACTTTATCAACTACAATGCGGATGTTCACATTATCAAAAAACCTGTGACAGAACCAGCAGAATCAATTGATAGCTTTGGTCTACCAGGATCAGCTCCTACTGTAAATACAGGACTAAGCGATTTAAATCTTTAATTAATCAATAAATGAAGGGGATTACATTTGGTAGTCCCCTTTTATTTTTATTATGTTTTCAAGCAAGAACTTCATACACAACGTACATCAAGTACCCAGTACATGGATATTTGAAACATATTTAGGTCTTGCTGAACCTTTGTCTGGTCAGCGAGTTAGAATGAACAGCATGTTCAATCCTGCTGACAAAACTCCATCAATGTTTCTATATTATGATAGAACAAATAATGTGTATAAGTATAAATGTTTCTCTACTGGCAGAGGTGGTAGTGCAATAGAGTTGATGATGCAGATTTGGAATTGTAACTTTAGACAAGCTGCAATTAGAATTACAGATGATTATACTGAATTCTTAAAGTCTGGTAAACGCTGTGACACTAAAATTGTTGAACATAGTACATGGGTTGTAACAGATTACACAATCAGAAAATGGTCTAGAACAGATGCATCCTTCTGGTTATCTTACAACATAACATCCGCAAATCTTGAAGAACATAATGTAAGACCTATTGACAGGTATACAATGACCAAGAAATCTTTAGATGGAGCACCTGAACAAGAGTTTATAGTATCTAGTAAAAACTTGTATGGTTATTTCACCAAAGAAGGTGTATTGTACAAAATCTACCAACCCTTTAACAATGATCGCAAGTTTATAAAAATATGTGATTATGTACAAGGTATGGATCAACTCAAAGGTCATAAACATCTTATCATTACATCTAGTTTAAAAGACTTGATGGCTTGTAAAAGTTTGCCATACTTACAAGTAGATTTAATTGCTCCTGATAGCGAGAATACAATTCTTGATAAAAGTCTTATAGAAGAACTAAAAGACAAATATGAAGGTATTGTAACAATGATGGATAGTGACCAACCTGGTATTAATAGTATGCAGAAGTATAAGGAATTATATAACCTTCCTTTTGTATATTTACCACAAGAAAAAGATCTAAGTGACATTGTTAAGATGCATGGTGCTCAAAAAACGTTGCAGTATTTAGCACCTGTATTACACAGGTCACTAGACAAATACAAAGAACATGAACAACTGGATATTACAACAGTCTGGTAAAGAGATCACAAAGATTGATCAGTTACCAAATCATGAAGCCTTGGTAGGCTTTGTGTACAAAATCACTAACATGAAAAATGGTAGGATTTATATTGGTCAAAAGAGTTTATACAACGTAAGAAAAAAGAAAGTCACCAAGACTGAAAAGAGACTTACAGGTACACGCAAACAATTCAATCGTATAGTGAAAGAATCAGACTGGATGTTATACCATGGTTCATCCAAAGAATTGCAGGATGACATTTCTAAACTAGGTAACAAATGGTTTAAGCGTGAAATCTTGGAATTATGTCGCAGTAAAAAGTATTTGTCATACTGTGAACTATCATGGCAAGTAAAGTTAGATGTCTTAAAAACAGATAGTTACAACGGTAACATCTTAGGACGCTACTTTGCAAAGGATATGGAAAATTAAATTTTAATATTATGATTTTAACAAAAGCACAGCAAAAAAGAATGGACCAATTTGAGTCCTGGATGGACAGACAACACTTACAAACTTTAACTGATGAATTGAAAAATGACATCATTGAAGAAGTAAGAGAACTAATTGAAGAATTGAAAGAATTAGAAAGTTAATGGCATCATCTGTAACAAAATCGTTTATCGCACCTATGTCTATTACAGACAGGTTGCAAAAAGAGGAAGAATTCTTTAGTAAGAAATTCCTTATGTCTTATTCAGGACTGAACAAACTACAATATAGTCCTGCTTTATTTTACCAACACTACGTGTTGAAACAGAGAGATGACTCTCAAGATCCAAACATGGTTGAAGGTTCGCTAATACATTGCTTGTTATTGCGTCCTGAAGACTTTGACAGACAATTTATTATCTCTGTAAGAGATGTACCAAGTGACAATCCTCGTAAAGTTTTAGATACTTTATTTGCACATGCTGAGGAACTAAAAGCTTCTGGTGATACACGTACTAATCTTGGTGAATTTGGGGATGCTATCCTTGATATTCTAAAAGATATGAATCTGTATCAAACATTGAAGACTGATGGACAACGCATAGAGAAAATCATTACATCACGTCATGAAGAGTACTGGGATTTCTTAACTGGTAAAACAGGTAAGACTATTATCAACCAGGAAACTTATGATTTTTGTAAGTCTGTTGTTGAACGTATCACAAGTAACTACAATGTCATGGACAAAATGGGATACTTTGGTGATAGCATGAATGGTATAACTAAACAAAATGAAATTGAACTTTTCAAAATTAATGAAGAGCATCAGTTTGGTTTGCGTGGTATTATTGATAATTTAGTTTTTGATCCACTAGCTAAAACAGTGAGAGTCAATGACTTAAAGAAAACAAGTAAACCATTATCATCCTTTACAGAAAGTGTAGACTATTATAACTACTGGATGCAAGCAGCAATGTATTACATACTTGTTGAAGACTATCTCACTAAGGGAGACTATGAAGGTTGGAAAATTGAGTTTAGGTTCATAGTTGTTGATCCTTATATGCAGATTGCACCAATTTTAATTAGTCCAGACACAATGATGGCATGGGTTGAAAAAACAAAAACAAAGCTTAATGAAGCTAATTATCATTTTGTAAATCGCCAATTTGATTTACCTTATATTTATTTAACTGAAGGAGAGTTAACTTTATGATATCAGAAATCTACCGTAAGTATTTTCAAAAATCTTACACATTCTTGTTTCCCTTATTAGGATTTAATAAGAAGAAACACCCTAGACCAATACAAACTTATGTTTCATGGGATGGTCAAGTTGATATTAACGATAGAAAGTTAATATGCGTGTATAAGCGTGAGGATACTGACAAATGGAGAGCTTTTGAATCTGACGTTCTGATCACTAACAAATACCTTGATTATTGTCTACCCATAGATGATGAAACAATAGCGTATGTTTTTGATCTAAATACCATGAACCAGGATTTTGACGCCTGTGTCAATGGTAAGTACTCACAATTGAGTACAACATGTAAGAAGATTTTGTGTGATTACTATGGTGTTCATACACCAGAATGGGTCTACATAGAATCTTTTATTTTCCCTGAGAAATATTTTGCAGTTTACGCTAATATTCTTAATATTGATGAAGATCTATTGAGGACTGTAGGCGAGCTGTGTGAAGGATTCAACAGAGAAAAAGAAACTTTTATAAACCAACTAAATACTATAAAAAATGAGCAAGTCAATGATGGCTTACAAAGCTGATTGGTACGGTACTGAAACATTCAGACTTATCCCAACAACAACAGATTGTCCTTATACTGAGGCAGTTTATGATCCTGGTACTAAAGTGCTAGCAGTAATTGGTAAGACACCAATGGAGAAAGCAATCATGCTTCCCAAACTTAATGACAAAGGTCAACCTATCATGATGAAAGGTGCAGACCCAAAACAACCAAACTTTGTAGAAGAACGCAGAATAATGGCAACATTGTCTGAGTACTACTTGGAGAGTGTGGATGATATTACAGCGTTCATTAACATGTTTGTTATGAATCCTGAACACACATCAATTTCTAAAGCATTAGAACAATCAATGTAATGAGGTCTCGTAGATTCTGGATAATGGACTATGAGACAATCTGTAATTCTTTTATTGCATGCTTTGAAGATTATGATTCTGATGACAGAAGAATCTTTGAGGTTAGTCCTTACAAAAATGAAATGCCTGAGTTTATAGAGTTCTTGATTGATTCTAAAGCAGCAGGTGATTGGCATTTTGGTTTTAACAATCTTGCGTTTGACGCTCAAATAACAGAGTACATCCTTAAGAATGCTGTAGGATTTTCAAACCCTGAGTATGATGGTGCAGCAATTGCTGACATCATTTACCAATATGCACAGTCCGTTATCCAGAAATCTAGAAACAATGAGTTTCTTGACTTTCCAGAGTTTAAACTTTCTATTCCTTGTGTTGATGTATATAAACTCAACCACTGGGATAACAAAGCAAAGCGATCAAGTTTAAAGTGGATACAATTCTCTATGGATTGGTTTAATGTGGAAGAGATGCCTCATCCTCACTATGAACCAGTTAGAGATAAAGACACAATAGACATGGTTATCAAGTACTGTATCAATGACGTACAAAGTACTAAAGCTATTTTTAACCTGAAAGACAAGAGTGGCAAAAAACTCATGAGTGAACAGATTAACCTGCGTGCAGAGTTAAGTAAGACTTATAATGTTAGACTGTATAGTGCATCTGAACCTAAGATCTCTAAAGAAATATTTTTACATTTCTTGTCTGAGAAACTTAATATGGATAAGAGAGCTATACGTGAGATGAGAACCCCGCGTGAAAGTGTAGTAGTGCGGGATATTCTCCTTCCCTATATCAAATTTGAAACTCCAGAGTTTATAGCTGTACACAACTGGTTTAAACACCTTGTTGTAGATACATCTATAAGTTATGAAGATGAGAGTAAGAAGAAAGGACCAACTTACAGAATGCGTTACAAGAATGTACCAACTGACTATGCGTTGGGTGGTTTACATGGTTGTATTGCATCTGGCATCTATGAGGCAACAGCAGGTAAAAAGATTATGTCTGCGGACGTAACAAGTTTTTATCCTAACCTTGCTATTAGAAACAAGTGGTCTCCTGCTCATCTACCTAAACAGGAGTTTTGTGAATTGTATGAATGGATGTTTGAGGAAAGAAAAAAGTATCCAAAAGGATCTCCTTTGAACTATCTATTTAAGATTATTCTGAATGCAACTTACGGTCTTAGTAAAGAACAAAATTCTTTCTTGTATGATCCAGAGTTGACATTTAGAATTACCATAAATGGTCAGTTGTTGCTAAGCAAATTGTATGAGATGCTTGCAACAAGAATTCCTGGAGCACAACCGCTAATGCAAAACACAGATGGTTTAGAGTTCTTGATTGACGAAGAACATGAAGAACTATTCTATCAGATTTGTAAAGAGTGGGAAGAAATGACAAACCTTCAACTAGAAACAGTTGAATACCAGAAAATGATTATTGGTGATGTAAACAATTACATTGCTGTATACAAGAATGGTAAGACTAAATGCAAGGGTCGCTTTGAGTTTGATGAACTTGCCTTGCATAAGAACAAGAGTATGTTGATTATACCTAAAGCATGGTATGCATACTTTATTCATGGGACAGACCCCAAAGACTTTTTAAATGACAATAAAGATATTCATGACTATTGCGCTGGTGCAAAACTGAAGGGTGATTGGTTCTTTATTAACCAAAGTGTTAATGAAGGCGTGTATCATCAAGAAGAGTTAAAGAAACTTGTGAGATACTACAATTCTAAAAGAGGTTCTAAGCTGGTAAAAGCTAACCCTGATGGAAGAAGAATTCAACTAGAGAGTGGTAACATCTACCAAACAATCTTCAATAAGTTTGAAGAAAGACCTTGGGATGAGTATCAAGTAGACTCCAAGTATTATTTGGATAAAATCTATTCAGAGATTGCTAAGATTGAAAAGTCTTCAGCAGTTGTACCAGATTATTTAAAAGAAAATCAACAACTAAGTTTATTTTAATGAAAACAACAATAAAAGGTATGGACGCGTTTACTAAAATGTTTACGATAGAAGTACCAGAGAAAACAAAAAGCTATACTCCTATTTCTCATAGTTCTATTATTGGAACTATCAGAAGAGAAATTGCAGATGCAGGTTTTAAAATTGACACAGAAAATTACCGTTGTTCAAACGACGGTAAAATTGCATTAGGTACAATCAGTATTGTATATAAAGAAGATCCAGATATTCAGTTGGGTGTATCCTTTATAAACTCATACAACAAACAGCATGCATTTAAGTTTACATTAGGTGCTATTGTCAAAGTATGTAACAACGGAATGATTATATCTAATGACTCTTTTGGAATGTTTAAGAAAGTTCACAAAGGAGATGCAGATATACTATCTAAAGGTAAAATTGCAGAGGCACTAACCAATGCTGGTAAATACTGGGATACTCTTGTTAAGCATAAGAATCAATTAATTAGTAGACATCTGTCTACATCTGAACGTAATTCTATTCTTGGAGAATTATTCTTTGATTCTTCTATTCTATCTGGAATGCAATTAAACATCATCAAGAAAGAAATAGAAAAACCATCATTTGACTATGGTAGACCTGACACTGCATGGGCATTGTATAATCACATTACTCTAGCACTAAAAGAAACACATCCTGCAGATTGGATTGATCATCAGATTGCATTACATGATGTATTTCAATCTTATATGCCAATAGAGATTGAACCTGCATTACTTCCAAGTGGTATTGCTGATTTATATACTAAATTTACAGGTAGTGCTTATGGTACTACTATGGGATTGGGATATAGTAGCATTACTACAACTGATACAGTAGGTATTTATCCTGTAACACCTAAAGAATTACCATTTTAACAATTTAAAGGGTGCTAATTAATTTTAGCACCCATTTATTTTTATGAAAAACGATGTAATCTACGATGAGTTCTGCAAAGTTTCAGAACGCAAAACTTCAGTGAACAAAGTATATTTACTGATGAGGTACTTAAAGTTAAAGTACCGTATATCAATTGACAAAAACAGTCTTGTCAGACGTATAAAACAATGGAGCAAATGAAAAACCTTATTGGCATATCAGGAAAAATTGGTAGTGGCAAAGACACAGTAGCTGCTATCATACAAGAACTTTATCCTCAGTATGAGGTTAAAAAGTTTGCAGGTAAGCTTAAGGACATTGCATCTATACTTACAGGTATCCCTGTAGAAAAGTTTGAAGATCAGGAGTTTAAGAAAGAATACTTAGGTGAAGAGTGGAATTATTATACTATTTCCTTACTTTTAAATGGTGAACTTATACAACAATCTGGTCGTTTTGCTACTAGAGAGGAAGCAGAAAAAGCTATGGAAGTAGCTAAAGAAGCATTCAAAGCAATACCTGTTAAGTATGTAGTTGGTCAGCAGCAGATGACAGTACGACAATTATTGCAAGAATTAGGTACTAATGCTATGAGAAATACTCTACATGAGAATGTATGGGTTAATGCTTTAATGGCTGATTATAATAAAGATTCTAATTGGATTGTTACTGACTGCAGATTTCCAAATGAAGCTAAGATTATTCAAGAAAAAGGTGGTATATTGTTACGTGTAGAAAGATCTACATGTAACTTAGGTACACATCCTTCAGAAACAGCTCTTGACAATTTTCCATTTGAACATGTAATCTTCAATAATGGTAGTATGGATGACTTAAGAAATGAAGTTAAAAAATTCTTAGAATCAATATCATGAAAGGTAAACTAAAAAAAGAAGATTGGGGATGGGTTGTAGAGTTTGAGGTAAATGAAGATGAATGCACCACGCGTTCTATTAATGTACGTCCTGCTGACGTTTGGGATTTAGTATTTGATGAGTACTGGGGATCAACCTCTGTACACAATTCAGATATTGAATTTGAAATTATAAAGTCATCTAGAGGAGATGACAAAGTTGAGCAAGCTAAAATCATAAAACGATGAAAAATCATAAAACGATGAGACATTATGTAATTAAACAAGATACCATAGAGTATCACCTAGATAGTTTTGTTGATGACAAAACAGGATATGACACTTACAGACTAAGTTATTCTACAAATGGAAACTGGTCTACTACAGTTCAAGGTCAAACAATATTGACTATTTCTGATACAGGAGATGGTTATGCAGTTGAGTGGGAATCTGATGTAAAGAAACGTTTTCTAAATTATCAAAATGCAAGAGAGTTTCACATTCTTATTTCATTCATTCAAAAGCAAGACCCCAT
>JACCDX010317986.1_pt1 | contig 11843 bp, 26 predicted proteins | sample 7449681 | NCBI WGS metagenome assembly JACCDX01 (sample SAMN15323450, study PRJNA562643) | freshwater metagenome | isolation source: river surface water | place: USA:Blue River Watershed | collected 2017-08-18 | reverse complement strand
ATGAATCTTTATAGTTTAATTTTACCCATTGAGCAAAATCATCTTTCTCCATCCACGTTTCCCAATGTTGTTGATTGTAATCGCTTTCTTTGTATTGATGTGTTAAACCCAGTTCCGCAGTAACGGAAGATAGTTCAGTTATATCTACAATTTTTATACCAGAGTTTCTATTTCTTCTCCAAAACCAATACAATGATTCGTACAACCCATTGAAGAAGTGGCAAGCCGAATATCCGTTAGTATACATTTTTAGTATATCCTTTATCTCTTCATCGTAACTATCTTGCTTAGTTTTATTAATCATCTCCAATATATCTTGTCGTAGTGCGGATTGAAAATGTTCTATTGGGTTTCGGACAACAATATATTTTACATTAGGAATACTAATAGCTTGATTGATATCAGGTACGGAAAAATATTGTTTCTCATTTAAACCACAATCCATTAAAAATCTTGTTCCACATTTAGTAGGTATTAGAAACCCACCATCATATAACTTAACATCCATAGTATTACTTTCTTTTGCGTTTATTGTAGTAATATAGGTAAATAGGGTATTTTATCACAAAGTATAGAGATAAGCAAATGCCAGCAAGGAAAAGCAGTGGCAGAAGCATTATAGCAACGAAGCAATCGGTAATAAATTTATATAATCGTATAATCATAGGTTAGTATGTTACATTGTTCTTTAATTCCAGTTCCGATATAGATTTGGTCAGACTTTTCCATTCGGCCTTTTTAGCATCGTTTAATCTATTGTATTCAATTCCAGGTTTACCACTACCATATATGTCTCTATATACTTTATTCGCTTCTTTTTGAATTTTACCATCTCGTTGTCAAACGGACCATTTTCTCCAAGGCCTTGAAACGATTTTTATCTTATCCCATATACTTTGTGGATATATAGTAGTACCTGCTTTGGTTTGATTTCTTATTATTCCCTTCTCACTATCGGTAAAGTTATATCCTTTCCATTTAGCGATTAGAGCATCTTCGGTAGGAGTAGTAGTAGGTTTAGGGGGATTCTTTGCCAGTTCTAACGCTTCATCTACTTTTTCTTTAAGAGCATCCTGAGTTTTTTGAGTTGTGGTATCTTCGGTCCCTATCGCTTTGACCTGTTTGAATACTACATTAGATGAACTTCTTTGTGTTTCCTCATCTGGATTGGATGTTTGTGCTATCTTACTATATGGTACTGAAACAACACTAGCCGGTGCTTTACCCAAATAGAACAATTCTTTTATCATATTGAAATCTCTCGTTAGTGCGGCGATTCTTTGTGCTGAACCTTTAATGAACTCATCCAATTTGTTTTTATCTAATGAACCATCTTCTTGTGAGGTTTGGATTTTTAATTTCTCTATTGAGTAATCGGCTTCTAACGATAGTTGGTATATTTCGAAACCATCTGCCGGTCTATTCTCTTTTTCACTTAATGTATAATTGATTTGGTCGATTAACCCTTGTGGTACTCCTGGAACGATTTCTTTTGTTTCAAATACATAATCTACCAATTTAACTCCTGCGTATGCGTTCACTCTATCCCTTTCCTCTGCCATCTTACCAAAGTTATCAGTATTCAATTCTATGATAGGAATTGTTTTACCTATAATAACATCTTTCGATTTCACTTTGATAGAACCATTGGATATGATATCATAATGCGGATTGTTAGAATCTGCGATATTCTTTATTGTAGTAGGGGATGCGAAGTATTTATCTTTTACCTTAACAACAATACCATCCGATTTTAATAAAGGATGTATTTCAATAGGTGTACCTTTTGTTATCGTAATTGGTGTAATATCCTTACTTGCGGATACACTCCACGTACCATTATCGTTAGATTTGTACCTGTCTGCGTTTTGTGTTAGATTCTTTCTTTCCATTTAATATATTGTATGCTCTCTTATATATAGTTAATTCCTTTAATCTACGATTTCCGTTTTGTTTAAGGTTATATAGTATTCTTTGGAATTCCTGATATTTGTTTTGTTCTATTACATCTGTTATGATATAATTAATATCCAATTCATTCGATAGTACCTTATATGATTCTTTTGAATATTCCGTTATATGGTCTGTCTTTTTTCTATAACCTATGATGTTTGCTACTCCTACCGGGGTTCCAAACTCCGTACTCATTTTTTGATATATTTTTTCACTTAACATACACCTATAAATATCTTAAAATAAAAAACCCCCTTATTCAGGGGGTCTTTTGGATTTATACCTTTAAGAACTTTTTACCGAACTTAATAAGATGTGGTACTACCAACCACCCTACTACTGCTCCCACTAAAAATTGTAGTGAGAATACGAAATCTAATACTGCCATTTTCGTTTGTTTTGGTTAGAAAATATGTCAACCTATTCCGATATCGTAGTAATAAATATCAATTAAAAAATCCTTAATGAAATAAATTCCCCTAAATACCATATGTGAATGTCAATTCATATATCAAAATTGCGCTTATAGGGAAAAAAATTGCCCCCGGTATTCGCACGTGTCCGACCGGCTTTTCAGCGACGCCATTCAGTTGAGTCACATGAAACTCGGTTACACGCCTACGCACTCATGCAGGCGCAAGCACAAAGAACCCGCTAACACTCTCGTGCTAGCGGGGGCGTGAGTGATTTAATCATTCACTCACTTACTTTGCATTAAATAATAACCATTATGAAAAACAAGAAACCAATCTTATCATATCAATTATGAGTACATCCTTTGTACCCACTTAGGATAATTGTCTGCGTATTGTTGATTTAACTCATACGCTCTTATCCTACTATCATTCTCTCTCTCTACTCTTATACCTATATTCATTTCATTACACCATTGTTTAAATGCATCTAATTGAAATGTCTCATGTCTCTCTTTCTCTATACTCTCTATCTTCTCTATACTATGTGTATTATATATTGTATTCATATCCTTGCTGATTTTATTTTATCTAATATTGTCCGGCTTATGCCTGAGCTTTGGGAGGGTGTTGTGAGAATTGCTCTTTCAGGATTGCATCTTCTAATTCTGCATCCATCTCATCGACCATATCATATTGTTTTAATACGGCGATTGCATTGCGTATCTCAACAAGCTTTGCACTCGCAGCCCATTTAGGCTTGCCATCTTGCAACCCTTTAATTTTTTTCATTAGGACCACTTCACTATGTTGTAATATCTTTATTGCTTCTTGCATTGTGTTTTGTTTACTTTATGTTTGATTGCATCCCATAGGGGACGTGTGTATTTCTTCTCGTTGTATCTAGCCTGTCTCTCATACGGGTTACGACTGTATGAACCAGGGTATTTAAAATATTTTGTTGTTATTGGTTGCTTTTGATGTGTCCACTCATGTATACATGTGGCAATTAACTCTCTGACGTCCTCAATGCTATCATAATAAATTAGGACTTCATTCATCTGGTCATCGTACTCACCACACAGGTCAGGCTCATATGATTTTCGTATGGACCATGTGGGCAAATATTTTTTTCTATTGTTCACGCCTATGTGCTCTTTGCACCATCGTAATGCGAAATTAGCAATGCGAACTGTCGGCGCTCTACCCAATGCTTTAATACGTGTGCTTAAATATATCATTTACCATTGTTTAGTTAAATAAAAAAAGGATAGCGCTCTCGTGCACTATCCTTTATGTTGGATTGCTTTATTGTAAAGTAAATCGGAGAATAACCATTTGAGTAAGAATCGAGATGCATACCCAACAATAGAGCGGTGGTGTGGACTTGAACCACAACCTCTCACCTGGAAGGCGAGTATGCTAACACATTACACCACCACCGCTACATTGATACGAGGAACATTTACAACCATATTGCTATGGAATCTTTACGACCTCATATTAATTATTTTGTTGCAGTTGTATCTGCTGCTGGAGCAACCGCTGTTGTATCTACTTTTGTAGAGTCTACTGCAGTCGAGTCAGCCTTAACTTCGGTTGAAGGAGCACCACACGCTACCATACCTACTGCAAGAATCAATGCCATCGCACCTACTTTAGCAGTACTCAAAATTGTAGATAAACGCTTTGCGTTATACAATGCTCTCGTAGTGTAGAAGTCACGCTTTTGCTCACTTTGAGTTGTTGCCGCCTCGTTCAAGTTGTTTACTAATTCTGTTACCTGATAGTTCACCTTTGTTGCAATTTTCTTTGCCATGTTATTTTTTGCTTCCCTTTAAGTTATTAATAGTTCAAACTCCATGCCGGCGGGTCGCTTTTACCGGCGCTTCGTTTGTTAGTTTATTTCGTTCTATTGTACATACAATATACGAAAAATATTTTAGATTGCCAAATTTATTTTACAATAGTACCATATCCGCCGGCATTCGTATTGGTTACAAACCAGTTCCAATCTTCCTCACCATAGAATCGGTCCCAATTCGGACCTTTGATAATAGCACCTTTATAGTATTCAATCACTTTGATATCTTTTAAGATACGACGGATGGTTGAATAGTATCCGTTCACATTGATACGACTGATGTCGTCGTTGTGCATAATAAACATATGCTTAATAACACTAGTCCATGTTGGTTTGCTTACTGAATATTCCACTATATACTTCAGCGAATCGTATACCTTTACTAACATCTTTTTGTTAGCCCAGTCATAACCGATTTTTTCCCACACTAAGTCTTGTCTAATCTTTGTACTCATATTCTTATTTATATATTTTTGTTATACCATTCTTTTGTTGTCTCATTCCATTCATATCCTAAATTCACTGCTGTCTCTGCAAACCCATCCTCGTCAAAATCTTCGGTATCTATTTCGCCGAAATCATATCCTAAATCCAGCAGTGCTTCATATAGTTCGTTATCAGTCTGTCCGTTATTCATATAGCAGTTTTAATAGTTTTATTTATCAGTATCTTCGCCGTTAGCAGTTGTACTATCTACATTGATGCTACCGCCATTGTAGAATGTACTATATGCCGGGTCCAATGTTAGTTTGTCAGATACTAATGCACCCTCTAATACTTTCGATGCAAGTAGCTCTTTCTTTTCTTTTTTACTCACCACATTTTTCAGTAACGAAGTCTCAAGCTTAACACTTTTATTTTCAGCTTCGAATCGTTCAACGAATAACCTTACAGAGTCTTCGTCTACAAAGATACGAGGTTTATCCAATTTAGGACCTGATAACTCAATCACTTCATAGATGTGCTTGCCATCACCAAAGTTGAATTTCTTATTCTTAACTACGGCTTTGAATCCACGTTTACCTAACTTAATTTCTTTTACTTTCTTTTTCATATTAGTGCGTACTATTTAATTCGTATTTAAATTCTTTTAGCAGTTCGGTTTCTATTTTATGTGCTAATGCTTTACCCCTTACTACGTCTACTATAAACAATTCGTAAACGGATGGGTCGTTTTCACGCATATCAATATACAATGCCCACTGCTTATTTTCTTTTCGTGCACGAGATTGGTGCTTTTGAAACCTCAATCGTGCAGAGTATTGGAAACGTCTGCCGATTGCCGCAGTAATACCAATGTAGCTCTTACCATTACTAGTGTTTACTATTTCGTATATTACGTGGTTTCTATCGTTTCGTTTCTTTCTCATATTACTTCATTCGTTTTATTTCGGCAATCAAATTGTGTACTTCAGTCACACTCATTTTCGTATTAGTGTGGTTAGTAATGAATGCGTATGCATCGGCTCTACTACAAAAATACTTTTTAAACTTATTCGGACCAGTTACCTTATAGATTTCATATGTAGCCGGCTCGAAGTCGTTATCCTTCATTCTCATAACTCTGCGAACTTTGTTCACTTTGTATCTACTTTTTACATTTACTTTACTCTTACTCATATTACTTATTTTTAATAGTTTCGAAAATTGTTTTAATCAATACATACCCAAATAAAGATACTACTGAAATAATGATAAACTCGCCGATTGATATATACTGTCCCATAATGTTATTAGTTTTAATGATTAATGATTTTTAATAGAATTGGCCGGTATTAATAACCAGCCAATTTGTTAATAAATTTGTAACTCAATCCGTAATGTATTAACTCACTACGCAATTCTTTCATAAACTTTTTAGGTACACGTCCGAATTGAATTGGATATTCGGCAATAATACTTTTAATCGTTGCGGACTCCTTTTTAAAGATACTCAAAAAGGTTTGTGCATCCCTCATTTGTTTTCGGTTATTACAAACGATGCGGTGCATTTTACCTAACATATCCACATACTCAACTACACACATAGTTTTTTTACCTAAACTCATTTTACTCGCAGCAAAATTCTTATAGGGGTTTTCAATCATTTGAGCCAAACGACTCGGTGCGGTTTTGATACCGTCTTTGAATTCTAAATTAAACTTACTCATATTACAATTTTTTATATATACTATCCGATATTGGAACTTTACTCCGTAAAGATACGGCAAAAACTTTACGTGGCAATGGCTTTTTGAAACTATTTTTAAAAGTTCTTGATAGACAATCAGTGCGTTGCACATTTATTTTTTTACTATATGTAACTAATTTAGAATCAATTTGTTACAACTCGTTGACAATCAATCAGTTGCATTCTGCTATTTAACATAATATCCGTTATATTGTTTTCGGGGCATAACTAATTGACACTCAATGCGTTAGCTACTTAACATAATATCTTATATAAGAACACTATAACTCATTGATAATCAGTGCGTTATACTAACCTATTGAAAATCAATCAGTTACGCATTCGTAATTTTCCAATGAATTTATATATTTTTTGAATGAAATTTATTTTGACTCTGTGTTGAATTAGAAATTATTTAATGAATAGCGCTGAAACATAGACCTGGTCTAACTTTTGGCAGATTCAAAAAATTTTCGTATCTTAATATTATTTTCAGTAACCCCGGCAATCCTTACTGGTCCTGCGTTGCCCGATACTAACTAAATTAAATTCACTTGCGCAACTCACCGCACTCACTCTGCGCAGTTCGTACCCACATTTTCCCCTACCAAAAAAAATTTATCGCAGTGGGTGCAAGGGTGGGACTTTTCAATCGTTGGTGACACACTTATATAGTAATTTGTTTTCTTTGTAGTATGTTAGTATGTAAAGAATTTATTTTGATATATAGTTTATTTTCCCACACTTTAACACTTATTCCCACTTAACCCCACTTTTTAACACTATATTTTTTATTTTGACATAGGATTGTTTAACATACACTCACTATCTTTAAATAGTATCTAATTCGGACCTGATACTAACTAAATATTTTCTAATTAAGTTTAAATTTGATTAGATATTATTTATTCAGGCCACTCACTGCCCCTCTTTATTACTTTACTATTCTTTAAGGATTTATTCCGAATTAACCAATGTAAGTGTATAACGAGTACGCACACATTTACAAAGATAGTAGGTTTTATGCCCGTTTGTATTCCGTATGTTATCCATGCTACACTACCTATCGCATTTACTATTCTTAATTTCCTTATATTATTTAGTGTGAACGAGTATAATATTAAACCCGTACCTATCCAACCCAATATATCGTTTATCATTATTTTATTTCGTTTATTAAGTTTTGTAGTATAACGCTCCAATTCTCTGCCCTATCCATAACGACCTTTTGATATCCCTTTAATACTATTTCCCTTTGTTCGTTAGTTAATTGGATATCCAGTTCTTGCTCTATATCCTTTATATCGTTTATACTTACATTCATATTACTATCTTTACTTATTAATATTACTACGGGTGTACTTTGTTATTCCTTAACCTGCTCTTTATACTCTTTATTAATCTTTGTTCTCTTTGTATGTAGTATTGTTCTAGTCTATTCTCTATATCCTTTAACTTATTCTTTTGTTCGTTATGTTCTTTTACTATTACATACATTAAGAATATTATTGTCGCTATTACTATTATCATATATCTTTGCTGAATTTATTTTATCAAGGATTTCCGATTTGTTTTATTAGTTTTTCCACTCACCCGTTCTCAATAGTTTTGTTATCAGGTCCATGCTCTGCAATGTAGTAAGGTAAACAGGTGCCGGGTATTCCTTACCTTTGTATATTACTTTTGTTGGTTGCCATACCAATTGCCCGTTATCTAATTCTAATTCATTATTTTGGTTTCGCATACTATCAAAAAAATTTTCCTAAACGACTCGCCCCCAACCCCCGCCCCTTCGGTTCGTGGTTTGTGGTTTCGTATTAACCTAATGCAACTAATCTTAATTTGTCAATGAATATATCCATGTTACGAATATCCAATAGGGTTATATAAAGTGTATTTCCGGTACTACTTTGTAATTTGTATGTATTGGTATTCCATTCATTCCTATTCAATGTAATTGTTATTGCATATTTCATATTAGATAATTCAAATTTGTATTGATGTTCACTTGCAGTATAATTTATATTATCAATACTAAATTGTTCCTCAACTCTTGCAACATAAAAATTTTTCTTACCTAATGTTTTATGGTTTAACTTATTCAGGTTCTTTATTGTAAGCATACTATTTCCCTATTTCGTTTTCAAATGCTTCAATTGCTTTCATAACATTTTCGGGCGTATCAATCTTATTACCCAATGTAACGAACCCGATTGTAAATATTGCGAACACAATACCAATACTAAATTCCACTACTCGTTCACTACATAATTCCCCTTTGTTTACACTAACTCCGTTATGCGTTGTTAATTGTAGTCCTAATAGTGTTTCCCGTTTACTTAATACACTAATTCCAAATTCTATTTTCATATTTGTTTTTTTAAAATGGTCCGTTTGAATAAAACGGATTGTTTATTGATTGCGCTTTCGGTTTGGTATCTATAATTAGACCTTCAAAAACATATGGTATTTTATGTTTAGCAAAACTACCTTTCATTAACCAACGTCTCCCGTATTGTACTATATCACTGCCATCCCTTAATACTATTTCATATTCCTTTGTTTCCGTTCCCTTTCTAAATATCTTTATTACATACGGCAAATTGTTATACCCTACTCTAAAAGTATATTCATTTTCAGTTTCAATTATTTCACCTATTCGTAAATCTTTGTAACTATGTGCCCAGCCTTGTAATGATTTGTAGTTTTTAATTGTTAGCATATTACCAATTAATAAACACTTCTCTAATCATATTGAATAACATAAAGAATGCAAACCCAGTTACCCCTGCTGCGATAACAAAGAATACAGTCTTTGCTATAAATTCCAATACCCTTTCCCAATTAATTTTTTTCATATTTTATTTATTTGATTCCTGTAAACATTTATCACACATACCTTCCGCATTTAATAATGTAGAATGTATTGTGCATATTTCATTTTGTTTTTCCATACTACAATATACGAATAATTTTTCACTTTGTCAAATAATTTTATACAAGCTCTTTTTTATTTCGTATACTATTCTTTGTAGTCCTTATATTAAGTTTATTACATGCTTCCGCAATATATTCCGGCCAACTCTCATGCTTTTCCTGAAAATTCCATTTTGGATATGCCCCAACTTCATTAAAAAATTCACTCAAACATTTGTTTTCAATTTCCTTGCAGTCTACGGATACATTTTCTTTTAATTCAATTCCGAATAGACCGGCAATAGGTATATTAATCTTTTGAGATTGAATTAAATAAAATTCAACCGAATTTCCTTTTTTTAATTCCTCACTAATCAATATGTGTATGCCGTATGTTCTAATTGAAGGTCCACCCGATAATGCTAAGTCTCTATATACTGAAATAGTCTTTTTAATTCCACCCTTACAATTACTTGCACCTATTTTATATATTTCACCGTCCACAACCAATAAATAAACTCTACCCGACTCATCTTTTAAAATGGTTTTATCGGTTATATTCCATTCGATATCCCACATTTTCTTTGAAACATCTTTTGTTTTATTAATTATAGTTGCTACCTTTAATGCCGTTTTAACTTTTTTTATATTCATAATCTTTTATATTGTTTGCATACAAATAATAATTTTATCAATCGTGTCAAACTCATTTTTATTTAACCATAATGTGTGACCATTATATTCCAGTATATAATGACCATTCTCTGTTCGCTTTCTATGTAATAAGAAAGTTTCTATTTGTGACATTGTTTTATCAGCTAATGCAAATTCATAATGGTGCGCATGTTCTTTTACACTAATTACTTTTAACCAATCACTATATTCCTCACCTATTAACCTTTGTGGATTTTTAATTGTTAGCATAATAATTTTCCTATTTGTTTACAAAATGTATCTATATTTTGAATGTCTGACAATTCCAAATATAAAAAATGCATGCCGTATGATAGTGTGTATTTATTTCGTCTATTTTTCATACGATTAAGTTTTAAGTCTCTCACTTGGCCACCAAACGGCGAATCAATTAAACAAATATGATAGTTTGCATGTCCACAAACCATTGACTTCACACGAAAGGTATCTATTTGATATCTAACTATTTTATCTAAATTATTTATTGTTAGCATACTATATTATTTCAATTTTTTTAATTATTGTTTTACCAATTGGAAAATGTGCAATAATTTCTCGTTCTTTATATCCATGTGAACCAATTTTGTATATATAAAAATAATATGTCCCACACTCACTATATTCAAATGCTCTTGCTTCAATTGTGTAATGTAATACAACTCCACCCGATACAACTTCTATACTAAATCGTTTCATTGGGTAATCCCTATCTATATCTTCTTGTACTTTTAATCTTTGTGCCAATTCGGCATCTTTTTGTTTTATCTTATTCAATTCGTTTTCTTGTTCCAATGCTTCAAATGATTGTTTAATTGGAAATAGTACATCTTTTATACCCATATTATTTGTTTTCGTCTTTTTTATGTTTTAATTCCGATATCCTTTTTTCATTCTTTGCGAATTGCTCTCTTAACCTTTCTAATCTAATACTCCTGCCCCACTTACCCAACCAATTAACACCCTGGAATTTTTCCCAATAAATTATTTGTTCTTGCAATTCTTTTTTTCTTTTGTAGAGTGCCATAAATTTTTTATTTTCCATGATTAATTTTTAAGTTATCAATTTGTGTTTGCAAATCCTTTATTGCTATTAACATTGAACTTGGTAAATTAGTATTCGGGTCCCATACTACATTATTTGCATTACTATTTATTGTAGTCAATATCCCACCACCTGTTCCGGCTACCGTCAACTTTCCATATTTGTTTGGATTAATTGTACTACCATAAGAACTATTATTTACTATTGAATGACTAATTGGTGCCGATGTTAATTGTATTTTTAATAACTCGTCAATCATTTCCTCAATTGTATTTCTGAAAAATGAAATAGACCTCATTGTTTGAATTGTCAATTGGCGTCTTGTAAGAAAATCGTGCTCATCCCACATAGTAATACTAAAATGATTATCTTGTTTGAATCTATGTGCAGGTGTTAATACATGCAATTCCCACTTTGGTTTTTGTGGTAAATTCAAATTTAATATAGTTGCTTCATATCTTGTTTCCTCTGCATTATGCATTGGGTTGACTATTGTATATCCTTTGTATGTATATCCACTTATTTTTTCGAAACCTTTTATTTTCATACTAAACTTTTTTAATTTCATCAATCATATAATTGATTAACTCATCCCTATTCTTTATTAATTCAACAGGTAAATAATCAGTAGCCATCGTAGTCCCATTCCAAATATTGAATTGTGCTTTACCATTTTTAATATTGGTATGTATTTCAAATATTGTATTATGATTAAACGAATTATTTTTAATTGCTACAAATTTGTATAAAGTATATGCTGCATTATCCGATGCGTTAGTGCGTACCTCATGT
>JACCDX011445139.1_pt1 | contig 11844 bp, 8 predicted proteins | sample 7449681 | NCBI WGS metagenome assembly JACCDX01 (sample SAMN15323450, study PRJNA562643) | freshwater metagenome | isolation source: river surface water | place: USA:Blue River Watershed | collected 2017-08-18 | reverse complement strand
GCCTGGTGCTCTTCGAGCTCAGCGAATTCGCGCTCTACCAGATCGAACAGGACCTGGGCAACCACTTCCCCCACCTGCCCCTGGTGCGCCTGGTGGGCGATGTGAAAGACCTCGACGCCCTGCGCCGCGCCATGCGGCAGCACCGCCCCGACCTGGTCTTTCACGCCGCGGCCTACAAGCACGTGCCGCTGATGGAAGACGACAACGCCTGGATCGCGCTGCGCAACAACACCCTGGGCACCTACCTGTGCGCCCAGGCCGCGGCCGAGGCCGGCGTGCAGCGCTTCGTGCTGATCTCCACCGACAAGGCCGTCAACCCGACCAACGTCATGGGCGCCACCAAGCGCGCCGCCGAGATGGTGATCTCGCACTGGGCCGCCCAAGCGCCCGGCACCCGCTACACGGCGGTGCGCTTCGGCAACGTGCTGGGGTCGAGCGGCAGCGTGATCCCCAAGTTCAAGGAGCAGATCGCGCGCGGTGGTCCTGTCACCGTCACCCACCCCGAGATCACCCGCTTCTTCATGACCATTCCCGAGGCCGCACAGCTGGTGCTGCAGGCCGCCGCCCTGGCCGAGACGGGGCAGGTCTTCGTGATGGACATGGGCAAGTCGGTGAAGATCGCCGACCTGGCCCGCGAGCTCATCGCCCTGTCGGGTCACACCGAGGCCGAGATCCCCATCGTCTTCAGCGGCCTTCGCCCCGGCGAAAAGCTGTTCGAAGAGCTGCTGGCCGACGCCGATACCACCTTGCCCACGCCGCACCCGCGCCTGCGCCTGGCGCGGCTCAATGGCGAGCTGCCGGGCGACTGGATCGAGCGCTTGCTGCAGCTCACCCAAGACCCCGAGGCCGCCACCCCGGCCGTGCTGCGCGCCCGCTTGCACGCGCTGGTGCCCGAGTACGCCCCCCGGGGTTGATCAGGCCGCGCTGCGGATGGGCTGGGCCAGCAGTTCGTCCATCATCGACAGCAGGGTGGACAGCTGCACCGGCTTGGTCAGGTAGCAGGCGGCGCCAGCGGCCAGGGCTGCGTCGATCTGTTCGGGCAGGGCATCGGCCGACACCATGATCACCGGGATGCGCTGCGTGTCCGGGTTGGACTTGAGCAGCGACAGCAGCTCCAGCCCCGAGGCATCGGGCAGGTGCACATCCAGCAGGATCAACTCGGGCCGCTGGCCGCGCAGGCGGTCGTGCACCACGGCCAGGCCATCCTCCGAGGTTTCGGCCACGGTCAGCGTCAGGCCTGGGCGATCGGCCAGCGCGGCACGCAACACCTCGCTGTTGGTGGCGTTGTCTTCGACGTAGAGCACATGGCGGCTGGCGGAATGGCGCCCGGCCACATCGGGGTCGGTGGTGGCGCCTGCACCGGTGGGGGGTGTGGCTTCGTCGCGCACGGCCACGGGCGGCGCGCACAGCGGCAGGTTGAGCTGGAACTCGGCGCCTTGGCCTTCCTGCCCCAGGGCCGAGAGCTCGCCGCCCATCAGGTGGGCCAGGTGGCGGCTGATCGCCAGCCCAATGCCCCGGCCTTCGGTGGGGCCGTGCTCGCGCCCCACGCGGTTGAAGGGCTGAAAGAGCTGTGAGAGCTGCTCGTCATTGAGTCCCAGGCCATCGTCGCGCACGCGGATGCTCAGCACCCGGTGGCCCGGCTCGCCTTGCTCGCTGACCGTCAGCCAGATCTGTCCGCCCGGCTGGTTGAACTTGATGGCGTTGCTCAGCAGGTGCCCGAGGATCTGGCGCAGGCGACTGGCGTCGGCCATCACATGCCAGTGCGCCGGGCAATCGGTGGGCGTGTGCAGCGTCAGCTGGGCCTTGCGTGCGTCGGGCGCGAACAGCTGGATGGCTGTTTGCAGCTCCTGGCCAATGGGGAGGGGGGCGGTCTGCAGGCGCAGGGCGCCAATGTCCAGTCGGGCGATGTCGAGCACGTCGTCGATCATGGCCAGCAGGTGCCAGCCCGCTTGCTGGATCTGCTCCAGCCGTCCCTGCTGCGAGGGGCTCAGGGGTTCGCGCTGGTCCATCGCCATCACCTGGGCAAAGCCCAGCACCGCGTTGAGTGGCGTGCGCAACTCGTGGCTCATGCGGGACATGAACTCGCTCTTGGCCTGGTTGGCCCGCTCGGCCACCTGGCGCTGCGACAGCGCCTCGTCACGGGCCAATTCCAGGTGCTGGGCGGTGCTGGTCATCACCAGCAGCAGGGCGCCCAGTGCCGTCACAAAACCCACGCCCACGCTGATCATCGCCCAGCTGTTGAGCCCGGCGGTTTCGGTGGTCACGGGCAACTGGTTCCACAGCACGAAGCGCCATTCGCGGCCGCCAAAGTCCAGGGTCCGACTCATGTGGTGCGCGGCCGCCTGGCTCAGGTTGGCGCACTGCGCGGGGCCGGCCAGCACCGCTTGGGCCTGTACATCGATCAGGCAGGCGCCCAGGTAGTCGGGGCGTCCGGGCAGCAGCGCGTTGCCCATCTCGTTGAGGTCGATCGCCAGGGCCACGGTGCCCACGTGGGCAGCCAGGCGCGCCTGAGGCGTGTACGGCTCACCCCGGTAGGCCGCATGGAACAGCAGCAGCTCGGGCCGGGCTTGGGGGCTGGCGCCTGACAGCGGCGCCGACACCGTGACCTGGTTGTCTCGCCGCGCGCGCTCGTAAGCCTGCCGCGTTTCCGGGTGCGCCAGCGCATCCCAGCCGCGCCAGCTGGAGCCGTCACGTGGCGGGGCGGTCCAACGCACACGGGCTGCCTCGTTGACCACCTCGCCGGCCTCAGGCCTTGCGCCCTGCGCTGTGCGGCCCTCGGCGTGGTCGCGCTCCAGCCACAGCAGCGAGCGCGCCCCGGGCAGCTTGGCCAGCCAAGGCGATGCCACCTGTGCAAATCTCTCGCCGCTTTCTGGCGCCGAGGCCAGGGTGGCGGCAGCCAGGCTCCGCTGGGCCAACAGCGCATCCGCATAGGTGGCCAGCTTGAGTTGCGTGAGGTCGATCCAGGCGTTGGCGTCGTGGCTGAAGCGCTCAGCCTCGTGCTGGAACCGCGCGTGCCCGATGCTGTAGGCCGCAGACCCCAGCACCAGCGTGGCCACCGCCAAGGGCGCGGCCACCGGCCCCAGGCGAGGGCGCCACGAGGTGCGCGGGCGGCCAATGAGCGCCAGCCCGATTGGCGTGCCCAGCACCACCCCCATCATGTCGCCCCCCCACCAGGCGGCGGCCGCTTGCGGGGCGGCCGACCAGGGGATCCAGCCGCCCAGCGCCAGCGCGCCAACCGACAGCGTGGCGTTGAGGGTGCAGCCCAGGGCCGCCCCCCACAGCAAAAAGCGCCCGATGGCCCGGGGGGTATCGAGTTGCAGGCTGTGGATGTGGCCGCCACCCACCCAGCGCCAGGACAGGCCGGCCATCAGCGCGGCGCCTGCGCCACACACGGCCGCCACCGGCAGCCATTGGGGCCAGGCGCTCGGGCCATGCAGGGCCCACATCGCGGCCCCGTCCACCGTCAGCCCGCCGAGCGCGATCGGCAGCAGCATCCACAGGCCCCAGGTGTCGACGAAAGCCAGGGCCAGGCCGGCAGGCAGGTACAGGGGGGCGATTTGCTGTCCGGGCGGGGCGCACACCACCGCCAGCCCGCCACAAGACACGTAGGCCAGCCAGACGATCAGCATTCGCCCTATGCGGGAAGGCCAGGGGGTGGAGTCGAGGGTCACAGTGCGAACAGTTGTCTACGTACAGCGACAATGAAAAGGGCAATCACCTTAGCATTGCTGCGCCGTGTGCGATACCCCCCAAGGTCGCCAGCGCCTGTGTTTTCCACGAGCCCGCCTCAGGAGCCTGATCCGATGCGTAACGCCTCTCTTCTTCTTTCCGCCCTGGCCCTGGCTGCGGCCAGCCTGTGCAGCCTGGCCCCCACTTCCGCCTTGGCCGAGGCCCCGCGCCCCCTCACGCAGAACTCTTTTTGGTACCGTCACATGGTGGGCAAGTTCGAGGTTTCGGCCTTGTTCGACGGCCAGTACCCGATGGACGCCTTCAAGGCCCTGCGCAACGTCAAGCCGCAGGAGATCAAGGACGCCCTGGACCGCACCTTCCGGCCCACGCCAACGCCCACGGCGGTCAATGTTTTCTTGGTCAACACGGTCGACAAGCTCATCTTGATCGACACGGGCGCCTCCAAGGTGCAGGGGGCCCACCTGGGTGAATCGCAGCGCCACCTGCGCGAAGCGGGCTACGACACGCGCGACGTCGACATCGTGCTGCTCACCCACCTGCACCCTGATCACGCCAGTGGCCTGATGACGCCCTCTGGCCAGCCCGCCTACACCAACGCCACCATCTACGTGCCCAAGGCGGAAGCCGACTACTGGCTCAACCCCGACAACGAGAAGAAGGCCGACGACAAAGAAAAAGCGCTGTTCCAGCTGGTGCGCCGTGCCCTGGGCCCCTACGACACGGTGGGCCGCGTCAAGGTGTTCGAGGGCAACGAGCCCATCGTGCCGGGCATCACCCCCATCCCCACGCCCGGCCACACACCCGGGCACACCAGCTACCTGCTGGAGTCGCGCAACGACCGCATGCTGGTCTGGGGCGACATCGTGGAGAGTGGCCCTGTGCAGTTCGGCAAGCCCCAGGCCACGATGGAAGGCGAGTTCGACGAGAAGGGCGCCATCGCCAGCCGCCTGAAGGTGTTCGAGATGGCCGCCAAGGACAGCAAACTCGTCGTGGCAGCCACCCACATGCCGTACCCAGGTCTGGGCCGTGTGCGCAAGGATGGCACGGGCGCCAAGGCCACTTACACCTGGGTGCCGGTTGACCTGGGCCCGTTGCCCTACATCGAAGAGTGAGCCGGCGCGCGCCTGGGGGTTGGCGTCAACCCGCAGGCCCGGCGGGTCAGCGCGGCGCCTGCCGGGCGTTTGAAGCAGCCAACAAGGCAGCGATCACGCCCTTATTGCGCATCGGGAGATCGGGCCGCGCCCTATACTGATCGCCATCTTGCCCAATCTTGGTGATGGACCAGGGTTTTGTCCGGGCGAGGCGACACTTTCCGGGTCTCACCGACATGACCTCCAAATTGAAAATCGCGGGCTGGGTGGCGCTGGGCGCACTCGCTGGCGGCCTGACCACCCTGCAATTCGGCGCCACGGCGCGCAATGCCGCAGCGCCCTTGCCGCTCGATGAAATGCAGCAGCTGGCAGCGGTCTTCGGCATGATCAAGACCGATTATGTCGAGCCGGTCGAAGACAAAAAGCTGATCGGTGACGCGATTTCCGGCATGGTTTCCGGCCTCGATCCGCACTCGGTTTATTTCGACAAAACCACTTTCAAGGAATTCCGCGAGGGCACCACCGGCAAATTCGTCGGTGTGGGCATCGAAATCGGCATGGAAGACGGCCTGGTCAAGGTCGTCACCCCGATCGAAGGCTCACCGGCCTTCCGCGGCGGTTTGAAGTCGGGCGACCTGATCACCAAGATCGACGACACCTTCGTCAAGGGCCTGACCATGGACCAGGCCGTCAAGCGCATGCGCGGCGAGCCCAACACCAAGGTCGTGCTCACGGTGTTCCGCAAGTCGGAAAACCGCAGCTTCCCCATCACGATCGTGCGCGAAGAAATCCGCGTGCAAAGCGTGCGCGCCAAGACGGTGGCCCCGGGCTACGCCTGGGTGCGCATCACCCAGTTCCAGGACCGCACGGTCGAAGACTTCGTCAACAAGGTTGGCCAGCTCTACAAGGAAGACCCGAAGATCAAGGGCTTCGTGCTGGATTTGCGCAACGACCCGGGCGGTCTGCTCGAAGGCGCCATCGCCATCTCGGCGGCCTTCCTGCCCAAGGACGTGACCGTGGTGTCGACCAAGGGTCAGCTGCCTGAGTCGAACTACGTCTACAAGGCCCGCGCCGAAGACTACTCGCGCCGCTTCGGCTTTGACCCCATCGGCAAGGTGCCGGCAGCGCTCAAGAACGTGCCGGTCGTGGTGCTGGTCAACGAAGGCTCGGCCTCGGCCTCCGAGATCGTCTCGGGCGCCCTGCAAGACCACCAGCGCGCCACCATCATGGGCGGCCAGACCTTTGGCAAGGGCTCGGTGCAGACCGTCAAGACCTTGACGTCCGAAACCGCGCTCAAGATCACCACCGCCCGCTATTACACGCCCAACGGACGCTCCATCCAGGCCAAGGGCATCGTGCCCGACGTCATGGTCGACGAGTCGCCCGACGGTAACTTGTTCTCGGCGCTGCGCGTGCGCGAAGCCGACCTCGAAAAGCACATCACCAGCGGCCAAGGCAGCGAGGTGAAGGACGCCGCCCGCGAGAAGGCCCGCGAAGAAGCGATCAAGAAGCTGGAAGAGGCCAACGCCAAGAAGTCGGAAGCACCCAAGCCGCTGCCCGAGTTCGGCTCTGCCGAAGACTTCCCGCTGCAGCAGGCCCTCAACAAGCTGCAAGGCAAGCCGGTGGTGGTCTCCAAGACCATGACCGAGCGCAAGCCGGAAGACGCCAAGGCGCAGTGAGGCCTGTGCGCGTCAGCCCTGCCCACGCGTGAGAGACGACCAAGAACTCCGCTACAGCCGTCACCTGCTGCTGGACGAGTGGGGTGACGCCACCCAAGAGCGCCTGCTGCGCGCCCATGCCCTGGTGATCGGGGCGGGCGGGCTGGGCGCCCCCGCGCTGCTGTACCTGGCGGGTGCCGGCATCGGCCGCATCACCGTGGTCGACCCTGATGAGGTCGAGCTGTCCAACCTGCAGCGCCAGGTGGCCCACACCACGGCCCGCGTGGGCGAGCCCAAGGTGGCCTCGGCCCAGGCCTCGGTGGCCGCACTCAACCCCGAGGTGCAGCTCGCTGCGGTGCACCAGGCCGCCGACGAGCCCTGGCTGCGCACGCACGTGCCGCAGGCCGACGTGGTGCTCGATTGCACCGACCGCTTTGCCACCCGCCAGCTCATCAACCGCGTCTGCCGTGAGGCCGGTGTGCCACTGGTGTCGGCCTCGGCCGTGCGCTGGGATGGCCAGATCAGCGTGTTCGACCCGCGCGAGCCCGAGACCCCCTGCTACGCCTGCCTGTTTCCGCCCGACGTGGCCCCGCCAGAGGTGCGCTGTGCCCTGATGGGTGTGTTCGCGCCGGCCGTGGGCGTGATGGGCGTGGTGCAAGCCGGCGAGGCCATCAAGCTGCTGGCGCGCCAGCCCCTGGTGCACGACGCCGAGCCCGCTGCCGACCCGGGTTGGCCCGGCCGCCGCAGCCTGGGTGGCCGCCTGCTGATGCTGGACGCGCGCACCTGGCGCTGGACCGAACTGCGTGTGCCCCGGCACGCGAATTGCCCCGTGTGTGGGCCCGGGGCTGCGGGCGAGGCCTCTGCGCACGCCTGATCCCTTCAACCTGGAGCTGGAGTCACCATGAACAACCCCAAAGACCTCTTGGCCCGCAACTTCCCCACCGCTGGGCAGGACGCCCAGCTGGCCAGCAAGCCCTCGCTGTACGACGGCGAGGACAGCAGCTACCAGCTCGCCTTCACCGATGGCGACTTCCTGCTGCACCCCGACCTGCGCCCCATCCGCATGCAGCTCGAGCTGCTCAAGCCCGAGATGGTGCAGCGCGAAGAGGCCATCGAGTCCACCATCGTGGTGTTCGGCAGCGCCCGCATCCTGCCGGGCGACGTGGCCCGCGCCCAGCTCGACGAGGCCGAAGGCCTGCCCCCCGGTAGCGCGCGCGAGCAGGCGATCCGCGTGGCCAAGCGCCATGTGGGCATGTCGCGCTATTACGAAGAGGCGCGCGCCTTCGGTGCGCTGGTCACCGAGCACTCGGCCAAGCTGGAGAACCCCATCTACGTGGTCACCGGCGGCGGCCCCGGCATCATGGAGGCGGGCAACCGTGGCGCCTTCGAGGCCGGCGGCAAGAGCATCGGCCTCAACATCGTGCTGCCGCACGAGCAAGAGCCCAACCCCTACATCACGCCGCGCCTGTGCTTCCAGTTCCACTACTTCGCGCTGCGCAAGATGCACTTCCTGATGCGCTCGGTGGCGCTGGTGTGCTTCCCTGGAGGCTTTGGCACGCTCGACGAGTTGTTCGAAACCCTCACCCTGATCCAGACCGGCAAGTGCCGCAAGCGCCCGGTGCTGCTGTTCGGGCGCGAGTTCTGGACCAAGCTGATCAACTTCGATCACCTGGTCGAGACCGGCATGATCAGCCCTGACGACGTCAACCTGTTCCACTACGTTGAAACGGCCGATGAGGCCTGGGAGACGCTGCAGCGGGTCTACGGCCTGGGCAAGATGGCCGACAGCGCCTGCGGTTGGTGACGTCGCCTGCAGCAGTCGTGCAATGCGGGCGCTCTCGGCCCGAATTGGGGGCATCACCCCTGTGCAACAGGCATTTCCAGGCTCAAGATGTCACAAGAAGCCGTCGAAAAAGCAGCCATGAGCCCGCCCCGCAAAACCGCCCTCGTCCTGACCGGTGGTGGTGCGCGCGCCGCCTACCAGGCCGGGGTGCTGCAAGCCGTTCAGCTGATCCGCCGCGAATGCGGTGAAGGTCGGCGTGGCAACCTGTTTCCCATCATCAGCGGTACCTCGGCGGGTGCCATCAATGGCTTGGCGCTGGCCAGCCAGGCCGACCATTTCGACCTCGCGGTGCGCGCCATGGTCGAGGTCTGGCGCGATTTCCGCACCGAGCAGGTCTACCGCTCCGATTCGTTCGGTGTGATCCGCTCGGGCGCGCAGTGGCTCACCTTGTTCTCGCTGGGTTGGGCGCTGGCCCGCTGGCGTCGCGCGCGTCCGCGCTCGCTGCTCGACAACAGCCCGCTGCGCGAGTTCCTGCCGCACCTCTTCCACGTCGAGCGCATCCCGCAGCTGATGGCCGATGGCCACCTCGATGCCGTGGCCGTGTCCGGCTCCAGCTACACCACGGGCGAGCACGTCACCTTCTACGACAGCGCCAAGCCCATCGAGCCGTGGTCGCGGTCGCAGCGCATCAGCGTGCGCGACCAGCTCTCGATGGACCACCTGATGGCCTCCTCGGCCATCCCCTTCGTGTTCCCTGCCGTCAAGATCGAGGTCGATGGTCGCCCGCATTACCTGGGCGATGGCTCCATGCGGCAGGCCGCACCCATCTCGCCGGCCATCCACCTGGGTGCCGACCGCATCTTCGTGATCGGGGCCGGGCGCCTGCATGAGCCGCCCAAGCCGCGCGAGGCCGTGGTCGAGTACCCCAACCTGGCCCAGATCGCCGGCCACGCCATGTCCAGCATCTTCCTGGATGCGCTGGCCGTGGACATCGAGCGCATGCAGCGCGTCAACAAGACGCTCAGCCTGCTCACGCCCGAGCAGCGCGCCACCACGCCGCTGCGGCCGGTGGACATCCTGGTGATCGCGCCCAGCCAGCGCATCGACGACATCGCTGCGCGCCACCTCTGGGCGCTGCCGCCTGCCGTGCGTGCCATGCTGCGCGCCGTGGGCGTGTACGGCACAGGCAAGACGGCGCGCGGCTCGGCGCTGGCCAGCTACCTGCTGTTCGAGTCGTCGTTCACCCGCGAGCTGATCCAGCTGGGCTTCACCGACGCCATGGCCAAGCGCCGCGAGGTCGAGGCCTTCTTTGGCTGGACCCCGCAGCACCCGGGCGCCGGCCTCAGCCCCGACGATGCCGAAGACGGCACGCCCACCCAGCCCGCCGCCTTGCATGTGCGCCCGCACCGTGGCGAGCCGGCCCCCGTGCTGGCCGCCACCCCTGCCGACCTGGTCGGGCCCGCCAGACCGTTTACAAGTGACGAGACCCGTGGTAGAGTGGAGGGCTTCGCGCTTTGAGTCTGCCCGTTTTGGGCAGGTTTGGCGTGGAGCCTAGTTCTTTTCCTTGAAAGGTCTCAACATGTACGCGGTCATAAAAACCGGTGGCAAGCAATATAAGGTTGCTGCTGGCGAAAAGATCAAAGTAGAACAGATTGCTGCGGACGTTGGCCAAGAGATCGTGATCGATCAGGTTCTGGCAGTCGGTACCGGCGCAGAACTGAAGGTCGGCACGCCCCTGGTGGCTGGCGCAACCGTCAAGGCAACTGTGGTGTCCCACGGTCGTCACGACAAGGTCCGCATCTTCAAGATGCGTCGTCGTAAGCACTACCAAAAGCGCCAAGGTCACCGTCAGAACTACACCGAGCTGCAAATCAGCTCTGTGAACGGCTGATCCTTCCGTCCCTCTGCCTAACGCTACAGGAGCACATCCATGGCACAGAAAAAAGGCGGCGGTTCCACGCGGAACGGCCGTGACTCCCAACCGAAGATGCTGGGCGTGAAGGCCTACGGCGGTCAAGTGATCTCCGCAGGTTCCATCATCGTCCGTCAACGTGGCACCCGCTTCCACGCTGGTTCCAACGTCGGCACCGGCCGCGACCACACGCTGTTCGCCCTGGTGGACGGCACCGTGTCCTTCGCCACGAAGGGCGCTCTCAATCGCAAGACCGTCATCGTCACCCCCGTCTGATTCCAGACGCCTGACGAGGCTCGCGAAGAAAACCCCGGTTCGCCGGGGTTTTTGCTTTTCCGGGCCGCCGCGTGCCCTCCGGTCGTCTCCCGATCGTTCAAGCCCTCAGAGGCTTGAGATAATCCTGGGCTGATCCCAGACCCACAGAAAGCCATCCCCCATGAAATTCGTCGATGAGGCCACCATTGATGTGGCTGCCGGCAACGGCGGCAGCGGTTGCGTCAGCTTCCGTCGCGAGAAGTTCATCCCCTTCGGCGGCCCCAATGGGGGCAATGGCGGTCGCGGCGGCCACGTGTTCGTCATGGCCGACCGCAACATCAACACCCTGATCGACTACCGCTATGCGCGCCGCCACGAGGCCCGCAATGGCGAGCCCGGTCGCGGTTCCGACCAGTTCGGCCACGCGGCCGAAGACATCGTGCTGCGCGTGCCCGTGGGCACCATCATCCGCAACCTCGAGACCGACGAGCTGATGATGGAACTGCTTGAGCATGGCGAAAAGCGCCTGCTGGCCAAGGGCGGTGACGGCGGCTTCGGCAACCTGCACTACAAGACGGCCACCAACCGCGCGCCCAAGAAGAAGACGCTGGGCTGGCCCGGCGAGCGCTTCAGCGTGAAGATGGAGCTGCGTGTGCTGGCCGATGTGGGCCTGCTGGGCATGCCCAATGCGGGCAAGTCGTCGCTGATCACCGCGATCGCGAACGCACGCCCCAAGATCGCCGACTACCCCTTCACCACCTTGCACCCCAACCTGGGCGTGGTGCGCGCCGGCCCCGAAAAGAGCTTCGTGGTGGCCGACATCCCTGGCCTGATCGAAGGCGCCTCGGAAGGTGCCGGCCTGGGCCATTTGTTCCTGCGTCACCTGGCGCGCACGCGCGTGCTGCTGCACGTGGTCGATCTGGCCCCGTTCGACGACACCGACCCGGTGCAGCAGGCCAAGGCCATCGTCAACGAGCTCAAGATCTACGACGAGGATCTTTACAACAAGACCCGCTGGCTGGTGCTCAACAAGATGGACATGGTGCCCGAAGAGGAGCGCGCCAGCCGTGTGGCCGACTTCGTCAAGCGCTATGGCTGGACGGGCCCGGTGTTCGAGATCTCGGCGCTCACCCGCCAAGGCTGTGAGCACCTGGTGCAGACGATTTACCAGCACGTGGCCAAGATGCAGCAGGTGCACGAAGACGTGGACGTGCGCTTTGACCAGGACGCGCCCAAGGCCGCTGACGTGGTGCCTGAGGCGCCGGCTGTGGCTGAGCAGCAAGTGGCCGAGGCCCAGCTTGTTGAGCAGAAGGTTGCTGTGAAGAAGGTGGCTGTGAAGAAGGTTGTTGTGAAGAAGACCCCAACCAACAAGGCAGCGGCCCAGCCTGCGACCGCCGATAAGGTGCCCGCCAAGAAGGCTGTGGCCAAGAAGGCTGTGGCCAAGAAGGCTGTGGC
>JACCDX010564031.1_pt1 | contig 11848 bp, 8 predicted proteins | sample 7449681 | NCBI WGS metagenome assembly JACCDX01 (sample SAMN15323450, study PRJNA562643) | freshwater metagenome | isolation source: river surface water | place: USA:Blue River Watershed | collected 2017-08-18 | reverse complement strand
GGCGAAGCAGTCGGGGCAGCGGACCAGCACGCGCGCTACGTAGCGTCGCGGAGCGCCCATGTCCCACCCACTCGTCATCGGTACCGCTGGCCACGTCGATCACGGCAAGACGTCGCTGGTGCGCGCGTTGACCGGCGTGGATCTCGACCGGCTCCCCGAGGAGAAGGCGCGGGGCATCACGATCGCGCTGGGGTTCACGCCGCTGGCGCTCCCGAGCGGCCGTGTGGCCGGGCTCGTCGACGTGCCTGGGCACGAGCGGCTGGTCCGTACGATGGCGGCCGGCGCGAGCGGCATGGACGCCGTGATGCTGTGTGTGGCCGCCGATGACGGCGCGATGCCGCAGACGCGCGAGCACCTCGCCATCCTCGGGCTCATGGGCGTGCGCGCGGGCATCCTGGTGTTGACCAAGGGCGACCTCGTGGACGACGAGACGCGCGAGCTCGTCGAGGCCGACCTGCGGGAGACCGTGCGCGGCACCTTCCTCGAGGGTGCGCCCTGCGTCGTGACGAGCGCGCAGACCGGGCATGGGCTCGATGCGCTGAGGGCCGCGCTCGACGTCGTCACGACGGCAACGCAGCCCCGCGACGCGCAGGGCGGCTTCCGCATGCCCGTCGACCGCGCCTTCGGACGTCGCGGCTTCGGCACCGTGGTGACGGGGACGGCATGGCGTGGCGCGCTGCACGACGGCGCAGAGGTCGAGGTCGCCCCCTTCGGGCTGCGCGCCCGCGTGCGAGGGATCCAGGTCCACGGCGCGAGCCAGCACGAGGCGCGCGCCGGAGAGCGCGTCGCGCTCAACCTCGCCGGTGTCACCCTCGACGAGGCCGTCCGCGGCGCGCAGGTCGTCGTGCCGGGGAGCGTGCCGTCCACCACCCTCGTGGACGTCGCGTGGACGCACCTCGCCGATGCCCCGGCCTGGCCTCGCGAGGTCGAGCTTGTCCTCCTCCACGGCACCCGCGAGGTCGTCGGCCACGTCCTCGCGCTGGACGCGCGCGGTCTTGTGCCCGGCGAGCGCGTCGTTGCGCAGGTGCGCCTCGAGGCGCAGCTCGCGTGCCTGCCGGGGGACCGCTTTGTCGCCCGTCGTGCGAGCCCCGCCATCACCGTCGGCGGTGGCGTCGTCCTCGACCCGTGGGCGACGCGCGCGCGCAAGCGGGACTTCCCTGCCGCCGTGGCGAGGCTCACGCGTCTGGAGGCCGGCGATCGCTCCGCGTGGCTGGACGACGCCGCCATGATGGGGTTGCCCGAGGAGATGTGCGTCGCGCGGGGCATCGCCGGGGGCGTACGCCTCGTGGAGCGTCGCTACGCGCCGGGTGCGGTGGAGGCGATCCGGTCTGCGCTGCATGACGCGCTCGCGGCGTGGCACGTCGCGCACCCCCTCTCGCTGGGTCCGAACCGGCGGGCGCTCCGCGTCGGTCCGCTCCTCCGCACGTCCGAGCGTGACGTGGCGGCCATGGTGGATGAGGAGGTTCGCGCGGGGCGGCTCGGCGGCGACGGGGCGCGCGTCTGGGCGCCCACGTTCCAGGTGCGTCTGGACGCCGCGCAGGCCGACTGGTGCGCGCGCGCGCGCGCGGAGGTCACGGCCAGCGGACTCGAGGGCATCGCCGACCTGCCGGTCCGGCTGCCTGGCGCGGACGCAGAGGCGCTCACCTACCTGCTGCGTGACCGTGGCGAGCTGGTGGAGGTCGCTGGCGCAGGGCAGCCGGTCCGGCTCCTCGCGCCGGCCACGCTTCAGGACCTCCGCGCGCGCGTGGCCGACTGGTTCGCGGCGCGCGCCGCCTCAGGACTCCCGCAGGAGCTCGACCCTGCAGCGTTCAAGGAGCTCTCCGGACAGTCGCGGCGCACCGCGATCCCGCTGCTGGAGTGGCTCGACGCGGTCGGCGCGACGCGTCGGCGTGGCGACGTCCGCATCCCCGGCGGAGCCTCGTGACGCGCGCCCGCATCGTGGTAGGTTGACGGAGCATGAACCCGCTCCTGCTCGCGCTCACGTTCCTCGCCGGCTTCCTCGGGCTCGCCCGCGCGGAAGACGCCTCCGCCATCCTCAAGGTGCGCAGCAACGTCGTCGGCGCCGAAGTGTTCGTCGACGGCGAGAGGCTCGGCGTGACCCCGATGACCAAGTACCTCGTGCCGGGTACCCACCAGGTGCGCGTGGTCGCAGATCGCCATGACCCCTTCGTGCGCCGTGTCGAGCTCGCGAAGGACACGACCTTCGAAGTGCAGGCCACGCTTGCGCCGGGCGCGGGCACGGTCGAGTTCGTGGGCGCGTCGGGCGCGAAGGTGTACCTGGACGGGGTCGAGGTTGGACAGGCGCCCATCCGTCTGCCGTCGCCGTCGGCCGGCGCGCACCGTTGGAAGGTGGCCCAGCCCGGTTTCGAGGCGGCGGAAGGCGCGCTCGACGTCGTGGCGGGCCGCAACTACCTGATTCCCGTCGCGCTGGAGAGCTCCGCGGGTGTCGTGGCTGTGACGAGCGTGCCGGCGGGCGCTCGCGTCCGTCTCGACGGCGCCGAGGTCGGCGTGACGCCTCTCAAGCTCAAGGGCATCGCCGCCGGCAAGCACGGCGTCGAAGTCGCGCTCGACGGCCATGCGCGTGCGCTCCGCGCGGTCGACACCTCCGGCGGTGCGCGCGGCGCCGTCGATGTCACCTTCGTCAAGGGCGGGGCGACGTTGGTCGTCACCGCAGGTCACGCCGAGGCGCGCGTCTTCGTGAACGACGTGCCCGTCGGCGGTGGCGCGGAGGTGCGCGTCGAAGGCGTCGAGCGTGGCCGCGCGAAGGTGCGCGTGGAGAGCCCGGCGGGCGCAGCCTCCTCCGTGCTCACCCTGCCCGCCGAGGGCGTCCTCGAGGTGAGGGTCGCCGGCGGCGCGCTCGTCGAGCGACGTCCGCTCACCGCCCAATGGCCCTTCTGGGCAGGTGTGGGCGGTACGCTGGCCGCCAGCGGCGTCGCGACCGCGGTGGTGATCGCGGCCAACCAGCCCGAGCCGACGGTGCTGCCAAGCGGCGATTCCGTGGTGGTGCTCCCATGAGGCGGCTTCTTCCTCTTCTCGTCCTGCTCGGCGCCTGCTCGGAGGCTGTTCCCGACGACACGCGCACCGCGATCGTGCTCGAGCTCGGCGCGGACGCGGAGGCGCTGGCCGCCGCGAGCACGTGGTGGCTGGTGCTCGACCCCAGCACGCCGTATGTGGATCGGGACGGCAACGTGCTCGGCGCGGGGGCCGACGCCGGCTTCGGCAACTGGCTCCTTGACGATCCGGAGCCCGAGTATCGTGTCGCAGTGACCGAGGGCGCCGAGGGTCTCGACAGCCTCGAGCTCCACCCCGGTCCGAACGAGCAGGCCTTCGGGCTCCTGCTGCAGGGGTGGGAGGGCGACGACTGGACCGTGACGAGCCCGCGAACGGGACCCTACGCCTTTGAGGCGGGAGAGGTGCTCGCCTACCGCGTGAACGCTGCTCTCATCGAGGTTCCCGTCGGTCCGTGCGACAACGCGCGTGACGATGACGCCGATGGCTGGCTCGACCGGGACGACCCCGACTGCGCCGCCGGTGACGAGCGGGGCTTCGGGACGACGGCCTGCAACGACGGCCAGGACAACGATGGCGACGGTCGCGCGGACGCCGAAGACGACACGTGCGCCGACGCGAACGGACGCTTCGAGGATGCGCCCTGCGCCAACGGTCGGGACGAGGATCTCGACGGTTGGATAGACGCCGCCGATCCCGACTGCGCAGCGTTCGGCGAGGAAGTCGGCCCGGGCCGCACGGAGTGCAACGACGGCCTCGACAATGACCGTGATGGTCGCTCCGACGCCGAGGACCGTCAATGCGACTCCGCGCTGGACGACCAGGAGGCGCGTCCCTCCTGCGAGGACGGCGACGACGACGACGGCGATGGTTGGACCGATGACGAGGATCCCGACTGTGTCACCGGCGATGCAGAGGCGGGCTACGGCGACACGCTCTGCAACGACGGCGTGGACGACGATGGCGATGGCCGCATCGACGCCATCGACGACGGCTGCGCCAGCGCGCAGGACGACACCGAGGCCAACGCGTGTGCCGACGGCGCGGACAACGACGGCGATGGCTGGACGGACGACGAGGACCCGGGTTGCCTCGACGGCGCGGACGACGACGAGGGGGCCTTCGACGGCGCCGCGGCCTGCAGCAACGGGCTGGACGACGATAGCGACGGCCTCGTCGACGCGCTCGATCCGGAGTGCGCGGATGCGCTAGACGCCGTGGAGACCGTCGACTGCGCGGACGGCGCGGACAACGATGGCGACGGCTGGTCCGACGCTGCGGATCCGGACTGCGCCACCGGTACGACGGAGCGCGGCTGGGGCGGCGCCCCCTGCAACGACGGCTACGACGATGACCGCGATGGCCGCACGGATGGTCTCGACCCGGACTGCACCAGCGCGGTCTCCGTGGAGATCGGCGGCTGCTCGGACGGCCTCGACGGGGACGGGGATGGTTGGACGGACGCCGCGGACCCCGACTGCGCCAGCGGCGTGGACGAGCGCGGCTTCGGCCCCGCGGCGTGCAACGATGGGCTGGACAACGACGGCGACCTTCGCGTCGATACCCTCGACGCGCGCTGCCTGACCGCGACCTCCGCCGAGGCGACCTCGTGCGAGGACGGCGATGACGATGACGGCGACGGTTGGACGGACGACGAGGACCCCGACTGCGCCAGCGGCGTGACGGAGCTCGGCTTCGGCGCCAATGACTGCAACGACGGCGTGGACGATGACGGCGACGGGCGCATCGACGGCGCGGACAGCGACTGTCTCGACGCCGACGACGCCGTCGAGGCGGACGTCGCCTGCGCGAACGAGCTCGACGACGACGGCGACGGCTGGACGGACCTGCTCGACCCGGGCTGTGCCAGCGCTGCGGACACCTCGGAAGCGCCGCGCCTCAGCGCCTACGCCTGCAACAACGGCGTGGATGACGACCGGGACGGCGTCCTCGACGCCGCGGATCCCGGCTGCGCCAACGGCCTCGACACCGACGAGACCGACCCCGTCACCGGCTGCAACGATCTGCTCGACAACGACGCGGACGGCTGGTTCGACGATGAGGACCCGGATTGCCTTGTGGGCACGATCGAGACCGGCGTCGGGACGACGGCCTGCAACGATGGCTCGGACAACGATGGTGACCGGCGAATCGACGCCGACGACGCCGACTGTGCCAGCGCGGAGGACGCCGTGGAGCGCCCCGCGACGAGCGCCTGCACCGACGGTGAGGACAACGACGCGGACGGGTGGTCCGACGCCTTCGACCCGGATTGCCGTTCGGGCAGCGACGAGCTCGGGACGACGGCCATGTCCTGCAACAATGGCGTCGATGACGACGGCGACGGCGCGACCGACGCCGAAGACACCTCCTGCGCGACGCCGGCCGCGGAGGAAGCGGCCTCCTCCGTCGCGGGTGCGTGCCTGGACGGCGTCGACGGTGACGGCGATGGCTGGGTGGACGCCGCCGACCCCGACTGCGCCGCCTACGGGGACGAGCTCGGCTTTGGCGCCGCGGCGTGCAACGACGGGCGCGATGACGACGGTGACTTCCTCGTGGACGCCCTCGATCCCGGCTGTACCGAGGCCGACGATGCCGTCGAGGCCGACGCTGCCGTGAGCTGCGCCGACGGCACCGACGATGACGACGACGGCTGGACCGACGCCGATGACCTCGAGTGCCATGGCGGGGACGACGAGACCGGCGTGGGGACGCGCGCCTGCAACGACGGTGTCGACAACGACGGGGACGGGCGGGTCGATGCGGACGACGCGGACTGCACCGCGAGCTGGGACGACGACGAGGCCAGCCGCGGCGACATGTGCGAGAACGGCGTCGATGACGACGGCGACGGCTGGGCGGACGAGCAGGATCCCGACTGCGCCACGTTCGGCGAGGAGGTCGGCTTCACGCGCGGCTCCTGCAACGACGGCCTGGACGGCGACGGCGACGGCGACGTGGATGCGTCCGATGACGACTGCGCGGACGTCACCCTGGCGGAAGGAGGCGCGGCGACCTGCGAGGACGGCGACGACGACGACGGTGACGGTCTCACCGACGCCGACGATCCCGGCTGTCTGGACGGCGAGGACACCGAGGAGACCGACGTCGCGGCGGCCTGCGCGGATGGCCGTGACAACGACATCGACGGCTGGGCTGACCTCGAGGATCCGGACTGCGTCGACGCGGCGGCCGAAGCCGGCGCGCGCGGCGTGGCCGCCTGCAACAACGGCGTGGACGACGATGCCGACGGCCTCGTGGACGCTGCCGACCCCGACTGCGTCAACGCGCGCGACAACGTGGAGGCGGACCTCGGCGTGTCGGGTGCGGACTGCGCGGATGGTGTCGACGGCGACGGCGATGGCTGGCGCGACGCGGCGGATCCCGACTGCGTCTGGCTCGGCGCGGAAGTCGGCCTCGACACGGCGCTGCCCTGCAACGACGGGGTCGACGACGATGGCGACGGTGCGGCGGACGCGGCTGACCCCGGCTGCGCCGATGCCCTCGACGCCGTGGAGCTCCACGTGCCCGCCTGCTCCGATGGTGCGGACAATGACGGGGACGGCTGGGTCGACCTCCTCGACGCGGGCTGCTCGGATGCGGCCGACCTGTTCGAGAGCGATCCGGGCAGCTCGGACGCCTGCAACAACGGCCTCGACGATGACGGCGACGGCCTGATCGACGCGGCGGACTGGGGCTGCGCCGCCGCGACCGATGGGGATGAGGTCGACCCTGCCACCGCGTGCAACGATGGCACGGACAACGATGGCGACGGATGGATCGACGTGGAGGATCCGGACTGCCCGACGCCGGTGAGCTCCGGCGGCGAGGTCGGCTACGGCACCACTCAGTGCAACGACAGCGTCGACAACGACCTGGATGGTCGCGTGGACATCGCGGATCGCGGGTGCAGCTCCGCTCGGGACAACCTCGAGGCGCGCTGAGCGCGTCTCACGTCCTCGTCCATCGTCATCGCGCGTGGCCCGCTCGTCGAGGGCGGCTGCGTTGGTGGGCGCTCTTCAGGCGGAGACGGCGATGACCGGCAGTTGGTCGTGCGGCAGCGTGTCGAGAAACACCTGTCGGACCTCGGCGATGTGCTGGTCCAGCCTCTCCGGGGTCCAGTCCTCGGTCGAGATCGGCGGGAGGACGCGCACCGGCAGCCGACCCGGGACCAGACGCAGGCCGTCTCGAGGCCAGAGGCGGTGAGCGCCTTCCACGACCACGGGGACGATGGGCAGGCGCGTCGCCAGCGCCAGGTGCGCGAAGCCCTTCTTGAACGCGAGGAGACGGCCGTCCGGCGCGCGCGTTCCCTCGGGCCAGATCCACGCGCCCAGGCGGGCCTGCTTCATGAGGGCGGCCGTCCCCCGCAGGCCCTCGACCGCGCTGGCACGGTTGCTTCGGTCGATACGGAGGTGCCCGGACAGCAGGTAGACCAGCCCGAAGAACGGGTACCAGACGACCTCTTTCTTGCCGATCCCGCAGGTGCCGTACGGCGCCAGCCAGATCCCGACGAGGATGTCGAGGATGCTCGCGTGGTTGCTCACGAAGATGGCCGGCGCGTGCGCGGCGCACGCCTCGGCCACCGCGGGGTCGACCTGGACCCCGGCGACGGCGAGGCAGCTGCGGCCGATGATGTGGCCGAACGCGTTGCCCACGTGGATGCGCATGCGCCGGCTCGGCAACAGCAGCACGCAGACGACGAGGAAGGGTACCGTGAGCGCCGCCATGAACGCGGCGCCGGCCAGCAATCGGAGAACCGAGACGATCCGCATGGGGTAGCCCTCGTTGCGGAGCGTAACGGATGCGCGCGGCGGCGCCCGGGATCAGCGGGCCGCGTCGATGCCGCCCGAGAAGCTGAACCAGTCGAAGTTGGCCCCGAGCTCCAGCGTCGCGTTGCCCCGCTGGATGTCCCCGGTCATGGCGACCTCCACGGCGTACCCGCGCAGATCCACGGTCCACAGCCCATCGACGCTGCCGCGGGACACCCTGCCGGTCAGCGCGCCCTCGACGGCGAAGCGCCACTCCGCGATGTCACACAGCGCGTAGCCGTCGACGACGCCGTTCTCGTCGACCGTGAAGCTGACGTCGCCCTCGCACCCGACGGCGCCGCCGCGGCCGAAGTCGATCTCGCCCCGAATCGTCCCGGTGTAGTCGCCCTGCTCCGGGGCGCCGGTGTCGGTCGAGCCTCCACCCGTGTCATTGGCCCCCGTGTCGGTCGAGCCTCCGCCCGTGTCCGTCGCGCCGGTGTCGTTCGTGGAGGTGTCCCCCGACGCCGTGTCCGTCGCCGCGGAGTCATCGGTCGATGCGGTGTCGCTGTTCGGGTTGCCCTCGAGCACCTCGCCGTTGACGACGTCCTCGCCGATCGTCACCTTGCCGTCGCTGCAGGCCAGGATGGCCAGAATGCTGAGAACCATGCGTACCTCAGGGAATGTGCCGGAAAGGATAGCCTGAACGTCGTGCAGAGGCCGATGTGCAACATTTCGATACGCAGTGAGCCGCGCGTCGGGTTCGCGTTTCCGGTAGACACCGCGCCCATGTCGTCACCTCTCGTGCTCGTCGTCGAGGACGACGTCCAGCTTGGAAGCCTGTTGCAGGAGTTCCTGAGCGCGGAAGGCCTGCGTGTGGAGATCGAGACCCGCGGAGATCGCGCGGTCAACCACATCCGCGACCTCCAGCCGGATCTGGTCGTGCTCGACATCGGGTTGCCGGGCCTCGATGGTCTCGATGTGCTGCGAAGGTCGCGCGCGGCCTACGGCGGCAGGGTGCTCATCCTCACCGCGCGGCGCACGGACGCCGATCAGATCGAAGGGCTCGAACTCGGCGCGGACGACTACGTCACCAAGCCGGTCGACCCGCGCGTCCTCCGGGCACGGATCCTGGCGCTCCTGCGACGCGGCACGGGCCCGCTCCCCGGAACGGTGTCCCTCCAGGTCGGGCCTCTCCGGATCGACCGAGGCTCCCGCGAGATCCGGGTGGGCGAGGTGCTCGTACCTGTGACCTCCACCGAGTTCGAGCTCGCCTGGGTGCTGATGCAGTTCCACGGCCAGGTCGTCACGCGGGATCGCCTCTACGAGACCGTGCGCGGCATCGCCTACGACGGACTGGACCGCGGCATCGACATCCACGTGTCGCGGCTCCGGCGGAAGTTCCGCGAGGCGGGACTCGCTGGTGACCCGGTGAAGTCGCTGCGCGGGACGGGCTACCAGCTGGCCATCCCCCGGTGAGCGCGCTCGTCCTGCGGGTGGCGGGCTGGATCGCCGCCGTGCTCCTCCTGTTCGTGATGGTGGTGGAGGGCTCGCGCGCGCTGGAGGAGCTGCACGCCGACGCGCACCCCTTCGTCGCCCTGCTCATGGACATGGGGCTCCGCGACGTCGAGCGCGAGGTGACGGCGCTGCCCGCGCGCGAGCGCCCGGCGCGCGTGGACGAACTGGCGCGGGAGCGGGGGATGCCGTTGCGCCTCTGCCGTTCGCCGGGCGTCGCCATCGGCGAAGAGGGCGTCGTCCGCACCGCCCGCGGCACCGAGGTCTGGCGGCCCCTCTCGGAGGGGGACTACCTGTGCGTGGGGCCTTTCGCGCGCCCCCGGCACGCCGATGGCAACGTGGGCGCGCTGCTCGGCGTCACCGTGGTGTTCGTGTTCGGCGCCGCCGCGCTCGCCGTGTTGCCGCTCGCTCGACGCCTCGGCGCCATCGAGGCCGCGATGGTCCGCCTCGAGCATGGCGAGCTCGAAGCGCGCGTGCAGGAGCACCGTCGTGACCTCGTGGGTCGCCTCGGTGTCGGGTTCAACCGCATGGCGGACACCCTCGAGCGCCGCGTGCGCGACCGCGAGGAGCTGCTTCAAGCCGTCGCGCACGAGTTCGGCTCCCCGCTCTCCCGGCTCGCCTTGCACCTCGCCCTGCTCGAGAAGCGCTTGGACGCTGACGGGACACGGCGCGCGGAATTGATGCGCGCCGCGCTGGCCGAGCTGGACCAGCTCACGGGCGAACTCATCGAATGGGTTCAGCTCGACGCGCCGGCGATGCGCGCGGAGGGTGCGCCGTTTGTGCTGGCCGACGCCCTCACAGGCGAGGTGGCGCGGTTGGAGGATGCGCGGGTCAGGCTCGTCGACCCGCCCGACGTCCTCTTGGCGGGGGAGGCGCGCCAGTTCTGCAGGGCCGTGGGCAACGTCCTCCGCAACGCGACCCAGCACGCGCGTCACCAGGTCATGGTGCGCGTGGACGTCGATGGCGCGTTTGTTTCCGTCGCCGTCGAGGACGATGGTGCCGGCATTCCCGATGCTGTGCGGGCGCGCGTGTTCGAGCCCTTCGCGCGAGGCGACACCGCGCCCGGCGGCGGTCTCGGGCTCGGTCTCGCCATCGTGCGTCGCGCCTGCGAACGGCACGGCGGTTCGGCGACGCTCCACACGATGGATCGTCCAGGGACCCGCATCGTCCTGCGCTGGCCGCTCGCCGAGCGGTTAGCCGGGGAGCCCAACCCGGAGTCGGCATGAACATCCTCATCACCGGCGCGTCGCGCGGCATCGGCGCCGCCATCGCGCGGGTCCTCGCGCAGCCCGGCCGCACCATCGCGGTGAACTACCTCCAGAACGAGGCCGCCGCGAAGCAGGTCGCCGCCGACGTCGAGGCCCGCGGCGCCCGCGCCGTCCTCGTGCAGGGCGACGTCCGCAGCGAGGACGACTGCAAGCGGCTCGCCGCGGTGTTCCCCGAGGGCGTGGACATTCTCGTCCACAACGCCGCCGTCGGCGCGCTCAAGCCCTTCACGAAGATCCGCACGAGCCAGTGGGATCTGACCATGGAGAGCTCCCTGCGCCCGTTCTGGCTCCTGACCAAGCTCTGCACCCTGCGGGACGGCGCGAACGTCATCGGGATCAGCAGCCTGGGCAGCCGTAACTACATTCCTGGCTACGCGGCCATGGGCGCGGCCAAGGCGGGCCTCGAGGCCCTCACGCGGCAGCTCTCCGTCGAGCTCGCGCCGCGCGTCCGCGTGAACACCGTGTGCGGCGGGCTCGTCCAGACCGACGCCCTCGCGTACTTCCCGGAGGGCAAGGTGATGCTCGAGACGGCGGAGAAGATCACGCCGCTCGGCCGCGTCGGCACGCCCGAAGACATCGCCGACGCGGTGTCGCTGCTCTGCGATCCGCGCGCCCATTGGATCACGGGCCAGGTGCTCGTGGTGGACGGCGGGCTCTCGGCGGTCTGAGGGGCCCGCGGGGCGCGCTCGAGCGGCGTGTTACCCTAGGCGCATGTGGTCGAGCTTCGCCCTGTTCGTTCTTACGGCGCCCGCAGCGGCGGAGGACGTGCCTGAGCCCGTACCTTCGTCGGAGGAAGCGGGTCCGGCGGTGTCACCCCCCGAGGTCGCCCCTGTGCAGCCGGTTTCCACGGTCGAAGGAGCGCCCACGCCCGAGGCTCTCCCCGCCCAGCCTCTCCTGGCGGAGCCTGTCCTGGCGGAGCCTGTCCTGGCGGAGCCTGTCCTGGCGGAGCCTCTCCCCGCGGAGGTCCTTCATGTCGTGATGGACGCCGACACGGGGCCTACGCTGCGGGTGGGCGGGTTTGCGGACGTCGGGATCTTGGGCACCAACGACCTCGAGACGATCGACTTCGCCGTCGGACAGCTCGTCATCCACAGCCTCGCGACGATGCCGGGCAACTTCTCCGCGTTCGCGGAGGTCACGGTCAACAGCAGCCCGGTCTGGCAGACGCGCGTCGAGCGGATGCTTCTCTCCTGGGAGGCGGGCGACGCCCTGAAGGTGTCCGCAGGTCGGTACCACATCCCGGTCACCTGGTGGAACTCCACCTTCCATCACGGCCTCTGGCTGCAGACGTCCGCGCGGCGTCCGTTGCTC
>JACCDX010183512.1_pt1 | contig 11849 bp, 11 predicted proteins | sample 7449681 | NCBI WGS metagenome assembly JACCDX01 (sample SAMN15323450, study PRJNA562643) | freshwater metagenome | isolation source: river surface water | place: USA:Blue River Watershed | collected 2017-08-18 | reverse complement strand
TGATTATTTGCTATCGGTTGATATGCTTAAAAAGCTTGATAAAAAACTGAATTTAAAAGCACATTACAGTAACCAAGATCACGATTTCTTTTCAAGAATGTGGTCTAGCAATCCCTCTATGGAATGGTTTCATCGCCATTACCAGAGTCGCACAAGCATTGATTATGATGACTTTAACGGCGTGCTGGTGATTAAAGCGCAAGCATATGACGCTAAAACGGCACATGCAATTACTAGTATGTTGGTACAAGAGGGTGAGCATTATATGAATTCCCTTGCTCAAAACTTAGCACAAACTCAAGTCGTATTTTTAGAGCAGCAGGTGCTTAATCTTGGTGGCAAAGCATTAAACGCACGTCATGCGGTTTTGGATTATCAAAACAAAAAAGGCTTAGTTTCACCACAGGCTGAAACAGAAAATTTAGTCAGTATTCTTGCAAAACTCAAACAAGAAAAAACTGAATTCCAAACGCAAAGAGCTGCATTACAGGCTTATTTAGTTGGTTCTCATCCTAATATCGTTATGCTCGATCAGAAAATCAATGCAATTGATAAGCAGATTAATCAAGAGCAGGCCAAGCTAACCTCACTTAATAATGGAAAAACACTCAATAGAACTGTTGAGGAATATCAACGTTTGGAATTAGCAGCAACGCTGGCTCAAGACATATATAAGTCAGCATTAGTTGCGCTTGAAAAAGGCCGTATTGAAGCGCTCAGAACTATTAAAACAGTCTCAGTTCTGCAAGCTCCTACATTGCCAGAATATCCCATGCAGCCTAAGCGAATTTATAACACGCTGATATCACTTCTCATCTGTTTACTTATTGCAGGCGTGCTGCATTTATTAATTGCTGTTATCCGTGATCACAAGGATTGATCCTATGTTAAAAACACGTCTATTCACCATATGCGCTGCTCTTTTATTTAGTACAGTTTTTTCAAGCTTACAAGCTGAACAATTTAGCCCTTGGGATATTGGGCAGGTATTAAATCTGCGAATGGATCATGGTTTAAATATACCAGCTAAAGCTAATTCACAGCAGCAAACCATCAAGGTTAAAGAAGGTGTATTAAACGGTTCGCCTGAGAGCCTAACTAATCAGCCTTACTTACCTCCTCAGCAAAATGACTATAAAACGAACTTAACCACAGATGTGTTTGGCGCCAATTTATTCACGGGTGCATTTGCTAAACAAGGCGCCACACAATTTAACCCAAATTATGTAGTAGCAGTAGGTGATCAAATCCAAATTCGCTTATGGGGTGCGTTTGTATTTGAAGATATATTAACAGTCGACCCGCAAGGTAATATTTTTATTCCTCACGCGGGGCCTGTTCAGGTATTAGGGGTTAAAAATAACGACCTACAAAAACTAACCGAAAACGCAGTAAAAAAAGTATTCAAAACCAACGTGTTTGCTTATGCAAGTCTAGCGGCTGCTCAGCCAGTGCGCGTTCTCGTTTCAGGTAACGTTTATCGCCCAGGGCTTTACCGTGGCACCAGTATGGATAGCTTATTACATTACCTTGATCAAGCAGGTGGCATTGATGTTGAGCGTGGATCATTTTTAAGCGTCATCGTTAAGCGTGGTGAGCAAGTTCGTTTTAAAGCTAATCTTTATGACTTTTTAATTAACGGCAATATGCCACTTATTCAGCTTGCGGATGGTGATGTGATTTTTGTTTCACCTAGAGCGAATACGGTAAAAGTCTTGGGCTTAGCAGATAACGCAAAACGATTCGAGTTTGATGGTAAAAACCGGACCATGGCAGAGCTCATTGCGCTAGCAAAACCAAAGGCAGAGGCTACGCATATTCGTGTGATTCGTAACACAGGTGTAGTCAAAAATATCGAATATTACCCAATCTATGAAGCCAATAAAGTCATTCTGCAAAACGGTGACGATATTGAATTTACGGCAGATAAAAAACCCGGAACCATTACCGTCAGAATCGAAGGCGAGCACATGAGTGCTCAAGAATACGTATTGCCTTACGGATCAAAAATGGGAGATTTACTTAACCAAATAGAATATTCCGAACGCTCAGATAAAGACAACGTACAGCTATTTAGATTAAGTGTAAAAGAGCGCCAAAAACAAATGCTGTCAGCTGCATTAAAAAGTCTAGAAACAAACGCATTAACTGCAAAATCAGGCACTACAGATGAGGCAAAGCTACGTGCGGAAGAAGCGAATCTAGTATTGCAGTGGATAGACAGAGCAAAACAAATTGAGCCGTTAGGTCAAGTGGTGATTGCTCAATCAGAATCAAAAGATGATCTGTTACTTGAAAACGGCGACATTTTAAAAGTACCTGCTAAAGATGGCTTGGTCCTTATTAGCGGTGAGGTGCTATTCCCGAATGCCATCGCTTATGGTGAAAAACTTAACCTTGATGACTACATTAAAAAAGCTGGCGGCTATACCCAAAATGCAGATTCAGCACGCATTGTAGTCGCCAAACGTGATGGCAGTTTTGCAGAAGCTAACAACGACAACGGCTTATTTGGTTTATTTCCAGCCGCTAATAAATCACTACAAGTACAAGCTGGTGATGAAATTTTAGTGTTGCCAAAAGTGGAAATGAAATCACGCCAATTCTTCAAAGAACTCACACAGATCGTTTATCAGATTGCGGTGAGCGCAAGAATAATTTGGAGGCTATAGGATATAAATATGATTTATCAAGACGTTGATGAGATTTAAAAGAGAATCACGAACTTAAAGATATTACAGCATTGTATGTAGTTATGGCATATGTTTATAACCCATGGGATTATATAAGTTAATGATTACACATTATGTATTAATTGATCCTTTTAATAATTTAACAAGCGGGGTAACTACATACACAAATACTGTTGCTTTTTTTTTAAAAAAAAGGGGTATCAAAACAACTGTTATTAGAAAACATAAAAATGAAGATTTAAATCATTTTAAATTCAGAATTGCCAGTGAAATTTCTAATTACAACAAGGTGGGATTATTTGTAGAGGCGCCTGAAACGTTGCATACCACAAGTGAATTAGACCCTAGTATTTCGATACACATTCGTTTGCATGGCTCAAGGCAATTTGGAAATTTTTTAAAAAAACAATCAATAGATAAACGTGAATTAATAGCCGAAGAATCTGAAATCAAAAGAGCACAATTAGTATCTGCTCCTTCTGTTTCTGCTGTAGAAGCAAGCCGTTTAATATTTGATTATCCAGAAAAAATATTATTTTACCCAAATCCAATTCCTTTAATTGGTGAATTAAAAAAATATGAAAAAGATATTGATTGTCTTTTTTTAGGTAGATGGGAGATGTTCAAAGGATGTGAGTTTTTTATAAAACTCTCAGAAATATTGCCTAATTTTAAATTTGCCGTAGCTTCTTCAAAACAAAATGGAAAAATTCCAAATTACGTTCAGCATTTACTAGTAGAAAATGAGATTGATAGATATCGAATAATTTCGAGAAGTCGAGTGGTAGTTATTCCAAGTTATTTTGAGACAGCTTCTATGGTTGGATTAGAAGCTTTTGCTTGTGAATGTCCAGTAATTGTTTGGAGTCATATAGGATTGAATGAGTATGCTGATGAGCCATATTTATACAAATCAGAGCCATGGTCTATTGATGAGTTTCAGAAAAAACTTCAACAAGCTTTATCAGTAAAGAAGGAATTTTCCTTTAGAACTTGTAATGAAAAAATTCAAAAAGCATTTTCTCTAGGTCTAGAAAATATTTTGATAGGCAATGTTTCATTTCAAACTTCAATGCCATTTATTAATTCCAGTGTTAATTGGGAAAATTTGTTTACAAAGAAAAATTTAACTATGAATTCAAACTATTTTTTTAAAACTAAACGTAAATTTAGAAAGTTTTTAAGAACACCATCTAAATTTTTTACAGACTCTTATATTTATAAATTAATTACATTTGAGAAATACAGGATAAACCCTGATATTAAAGAGTTTGAATTGACGCATAAAATTGATTGTCAGGAAATAAACTTATTTTCAGAAAATGTTTCCAGTCCTCTAAATGTTCCCTCAAATGCTTATTTGGGTTGTTTGTACAAAGCTGGGCCAATCAAAATTAGAGACGCATCAGCTAAATTAAAAGGATGGGTAACAGTTTTTGTTCACAATGAAATTGATGCGGATGAAGTTTTGGAAATTAGAAATAAACTAATTAAATTTGAAGATTTTGGTCCATTTTCTGATGATCAACTTGCTTATATTTTAAACGATACAGATTCGAATGAAGATGTTGTTTCAATTATTAATCGAATAGATCATAAAAATAAGGAAAGGATTGCAGCTATTGACAATCTTTTAACAGTAAACGCGAATCCAAATATTTTAAAAGCGCTAAAAAGTTGTGGAACTAATAATCGAATTATTTTGTTAATAACTAGAGAAATTGAAAATATATATTTAAATGAATTATCTCAAGTGGCCGATGCTGTAATTTGTTTTCGTTCTCATCCAGCAGCTTCGCTAAAATGGCCTCGAATAAGCCTAATAGATAATTTAAATCAAATTCCAAATGCTTTAAGAAAGATAGTGCAAGATTTTGGGCCCAAATTTCCTGACATGTTGTTATGTGTAATTGGAAACTCAAAATACTACCCAGATTTAATTAACTTTGATTCTGATACATATAAAGGCTTAATTAGAATAAAAAAACATTCAATAGTAAAAGTTAATACTTTTCATGAATATATTCAGCACATCTCTAAAAATATTGTTGAGTTATTTCTCGTCGAATCTATTTATATGCGCTATAAGGACATGTGCATTGAAGTAGAAGCAGGTAGGTCTCCAGAATTTCTTATAGAAACCTGCTTGAAGGATGGAGTAATTTTTGATGTCTATTAATGTTATACATTTTTCACCAACTCCGATTGTTGGTTCACCATCAAAAATATCGCTGGCTCAAGAGCTAATCGGCATGAAATCAACTTCAATAGTCTTAAGTGATTATCCAACCAAGACATCTCTTGCGGATAAATTTATTGACAACTCAATAGTTCTAGATAGAGCTGACTCATTAATATTAGATTATGTCAATGAAGCTCTTAATGAAGCAAATATAATTCACATACATAATGACTTACCAAATGATAAAGTGGATTGGATTCGTAAAAAAAGCAAAAAATCAACTTTTGTTTATCAAGTTCATTCACCTTTACGTGAAGGACCTCTTTACTATAATCGTGCCGATTTTATTGGCCTACCTTTTAGTGCTTATTTGGCAATTGCTCAGTATCAACCAAGACATTATCCGCAATATCAAGTCGTTCCAAATCTAGTTCTTCACAGACCTTCAATAAGATTAAGGAATCAGGGTGAAAAACTAAGAATTTTATTTACTCCTGCCCATAAAAGAGGTGGCCGCTGGAACTCAAAATACTCACCGAGATTAGAGGAGGTTTTGAAAAGTCTACAAGAACTTAATCTTGTAGAGTGGATAGAATTGAAACAACCCCTGCATCCTAATCAAGTAATGTTGATTCGTCGGAATTGTCATCTCACTATCGATGAGATAGTAACAGGCGCATATCATCAAGTTTCTCTTGAAGGTTTATGTGCTGGGAATATTGTAATTAATAGAGCAGATTACTTTTCAAAAGCAATGTTAGCAAATTTTAATGATTCTTTTAGTCTTCCCCCTTTTTATTATGCAGATGAAAAAATAATTGACGAGGTTTTACTTGAGCTAGCAACCAATGTTGATAAATGTCGTGAATTACAAATACTCTCATTTGAATACTACAAAACACACTTAACACCTGATAACTTAGTTACTAGATACAAGGATATTTATGAAAAGATACTTTGAATCCAAGCCAAAATTATATAATCGTGAGTACGGTAAGAAAGCATTTATTTTAGGTAATGGCCCATCAATCCTGAAAGAAGATTTAACTAAACTTTCGGACCATATTACTATTGGTATGAACGCTTCTACTTTATTAGAGAAGGAAAATAATTTCATACAAACCTATTACTGTCTATCAGATGCACGTTTCATAAATCATCCTAATAAAAGAGAGCTGGCGACATCGAGCTTAAACAACAATACGTTGCGTATTTTAAGAAAGGATCTTCGCAGTTTTGATGACAATTCACTTAATAACAAAACTTATTACATACCCCATATTGATCGTGATGGTTTTTCATGCAATTTAGATGTGGGATTTTATTATGGCTGCTCAACAACAATGCTTGCCGTGCAGCTTGCTTTTTACCTAGGTTGCCAAGATGTTTTTCTAATAGGTGTTGATTTGAAATATCCATTGGAATCTCCTCGTTTTTATGAGGAGGAATCGCCACAAATTGAAGATTCTTTTACTTCAGTTCAAATATGGAATTTAGCAAATGCAGCAAATGTTTATACGAAAAATGGTCGCAATTTAATCAATTGTTCAAAAGATTCTTATATTAGACCTTATATTAAATATCAAACATTATCAGAGTCCTTAAATGACTAAAACATCTAGAATAACTTCTCAAATGATTGTTGAGTTTTTATGTTCAGCCATTATTAAAGGTGAACTCAAATATAACTTAACTAAAAATTTAGAAAATGATATTAAATTCTTGCAAGATAAAAGTGATGAAATTTCGTTTTTAATTAAAAAACGATTTGATGTTGAATTAATTGTAAAAACTGATTCAATTTTAAAAATAATTAATACAATATTTCTAAAAAACATATTAAAGGAATCTGAGGGTAAATGGAATAAAGAATACGTGAGAGCAAATTATAGTTTTAGTTGCTATGGCAGAGATTCTATTTATTACCCGTCTAATGACCCTAAAAGATTGTTAGTGCACTTTAGTTCAATGGGTAAAGACAGATTTGATAGATACAGTAGATTTTTTGATTTTTCTGAAATGTGGAATGAAAGTAGCGCTCATCTTTTTTTAAAAGATGATAATTTTAGTTTCTTTCTTGGAAACGACGATAGTCCATTAACTTCAACGTACTCGAAGATAATAAAGCAGTTTGCTTTAATGAATGACCTAGAGCTAAATAAAGTTTTTACTATTGGTGGTTCAATGGGGGGGTATGCAGCATTGTATTACACTTCTTTATTGAACTTAAATGGAGCAATAGTTGTTGCTCCTCAAGTTAACAAACTAGCATTAGAAGCACATAAGTTTGATAACTGGAGAACGCATGTATCTAATACAGGGAATCAGTTCAGGGAATTGGATTTATTTATGTTGAGAAAAGATAACTCCCCAAATATATATATTGAATATGGTAACTACAAAGCAGATCAAATTGCGGCTGAAAATTTACTTAATTCAATTAAAGATCTGCCTGGTCTAAGAGTTATAAGGAAAGCTAATTGGAATGAACATACGGTAGATGATTGCTTGTCACTAAAAACTATAATGTCAACAATTCAATATTTTGAAGACAATGGATTTGCTAGTTAATATTTTTTTATTTTATGAAAAAATTATATGTAACATCCTCAAGTATTAAAGAAATTCCATATATCAATAATATTTTAGAATCAGATATAAAAGTTTTCAGTAAGAGGCTCTCAAATAAAAATATAGCAGCAGTAGCTGGGTGGGCATTAAAAAAAAGTGGTTTGTCAGCTAAGGAAATTGCAAAAAATAACAAAATTCAATTTTATTTGTTAGAAGATGGTTTTATAAGATCTTTTAATACGGGTAAACTCTCACCACCGTTGTCTATAGTTTTAGATGATTTGGGTATTTATTATGATAGTTACAATCAATCTTCGATTGAGTCTTTACTTTCAAGTAAAACTAATTTTTCAATTTTAGAATCAAATAGTATTGTTAATACCTACAACATATTATTAATTAATAGATTAAGCAAATATAATCATTCACTAGATATATTAGATAAACGTATTATCACTAATAATGTTGAAAAAAAATTCCCTGACTCACAGAGAGTATTAGTGATCGATCAAACTTATAAGGATATGAGCGTTATTTGCGGTGGCGCCTCCGAAGAGTCATTTGCCAATATGGTTGATGCAGCCCTTGCTGAAAACTCTGAAGCCACTATCTATATAAAAACCCATCCGGAAGTTACTTCAGGTCGCAAAAAGGGCTACCTTACTCATATTCAAGATAGCGATCGAATTGTGATGATTCGTGAAGATGTGAATCCGATTGATTTGATTCAGAAGATGGATAAGGTTTATGTGGTCACCTCGCAAATGGGTTTTGAAGCTCTAATGTGTGGTAAGCCAGTGGTTTGTTTTGGGGTGCCTTGGTATGCGGGCTGGGGTGTCACTGATGATCGAGTAAAAGATTCTCCTGCGTGGGCACGACGTAGCAAAAAGCGCACTATCGATGAATTGTTTGCTGCTGCTTATTTGCACTACACCCGTTATTTGAATCCGTTTACGCATGAACGGGGCACTATTTTTGATGTGATTGAGTGGCTTGTTTTACAGAGAAAAATGGTGGCTAATCAATTTAAGAGATCATTTTGAGTTAATTATCATTTTAATTATAGGTACTTTCAGCCAATTTTAAGTTGGCAATTTTTGGTATTATTAAATGTATTATTTAAGGATGTCATCTGCATCCCAAGTCCGTTTTTTATGTATTGGTTTTCGTCGCTGGAAAGCGGCTAATATTAAGCCGATCGTCTCATTGCATCCCAAGCAAGTTTTGTTTTTAAATACCCAAGCTCAGCTTGTCAAAAATAAAATTAATTCGCATGACATTGTTGTGACTTGGGGCTGTGAAGTCAGGCCAGACGTTCTTGAGCTTGTAAAAAAAGTGAAGGCGCGTTTATTGCACGTTGAAGATGGCTTTATTCGGTCAGTGGGCTTAGGGTCTGATTTAATTCGTCCAGTTTCGTTGGTGTTTGATGAGCAAGGGCTGTATTTTGATCCAAGAACACCTTCTGATTTAGAAGAGATTTTTAACCGTACTAAGTTCACCCCAGAAGAAATCGCACAGGCAAAAAAAATACGTGCTTTTATCGTTGAGCATAAAGTTAGCAAGTACAACATCGAGCAACATAAGCCCCTTCAGTTAGATACACAAAATAAATTGGTAATTTTTGTGCCAGGGCAGGTTGAAGATGACGCTTCGATAAAGTTTGGGGCTGGGGATATTCATACCAACTTTGGTTTGCTGAGACGTGTTCGTGAATCCCATCCGCATGCCTATATTATTTACAAACCCCATCCTGATGTAGTCTCTGGTAATCGCAATGGGGTTGTAAGTAAGAACAATGCTTTGCTATTCGCTGACCATGTTGAGTTAAAACACTCCGTTCTAGATTGTATTGAAGTGTGTGACGAAGTACATACCATCACTTCACTTACTGGTTTTGATGCTTTGTTGCGCGCTAAAAAAGTGGTGACTTATGGTCAACCTTTTTATGCAGGCTGGGGCTTAACGCAAGATATGTATGAAGCAGGTGAGGCTTTTAAAAGACGCAAGCGTAAGCTCAATATTAATCAATTAGTAGCAGGTGCCTTGATTCATTATCCAGTCTATTGGGATTGGGATTTGAAAGGCTACACCACATGTGAGGCTGCTTTACTTCATTTGGTTAAAGAAAGAGATGCATTGATTGATAATGGCCAACTAGACAAGTTGCGTGTAGGTTTTATTCGTCGGCAATTACGTAAATTACGTATTTTGATATCAAGTTATTTGGCAAGAGAGATTTAAAGTTGTTAGGTCAGGGTTTGCATTATTTTATGGGTAAACGCGTCTTGCTTTTGCAGGGTCCGATTGGTCCATTCTTTTATCGTTTGAACAAAGACCTTACTAAGGCGGGCGCAACTGTCTTTAAAATTAACTTCAACGCAGGCGATTGGGTATTTTATCCCCGCGGCGGTGATAGTTTTAAAGCCAGTCTTACTGAATGGCCGGTATTTTTTTCTGATTACATCAAACAGCATTCTATTGATGCAGTAATTTTGTTTGGTGATTGTAGGCCTATACATTTTTCAGTCAGAGATATCATTGTAGATTCAGGCGTGGAGTTATGTGTATTTGAAGAAGGTTATTGGCGCCCCAATCACATTACCTTTGAACAATATGGTGTAAATGATCATTCATTATTGGAAAGTAGTGCTCGGTTTTATTTAGATTTCAACAGCAACAACAAGAACAACAACAACAACTATGAAGTGGTTGATGCTACTTATTGGCCGATGATGACTTACGGATTTCTCTATGCCCTGATGGTTAATCTGGGACGGCCTTTATATCGAAAATATAAGCATCATCGGAATATTGGATTTTCACAGTGCTTGCCTTGGATAAGATCTTTTTTTAGATCGTTTCTATATCGCTTTACTGAACGTGGCATGGAACAAAAACTCACCAAAGATTATCAAGGAAAATTCTTTTTAGTGCCGCTTCAAGTTGAAGATGATTATCAGATCAGTTTTCATAGCGATATCAATTCAATGAGCGAATTCATTGAATTAACGATGAAGTCATTTGCCAGACATGCGTCATTAGAATCAGTTCTGGTTTTTAAACATCACTCTATGGATAGAGGGCATCGAAACTATCAAAAACTCATCCAAGACTTGGCTGGTAAATATTTCATGAATGATCGTGTTTTTTATATTCATGATCAAAACTTACCATGTTTGTTAGATGCATCGCGGGGTGTGGTTGTTGTGAATAGTACAGTGGGTTTGTCAGCGTTAATTCATCACAAACCAGTTAAAGCTCTAGGTCGTGCTATTTATAATTTTGAGGGATTAACCTATCAAGGCAATTTAGATGATTTTTGGAAAATCGGTTCTAGTCATCAACCATCAGAAAAGCTTGTTCAGAATTTCTTAGGTTTTTTAGTTAAAAAAACGCAAGTAAATGGTAGTTTTTATAAACGACTCAAGTCCGCAAAAAATCATACTGGGTTGAAATGGAACTCACCTAGAGCTTAGCTAGCGCCTGCTGCCCAGCTCTTATTTTCTGTCTGGCCTTCTCGGCTTTGACTGCCTGCTGTGCTCGCTTAGCTTGATCTTTCATTGATTTGATTCTCGCCTGATCTGGCGTTAAAGGCTTTTGTGGTTTGATGGTGTTTTCTGCAAATTCGTAATAGCGCATGGTAAAGAATCCTTGTTGTTTCTATTATTTACCATGCGCTAGTGTTACTTAGGATCTAACCTGCATCGGCAGGCTAATGACATTAGCCAAGCCATACATGGCATTCAATTGACCACGTGCTGCCACTGCATTCATGGCCTGCACTTGGACTTTCGTTGATTGTGTACTGGTCTTACTAATGGGTACTTTTACCCAGCATTCATAAGTATTCAAATTCATCTTCATTCCCCTTATTTCTTAAAGTTGCTACGAAGTGCACCACTGGCTTGATCAATCTGTTGATCTAGTTCGCCAGCTTCAACGGCTTTCTTCACCAGCTCTAATGTACTTATCAGTTGATCCTTATCAGCAACTTCAATGCTGGGTTTGCCTTTAGCTAACTCAATCACTTTAGTGCCGTATTTGATCGTCACGCACAGCGAACCCGTGTCGCTGTTAAACCACCATGGACGGATGCGCTTGTTCACAGCAATTGTTTCGCTAGTGCCAGTGTCAATGTTTTTGACAGTCTTCATCTTAGTTATGTTGAAAGGCTCGTTTAGGAACTGGCTTCGGGCCAGTTGGATCTGTTCCCATAACTTATTGCCCAGCTTGTGACGACGTTTCACGACATCTGGCATTTGTTGCGGTTTAACTGCGGTGACTAACTTCAAGGTATTTAATGTGCTCATGTAATTTCTCCTGTTTGGTTAATGGGCACACATAAAGTTAATGTCACATCGCCGAGATGGACAACCGAAATCTGCCTGAGATTGTCATTTTGG
>JACCDX010099955.1_pt1 | contig 11852 bp, 12 predicted proteins | sample 7449681 | NCBI WGS metagenome assembly JACCDX01 (sample SAMN15323450, study PRJNA562643) | freshwater metagenome | isolation source: river surface water | place: USA:Blue River Watershed | collected 2017-08-18 | reverse complement strand
GTTGCTCCAATTTTACTAAAACCCTCACCAGTACGCATCATTTCCATGAACTGTACTGAAATATCCTTAGAAGCAATCTCTACAATGCCCAGTGATTTGAAGAGCTTACTATTTATTCCAATTGCAGGTCCTAGTAAAGCCTTCCACTCTCCAAACGTATCTGTAATACTGTCTTTTATAGACTCCTGTTGGCGAAAAGCTTTTTTTTGAATTTCTAAGTTATCTAAAACAAGTTGATTGTACTGACTCTGTAATGTAATTTGTTGGGTTAAGTATTCACTTATATCCTCATCTGCAACTCCTGATATGTCTACACCTAGTCTTAAGGCCTCAGACTTTAATTCACCTAATTCTACCGCTCCTGGTAATATTTTTTGAAATCCAATTAATTCGGAAAGGTCTTGTAAACTATCAAGCCTCTCTTGTATCCTTCTTATTGACGTTTCGGTAGTACGTCCTGAAAGGGACATTATTTTAAAATTAGTTGCAAGATTGGCACTTAAATCGCTACTTTCATCAACTAATTTTTGTATTGTTGCCTGTGCATCTTGAACAAGTGAATTACCATAATATCTTAAGCTATTTATCTGAGATTCTAAAGAAGCTAGTTTAGATAAATCCTTTAACTGGCCTGATATGGTTTCAGCAATCTTTTCTTGCAAAAGTTCGCTCTCTCCTAGAACATTGTTAATTTGAGAGAAGTGATCAAGATATTTTTGAGCCCATTCAGCTCCGTTTTTAACCTCCTCACTTACCTTATATAAAGATGCGAGGGCTCTATTAATATACTGGTCCTTTTGAGATATTAAATTAAGCTCCTCTTGCGTTAATGCAAGATTTTGTTCGGCTCTTTTTTCTAATACTTGATATAATAAATCAGTACTCTTTAGAGTTGCGTTTGTTATTTTTAAATTTTCAGGAATACCTGAACTATTACTACCACTATTTCGCCTCTTTGCCATGTGCCGGGAGTGTTGCTTTATACAGAAAATATACTATAAATAGTATAAGCAGGCTGAAAATAAAAAAAGAGGTCTTTTAAAAAAAGACCTCCTACAACGAAAAATAAAAAAAGGGTTTTAGGTTCTTGCTCTTTTAGCTGCTTTTTCAGCTGCTTTATTCTCTTCTGAAACAAAATTATTTATTTGACTTATATATAGTTGTCTCAGAGCGATTGGTAAATTATAAGCATCTATAAAAGTTAAACTCCCGCGGCTATAAAAAGCAAGATTAATTAATTGCTTATACATCTTAATCCGGTATTGTGGCGTCAGGCCAAAAAAATCCGAGCCCGAAGGTAACATTAGTTTGAAATTGTTCACCTGTTATCTCATCTGTCACCTCCATGGACAGGTCTATTCCAGGTTGTATTGCTTGAACATATTTACGAAAGGCTCTGGAATCAGACCCTAAAAAATAATTGTCAATGAAATTTCCAATATTAAGTTTATTATAATCACCATTCACCGCAATGATTTGATGTCTTAATTGCGTTGAGACCGTACCTGCGCCCTGTCCTCCTGATAATCTAGCTACCTTTTTTAAATCATTTTGTATTGCTTGTTGATCTTTTTGGGTTAGAAGTTTAAAAGTTAAAACCACCCCGCTTGGTGCTTTAAATTCAAACTCATTCACACCATTCTTTTTAACTAGGTAATTATCAAGAGTATTATGCATCAACTTTGTAAGATCGACAAAAACCTTTTGTTTATTACCGGAAGGGGTTTGTACGTTGATTTCATACTCGGCGCCAAAGCCATATATACGAGCGGCAACCGTAAGAGCATCAATATCTCCTAATAACATGTCACCTATAACTACACCCGGGGTAACAATTATACTTTGCAAAAATCTATCAATTACAGTCCCATTTTTTATAAAAGATTCATTAGACAATATATCCTCTTCCTTAGCAGTCATATATTTTATTTCTATAACACCGCTTCGAAGTGGATGGTCAGCCGAATATATAAGACCCTTAGAAGGTAGATCTACTATTACTGTGGGAACTGAGAAGGTTGATACTCCTGGATTTTGTTGTGGAGGTATTTCAAGAGTATTGAAATTAGTATCTCCCTCTATATTTTCAGGAACCGCGTTTCCAGGGTAATCTGTATTGAGTAATACGCTCATTTTTTTAATAACTTTTTAGGAAAAAATAACATTACTGATAATAAATATCAAATTATTTTTATTTTTATAAAAAAAAGAGCCTGTAATTTTACAGGCTCTCACTAAAGCTACAAATTCTCAATAAAATAGAATTTAACCAAAATATTCCGCCCAGTCGTATCTAATTTCAACTTCAAGTAGTACAAGATCATCAGATGTTACATCCATGTCTCCCCAGTTAATACTCGAGCAAAAACAACCATGTAGCGTCCAACTATCCCCTAAATTACCCATAGGATATACATAACTTAATTTCGCATCTCTTTTATAGGTTTGCATAAGTTGATCAACATCAGTTGATGAATTGTGGTGAAATTCATTTAACCATGTATGTAATTGAGCTGCACCATTAGGAGTACCTCCCGGCATTGCATATACAGGGTCATAGATGGTTAAGCTAATAGTTTGCCATCTCGACTTACCTTTTAGGAAATATTCACTGTTAATTGTATCTACAGCAACGGGATTGTTGTCAACATTAGGTAATGACGATGCTCTAACATAATAGGGAGTAATATCATCAACTTGAAATATGAAACGGTTTTGTTGTTTCATATCGACAAATTGAAAATTATTTAAATATTGTGCAGGTGTACTTGCCATATGTTTATTATTTTTTTAGGGTTTAGTTATTTTTTTAATTATGATTCAGCTGCTGTATCCCCAGGGAAAGCTGCGCCTGTAGGATATACATAAAAATCAACAATTAAAAATTCTGCAGTTTTAGTTGGTTTTAGGTAAATTGCGCCTCTCATTTCATTTCTATCGATTACATCAGGGGTATTATTTGATTCATCCATGATCACCTTAAAGTCGTACAGACCCTGTTTGTTTCTAACATCTGCAAAATAAGGGGTAACAATATCTAAGAATCTTTTACGTGTTAATGATGTATTTTGTTCGAAAATCAAATATCTAGAAGCAGATGCTACGAACTTTTTAGCAGCAATCAATAATCGACGTACGTTTATTCTATCTAATGCGCTTCTCTTTTTTTGTAATGTTTTTTGCCCCCATATAACAACACCATCCCGCGGGAAGGTTGCAATAGGATTAACATTGTAGGTATAGAGATCATCTCGCATTTCACGGGTTAGTTTGGTTTCAGCTTGAACTGCCATTTCAATTCCACCTCTATTAAGACCTGCAACAGCAAACCATGGATAGGCAACGTAGTCATTGAAGGATAAAGCTCCTGCTACAACACAGCTTGGTGGAATCCACACATTTCTATTTAAATCAGGATCTGCTAATTGTACCCATGGATAGTACATTGCACAGTAATTTGATGAGCGACCTTCCGATGCAAGTTGTGCTTGTCCTACAGTGTCTCCAAATTTAGTAGGATCAATTACCATGAATACATCACCTCTCTCTTCTACCATTGCAATTGCATGTGTGTACACATTTGAGTGATCGCCGCGGCCTTGATCAATAAGTCCTGGAATAAATAACGTATTTATATCATATTCATCAGCATTTGCTAAAATATCTATTGCATCTGTATAAGGTGTTATACCTTTTTGAGGATTCAGAATATCGAATACAAAACCCTGTGAATTACCATTAGTGTTAGCACCAATGTCCTGGTAAAATGCCTTTGGATGTGATACTGTTCCATCGGAGCCACCTCCGAAGGTTCCTGATACATTTGCAGGTAATGACGCAGATAGAGAACCATCTCTCACCGTTCCATTTTCATTAATGTAGTTAAGTGTGTTTTTGAACAGTTCAATTCTTACAACTCTTGATCTATTGGGATAAGATCCGCTTAATTGCAAATAAGGACGACCTGTACCAGAACCTCTTAGAGTCATTACTTGATCTCCAATAACACGGGGTGCAAAATTAGGATCATTGGGATCTAATGTAAGATCGTTATATTGTTCAATAACAATTTTACGTCCTGTTCTATCATCCCCCCTTCTGATTATAAGATCAAAAGTACCTCTACGTGTATTTACATCTGAAACCTCCCATCTATAGTTTTGCTTGCTTCCGGAGTTATAATATAGTTGACCTAAGGTCTGTTCATCACGCGGATCTCCTAATCCATTATTTGCTGCAACAGAATTTCCGCTGTTTCCCCAAACTCCATGAGACATTAAATGCAATCTAAATGACATATCACCGTAAGTAAAGAGGGATGATGTAAAGTCATTAGATCCACTTCCTGCAGCTATTGCATCGGAATATGAACCTGAAGATACAACATAGGATGCAGCAGTCTGAGCATCTGCATGTAAAACACGTACTACAGTTAGGTTATCTCCGTATCTCAAATACTCCTGTGCGGTATAATTTGTGAGATACTTATACTCGCGAGCATATGTTCCTGATCCTGAAATAAAACTATTACCGAATGCTCTTAAGAATTCTGCATAGTTTGATACTACTGTGGGGCGAAATGCAGGTCCGTATAAGGTAGGACCTATTACTGCGCCGCCTATTGCAGCAATTTCCTGGGGTAGGAAGCTTAAATCTTTTTCCCGGGTAAACACACCCGGTGATACAAATCTATCTGCCATTATGGTTTTTGTTATAGGTTATTAATTATTAATCCATATTAGTTAACTATATATATGGATGTATTTATCAAACCGAACGTTGTTTATCCTTTGTTTGGGGAAATTCTGCAACTACATTCGCATCAAAAGAAGATCTTTCAGTTCTAAATACTACTCTCTTGATTGAATAAGCTTTTGTTATAGTAGATTTTCGAAGTTCAAATTCATTTTGAAGTCGGGCATCTACAGTAAGAGTTGTTGATGCTTTGACCAATCGCTCGCTGTCTGTTGGGTTAATTGTTTCGAAAGAAAAATCACCCACTACTGTTCTAAATTTGTAAGAATCTCCCCACACAAAATTACTCGTTACAATAATATTCTGCACCATAGTATTTATCTGCTCCATAAAATTAGCATATAAAACAAGCTCGTACTCAAAAACATAAAACTCAGGTACTACCGAAATATAGTAATCGTACGCAGGATTTGAATTATAGGTACGGCTATGTAAATCTCTTTGGTTTTCAAAAGTGCGTGTATCCTTAGGACGAAAAGATGTACCATCAGCGGTTGTTCCTATATAAACCTGTAAAGGGGAAGGTCCATAATTAGTATCCATACGTTTAAATCTATCATCCTCATTCATAGAAGTACGGTTAATTACGGCATAAGGGGCAAGCAATTTTCCTTCTTTATCTCGGGCATAACCTCGAAGTTGAATTTGATGCCATAATTCACCTACACCGTAGATTAAAGGTACCTGAACCATGCGACTATCTTGCTCTACCTGTAGTCCTATGCTATTTCTTAAAAAATGCATTACTGCATAATCGACATCATAAATTGTAATAGAAGGTGTCTTAAAATTATCATCATCCCTTCTAACCTCATATGCCCTATTAGCTGGTTGAGAATTATCGAACGGTATTTGTGGAATTTCACTCACTTCTTGTTAGGTTTTATTAGGTAAATCATAAATTGAATAATCCTGTTCTTTATTTACCATCTGTATATTTAGTCTTTCGGGCGTTGTTTTATAGGCATTGACCTTTACAGATACACTAAAGCCAAATTCACGGTCTTGATCTAAAACTAGAGGTAGATGTGAATCGGGATTTTTTCCTGCCCATAATTGATTAGAAAAAACATTATTAGCCTCATAATAATCATTATCCCACTTTATGATATCTCCCGTTGATATTACAAAATTTTTTTCTACAAGTTCATCTCGTAAAAAGGAAAAGGTTGCAGAATATCCAAAATCTATAAAACTATCATCCCCTATAACTGTTTTATCTTCTCTAGAAATTAGAGCATTCATTCTTATAGGATTGAAAAATATTTTTTTTATAGATTCTCCGTAAATGTTAGTTCGTGTTAACTCTGTTGATAGCTGGTAAATAACTACTTCGGTATTGATTATTTTATTAATCAATTCCCTATTCATTCGCTTAAATAATGCTGCATCTCTTTTTCCTCCAAAAAGTGCCATATTTTTTAGTTATTAACCAATATAAAATCCTAAAGGAATCTTAGTTAACTGCTCAACCAGTGCGGTTGATTCAGCATTTTTCCTCTCTAAAAGATTTTGTCTTGATAGCTGGTCTAATGTTTCCTTCAATTCTTCTAGTAACGTTGTTTTTTCTGATTCTGCAGATGATAATAAAGCATCTGAATTTAAAGAAACCTCACCATCGGGTATTGGCATGTTATCATACTTCCCTCGAACATACCCTAGCATTTCTTTACATAACGCTAATGTATAACGTCTTATCCATTGACGGCCCATTTGGTTTACTCGGGAATATGTAATATTCCCATAAGGAATATTAGAATGATCACTAATCTTACCAAAACCGTTTTTCAATGGATCTAATACTTCGGTGTCTAAAGTATATTCAAAATATAATTTTTTTAGTCTAGTGGGTATTGGAAATAGTTTTAGTCTATTATTAATTAATTCAAAGGAATATCCGGACTTGCGTATTTGATCACTTAACTCAATTGCTTGTACTTTTAATAAATCATAATTGACTGGGTATAATGTGAAGGAAACAGCAGGTGAATAAGTTGACCATCCAAAACCTTCTAACAAGTTTTGAGAACCCATGCCTGTCCCCACATAAGGGTCTAAATATCTTACTAATGCTGGAGGTGCATAGTGATGTAGTCTCCTAATTGTAAAAGCATTTGTAGAAAATGAGCCTTTTTCCAGTTTTACAGTTGAATCAGTCTTTAAATCATATATCTGTTTTCCCGCTTGAACTTCCATACTGCCTGTATAAAAGGTAGCGCGGCCTCCAATACCAGTTATTGTACCGTAATCTTCGGCAAGTTTTAGGGTTGGTATAATGGTAGGCGCAATATACTGTTGTGATAAATTTACAGATCCTGTAGATGCTCCTAATAAATATAGTAAGTTATCCCTTGATACATACGTATTGACCTGATTACCGTATTCAGAAATTGCTTCTTCAAAAGCTGCAAAAAATTGACTATCCTGCAGCTCAACATCAACAACAGGATAACCGAGTCTGCGTGCGCACCAATCTGCTACTAGATCGGCATCATATTGGAATTGGGGATCACTATCATAAAAACCAAAGGGTGTATCTCCAGGAAAGAATGATGATGATCCGGGCCAGATTGGAATGCTTGACATAATTTTATAAGATCTAGGTTTTTCAATATATAAATATTGACTGCGTATCTAAAAAAACTTAATATTATCCACAACCTTATAAAATAAAGAAAGATTATTACTATTTGTACAAAAAAAATTATACAAGATTATGAGTCCAAAGAACACAGGAGCTAGTAGAATATTCCTCAGTACAACCTACAATTGTAGAACTGGCATTGCCTCCTGAGACAAGTCCTGTACTTAGCGAACCGTTGCCCGCAAGGCCTGATCTTCCTGTTATTAGATTAGTGCCCATACTCCAAGCCAATCCATCATATTCAAAAGTAGAATTACTAGAGCCAGCACCACCGGTTATCCACAAATCAGATGAAGTACCCGCACTTGCATGCACGAGCCGGTTGCAAGGCATTCTGGCTGCATTTCTCCACGTATTTCCGTTATACTCTTCTGTTATTCCAAGACTTACGCCTGAACCGTAGTAATTTTCACACCTATCACCTCCAGTAATTACTGCGGCATTCTGGGTTCCGGCTGTAGCTGTACATACTCTAGTACATAATACACAATTAGTTGTAGTCCACGATGTGCCATTATACTCCTCAGTAGTTGCAGTGCAATTTGAAAAGTTGTTACACACTCCAGTAGCAGTAACAAAAGCATTTTGAGTACCTACACCTGAATGATCGATTCTAGTAATGGACAGGGCACCTCCGGAGCTCCATGATGTACCGTTATATTCTTCTGTGCATGCTGAAACAATACTACTAAAACCTCCCGCTGTTAATCCCGCATTTTGTGAGCCTCCACCAGTAAAGTTTCCTCTACCTGTTATTAGAGCGCCTCCGGAGCTCCATGATGTACCGTTATATTCTTCTGTACAACTGCATGAGCCGCCGCCCGCATTGAATGCCTCGTTTTGAGTGCCACCGCCAGCTAGGGATTGTCTTGCTGTTATTAATGCTCCTCCAGATGCCCAAGTTCTAGACCAGGGAGTACAGTAAGTTATTTTTAGCCTTTTTTCAACCGTATCAAACCATATATAAGCTGAATCTAGAGCAATGGTTCCTGGAGTGTTAGCTACACCTACAATTTCAGTGGTTTGAAGTTTGGCCATTAGACATAATAAATTAAGGGTAATAGTACATATATAAATATGTTAATTCTTAAAAAGTATTAAATTTAAAGCTCTATTAAAGAATCTAAATCATAAATTTCAGACACATCATTATAAGGGCATTCATGAAGATTGTTGTCAAATTGGTAATCAAATAAATAACTTAAAATTAAATTATTTTTTACAGGAGCAACTTTGGGAATTATATTATTATGAATTTTGTAGCCAAAAACAACAGGCGAAGTTCCCACCCAAAAAACAGTTGCGGGAAGATTAATAGCACATGCTGCATGTTGTAAAGCTGAATCAATTAAAAAACGTTTATTTGCAACCGTCAGCATTCCAAAAAGTTCCATGGCAGGCATATTTTTATCAATCCTCTCCACATTAGGCAATGTATAACCTGAGGGTCTTGTAATATGGTAAATATGAAAAGATTGATGGTATTTTTCAACAATAAAATTTGCAATTTCCTCAGGCATATCACGTGTCCATGAATAGTAGTGGGGAGATGTTAAAGGACCACCTCCGGTCTGTAATACAATGACAGGTTTCCCTCTCAACCATTTTTTTGTATTAATCTTTTGAGCATAGTTTGGGTATAATTGAGGTGTTTGATTGTTAAAAGGAATTTCTAATAAATTGCACCAACTTTCAATTAAATGTTTATTTTTTCGTATATGTGCTGTCTCATTATAAGGCTCATGCCTGAAGATTAAAGTATCTCTCTCTTGGATATAATTCTCATAAAAATAGGGAGTATTTCCTAAAGTATAAACTCGATCAACATACGGATTGTTTAAAAAAATTTCAGGATATGAACATACTAATATAAGTTTACGGTCCGGATAATGCTTCTTTAGCGAGCTTAAAAGTGAGGTTGCAGCAACATTTTTTCCTAGACCGCCCTCGACATGCCATATCAAAAATTTACTAGACATAACTATTTTTATTAAAAAAAAATTAATTTGATATTACTTCAACATCCTTATGTACAAACCATCCTGTAAGAATGTATTTAGTTTCAGTGGGAGAGGGGATTCCTCGATGTAAAAATGTCCAATCGGAAGGCCAAATTATTAATTTACCTTGAACTGGTGATTCAAAATGTTGCTGATAATAGAATTCAGTTTCGCCTCTGTCCTGCACAGTATTCAAATACACCATCCACACCAACGCTCTATCTAAAAAATTTTTAGACGCGCGCTCACAATGCCATCCTATAAATCCTTCCCCGGGTTTGTAGCATTGCATATTGAAATATGTGTATAAATCTATAGGATCTATTTTAGAAAAAGCAATCTCATGCCTTTCAATATAAACCTGAGCGTGGTACAATAGTATATTTAAAAATTCTTTTAAGGAGGTACCCCAAATTGAACTATTTAAATGAGATGGATTAAAAATTAAGTCTGTTGATTTTTTATCTCCCGAATCTGAAATACCTTCAGGACCATATAACACTCCAGGTCTTTTTTCAGTGCTTTGCTCGAAGAGTGTTATAAAGTCATTACATAAACCTTGAGGAAGAGCATTCTCCTTTTTATACAAAAAATTCATAACTGCTATATAATTAAAAGATTTAACTCAACTGCGTTAAATCTTTGTTAAAATTAGAAAGTGTGCCATTCGCATTTTTTAACCTTGTAATTGATTGGAAGGGTCCTATTGCATTCAATACTTCCCCCGGAGCTGATGAACTATTTAAACTATTAACACGATTAGCGAAATATTGATGTAGTGATTCTACTTGATGACTATTTACATCATTAATGTCAAAGGTTCCATCATCTAATTCCTTTTTTATAATACTCCAATTCTTTAATTCCCTAATTCTATCTCCCGCAATTTGAAACATAACTGCATTTTCATATGCATTTTTATCTAATTCAATTTGCAATTCAATTAAGTCTAAAGGATCATGATCAGCATTGGAAGTTAATATTTGGAATTTTTTTTCTAGACGAAGTCTTTCTAATTTGTTTTTACGAATATCAAAGGTGAGGGATATTAAAGCATCAAACATTGCGGACATTTCCCTAACAGCTTGCCAATACTTAGATGCGCGCGTGGGGAATTTAGCATCATTCAATACTGAAATTCTCATTTCAGTATCGGTTCTAAAAATTTGCTTCTTTTTCCAGTTGTCGTATAATTCATCTTTGATACACAAAACTGATTTTGCATCTGTTTCGTTAAGCTCCTGTATTAAATTTTCTAAAGCGGTTCTACTATATAACTCTAAAGATTCTTCCATAAAATTTTAAAAATATAATATTAAGGTAATAGTATTTCTAGGGGATTTATGGGAGGTAGCGTAATAGACGTTTGCGAGCTTATTTCATTAACAATAGCCTGTGCTTGATCTTTGGTTAATTCAATTGCACTCACACGTGATGCCCATGCCTCATTCTCAGTAACATATATATCTCCAGGGTATCCTTTTATATAAGCAGATTCATTTTCTTCATGTGTTATAAAACCTTTTCCTGTATTAACCGCATAATAATATTTAAGCATTTTATTGTCTTTATTAATAAATACCATTTTTTTGCAACAACTCTTCTAATTTATCAATTTTTTTTTGCTGTTCTTTAATTGCTTCCACCAGTACCGCTGTCAATCTACCGTATGAAATTGAGATAGCGTTTCCATCTAAATCAGTATTCACAACCTCAGGAATTAAATTCAAAGTCTCCTCTGCAATAAATCCTATTTCAATCTCACCACTTCCCAGTCTACTGAATTTTACCCCGGTTAATTTTAATACAGTGTTTAAACAATTTTGTAGAGGTTCGATATTTTCCTTTAACTTCTTGGATGAGGTTTCGGTAATACTGGTACAAGTTATCGCGCCTGTAACTGTGAGCGTTGCTCCATCAAAAGTTAAATTAGATTCAGCATTAATTGTACTGGTGTTAACAGATGTTATTACCCTATTATCTGCGGCATTTGTATATGATGTTATACCCGCGTTAACGCCCTGTATGCCTTGAGTGCCTGTTATGCCTTGAGTGCCTTGAGTGCCTGTTATGCCTTGAGTGCCTGTTATGCCTTGAAGTCCCTGACGGCCTTGAGGTCCCTGGGCTCCTGTTGTGCCTGTTATGCCTTGAGTGCCTGTTATGCCTTGAGTACCTGTTATGCCTTGAGTACCTGTTATGCCTTGAGTGCCTGTTATGCCTTGAGTGCCTGTTGTGCCTTGAGGTCCCTGACGGCCTTGAGGTCCCTGGGCTCCTGTTGTGCCTGTTATGCCTTGAGTACCTGTTGTGCCTTGAGGTCCCTGGGCTCCTGTTGTGCCTTGAGTGCCTATTGTGCCTTGAGTGCCTGTTATGCCTTGAGTGCCTGTTGTGCCTTGAAGACCTTGAGCTCCTTGAGAACCAATTAGTCCTTGAAGACCTTGAGCTCCTTGAGAGCC
>JACCDX010030647.1_pt1 | contig 11856 bp, 19 predicted proteins | sample 7449681 | NCBI WGS metagenome assembly JACCDX01 (sample SAMN15323450, study PRJNA562643) | freshwater metagenome | isolation source: river surface water | place: USA:Blue River Watershed | collected 2017-08-18 | reverse complement strand
GTTCACCGACAAGATTCATTCTATGGACCCGGCCGCCCGAAGCCAAGACTATACCTTCATGAATCTCTGGTTTCTGATCGCATAATCCGTTTTTTTTCTTATTTTTTTGAATATATACGAGACAAAAAATAAGAAAAAAGAATGACAGAACCATTTGGACCGCACATCACCATCGATCTCAAAGGATGCCCGAGAGAGATATTGGCGAACTACGACTTCCATTTCGACTTCCTGAAAGGAATCCCCGAAATGATCGGAATGACTCCGATAACGCAGCCATACGTTTTCCCATATTCTGGCTTAGTTCCAGAAGACAAAGGCATAACAGGCATACTGATAATAGCCGAAAGCCACATATCGGTACACTCCTTTGAAGAAAAGGGATACTGCTTCATAGACATATTCTCTTGCAAGCCTTTCGACTACGACTTCGCGATAGCGAAGACGCTCGAGATGTTCAAGCCAGAAAGCCACGAGATAAACGTCGTACAAAGAGGCAAAGACTTTCCGAGATAGCTGGCGGGCCAGATATAGATATAGTATATCATGATGCTACATGAAATTAAATCCGCATTTTTTGCGGATTTTCTTTTTTATCAAAATAAGTTCCGTATATTTGTGGAATAAATACAAAATCTATATATGAAACCAACACAGAGCGCAGAAACTAAAGAAAAAGAAACTGTCATTGGCGATTTCAAGCCTAAAAGAAAATTCTTAAGCTTTGTATCCGCTGTAAACGGAGCAAAGATACGATACATCAGAGACATCGCTTTTCTAAAAGGCGGCAAGCTTTCTGGCATGCTTGAAGGAGCCATATTCAAGATCACCATCTGCGACGAAGGAACTATCAAGTTCGAAGAGCAAGAAGGAACCAATCTTTCCGATCCTGCAATGATACAGCGATTGATCGACGAAATCGACGAGACAGACGTTACTGGATACGCGCAAAAGTTCGTAGTGTCTAGCCTAGAGTTTGCAGACATCGACGGAAGCCGATGCTACCTAGAAGTAGAAAGCGCAAAGCCAATCGACAAGCTAAAGTCTATATTCGAAGAAGAAGACAAAAAAGCAGAAGACGCAAAGCTTTCTAAAAAAGGACTGTCTGCGCTAGACATGCTTTTCTCTGACGACGAAGAAATCGACGAAGAAATCGAAGACGCAGAAGAAGAAGTTTTAGTCGCCAAAGTAGAAGCGCCTGCAGAAGAAAAATTGCATGCTGAGTCTTTCATGGAAGAAGCTTTCCGCAAGATGAACGAAGACAAAGTCAAAGAGCTTAAAAGCAGAATCGAAGAGCACCAAAAAGAAATCAGCAAGCAAAAGGCAGACATCAAGAATGCTGACGCAAAAATAAAAGAAAACAAAGAAAAGCTTGGGATCCTAGAGACTAGGCTTGACACGATGCAGCCTAACGAGCCATCCAACGGGTATGTTTTCTTCGTTTCAGAAGAAAGAAAGCATGAAACTGGCCTAGACGACTCGACTCGCCATATCGCGGACAAAATCGCAGACATCATGAAGCTAAAAAAAGACGTGCTTTTCAAAATGCTGACAGAAGGCTACCATGTCATCAAGATCGCAAAGAAAGGCTCTGACTACTCTAAAGAATACTTGAACAAGAACGCGTCAGAGATGGGAAAAGAAGAGCTTGAGCAGATCAAAAAAGACATGATAGAGACTGCAGAGATGCAGAAGCAAATCAAGTCTATCGACATCGACGGGGACTTCAGCATTTCAGAAGACGTCGACATCTCTTATAGAGGCTCGCTAAGCTGGCATCAGCTTGTAGCGAAGATGATCAAAAAAGGATTCGAGCAAGACCCTGAATTCGACAAGGCGGCAGGATCCAATTCTTATGAGAACAAAGAAGCGGCAGAAGAAACCATAGAATAAGGCAATGAAAAGATTCTATCTGACAAACTATAAAGCGATACATCATCTTGCCACGCTTTCTTTTTTTATCGCAATGCTTGTATTGCTAGGATGCGAAAAAATATTCGAAAGCTTTTCGTTCTTGCTTATAATCATGCTAGCAAACTATTATATAGTAAAGACTTGCCTTAGCTATTCTGGACTAGACGAAGAAATCGAAAGGCAGCTAAAAGAAATGGAAGAAAAAAAAGAAGAATAGATTGCTATTCAACTTTTTATAAAAAAAGAATATAACCAACAGATTTTTAAAAAAACAAAATAAAAGAAATGATGATGAACACACTAATCGAAAATTGGCAAAAGATGGCCGAGATTCAAAAAGAAACTTTAGAAAGCGTCTATAAAGACATTTCTGAAAAATCCAAATCAAATTTGGACACTAACGAGCTTGTTAAAAACATGTTTACAAATCCTTTTGAAGTTTTCAAAACTTTCAGCAAAGGAACCGAGTCTGCTCTTAAAAACTCTAAGCAGATCTTAGAAAACAACATGAAGTATCACAAAGCTTTTATCGCCTATCACGAAGCTATGAAAGAAATGATGGACGCCGTTACCGAAAATGTGAAGATCATTTCCGGAGAAAAAAAATAAAAAAAAATGACAACAACAATAACTGCCGCCGACGTAAACAAATTAAGAACGATTACCGGAGCGGGAATGATGGACTGCAAAAAAGCTTTGGTAGAAGCTGAAGGAGATTTTGACCTGGCCATTGAAAACTTGCGCAAAAAAGGACAAAAGGTCGCAGCCAACCGATCTGACAGAGAATCTACAGAAGGCGCCGCGATCGCTGTTGTAAACGCAGAAAAGACCGCTGGCGTTGTAATCACGCTAAACTGCGAAACAGACTTCGTAGGAATGAACGAAAGCTTTGTTAAAATGGCAACCGAAATGGCTCGCTTGGCATTAAGCTTCAACACCAAAGAAGAATTGCTAGCAGCAGACTTCAACGGAATCACAGTAGCAGAAAAGCTGATCGAGCAAACAGGAGTCATCGGCGAGAAGCTTGAAATCAGAACCTTCGAAAGGCTAGAAGGCGCTTTTGTAGGGTCTTATATCCACTCTGGAAACAAAATCGCTACTTTAGCAGCTTTGTCTGCAAATGTCGAAGGCGCTGAAGAGGCTGCTAGAAACATAGCGATGCAAGCAGCTGCCATGTCTCCGATCGCTTTGAACGAAGCTGGCGTCGACGCGGACACAGTCGCAAAAGAAATAGAAATCGCCAAAGACGTTCTGCGCCAAGAAGGCAAGCCTGAAGAAATGCTAGAAAACATCGCAAAAGGAAAATTGGCTAGATTCTTTAAGGACAACACTCTAGTAAACCAAGACTATATCAAAGACAGCAAAATAAGCGTTGCTGCTTATGCAAAGTCTATTGACTCTAGTCTAACCGTTACTGGATTCAAAAGAGCGGCTTTAGGATAATCACTAGAATTTCTTTTTACTATTTTTTTTTACATGCCGGTATTTATATCGGCATTTTTTTCATTAGACATAAATAAAAACATAAAACTCAAACAAGATGGAATACAAAAGAAGATCGAATTCTTACGTTGCAGGAGTCTGCGGCGGCTTGGAAGACTCAACAAAAATACCAGCCATACTATGGCGAATAGGATTTATCTTTATACCTTCGGCGTTTTGGATATACCTAATAATGTGGGCGTTCACAGAAGAAAAAAGAGAGCATTAGCTCTCTTTTTTGTTTCTTTCAAATCTCTTTATTCTCATTTCCTAAAACTCTGTCTATCTTTTTGTCTCTTATGTCTTGCCTTGCCCGATCGTATTCTTTTTCGCTAACGCTAAAAGACATATCAGAATCGCCGTTTCTAAAAGATATGAAATAAGAAGAAGAAACAAGATTTTCTCTTACTATGCATAGCCTTTCAAAAAAGCTCAAAGGAACATCGATAATTTCTCCGCCAATCTCTATAATATACTTTTCCATGCATATTATACAAAAATAAAAGAAAAAAGACTAGTTTTTCATCGGCCCTTGTGCAGCGTCGTATGTAGTCGATGCAGTCGCTATCGCCAAAAGAGCAGAAAGCGCGTCTGCATAAGTCGATCCTGTAGCAAAGATGCTTACCTCTGGCATAGTAGCGACGAACCATCCGCCTGAAGTAACCGGCAATGTTTCCCAAAGCCCGCTAGCAGACATTGTTCCTGTAGATCCGCTTCTGTATGGATTAGAATAGTAGATGTTAACTAAGTATTTTGGATTAGTCATGATTAAAATTTTTTTATTTTTTATACATTATATATTATTTTTCCAATTCGGATTTTTATATATATACACTATGATAGCAAAATACAACACATTTTTAGGAGACAGGCTGTTCGAAAGCGCAGTGAACGAGTCTATGATATACTATACCAAAGACTTCAAAGACGCGCTAGAAAAGCTTGCAAAGAAAAGCAATATAGCGAAAGACCTTATCGAAGTAGAATATACAGACGTAAAGCCAGACATGACCTTTATTGGCATGTCCGACAAAGAAGGATACTTTTCTTTCATGCAGATAAAGAAAGCGATAAGCGCGATAAAAAAGACCGCAGAAGACCTATCTCTGAACAAAACTACCGTATCAGACATCTGCAAGAGGATCGAAGACGGAACGACTTCGCAAAGCGACGTAAACTTTATATACAGCAAAGATCCTTGGAACCTAAAAGACAACAAGGCAAGAGGCGAAGGAAAGATCGCCAAGCTGGTCAACCAGATATTTCCTGACAAATACGCCAAAAAAGAAGTAGAAGAGTTTACCAACCAGTTCAAAAAGGTTAGAGAATCAAACGCGAAATTTTCGCTGGAATACGGAGAAGACATCAAGCATTGGTATCTAGAAAGCAACTACGAAGAGAAGACCGGCCATCTAGGAAGCTCTTGCATGAGGCATGAGAGATGCTCGAGCTATCTAAACATATACTCTGAAAATCCAGAAGTATGCAAGCTATTGATACTAAAAGACGAGGATACGCAAATGATAAAGGGCAGAGCTCTTGTATGGAAGCTAGACAAGATAGAAATAGAGAACGTCGAATTCTACATGGACAGAGTATACGCGATAGACGACGCCACAAAGCTGATGTTCGACGAATACGCAGACGCGCAAGGATGGCTTAAAAGGCTTACTTCTAGCTATGGCGACTGCCAAGACTTCAAGCTGGGAAAAATCGCCTACGAAGGCATTAAGGCAAGCGTCAAGCTTGAAGAATTCGACTTCGAGCTATATCCTTACATGGACACCTTCAAAAGGCTAGACCTCAAAAAAGGGCTTTTGATAAACGACGAAAACAGCGACAAAAAAGGCTGCTATATAATGACGCAAACCGACGGAACATACGAAGACACTTCAGGAAAGTACTCTGAATACTTCGACTGCAGAATACCAGAAAGCGAAGCAATCTGGTCAGAGCCGCTGCGCGATTGGATCTACAGAGACGGCGCCATCGAGGTAGAAGAAGGATCGAGCAGATACAGAGGCTGGTATCCAGACGAATACGAAGGCTTAATACAAGACTGCATCACAAAAGATTGGATACACGAAAACGACGCTACCTATTCTGAATTTTATAACGACTCTTTCTTAGGATCCGACGCGATAGACGTCATAGTATACATAGGAGACGATTCTACGCTGGACAGCATAGAAACGTCTTACGACACTCTTTCCGAAAAAGACGACAACATATACTACGATATGTTGGACTGCGCCAAATACCTAGAAAAGCATGGCGTATACGACTATATAGCCAACGGCATACTAAACTTCTCATACAAAACAAAGAAATACTATATTGCCGACCTTAGCAGAAAGGTATACAAAACCGACTCAGGAAGCTTTGTGATGGAAGACTGCATCGCGCTTGGGCTGAATCCTGACGAAAGCAGCAGCTACCATACAGACCTTATCGCCTACAACTTCAACATGGACATAGAAACGAAAAAGAAGATCAAAGCAGCGCTAAAAGAAAAGCAAAGCGAGCTGAAAAGCATAGTTTCTGGCCAGCAGACCGAGCTAGAATTCGACGAAGCAGAAGCAAAGGAATATCTAAAAAAGAAAAAACGCCTGCTAGAGCAAATCGAGGTAAGGCTATACGAGATCGACCAATGGATCGAGTAGCAAACAACAACATCTTCTGAAAAAAACCATATAATGAGCATGGACAGCCATTATATAAAAGAAAGGATCAGAGAATCTATCGAAGTAAAAAGCAGCATCATAGAAGACGCTTCGCTTTTGTTCGCCATAGACTTAGTCTCTAAAGAAATCGCAGCGACGCTAAAGAACGGCGGAAAGATCTTCCTATGCGGAAACGGCGGGTCGGCGACAGCGGCGCAGCAGATCGCGGCTCAGCTATCCGGCACATTCTTCCATGACAGGCCGCCTCTCAGCGCAGAGGCTCTTCACACAAACCCTTCCTACATGACTTCTTTATCCAGCCAGCATTCTTTTGACGAAGCATACGCCAGGATGGTATTGGCGCAAGGAAAGCCAGAAGACATGCTTATAGGAATATCCGCTTCAGGCGCGTCAAAAAGCGTCATCAACGCGATGCGAATGGCGAACAGAATAGGAATGAAGACTATAGGGCTTACTGGAGAAGACGCAAGCGCCATGAAAGGCTGCTGCGGAGAGACTATATCGGTTCCGTCGAGCAGCCGACCAAGAATAAACGAAGCGCACCTGCTGATAGGAAACATATTTTGCGAGATAGTAGAATCGATCCTCTACAAAAGACAAGGCTAAAACGACTCGTCTGAATCAGGATACTCGCACTCTTCGATGACTACAAAGATTACTACCTTGCCATGCTCTTTTACAAACTTAAGCTCGCCTTTTTTTCCAAAGTCCAAAGCCTTTTGCTTGTAAAGATCATAGAAGTAGTCAAAGTCTCTATTGAAGTCTTTTTCCTTCTCTATACCTAGCTTTTTAAGAAGAACATCCATATAATGTATATATAAAATCCATAAAAACGATTTAGGATATTTCCAAAATCAAAAAACATTCCTTATATTCGCAAACAAAAACAAATCAAATGACGCTAAAAGAAAGAATAAGCGCAGACTACATGGCTGCCTTCAAAGCAAAAGAAACCGCATCAAAAAACCTTCTGTCAGTAATAAAAGGAGAGATCCAGACAGCCGAGAAAAACACAGGCGTCGAAAGCATGCCTGACGAAGAGGTTGCCAAGATACTAAACAAGACCGCAAAAGGCCTAAGCGAGTCTATCTCGAAAATGAAGTCGATCGCAGGCCAAGAAGAAAACATAGCTCAAGCTTCTGCAGAGTTGGCCATTTTGCAAAGCTATCTGCCAAAGCTAATGTCAAGAGAAGAAATCGTCAAGAAGGTATCTGAGATGAAAGAAAGCGGAATTGTCAACATCGGACAGATAATGAAAGAGTTCGCCGGGCTACCAGTAGACCGAAAAGTCGTGTCTGAAGTAATCAAAGAAGTTATTGGATAAGCTTCTTTAATATATAGACTGCAACAAAAAACCAAAAAACATGGTAGACTTTACAGAATTTAAGATCGGATCAAAAGTAAAGCTAAAGCTTTCAGACGACAGCGCGCAAGAATACGTAGTGGCCGTCGTAGACGAAATAGAATGGAACCTGCATAGGCATCCTTTCTTGGTAGACCTAAAGATCGAGTCTTCTACAGACGAAGAAAAATGGCCATTGAACACGACAATGCTTTTAAGCGTAAAGCTGGAAGAAGACAAGAACTTCAGCTTTATACTAAAATGCCCAAACAAGACGCATCCTAACAGGTCGATAACGCGAAGCGCTGCGTTTAGGCTAGAACAAATAATAATGAACTGATGAAGATAGTTAGAAAAATACCTATGAGCTACACAGTCGTATACGTAGAAGACCGCGGAACCTATTCCGCATACAAAAGGTTCTCTGCAGACGAATGGCAAGACATAACAAGAAGCAGAATGGTTTCCGACAAAGACCTTGTCAGAAAGCTAGAGAAAGCCTATGGCGAAAGCGAAGCATAAACTAACCAGTCTATTTTTCATATAACTTCCAAACACAACTTACAAAAATGGAAGAACTAGAAATAAAGCCTAAGGCTAGAAAGCCAAGGACAGCTAGAAAAATTCAAAAAGCAGTCGCAGAAGCCGCACCAGAGCCACAGATCGCTCAATCGCCTGCCCCGACGCAACACGCAAGGCAATCGTCTATAAGCGACGTAGAAGTCGCCAAAAAGCTTATAAACATATACCAGTCCGCGCAAGACAGAAAGCTGCAGTTCAACCTTAGCTTCGAGTATGTCAGAAAGATGCTAGAATACAAAACCTGCTATTACACGAACAAGCCTTTTACCGAAGACGGACCAAACGCGAGAAGCTTTGACAGAGTCGACTCAGAAAAAGGATACGTCGAAGGAAACGTAGTGGCTTGCACGATAGACATAAACGGAAAAAAGTCGAACCTTTCTTTTGATGAAATAAGCTGCATATACCAAAAGCTTGCAAAGAAAAAAGGAAAGGAATCCGCAAAAAAGCCAGAAGCGCAATCTGACGAATTCTTTTCTTTAGACAAACAATAATGCTTATATTTGCAGAATGAAAGAAATTCTAAAGCATTTGCTGCCTTATTCGCTCATAGAGTCGCTGATAGGCAATCCTATATTTTGCAGGCATCGAATGAAATTCTTTGACATGAAATGGATAGTCGACGAAGACGCCGACAAAGACTATCATCGACGATTCAACGGAAAGGTTTTCAAGAGTGCTTTCTGCGAGTGCCAAAAGTGCGGCGTCCAGAAAAGAAAGAGTATGATGGTCGGGAAATTTGGCAAGTGGGAAAACTTCAAGTTCACACCAACGTCAAGCGGCGTCATCGACGTAGAGATATATGAAGTTGGCAAAGAAACAAAAAAGCAGAAAAGAGATAGATTGATCAACGAAATACTTTTAAAATAGCACAATATGAGAAGCCACTGGGGAACTGAATCTATGGAAGATATTTATGCGCATCCATGCCAAAAGTGCGGAACAAAAACAGGACATCGCCGCTCTGGAAATCCGCATCTTTGCGAATCTTGCAAGCTTATAGAAAAAAGAGAAGAAAGGCTAAGCGTTCTTCTTAAAGGCAAGAAGTGGTGGGAAATATGGAAATAACGTCTAACAAAATACACAACAAAAAAATGAAGCTTCAATTTGCACTTCTTTACGTTCTTAATCTAATAAAGATAAATCCAATAAAAATGGTCGCGATTGTTTTGACAATCGCTGTCGCTCCGTTGCTAAACAGCTTAGAAGACATAAGAAACGAAGACAAGATAGACTATCAATACCAAAAAGACGGAAAATACTTCTACGTAACGCAAGGCAAATCGTCATATTCGATAGAATCCTTTTACAAGCAGCCTTTGATAAAGGATGGATATATTATAACATATTCTTACGACGAAAGAAACATACTGATATGGTTCGCGTTTGTCTTGCTGTTATTATTTCCGTTAATAGGATTCTTTAGCGGAGAAGACGGCTTTGACTTAGAAACGGCCTTTCAAGCAACCGTTTCATACTACATAACATGCGAGCTTGAAGAAGGAACATACTATTACTTTTATGAGGATAGATTCTTAGGAAAATCAGACATGTCTCTGCACAACCAATACAACCATATTGCAAGAGCATTCGGGATAAACAACATGACAACCATAAAAAACTGTCCTAGGTGGAAGACGAAGACGCAGAGCAGAAACAAAAGGCTTGAAGAGATTGGAGTATAGAAAAAGAAAAAGCGCGATATATGTCGCGCTTTTTTGTTTCACCATAGGTCGAGGCCATCGGCCTGAATCATAACGCTTGACTCTTAGCGGCCAGGTTTTAGGATTGCCTGACACTCCTTGCCACCGCCTATTGGCGTATTCGGGATTCCGCCCCTCTTTTACGGCATACATTTCAATTTAGTGGCATTCTGGACAGTCTACTTCTCCGTTTCCCCTGCACCAATCGCAGTCTAGCCTTCCATCGCCATCGCACTCATTGCATTTGATAGAGTCTCCATCGCACTCATGACATGTTTGCATTCCGCGACCCTCGCAATCGGCACATTCGCTGCCATCTTCGCTAGTTCCCTCGCCATTGCATTCAGGACATTCCATTTCGTGTGCACCACCACAAGTATCACACTCTACTTCTCCTTCTCCGTCGCAATTTTCGCACCTGAAAGTTCCTCTGCCATAGCATTCTGGACATTCGACAATCCCGTTTCCGCTGCAAACATCGCATTCTAGCCCTTCTGCGCTTCCGTCAGTGTCGGTCAGCGTATAGTCATATGGCAATCTTGAGTTGTTTGTAACATATGACGGCCTTCCTTCATAAAAGAATTTGAACGTGTCTAGATATGGAAAATAGTCGTATCCGCCTGCAGAAAGTTCGATCCTGGTCATCAACTCTTCTTCCTCGCCTTCTGGAGACACAAAATACTCGTCTTCAAGCATGTTTTGGTTCTTTTTGTGATAGAATTTGTTTTTCTTCGCAAAGTCTTTGAAAAGCTGCTCGTCTTGAGTCCTGTTAGAATAGATCCTGTCCATTATCCTTCTTCCTTCGACATCGGTCCATAAAAGCGCCCTTGCGCATATCTTGTCTTCTTTTTCTTCTGACATAAGAACGACCAAATTGCATTGATCAGGATTGTATACATAGATATCCAGATATTTTCCGCATCTTTCGTATCTCATGCAAGAAGTTCCTAAAGTTCCTTTCGTGCTTTCATATCGATCCTCGTTATAGTATTTTCTTATGTCTTCGCGTTCCAATATCCTAAACCTAGAAAATACATCTCCAAGCTTGGCGACTTCTGCTCTATATTTGTAGACAAAGTCTTCTATATCTCCCGTCGAAAATTCTGGAATCTCCAAAGACGGATTCGACTGCGCGCTTTTAAGAAGCGCCCTTGCCAGCTTTCCGACTCCAATTTCGCTTTTGGCCACCGCCTTCTCTCCTAAAACAAGGCTTTTTTTGCTGAATATGCATCGTCCTATCCCTTGCGAGTCTCTCCACTTGAAAGTGACAATGCAGCTGCCGCCGCTATCGTAGACATAGTCTGCTTTTATGTCATAGACCGAATATAGCTCTTCTTTGGTAAATTCCTTTTCTATCTCTCCTGACTGCATAGGAGAAGGCACTCTGTATTCGCTTCCCAATATTTTTATGCTCATCCTGTCATAGTGGTGGTCTGGGTTCTCTATCATCGCAGCCTTAGAAGCTTTGTCGTCAGGCTTGAAATAAACGACGTCGTCTTTTTCCCTGTTGATGTCGATGTAGTTGGTGTTGGCGTCTACTTCGTTGCCAGAAAGGCTAGAAAGCGCCTTTGCCACAGGCGAGTCTATTTGGCCCAACAGCTTGCCAAAAAGCATGCTGTATTTAATGTTGGCCTCCAAAAGCATTTCTATCTTGCTTTCGGCTAAAAATTCCGAGTATCTAAACAATTTATTATTCATATAGTATATATTAAAGTTTATTTCTATATTTGCTTATATATAAATTTTTTGACATGATATACTACAAGCTAAACGGAAAAGAAATAGAAAAGGTCGGAGGATATCAAGAAATGCTTGCCGCCAACCTTCCAATCAGCTCTTCCATAATGCACGACGAAGCTTGCGGCGCCAGCATATCGACCGTCTTTCTTTCTATGGACCATTCCTATTGCTTGCCTTGGGAAACAAACAAGTCGCCAGTGCTCTTCGAGACTATGGTCTTCGGCGGCAAGCATGACGGATACCAAGAAAGATACTATACCTACGACGAAGCAGCAGAAGGCCACCAAAGGATATTGGAAATGGTAGACCCTTCTATCAAAAGAGAAATAGCCCTAGGCAAGCTTGGCTTATAAACAAAAAAATCGCCATGGCGATTTTTTTATTCTTCTTCGTCTGAAAAATCCTCTTC
>JACCDX011265374.1_pt1 | contig 11858 bp, 10 predicted proteins | sample 7449681 | NCBI WGS metagenome assembly JACCDX01 (sample SAMN15323450, study PRJNA562643) | freshwater metagenome | isolation source: river surface water | place: USA:Blue River Watershed | collected 2017-08-18 | reverse complement strand
ATTTTAGCTGCAATTAAAATTACAAATTTAAAAACAAGTGTTTCAACAAAAAATGGATTTTCTATAAGTCAACTTTTTCAGTATTTAATATTGTTTGGGCTCGTGATAGTGGTATCAGTTGGATTGAGTGGATTAATTGGTAGGGCACTCGATTTTTCGAACGTAATAATTGATGATAAAACCGGTCTTGCTTTAAATATTACTTATGTTTTAGTCGGGATGCCATTTTTATTAGGTGTAGCACGTTGGATAAATAAAAGTTTCAAACAAAATCCAAGTGAAAAAAATTCTTTGCTTTGGAAGATTTATCTAACGGCTATAGGTATAACTTCATTAATAATTACCCTAAATTCTTTTCACAATTTACTTTCATGGCTTTTCCAGCAAGAAAGTTTTAGTGGAATTGAGATTTCAAGAACCATAATTTGGACTGCAGTTTGGTTATTTCATTGGAAATGGCTTGATGCTAAGAGTCAAAAATTTCATGCTTTAGTGGGAACAGTTATTGGTTTGGCCATACTTGTTGTTGGGCTATCTGGAGTAATTGGCCATTCGCTCGAAGAAATATTTAATTTACAAATTGATAATACTATAGTTCAATCAAGCAATGCCATTTTAAATAGTTTGATAAATCTTATTATTGGATTTGTAACTTTTTATATTTATTGGGTAATAAACGCAAAAAAAATGTCGCAAGATATTTTGTGGTTTATTTATTTATTTTTAATTGGAATCGCCAGTGGATTCATCACTTTGACAGTTTCTTTGAGTTTAGTCATTTATAATCTTTTAGAATTATTATTTATAAGTAATCAATCTCAAAAATTATTCAATAGTACAATTGCAATGTCAATCGGAAGTTTAATTGCGGGTTTTGCAGCTTGGAATTATCATCGCGAAATAATTGTAAATATTAACTTCGATGAAGCTAAACCAAAACAAGAGGTGGAAAGAATTTACAATTATATTATTTCAAGTATTTCGCTGATAGCTTCTTTATATGGTCTAGTAATGATCTTTGTAGCTTTTATTGAAAATTTAGTTCCTACAACAATTGTTAAATCTGAATCTAGTATTAATTATTTATTGTTAGCTATAACTTTATTAATTGTTGGAATTCCAATTTGGCTAAAGTTCTGGTTAAGAATTGAAAAATTATCGATTCAAAATTTAGAAGACAGAAGTTCTAATACTAGAAGAATATTTTTGCTTTTACTTTTTGGAATATCTAGCCTTGTTGCGGTAGTTTCGTTAATTTATGTTGTATTTAATTTCGTTATAAGTCTTTTAGAAAATCAGGTAGGTCTTGAAACTTTAAGACAAACAAGATTTACCTTAGGAATTTTAATTGTTACTTTAGTTTCTGCCTATTACCATTGGACTATTTATCAAGATCCAAAAAAGTTTGTAAAAAAGTAAAACAAATATAGTAAGTTAGTCTTATTAATCTAAACTTTATATTTTAGGAATAATTTGAAAATTTATCTTGTCACAACTGGCAGTAGAGGTGATTTTGAGCCTTTTTATGCATTTGCTAAAAAAGCCTCCAATATAGGTCATGAAGTTTATCTTGCAGTAACAGAAGAATTTATTGAAGAAATTAAAGATAATAATTTTAAAGTTCTTAAACTTCCAGGCACTATAAAACAATTTGTGGATTCGAATGGAGTTTCATATATAAAAAATGCCTTAGATTTTCTGCCTAATGTTCGACCTATGTTAGTTAAAATATTAGATGTTATTGCTAATCAAATTATTGAAATTAAACCTGATGTAGTTCTTTATCATCCAACTGCATTGACTGCCCCAATTGCGGCAAAATCCATTAACGCTTTAAGTGTTTTAGTAGAAATTATTCCAGTACTTTCCCCAACCAAAGAATTTGCTTCTGCAGGTTTATGGACTTCGGATCTAGGTTTTTTAAATAAGTTAACTTACAAAGGTGTTGAAGTAGCCGAGAAACTTTTTTTTCTAGAAACAAACAAATTATCAAAGAAACTTAAAGTTAAAAATAAAGAGCATGATCTAGCAATATCTTTGGTAAGTCCTGCATTACTAAAAAGACCTCATGACTGGCCAAATAATTCATATGTTGTTGGTCCTTGGTATCAAGAAAAATCAGAAGAACTAAGCCCTGAAATAGTTGAATTTGTTGAAAGAAAAGACACAATATATGCAGGTTTTGGTTCGATGAAAAAGAAAAACCCTTTGCAACTTGCTAAAACAATTATTGAAGCGTGTAAGCAATTAGATCTTCAATTAATAATGAATAGAGGTTGGGGAGGTTTGGAACTACCAAATGAATATAAAAATGATGATTCAATCCGATTTGTTACAGGGATTTCTCATTCAAAGATTTTTCCAAAGGTTAAGGTAATAATGCACCATGGGGGCGTTGGAACTGTACATGCAGCGTTACGTGCAGGAACTGTTTCAATCATTGTTCCTTTTATTGTTGATCAACCTTGGTGGGCAGACCGATTACATCGATTAGAACTTGGACCTAAGGCTTTACCTTTGAGAAAATTTACTAAAAATAATTTGATTGACAGGATAAGTGAGACTTCTAAGTATAAAAATAATGTGCAAAATATTGCTAATCTTATTAAACAAGATAATGGAGTAAATGTGACCTTAGAACTAATTACGAAAAATTTAAATAAATGACTTTAAGAAAAACTGTTAGCATAGTAGCAATTTTAAATTTAAGTTATTTTTTTGTGGAATTTTTTGTAGCAAATAAAATATTATCTGTTTCACTTTTTGCAGACTCTATTGATTTCTTAGAAGATGCGGCCGTAAATATATTAATTTTACTTGCATTTGGCTGGAGCTTAAAAGCAAGAGCAAATCTTGGTTATTTGTTTGCAACTTTACTTTTGATTCCAGGAATAGCAGTTTTATGGAGTGCTTTTCAAAAATTCCAAAATCCAATTAATCCTGAAAGTTTTACTTTAGGAATAACAGGGTTTGGGGCCTTAGTCATAAATCTTTCTTGTGCATTACTTTTAGTCAAGTTTCGAAAAGAAACAGAAAGTCTTGTTAAAGCAGCTTATTTCTCTGCAAGAAATGATGCATTTGCAAATATTGCAATAATTGTGGCAAGTATTGTTTCAATATTTTGGGTTTCAGCTTGGCCAGACTTAATTGTGGGATTAGGAATATTGCTTTTAAATCTTGATTCTGCAAAAGAAGTTTTAGAGGCAGCACGCAAAGAAAAGTCGCTTTCATAATCGCCTTCTTATTGGTAGGTTTTTCATATGAGTAAAAAATGGACCAACTGGGTTGGCAATCAATCATTTGAATACTCAAGTTATGCCGCACCAAAAAGTGAAAAAGAAGTAGTAAAAGCAGTCAAAAATGCTTTGAGTAAAAAACAAAAAATAAGAGTCATGGCCACAGGTCACTCATTTACTCCAATTGTTGAAACAGATGGTTTGTTATTAGATTTAAAAAACATTAGTGGGATAAAAGCAGTTGACCCTTATAAACAAAGAGCTTTTGTTGGTTCAGGAACTCCAATTAGTGCTTTGGGAGATCCGTTGTGGGAAAGAGGTTTAGCTTTAAGAAATCAAGGCGATATTGATTCGCAAAGAATTGCGGGTGCAATTTCTACTGGAACACATGGTTCTGGAACCCAATTTGGAAGTTTTTCTTCAATTTTGAAATCTTGTCGCATAGTCACAGGAACTGGTGATGTTGTAGAAATAAATGAAAAAAATCTAGATTTACTTCATGCAGCTCAAGTTTCTGTAGGAATGCTTGGCGTCATGGTTGGTATGGAATTACAAGTTACTAAAAAATACCGCCTAAAAGAACACATTGATCATGAACCATTTTCTGACGTGATTAGAAATTTTCATGAAAGAGTTAATAAAAATAGAAACTTTTCTTTCTTCTGGTTTCCAAGTGAAGAATCCGCCGCACTTTATAACATCGAATTGCCTCCAGGAGAAAAAGCAACCGATACATGTCATGTAAAAGTTTTTAATGAAGCAAGGGAATCAGAACAAGATTCAAATACTCCAAAAAGAAGAATCGATAGGTCATATCGAATTTATCCAATGGTTTATTCGCCTAATTTTCACGAATTGGAATACTTCATTCCTTTAGAAAAAGCAATTGATTGTATAAATGAGATGCGCGAATATATGTTGAGAAGCTTGCCATTAAGTATTTTCCCTTTAGAAATAAGAACATGCGGTTCAGAAGACGGATTTTTATCTTCGAATTACAAGCGTGACACATTAGTAGTTTCTGTTTCTGGTATGCCAGGAGTTGATTATTGGAGTTACTTAAAAGAAGTAGATCGAATATTAGGAAGATACGATGCACGAGTTCATTGGGGTAAATTACATTTCTTAACCAAAGAACAATTATTTGAAAGATATCCAAAAGCTAAAAAATTTATTGATATTAGAAGAAAACTTGATCCTAAAGGTGTTTTCTTAAATAATCACTTAAAACCTTTATTTGCCTAATTTTTAAAAGTTATTTTCTTCTTTTTCATTTCAGTTTTTAACAATTTAATTGCATTAGGACCCATGCCATGAAGTGATTTTAATTCTTTTTCACTTATCTTTTTTAAGTCACTTAATTTGAATATTTTTCTATCAACCAAAGCTCTTCTTGCAGGAGCTGCTAATTTAATTGTTTTCCAAAAAGCATCGAGTTTGGCATATTTTTCTAAATCAACAAGTCCTTGAGTTACAACACATTTCTTTTTCATTTACGTTTTCTAGTTAAAATTTCGTGCACTAAAACTCCACCAACTAAGCCCCAGAACGGAGAACCTAAATTAAAAGCAGAAACGCCAGAAACGGTAATTAATAGTGCTACTAAACCTGCTTCTCTATATTCAGGATTTTCTAGAGCTTCATTAGTGCAAGAACCAATAACTGGAATAAGTGCAAGACCAGCTAGCACTGCTAGCAAAACTGGAGGAAGAGTTCCAAAAAATCCCATCACAGTTGCTCCAAATAAACCAAGAATTATGTAAAAGATTCCACAAGCAACTCCTGCAAAATATCTAGTTTTTGGATTTGGATCTGCATCTTTTTGAGTGGCAATTGCAGCAGTCATTGCTGAAATATTTACACCACTATTTCCAAATGGTGCAGAAAGTAATGAGATAACTCCGCCAACGGTTACAACATTGTTAATTGGTGGTTCATAACCTGAGTTATATAAAACTGCTGTTCCAGTGGCATTTTGTGTTGTCATTACAAGTAAAAATATTGGTAACGCCAAAGTTAGAAGTGAACCTAAAGTAAATTCTGGAGTTACCCATAAAGGTGCAGTTATTGCAACTTTAATGTTTGGATTTACTAATTCTTTTTCTAAATAAGCAATAACTAAACCAACCAACAATGCTGGCACTACTGGAGCACGCCATTTAAATCTTTTACCAATAAAAAACATTAAAATCATACCTAAACCTAAAAGGGCATCAGTTTTTAAAGATGAAAAAACCTCCACACCAAATCTAAATAAAACTCCACCAAGCATTGCCATAACAACTGGTCGAGGAACCAGAGACATTAATTTTCCAAATAATCCTGTTACACCTACAACTATTAAGGCAATTGATGCAATTACATAAGCACCTAAAACTTCTGCATAAGAATGTGAAGTTAACCCAGTAACTAAAAGTGCAGTAGTAGCTGCTGCCCAAGCACCAATGATGGGCATTCCATGTCTAAGAGTTAAAACTAAACCGAATAAACCAGATCCAATAAATACAGTTAATAACCAAGAGGCTAATTGCCTATCTGTGAAATTTCCAGCTTCAGCAGCTTGAAAAAGAATTGCTATTGGACCAGTTGTTGAAATTAAAACAATCAAAAATCCAGAAAGAAGTGCACCCCAAGTAAAAGATTTTGGAAGATTTTTAAGATTAATTTTTACTGCTTCAAGGATTGGTAAATCAGTTGTGCCACGCTCTAATTGAATTGTCATGACCTACACCCTAGTACTTCTCTCAGAGGATGGGGCTGAACACATCCGTTAATTCATGTTTAAATTCCAAAATCAATAAGTGATGATTTGATGAATATTTGAATACTTTTTTCTTAAATAAGAAATAGGATGGTTAAATGGCAGAAACTAACGTAGCTGGGTTTGTTAGCGATATAAATGATTTGCCTAATTTGTTATTTGATTTAAGTTCAAAGAGAATTTTTGAAAACTTTTCCTTGAGTAAGAATCAACTTTTGTACATGGTGGGAATGGGATCTAGCTATTTTGCCGCCCAAGATGCTGTTAGATATTTACGAAGTGTTGGATATTTAGCTATTGCTGAAATTGCTAGCGCTGAAACCCCAAGTAGTTTTCCAGAAAATACTCTAGTAATTGCCATATCAGCATCAGGAAATAGTGTTGAAGTTTTAAAATTTGTTGAAAAGATTCCAAGTAATGTAAAAACGATTGCTCTAACTCGAGAGCAAAACAGTAAATTAGCAAAAGTAGTAGATGAAGTTATCTTGTTACCAATAAAAGAAGAAAAAGGTGGAGTAAGCATTTGGTCTTATAGAGCAACTTCAATTGCTTTATTTCAAATAATTGAAAACCTTGGACTTTTTAGTTCTGTAAAAGAATCTATAGTAAATGCTTCAAAAGAAATTAAAAAATTATTAGATTCCAAGAATCAATGGCTTGAATCTTTTATGAAATTAACTACAAGTAGTAATGGAATTTATTTAATGGCACCTGCTGAAAGATATGGAAGCGCTTTGCAAGGAGCATTAATGTTTCGAGAAGGCCCAAAATTTCCAGCAGATGGTTGTGAAACCGGAGACTGGTCACATGTTGATGTGTATTTAACAAAAAGTCTTGATTACAAAGCTTTAATTTTTTCAGGCTCTATTTGGGATCAACAAGCAATTGATTGGTTAAATAATAGAAAATCTTCATTTGGATCAGTTAGTAAATATCAACCTGGAAATATTGCATCCATTGAAATAGAAAGTGATGATCTTTTAACTCAAATATTGACCGAATTATTAGTGCCAGAATTAATGGCTTGTAAATTATGGGAGGCAAAGTGAAAAGACAAGTTTTTAATATCCTTTTATTTCCAGCATTAGTTATTAATTTTTATTTAGTTTTTTCAGGCGCTTTAAATATTAAATCGATGCTTCCTCGAATTGCAGGAGGTGGTTTTGATTCATTACCTGTTGGTTTAAGACTTATTTATTTAGGTTTTTCAATATTTATGATTTGGCAATTACTTTATGCAAATAGATTAATTAATTTATCTACCCCTTGGAATTCAAGAACGAATAGAACTGTTGGATTTTTAATAGCCTTAAGTGTATTTAGTGCAGTTATTAATGCGATTTCTAGAAGTCCTGTTGAAAGATGGAACGCAATTCCTGCCTTAATGGTGGCTTTGGGCTTTTATCTATTGCGCAGAAGTTCTAAACAAAACTAAGATTTCTTAATCATGGCACAAATTTTAATTATCGGCGCTGGACCTGCTGGATTAACAATTGCTAAAGAGTTAAAAGAACGAAATATTTATTTTGATCAAATTGAAAAACATTCTGACGTTGGAGGACTTTGGGATATTGAAAATCCTGGAACTCCACTTTATGAAACAGCACATTTTATTTCTAGTAAAACTTTGTCAGCTTTCCCAGATTTTCCAATGCCAGAAAATTATCCAGATTATCCATCTAGAAAACAAGTTTTAAATTACATAAAAGAATATGCCAGAAATTTTGATTTGTATGAAAATATTCAATTTAATCTATTTGCTAAAAAAGTAACCCAAAAATCAGATCAAACATGGCAAGTCGAGTTATCTAACGGAGAAGTAAAAATCTATGAGAAAGTTATTTGTGCAACAGGAATGCAATGGGACCCAGTAAAACCAAATATAGAAGGAAATTTTTCTGGACAAATTATGCATTCTGTGGAGTATAAAAATTCGCAAAATTTAAAAGGCAAAAAAGTCTTAGTTGTAGGAGCTGGAAATTCTGGTTGCGATATCGCTTGCGACATCGGAAGAGTGGCCGAACAAACTTATCTTTCGGTAAGACGTGGTTACTGGTTTATCCCAAAGCATGTTTTTGGAATACCAAGTGATGTCTTTGCTGAAACTGGACCTAAATTACCTATGTTTTTGCAGCAAAAAATATTTGGAATTTTATTGAGACTTCTCAATGGTGATGTGACAAGGCTAGGACTGCCAAAACCAGATCATCGTTTATTTGAAACTCATCCAACGCTTAACACAGAAATTTTGCAACGTTTACAACACGGTGATGTGATTGCCAAGCCAGATATCAAAGAGTTTTCTGGCAGTGAAGTCATATTTAAAGATGGGTCTAGAGAACAAATTGATGTAGTAATTTTTGCTACAGGCTATAGGCATTCGATTCCTTATGCTCAAGAATATTTTGGAAGTCCTCAACACCCAATTGATATGTATTTAACGATTTTTTCTAAAAAATATAAAAATCTTTATGCGATGGGATTTATTGAAACAAATTCTGGAGCCTATAACTTATTTGGCTATGCAGCAAAAGTCTTAGCTTCCTATTTATCTGATGAAATCAGAAATCCTGAAAGAGCTAAAGAATTTGAAAAGATAATTAATTCGAAAAATCCTGATTTAAGTGGAGGAATTAACTTTATTAAATCTTCAAGACATGAAGGCTATGTTGATGCAAGTGCAATAAAGAAAGAATTTTTAAAACTTATTAAGCAAATGGGTTGGACTGAATCCAGGGTTTGATGAAGTTTGATTACCTTGACAAAGTATTTGTCATCACTGGAGCAGCTGGCGGAATCGGTTCACATTTAGCTAAAGAAATAGCCTCAAAAAATGCAATTGTAGTTGCATTGGATTTAAATCAAAATAAATTGAACCAATTAATTAGTGAATTGCCAGGAAATAATCACTTAGGAATTTGTTTTGATTTAACCGATAAATCCGAGATGAAGAAAGCAATAGATCAAATTGATTCAAAATATGGTCGAATTGATGTATTGGTAAATAATGCTGCTATTACATCGGCTGAAAGATTTGATGAAAGAAGTCTTGATTCTATTGAACAAGAATTATCGATAAATCTTTTATCTCCACTACTCTTTATGCGTTTGGCAATAGATTTATTAAAAAAATCAAAAGATCCAAGAATTATTTCCACAGTTTCTTTAGGTGGAATTTTTCCTTTAGGAGAAACTCCAATTTATACAACTTCTAAATTTGGCTTAAGAGGGGCAATGTTAAGTCTTTCTCTAGATTTAAAAAAGAAAGGTATAAAAGTATCTTCAATTTTACCTTCTGCAACTGATACACCAATGCTTCATAAGGAAGCAATTGAAGGTGGTAACACTTTGCAGTTTTTAGATCCACCACAAACTACTGAAGATGTGATTAAAAGTTTCAAAAAAACTTTAGATAAACCAAAATTTGAAAGATATCCAAAACCAAGTGAATCCTGGCTTGTAAGAATTGTTATGTTAATTCCTGATCTCTTACCAAAATTGATGCCACTTTTTGTGGGCAGAGGAAATAAAGGACATAAAAAATATTTGAAAGAATTAGAAAAAAGAGACATTATCAAATTAGTTAATGGAAAATACGAGTTAAATCAGTAAGTATTCCTCTAAAATATATTAAAAATTTTATTTGCTTATTATTAAGTAGTAGGCTCTCAATATGAGTAATAAGACAGTAATTGAATGTCTAAATCTGACTAAAGATTATGGATCTGGACATGGTTTATTTAATTTGAATCTTTCGATTACAAAAGGTGAAGTCTTTGGATTAATTGGTCCAAATGGTGCAGGAAAAAGTACCTTCATTAAATTACTTATGGATTTAATTAATCCCAGTTCTGGCAAGGCAAGAATATTTAATTTAGATACCAGAAAAAATTCTGTAGAACTTAAAAAAATGATTGGTTATTTACCTGGCGAATTGATGCAATTTCCAAGTGTTACAGCAGGCTATATTTTAAATCTTTTGATGAATATTAGAAGAATAAATGAACATAAATACATAAATGAATTAGCCGAAAGATTACAACTAGATTTAACTCGAAAATTTCAAGATCTTTCCCATGGGAATAAACAAAAAGTTGGTTTAATCCAAGCATTCATGCATAAACCCTCACTCTTAATTTTAGACGAACCAACACTTGGGTTAGATCCTATTGTTCAAAGAGAACTTCGAAAATTAGTGCAAGAATCAAAAGATAATGGTGCCACAGTAATTTTGTCTTCACATGTATTAACAGAAGTTGAATCTGTTTGTTCCCAAATAGGTTTAATTAATAATGGTCGAGTTATTAAAGAGGGAACAATGTCAGAATTGAAGAAAACCAGATCACATATAGTAAATGCTAAATTAATTGGTTCACTTTCAAGTAGAGATGAATTAGAAGCTGTTGGAGTTCATAATTTAAAAATTGATGGGCAAGATGTAAGTTTCGAAGTTCATGGAGAAATCGATAGAGCTTTAAAAGTTTTAGCTAAATACGAAGTCATCGAATTAGATAGCAGAGAACTTTCTTTAGAGGAGGTGTTTTTCTCTGAAGTTGAAAGCTAAGCCAACCAATCTGGCTGTAGTTTTAAGTGCGCTTAGAGAAAAACGCATCACAATTCTTGCTTGGTTTTTTGCTGGGGCGATTGCTATGTATTTTGAAGCAATTGCAATAGCCGCAGAGTTAAGAGACTATCCAGGCGGTCCACAAGCACTTGCCAAATCAATAATGCCCACTATTGAAGGTTTAAGAATTATGCGTTGGCCAGCGGATCGACTAGATACTTTGGGTGGTTATCTTACTTATCACAATGTAGTCTTGTTTAATTTTTTTCTAGGACTTTTTGCAGCAATTCAAGGTGCCCGTTTAATTAGACATTTAGAAGAGAATAAAGATATTGATTTTTATTTATCAAGTGGGTTATCACGTTCCAAATTAATTTATTTAAGATCAAGTGCTTATTTTATTTCTCAAATTGTTATTTCTTTAGGTTTAGGCTTAGGCACCGCTTTTGCCCTAGCTGCATCGGATGAACCTAATACTTATGGCGCAATTATTACCTTGCTTGCAGGCGGTATATGTATATTCCCATTTTTTGGATTAGGTTTACTTTTCTCACAATTTATTGCAACATCCAGAACAGCATCTGGCGTTACTTCAATTATTGTTACAGCACTTTATTTAATAAACAACATTGCAGATAAATATTCGTGGCTTACTTGGGGAAAGTATTTATCTCCCTTTTATTATGCAAATTTATCTAGGCCAGTTATTCCAGGTTTTGGAACTAATTACTTGTCATGGGTATTTATGATTTCAATTGGTATTTTCTTTATTTTCTTATCAAGTTACATATTTAACAGACGCGATATCGGAGCAATATATTTCGAAAATTCTAAAAGAAAATTTAAATCAAAAAAGACCAACAAATATACCCCTAAAACCCTAATTGGCGACATGTTGTGGCGACAAAGAATCGGGTTACTGGCTTGGGCAATTACAACAGGAATATTCATTTATGTATTTATTTCGATGATGTCAGACATAGTAGTAATTTGGGAACAGTTTGCATTCTTGCAACAATTTGAGTCAGGGGGATTTGGTAAAACTGCAGAGCAGCAATATTTAGCAATGGTTTTTGAAATTATGCCTCCCTTTATAGCGGGATTTATCATCTCTCAAGGTTCAAGGTGGACTTCTGACTTAAATCAAGGCAGAGTACAAATGTTTTTATCAACTCCTATTACTTACAGTGGTTTAATATTTCGTAGATTTATTGCAACGTTAATTGGTACAGAAATAATTATTCTTTCATCAATGGGTGCAGTATTAATTGGAAGTTATAGACAAAATGTAAGTATT
>JACCDX010176517.1_pt1 | contig 11859 bp, 11 predicted proteins | sample 7449681 | NCBI WGS metagenome assembly JACCDX01 (sample SAMN15323450, study PRJNA562643) | freshwater metagenome | isolation source: river surface water | place: USA:Blue River Watershed | collected 2017-08-18 | reverse complement strand
CCCTCTTAAGCCAGTGACGATGCGGAACTGATTAAAACCGATATCGTTGTACCGGTTCCCGCCTTCGATATTCCGTTTCCCCAGCAAAACTGTGGAATCTACTGAAGTCCCTAAGGTGCTGACAGGCTTGTCGCCAAGATTTTCTCCGGGGGTTTGGCAGATAAGGGCAGCCAGCGCTGCGTTCTTGAGCAGCAAGGGGTTATCACAATTGACTGTCCATGGCCCGAAAAAGGCACCAGAGGGCGCAATCTGAGCGTCCGTGCCATAATCCATGAACATAAGGTCAATATAGGGCTTTAAGGCGTCACTGATTTCATACTCAGCAAAGGCGCCAGCTGTATATCGGTTAGAAGGGCGGCGATAATAGTTGGCGGGACCAAAGTTGAACGCGTCTGTAAGCGAGGAATAGGGTCTCAGCGCATTTGAATCGAGAAGCGTCTGCCCGGGCAGAGTTGCGGCAGGGTTAAGGATGGGTTTCCCGGCATCATCGAAACGAAGATTACCTTTGGCGTCCACAGCCTGAGTGCGAGCGGCACTTGGATCGAGGAGCCCGCCAATCCGCGTCCGAGCGGGCGTTCCTGACCCACCACACGCTAAGCCAACATTGTCTCCGTCGGGATTGAGCGTGCACACGGAATAGTCATACTTATCTTGAGTGATTGCCGAGTCATGACGATAGCCAACATACGCCACGATGTTCCCGCGATCATCGTCAAACCCGGCGCCCAATGCGAGGGTGCCTTCATACCCATAGCCAGTCGTCATATTGCCTTCGGGAGCCGTGAAGCGTTTGTTGACGATGTCCCGGATTTCGTTGTTGTTGTTATGCTGATAAAACCCGTAAGACCCGTCCAGCCGAACGCCGCGGAAGCTTCGGTTCATTTTAAAATTGACGACGCCCGCAACGGCGTCCGCACCATAGGTTGCCGAAGCGCCGCCAGTTAACAATTCCACGCCTGACACAAGTGCCGCTGGAATGAAGTTGAGATCGGCCCCGGCACCGCCCCCGATATTGCCAGGCATTAGTCGTCGGCCATCGACCAATACGACAGTCCGATTCGGACCCAATCCACGCAAATCAATCGTTGCCGTTCCATCAGCTCCGTTCGAGACGCCTGTACTCTGACCTGCAAAGACTTGAGGCAATGAGTTGGTGAGATCCTCAATCTTCGTAGCACCAAATTCCTTGATCGCCTCTGAGCTGACGACCGTCACCGGGCTTGCAGACTCAAGATTGGGCCGAGCAATACGGGAGCCAGTGACGATGATTGCTTCATCGTCAGCTTTATCTTGGGCAAAGCTTGGCGTGGCCAGCAACGAAAAGCCAAGCGCGATCGGCGCTACGCTCGCCTTTAGACGGCTCAATTTACGTGGTGTCTTCACGGTCCAGTCCCCTTGTTCTCGTGATCTCCGCACTTGCGGAACGATATGGATTACCCGCGCCTATTGCATGGGCTTGGACCTGCACTTGCCTATCTGTGCTTTACGTTATCAATAGAGCCATCATATTTTAACGCTTTAAAGAATTATATGTTGCACTATAATCACACATAATAAGTCTTTGATTTTTTTGTATTTTAATCATTACTCAGTATAAAGATAACCGTAAAATATTGATTATAAATGAGTTTAGGGAAATGGAGCACATCGACATTTTCCATCATAAACGTGCCATTTCAGGACAGTTTGCGCCAATTTGCGGGACCAGGATGTCATCCACCCGATCAATGCGCTAGCATGGCCTGCCGCTACCCAGTCAAACCGAAGAAGTGCGACTTGCGTGTGCAAATCTTGCAAGCCTAGAGAACCGGGCTGGGTGAGCAGCATGCCCCCTCAAAGACGCGGACTCGTCAAGCGACGACGAAATGACTAAGGATCCGTCGCATGATCGATCCCTTCCCCCTCTTCGACGCTTGGTTCCAAGACGCTCGGACCCATGAGATAAATGACTCAAACGCGATGGCGCTTGCTACCGTTGGCGCAGACGGGCAGCCTAGTGTGCGCATGGTGCTGCTCAAAGGCCATGGCCGCGATGGTTTTGTGTTTTACACCAACCAGACCAGCCGCAAGGCACAACAATTGTCGGCCAATGGTCGGGCAGCTCTGCTGTTCCATTGGAAGTCGCTGCGGCGGCAGATCCGCATTGAAGGGCCGGTGGAGCCCGTTGATGCCGCTGAGGCAGATGCCTATTTCGCTTCACGAGCCCGGGATTCCCAGTTGGGGGCATGGGCCTCGCTGCAATCCCAAACGCTGGACCGGCGCGAAACATTTGAGGCGCGATTTGACGAAATCCAAGCGCGTTATGATAGGCAAGACGTCCCGCGCCCACCACATTGGGGCGGCTATCGCGTGACGCCGGAGCGGATTGAATTCTGGGAAGACCGTGCTCATCGACTGCACCATCGCCGGCTTTTCCTCTTGGCAGAAAATGGCTGGTCTGAAAGCCTGCTTTACCCCTAAGGTTGCCCCATGGACGTTAAGGCCAATCCACAACTCTTAGCCCGATCCGCGCGCGGTGCGCTGGCATCGCGGGCCGCGATGGCCAGCGTTGTTGTCGCCACGACATTGCTCGGCCTCAAGATCTGGGCAAGTATCGGTACTGGTGCCGTCTCCATGCTGGGCTCGCTTGCCGATACCACGCTTGATATTCTTGCCTCGCTCATCACCCTGTATTCTGTTCGGGTTGCAGCCGAACCAGCCGACGACCATCATGGCTTTGGCCATGGCAAGGCTGAGGCGATTGCGGCCTTGTTTCAAACATGGCTGATCGGCCTGTCCGCTATTGGAATCGCTTGGCGCGGCATCACCCGGTTGGGCGAAGGCGCCACGCCCGCGCATGCGGATTTGGGCATTAGTGTTTCCTTGGCCGCGATGGCCGCAACACTCCTCCTTTTATGGTATCAGCGGCGCGTGATCGAGCAGACGGGCTCGGTTGCCATCACTGCCGACCGTGCGCATTACACCAGTGATTTGATGTTGAACGGCTCAGTTATCCTGGCGCTGGCACTCGAAACGGGGCTGGGCATGCGTGGTGCGGACCCTGTGTTTGGCATTGCCATCGCCCTTTGGCTTGCTTGGCACGCTTGGGGGGTTGCGATGAGCTCAATCGATCAACTGATGGACCGCGAATGGCCGCCGGAGAAGCGCGACCGTTTTTTGAAGGTGGCGCAATCGCACCCCGAACTGCGCGGTATTCACGATCTACGGACGCGCTCAAGCGGGGCGCACGACTTCGTCCAGTTCCATGTCTGGGTGGACCCCAAAATGTCGGTATCTGAGGCCCATCGGGTGATGGACGAAGTCGAAGAAAAGTTGATGGCGGAATTCCCCGACACCGAAATCATCATCCATCCCGACCCAGACGGGCACCCAGCTGAAGAGCGCCCGCTTAGCCGTTGATAAATGCCGCCATCCGCGCTTGCGCGGAGCGGCTTTCCGGGAAGGTGAAAATCGGCCAGTCATGGATCATGCCGGCCGCTTCCTCATAAACAATATCAGGCAGCTTTGCCTGAAGCGCACGAGCATCTGTCACCAGAATATCATCGCCGCCTGCGAGCATATAGATGTCAGGCAAGCCCGCCCAATCCCCATGGATCGGGCTTACACGCCAATTCCGGACATCGTGTTCCCGGGCATAGCGGCGACCGGCATCGGCAATCCCTGACCGGGTCAAGATCGCGTCGCGGGGTTCAATCTTCTCCTGATCGGGATGGTCCGGCTCCGCATTGAGCCATGGACAAATCAGAAGCGCCCGACACGGCAGAGGCAAGCCAGCATCGCGCGCAGCCATCAAGGTCGCCGCCGTCAGTCCCGCCCCGGCGCTATCTCCCCCGATCACCAAATCGGATGCGGCGTACGACGCAAGCAAATGCTTGTAGAGCGATAGGGCGAAGGCTGTCGTCTCGGTCACCTCATGCTCTGGAGCCAAAGGGTAGAGTGGCGCGATGACGGCCACCCCGTGCTTTTCTGCAAGGTGACACAAAAAGGCCCAGTGGAAATTCGATGCTGCGTAAACATAGCCGCCGCCGTGGAGATAATAGAGGTGCCGTTTGCCCGCATAGCCTTTGGGCGCGATGTACCAAACTTGACGACCTTCAAACTCTGTTTGGCGGATATCAAGCCGGGCGCGCTGCTTCTTAGTCGGCAATTGGGGCGGTGCCTGACGAGCAGCAGAAATCGCCTTATCGAGCGCCTCTCCTCCCGAAAAGTTACGCCGGACAAAGCCCGTCGTGCGCAAGACAAAAGCAAAAAGCTGGGCATTAAGGCTGGGCATTCACGACATCCTTGACTGGGATAGAGGAAACAATCTGAGCAAGCGCGGCACGAACAGGACCTAGATCTGGGTCATTGGTTTTACCCAGACGAACAAGCACTAGGCCCTGATCGGGCGACGCGATGACATATTGGCCAAGATGGCCAATCGCAGAGGTAAGCGATGCCGGGCCATGTCCGGGAAAGAGCGCAGCCTCCGACCCTGTCGGGCGCGCCCGATTGAGCCAAATCTGCCCACCATAGCCATTGTCCTGACGGCTCGGCGCGCGCATGAACTTCAGCCATTCAGGCGCGATGATCGGCGTCTTGGCCTCACCTTTACCGTCCAGCAGGACTTTGCCGAAACGCGCCCAATCATCGAGCGACATGTAAAAGATAGACCCCCCAATTTGGGTGCCAGCGCCATCAAAATCGAGGACAGCGCTGGTGATGCCCGCTGGCCTAAAAAGGCGGTCTTCTGCAAAGCGGCGATACGCCTCTGCTCGAATTTTCGGATCACGGCTGTTGGTCAGCTGTCGGGTAATGATTTCAGCCAGCAGAAGCGACGTGAGGGAACTATATTCAAATTTTGCGCCCGGCGCTGCCTCAAGGGGTTTCTGGAGAGCCGCCGCGGCCATGCCATCGGTTCCGCCCACAAAAAGCACCTGGTTGGTGTCCGATGCAAAGACCGGATCTCCCACCTCAACATGGGAAATGCCTGAAGCCATGTTGAGCATCTGGCGCAGCGTAATCTTAGCGCGCGGATCGCCGGCCTTGTGCCATTCTTTTAGCGGTGCTGGTGCATCCAGCTGCAGCCGGCCATCCGCCACCAATTCTCCAATGAGCACGGCTGTTACCGATTTGGCCATCGACCAACTGATAAAGCGGTTCGCATCAGAATAGCCGGGGGCGTATCGCTTTTCGACGACCACACCATCATGGATCAGGACGGCAGCGCGAGTTTCTGACGTTGCGGGCGTAAATAGCGGGTCAAGTGGGCGCGAGGTGGGTGCAGCGCTCGCGGTGACCCCGGCCAGCAAGACCGCCGAGAAGACAGCACGCAGACGATAGCGCTCAATGATGCTTTTCATTGCCATAAGCTGAGCCTAAGCTGGGCTTTGATGAAAGCAAGACGTATCCTGCTCATGGTCATTCTTCCGGCCACTCTGCTGCTGGGTGCCGGTTTTTATGCTTGGCGTCAGAAACCCCTATTGGAGCTGGGCGTGGGCTATGGCGCGCGCGTGGCCTGCGGATGCCGCTACATTGGCAATCGCCCGCTTTCCGATTGTCGCAAAGACTTTGAGCCGGGGATGGAATTGATCCAGCTTTCAGAGGACAAAGGGACCCAAACCATCCGCGCAAGCGTGCCACTGATTGCCAGTCGCAGCGTTAAATATGACAAGATACTTGGCTGCCAGCCCGAGCCTTTCCAGCCCTAGGCCGCTAGGCTGAGGTCGGCAGCGCGGGTCTCTTCAATCCAGCCGCCGCCAAGCACCCTGTCCCCTTCATAAAGCACGGCCGCCTGCCCCGGTGCCACGCCATATTCAGGCGCATCGAACACCAACCATTCCCCAGACATCTGGGCGGGCACCGGCTTTGCCAGCGATCGAACCTTCGCCATGATGGGCCGCCCTTCGATTGGTGCAAGCCAGTTTGGGTCAGATATCCGCGCAGCTGATACGGCCAGTGCCCGCTTCGGCCCGACGATCACCTGCTGCTTTTCTGGATCCAACCGAACGACGTAAAGAGGCTCTGCAAGTCCCCCAAGTTCCAGTCCGCGCCGCTGCCCCACTGTATAATGAATAAGCCCCCGATGGCGGCCAAGTTCCCGGCCCTCCAGATCGACAATCGCCCCATCCGTCTCGGCTTCCGGCCGAACCTTACGGACGACTGCGGCGTAATCCCCATTGGGCACGAAGCAGATGTCCTGGCTGTCGGGCTTCATCGCAACCGTCAGCCCCATCTCGTCTGCTAGCGCCCGAACCTGCGCCTTGGGCAGATCACCCAAAGGAAAACGAAGATAATCGAGCTGGCCTTGCGTCGTTGCGAAGAGGAAATAGCTTTGATCGCGCGCCGGATCGAAAGCGCGATGAAGTTCGGCGCCCATGGCGGCCTCTACCCGGCGGACATAATGCCCCGTGGCCAAGCAATCGGCGCCTAGGTCACGCGCGAGCTTGAAAAGGTCGGTAAACTTAACCCCCATGTTGCAGCGGACACAGGGAATGGGCGTTCGGCCATTGAGATAGTCTTCGGCGAACTGGTCAATCACGGTGTCGCGAAAGCGACTTTCATGATCGAAGACATAATGGGCAATGCCAAGTTTATCGCAGACCGCTCGGGCATCTCGAATGTCCCTGCCAGCACAACAACTGCCCGCACGGTTCACCGCTTCTCCATGATCGTAAAGCTGTAGGGTGATGCCAATGGTTTCGGCACCCGTTTGGGCAGCCAAGCCGGCAACCACAGAAGAATCAACGCCACCCGACATCGCCACCACGATGCGACGCGCCGACGCAGGCCCCGAAAGCTGAAACAGATCCAACATGAAAGCGCCCATACTCGGTTCAAATGGGCTTTGCAGCCCTTATCGCAATTTACGTATCCTTCAGACCTTTAGCGGCATGGCAAGGACATGGATCACCCTGCCCTCATGCCGATCGACCTGCCCACGTTGCTGGCGCTGACTTCTGCCCGACAAGCAGTAACTCCCACGGCTCGAACACAGGCCTCTCTCCCGCACGCACCTAGCGCTCTAATCCCGTCGCGCCGGTCCTCCCAATCGTCCAGAGGCACGGAGAGTTTAGCGCAGGGTACGTCATTCAATCGATCAGTCGCCCGCACCCTGAAACAGGGTCGGGAATTGTAAGCTCTCTGTTAACCTTTGATTTTTAGGGAATTTTCAATAGATCGGATTTAAACCTTGCCGATCGAGTTCAACAGGCGGACATAGGTTTAAGCGTTGATGATTGAAAACCAGCAAATCCGACCATCGCAGGTCATCGGCCCTCTCGGCGAACCATTAACGCTGGAGAGCTTGCCGCCCCCCACCACCAAAAGATGGGTCGTCCGCCGAAAGGCGGAGGTGGTTGCCGCTGTAAATGGTGGCTTGCTGACCGTAGACGAAGTCTGTGAGCGATATTCACTGACTTTAGAAGAATTTGCCTGCTGGCAGCGGGCAATTGATCGATCCGGCATGCCGGGTCTTAGGGTCACCCGAATTCAGCACTATAAAAGTCTGTACGAACGCCAACAGCGTTACTGACCTTTCAATTGATCCAGCCATGGCCAAGCGCTACGCCGCAGGCCATGGTAAATGCCTATATCTTATTGCTTATTGGCGGCGCGCTTGGTTGGGTTGTGTTTGCCCTTCTTCCCGCGCGGTTAAACTGCCCTGCGATCCTACTCGTCATATGCGGCGCGGTGAGCAGCTTCGCCGCTGGGCTGATCGCGAATGGCGGCGCAGTTTTTGGCGGGCTTAGCCCAACCGCGATTGGGGCAAGCGTCACTGCGACATTGCTAACAACTGGCCTCATCCTCGCCGTGTTTTACCGGCGACGCGCCTAATCCAGTTCGACAACAGCCGTCACTAGGATCGATACGTCCTGTTCACCCGCCATGATGTCGGTCTTGCCGGCCGAATCTGCTGCTGCAGCCCGCAACATTGGCATCGGCGCTGGCGTATCGGCCTGCTCGACCAAGGAGACAATTCGTCCAATTTTTAAGCCAAGTTCCTGCGCATAGAGGCGCGCGCGCGTCTGCACCTGCTGCACCGCGGCCTGCCGCGCCTTATTCTCCGCCGCCTCTCGGTCCGCGATGGCGAAGGTGGGGCCGCTAATCTGGTTCGCTCCTTCACGAACCAGCACATCGAGAATAGCGCCACTCCGTCCAATGTCTCTAAACTGGACATTGAGACTGGTCAGCGCCTGATAGCCGATGATCGCTGGCGCAGCATTGTCAGCGTAACGATATTGGGGGGAAAGTTGTAACGCCTGTGTCCGAATGTCTCGCGGGGCAATGCCTGCCTGCTTTAAAGCGGCAAGCAGCCGCGATATGCGCGCCGCATTTTCCCGCATAGCCGTTGCGGCATCCGCCGCTTGCGAAACAACCCCAGCAGAAATAACCACCCGATCTGGCACAAGGCTGATCTGACCGCGGCCCTGAATCTCAAGGCGGGTCCCGACAGCAGGCGACGACGTCTGCGCCATCACCGGGGCTGCGCTGATGAAAAATAAGAAAGCTGCCGCCGCACGGCCAAGGTCGCATCTCATCCGCATCGTCATTTCTCCATGGTCATTCGGTGTCTTGAAATGGCCTGCATCAGATGGACACGGGCTGAACGTCATTTTACCTCATCTGGCGCGCTGGATGGCCCGATAAATCGCGAGCAGGATGATCGCACCGGCAACAGCGGCAATAAAATGGGCCCCCTCTTGGGCGTCATAATAGCCTAAAATACGGCCCAGCAGGGTCATGAACACGGCGCCAGCGATGCCAAGCAGGATCGTAATCACCATCCCGCCCGGGTCTTTGCCCGGCATCAACAACTTGCCGATTGCCCCTGCCAGCCCCCCTAGCAAGATGGTGGCTACCCAGCCCGAACCTGAAAAAATCTCGATCATGCACCCTTGCTCCGCTTGCCGACAGGCTGCCCCTGCCTTGATGTGATCGTTTCGCACCTGCCCCTCAGACGCAAGCCAAAAAAGTGCAGCCTATGGGCGGTCCCCTTGCGGAATCCGCTCCCTTCGCCCAAATGATAGCGAGATGGGCGGGCCCGCTCCTTGCGCGGCTTGTTTCTGGTGACTTATTCATATAACACACCTGTTACTCAACGGAATGACCTGCCGAGTCCGGCTGAAAGCGAAGCTGATGAACGTCGAAACCAATTTTGCGCGCCATGCCGAGCCGCAAGACACAGCCGATGAAGATGATCTGAGCGCAAAGGCAAAGCGGCGTAAGATCATCCTCGCTGCACTTGGTGCGCTCGTCGTTTTGCTGGTGCTTGCGGCGCGCCTGGTGGGCGAGAATGGCCAACCAGCGGAGGACGCCACTCAACGCCAACAAGCACCGCGGGTGACGATATTCGTGCCAGGCGCTAAGCTCGTCGAAAGCACGATCAGTGCGACGGGTTCGCTTGCGGCACGTCGCGAAATGCCTGTCGGCTCTGTTGGCGAAGGCGGGATGGTCACACGCGTACTGGTTGAAGCGGGCGATTGGGTGCGCGCAGGCCAAGTTCTCGCAACCGTGGATCGTCAGGTGCAGAGCCAACAAGCGGCCTCGTTCAGCGCCCAAATTCGGGTTGCGGAAGCCGATGCCCGCCTTGCGCAGAATGAACTGGACCGAGCCAAAGCGCTGGTGGCGCGCGGCTTTATTTCAAACGCGGACATTGATCGCAAAACCGCCCAACGGGACGCGGCCCTCGCGCGGCTGAATGTGGCACGTGCGCAATTTGGCGAAAATAGCGCCCGTATTGGGCGGCTGGATATTCGCGCACCAGCGTCTGGCTTGGTCCTCGCTCGGAACGTGGAACCCGGCCAAGTTGTTGGCGGAGGCAGCGGCGTATTGTTCAGGATTGCTAAGAACGGCGAAATGGAAATGCGCGCTCAACTTGCCGAAGCGGATCTGGCGCAGCTTTCAGTCGGGCGGCCCGCGAAGGTGACGCCTGTGGGCACGGCCACAAGCTTCTCAGGGACGATCTGGCAAATGCCGCCCGTGATCAACCCGGATACCCGGCAAGGCATGGTCAGGATCGCCCTTGCCTATGATCCGGCCATCCGACCCGGCGGATTTGCGAGCGCGGCGTTAAGCTCTGGCAAAGCGACCGCTCCGCTCCTTCCTGAATCAGCCGTGCAAAGCGATGATCAAGGCAATTATGTTTTTATCGTCGATGCGAAGAACAAAGTTGTTCGGCGCAACGTGAAGGTCGGGAATGTGTCGGATAGCGGTATCACGGTGCTTGAAGGTCTTACGGGCAAGGAACGGATCGTTCTTTCGGCCGGTGCGTTCCTCAATGAAGGCGAAACGGTGATCCCGGTCCGTCAAAAGACAAGTTGAGGCGCGGACCATGAGTTTCCGGAATATTTCGGCCTGGTGCATCCGCAACCCGGTTCCCCCGATTGTCCTTTTCATTGCCTTGTTATTGGCGGGGATCATCTCGTTCAATCGAATGGATGTGAACAACAATCCGGACATTGAGTTTCCCGGCGCGCAAATTGTGATCGTCCAGCCAGGGGCAGCCCCCACCGAGCTTGAAAAGCAGGTCACGCAGATTGTTGAGCCAGCGCTGCGGTCCATCAACGGAGTTGATGAGATTAACTCAACGGTTCGCGAAGGCTCATCGATGACCTTCGTGCAGTTCCAATTGGGGACGAACATCGATCGGGCGGTGAACGATATCCGCGACGCACTCACCAAGATCCGCAGTGATCTGCCCGACGGAATTCTGGAACCGCAAGTCAACCGGGTAGACACCACCGGGGAACCGATCGCTTATATTTCGGCCGAAGCTGTGGACATGTCGCTTGAGCAATTGAGCTGGTATGTCGATGACGTGGTGGTGCGGCGGCTGCAGGGCGTGCCAGGGGCCGCCGCCGTCAGCCGGTCTGGCGGGGTTAGTCGAGAGATCCGTGTTATCTTAGACCCTGCCCGGATGCAGGCGCTGGGCATCACCGCGGCGCAGGTGAACAATCAGTTGCGCCAGAGCAATGTCAACGCAGCCGGCGGACGGACGGAAATTGCCGGCGCTGAGCAATCGGTCCGCGTGCTGGGCAATGCGGAAGACGCGTTTCAACTAGGTGAAACGAACATCGCGCTGGGCGGTGGCAGGTTTGTGAAGCTATCAGCCATTGCCGAAGTGCGCGATCTTTACGGGGAGCAGCGGACGCTTTCGACCATGAATGGTCGGCAGGTGCTTAGCTTTTCTATCCAACGGGCAAAGGGCGCATCAGACGTCAAGGTCTATGAAGCCGTTTGGGAAGAGCTTGAGAAGATCAAGAAAGAGAACCCCAAGGTCAATTTCACTGAGCTTTATACTTCTGTTGATTACACCAAGGCCCAATATACGTCGTCGCTGTCGGCGATGATCGAAGGCGCCATTCTTGCGGTGCTTGTTGTCTGGCTCTTCCTCAGAGACCGGCGCGCCACCATTATTTCAGCGATTGCCATTCCGCTTTCGGCCATCCCAACCTTCTGGTTCATGGAGTTTCTTGGCTTTAGTCTGAACCAAATTTCCATGCTGGCGCTGAGCCTGGTGGCAGGGGTGCTGGTGGATGACGCGATCGTGGAAATCGAAAATATCGTGCGCCATATGCGAATGGGCAAATCCGCCTATCAGGCGTCGATCGATGCAGCAGACGAAATCGGGCTTGCCGTCGTCGCCACAACATTTTCGATCGTCGCGGTGTTTCTCCCGGTTGGCCTAATGCCGGGCGTATCGGGCGAATTCTTCAAGAATTTTGGGTTCACGGTGGTGGCGGCTGTCCTGCTCAGCCTTGCAGTCGCGCGCATGATCACACCGATGATTGCTGCCTATTTCCTGAAGGCCCATGGCGAAGAGAAGCACGGCGAAGGCCCGTTGATGGACCGCTACATGACGGTCTTGCGGTGGACGCT
>JACCDX011201628.1_pt1 | contig 11863 bp, 4 predicted proteins | sample 7449681 | NCBI WGS metagenome assembly JACCDX01 (sample SAMN15323450, study PRJNA562643) | freshwater metagenome | isolation source: river surface water | place: USA:Blue River Watershed | collected 2017-08-18 | reverse complement strand
TTCAGTATTTGATCCCATTTCATAGTCTAGATACCTCGTTGTGCTTAAATCCCACCATACCTGGCCCACTTGAGGTTCTCCCCAAGCTTGACTGTCATTCTCTCCATAAACACCGCTAATATCTGTGGTGTATTGTGCAGGGTCATAGGCTGTCTTGTATGTGATTTCATTATCCAGGTTGCCTGGTATCTTGTTCTTGACTGGATCCCACAGGCTGCACATCTGCAAGGTTTGCAAACTTGTTAAGTCATACAATCTGCTCTGTTGCACATAATTGGGATCAGTTTTGAGGTTTTCGGATCTGATTTCAAACCAATTTCTGCCACTGGTGATGAACACTCTCCAAGGATTGGTTTGATCCCCATCCACCCAGGCCAAATCTCTGTTCTGCCAGCCGCCAGGAATCTGTGCTTGATTTCTTTGTTGTGTGGTTTCAAATCTCAAACTTGCAAACTGCCAAGCTGTTCCCCCTGTGCCTGTGCCAGTGGTGCTCAACTGGATATCAAATGTGATGTTATCCCACACTGTGATCACTTTATAAGTATCATTAATGTTAACACCAGCATTCACCACACCATAAAGAATGATCAGATCACCTTCTCTCAACTGATGGTCTGATGTGGTGGTCACAGTGGTGAGAGTTCTGTCTCTCAAATTGGGTTGTGTGCTTACCACCTGCCAGGTGCTGGCACACACCTTCCACACATTCCAGCCTCTCTTGGGATCCACAAATTGCCACACCCTGTCACCAGGCTGCATCATGCGTGCGGTGGGATCTGCAATCACCTGAGCTCTCACTTGAGCATACAATGCCTGTAGTTGATCTTGATCCACAACTTGATATGTGACTTCTGTGGGCATCACAGGGCCTGCAGTGGGTAGATCTGTGGTCTGGCTACCATATTGATCACGCAGCTTGAAGTTATCCAGTGTACCTGAACTGTTGACAATTCTCACATCGTTCTTAACAATGGTGATCTGATTGTCACTTAGTGGATCACTATCTTGTGTGCTGAGCACATCCACCAACTGCGGATTGCTTGTCACCAATGACTGGGGCAGAATGACATCCAGAATGTTCACATCTGAATCATATCCATAATATCCTGATCTGACTGCCCATTCTTCAAAGTAGTAAAATTCTTGATCAGGCTTGACCACTTGTGTGTTTCTGAGCAGCGCATCTATGCTGGCTGATGTGCCCTTCTGTTTGATCATGCCCTGATAAAATTGGAACTCTGCACTTGTGTCCAACAACAGTTCTGTCAAATAAGGACGTGCCTGGAAGCCAATTTGATGTTGTGCTATTCTCAACAGGTTGTTGGGCAGAGCTTGACTGATCACACTGCTTTGATCTGCATCATATGGCACACTCAGATCAATCTCAAACACCTTGCGTAGATCATTCACAGTCTTTTCCAGGTTGGGAATGATACGGTTGTTGACCACCAGGTTGTTACCCAGCTGACTCACGCTCTGAGTTACCAGATAACCAGGTGCTTGCAATCTGCCCTGCCAGTTGAGAGTTCTGTATCCAAACAGTTTGAATCTGAGCTGACGCTGGTTGATCACAGGGTCATATATGAGATCACCAAACACTGTTTGGTTGTTGAATATAAGAGCATGCTCCAGACTGGTGGTGTACAATCTGAGGCCATAAATGCCCTGATCATTTAGCACCTTGACCTGTATTTCATTCTCAATTCTCAGGAAGTCCAGATTGGCCAGACTGATCAGATTTCCCAATCTGTCTGTCACACTGTGAGTGCCATTCACCAAACCACCAATGTGTTGTATGATGCCAAAGTTGGTTTCAAACTTGGCCACAGTGGCCAGAGGACTCAGAGTGATGTATGTGCCTGCGCCCCAGGGGCCCTGGCTCCAATACAAGAATTCTCTAGCACTCAGACTCCAGTTGCGTGTGCGACTGGCAGTGGAATCATATTCTGTGAACTGCCAGCCTGCAGCCTCTTGTGCTCTGCCCAAACTGATCAGGAAATCATACACTTGTTGACGAGTGGCAAACACAGTGCCATAGGGCGCCTTCTGAGTCACTGACTGACCCTGCTTGTATTCTATCACCTGCTGGTTTTCCACCACCACAGTCTGCTTGGCACCAGTCTGCAAACTGGGAATAATTGTGAAATGTGGATCCACAGGATCATACCCAATCACTCTCCAACCCTGGTTGCGACCGAGAAATTCCACCAGCACGCCAGTGTAAACATATTCTGTAAGACTGGCGCTTCTGAGCAGTTGTGTGGTGACATCTTCTTGTGGCAGCAGCAAGTTGTCCACATTACTTAAACCAAATGAATCCACCAACACTCTCAGGTTGTCACCATCTGTGAAGCCACCCATTTTGTGCATGAGGTTAACACCAGCACCTCTGATCACGTCGCCCAGATACTGACTCACACTTCTGCTTTCACTCACCAGCTTCTCTGCGAACCAGTGCTGAATGCCACAACTGCCCTGATAGGTGGCAGTCAAGTTGAGTGTGGATATCAGACTGGGGTTCTCTCTGTGTATCACATATTCACTCAACGCTTTGCGAGTGAGAGTATCAGAGTTCACCCACTGGCTGTATGTTTGATCTGCAAACAGTTGTGTTTGTCTCACACCATCCCACAAATATTCCACAAATGCTGCTGGGCGGGCCAAATATGCCCATTGTGCCCACAATTGGTCCGCATCCACACTTGTGAGCCACACATTCTCCATGGGGCTTCTGTCACCAAACTTCCAGTCAGCAGCAGCTTGTGTGGTGGTGGGCAGTTGGGTCACAATGCCTGCTTGGAAGGGAGGCAGCAGTTCTCCCACATCATTCACAGGGATCACATTCAGCAGGCCAGGTCTAGCCCATTCGGCATATATGCCCTGTCGGGCTCCTGATCTAATTCTGCCATCTGTGAGATCCTGCCACAATTTGAGATTGCCTCTAGTGTAGGGAGCTACACCATACTCTGTGTCCCACCAATCAGGCTTCTGACTGAAGCCCAACATGTGCCAAGGACTAATATGTGGTTGATCAGTGTCATAATAATCAAAGTAGATGCCTCGCCAGTTACCTGGCACAGGTTGTTGGTCTGCATCCACACATGCACTATAATTCCATGTGAAGGGATCTCTCACATCAAATGTCACATTGCGTAATGCATCCACCTGATTGAGTGTGAGCCATCTGTTCCAGGCAGGTGATTGCAAACGCAACAGATCTGCTCTTGTGTATGAGGTTTTTCTCCACTTACCTGAGAATATGGTTCTCACATCCAGACCACACACATGGTCCACCTGTTTGTAGGTGGCAGGCATACTGTCATATTGTAATTTCTCAAATGCCAACCATGCTCTAGCCACAGGATGTGTGAGTTGTAGAGGATCACTGGTTCTCAGCTGTCCATTAGCTATAACACCCAACGGTTCATTTTGCAAGTCCACCAGGATGACCAGAGCACCATTGTGGCATCTGAGAGTGATGGGTCTTTGACCCGTTGTGGCACTGGCAGGCTGACTTAAATCATAATATGCTTCAGGAATCCAAGCAGCAGTTGCACCCAAACGAGTAGCACTTGCAGGCGTCCAAGTGGGAGCCACACTTTGTTCTGAACAGTATGAGCCCATTTGCATGTCCACACCAGAATTAACCCAGGCACTGGATTTGGTTTTACCCAGGTTGATCTGTTTGAACACACGCTGCAACCATTCATCCACACCATTGGCAGCTGTCAGGCTTTGTGTGTTATACAGATTCCAGAGTGCATTCACAAACTTGTTGTAGTATCTGGCATATTCAGTCTGACTCCATTGCATGATCACCATGGGATCTGTCACACTCTGGCTGCCTTCAAACACTTGGCTTTGGCTCACACCATTAAGTGCCATGAGCTTGAGCATGCTGGCTCTGTGTTGCAGTATGCGTGTGCCTCTGCCTGGCAACTGAGCTAAATCTCTCCAGTTGTTGCTGGCCATCACATTTCCCTGAAAGCCAGTCTGATTCTGCATCACACTGTGCACATGGGGCAGAATGTCACTTATCTTGAATTGTGTGATAACTTGGTTGTCAGGATTGGCTTGCAGGTTTAAGGGGATCTCAAAGTATCCTGCACTGGCTTGATTGTATAATCCTGCAAAGCTTTGCAAACGCACCACAGTGTTGGCCGCAGGTGCTGTGTTCAGGACTACTTTGCGATCTTGCACTTGATATTCTGAGCTTGTGAGTTCACGTGCACCCACTTGCACCTTCAAACTGGGTGCGCCAGGTGCATCATTTGCGGGTGTTTGATCAATCTGATATTCAGTTTGATCTGCCTGGCTCACATACTCATTGATCACATATTGTCTGGTCTGAGTGTCGCTCAGGAACCAGTTGTTCACATACTGATCAGACCCCAAGAGCTGTTGTTGCCAATAATAGTAACCAGGCACAGTAACCAATTCACTGTTTTGATAAAATTGCACATTGAGTTGTGTGCATGTCACATTAAACAAATAATTGCGTGCACTGGTGCTGTCCACCACAACTGGAATGCCCAATAAAGGATCCACAGGATATGCTGCATCCTGAGCATAGCTGAGCAGGGTGCAGCCGCTGAAATTGCTTTCAGGATATTTCTGCTGATTGTCCAGAGTTTCGCCCTGACTGTCAAACAGCTTGAACAAAGGGGCTTGATTGGTCACTTGCACATATTCTGGACTATCAGGCAACCAGTCAGGCAGCAGTTGTCTGCTTTGGCCCTGAATCCAGCGTGTGCCTGACCAATACCAGTTGGTGCTCACATTCTGATAAAATGGCACATTCTGACCAGGCTCTTCAGGCACACCACCTTGTGTGATGAATATGACTGCTCCTGGTTCAGGTAAACCAGTGTCACTTATGGGCAGCTGATTGAGTGCCACCTTACCATTCACCCTCACATTACTGACCTGATACAAACGATTATTCAGATTCACATCAGTCAGATTGGTGAACAACACAATTTGTCCATCATCCAGAAGCACATTATCCACCAACACATTGGTCTGATCAATCACATCATTCAATGTGGTTCTCACAGTATCCACCAAATTAACATCTTGCAAGAATTTTGTACCGAAGTTCCATAAGGGAATGCTGTGATCGAATTCCAGGATGGGACGTTGTGCTGTTTGAGTTACACCAGGCGTGAGAGGAGTACGGCTGGTGGTTAGCACCTGTTTGTGGAACCATCTGTTGGTTCTGCTCCAGGGATTACCGTTCTGGCTACCTCTGCCTATAGTAATGTATGCAGGTGTCTCTGTGAGTCCACTGGAGTCCCAAGTGGTGGTGTCCCAAGTGTCGGGAACATCCCATCCCAGAGTGCCTCTTACTGTGTCAGGCACCAGGCGGATCTGTCTGCCCACACCTTCCACCACATACACTGTGCTGCGCACTTGCACATTGATGTCTTGCGTGAATTGAACTTTGAGGCCACTTGTGAATGTGAGTGGTGTTTGTGTTTCTGTCACATCATCTGTCACAAACTTGTATGCACCTGAATAAGTGTATGTGGCTTGCTGACTGATTTCGCTCAAGTTTGTGCTGCCCAGCAACTGGATGAGCTGAGGACCTGCAGGCAACCACACATATTGTGTGTAGTTGATCAGCTTGTCCAAATCCACAGGCAGCCCCCAACTGTAGTAGTCACCCTGGAACAAGCGATTTTGATCATTCACAAGTGCGCCCTGATATCTCAGCTTGTTGATGAGGTCATCATAACTGAGCACTGTGCTGATGGTGCCTGATTGTGGCAATCTGCTCACCATGCTGGGCTCCACCTGATAGTTTGTGCGATCAGGTGTGCTCTCTTTAACTCTGGCATCTGTGTTGGGATTGTATGTGAATGGCAGCTGGCCCACATAAGCGTTCAGATATTCCACACGGTCAGGTTGGAACATGTGGTCCGCTGTGGCTGCGAAAAATTTGCGCAACACATCTGTCTGCAGGACCTCTGGTAAAAATTCACTAATTCTGCGCACGTCGCTCATGTTATCTGTCCATTCTCAATTCGGCGGGGGTCAGGTTGTTTACCACTTGCACATCTGTCACTCTGGCTGCACTCAGGAATAACTGATCAGGTGCACATGCAATTTCAAACAAATCCCCAAACTGACTGTTGCTGTTGGTGGGCACAATCACCACACTACTTACCAGTGTGACCATTTGTTGGTGTATGAAAGCTGCCAATTCTGTGAAGTAAAAACTTTGACCAAAGTCCCAGTTTGCAATGTCAAAGTAGACATCCACAGCCTGTATGACTCTGCTTCTGATTTCTGAGTCTGTGATGCTCACACCAGGCACACGCACCACCTTGAATATGGCCCTCAGCTCTGGCTCAGCTTGTGCACCAAACAGCAGCTTGTATGTGACTGGATGCCACACCATCTGATCAGTCATCATCTTGTATCTGTTGAACTCTTGGAAGGTCTGTCTCAAATCTTCTGGAGTGGGTGGTTGAGGCTGTGCATCTGATGCCTTGCCCTTGGTGACCCAGTTTCTCATGTTTTGGTCATAACTGTTGGTGAGCACAAACATGTCAATCACATTTTGCACAGCAGGATCAATCCTGCGTTCTCTGCTAGCATAATGCTGCCAACAGTAGTTGAGATTACCTCTGCCTGTTCTGGCTTTGTATTGTGTGCTCACATCCTGCCAGGCAGCAGGAGGCCCTGCCTGATATTGTAGGAACATGTTCTGTGTGATCACATAAACTATGTCCCCAGTCACATATCCTGTGACTGCACTAGCTGAAGGCACCTGATTGAGTTGATTAAATGTGGCCTTCACACTCACAGGCTGCCAACTTTCATATCCATCCTGTATGACCAACTTCCAGAATACCAGATCTGTGGATTTCACCAGTCTGTCAAATGCCTGTGGGTCATCTATCTGCGCATCCTGATTGTTGTCCCACAATTGCACATGCACCTGACTGGGCGCCTGATATCCATCTGCATATTGTGTTTGACCTTCCAACAACCAGTATTGATCTGATGGCAGAGGTGTGCCATTAATATCTGCATTGTATTTGAGTATGCGTATTTGATCGCGTTTGCTTGTGAGTGTGAGAGCATCCACAACAGGCTGTGTGTTCACAAAGTAAAACTTCACATCACTCACACTCTCAAACACATATTGCAAACTTCTCATGCTCACACGCCAACCCTGATTGGCTCTATACAAGAACTGCAACAACCAGCTGGCATCCAGGTTGGCACCTGTGGAGTTACCTTGGTTGGCCAAACTGAAGGTGGCATCTATGGCTAAATTCTCACCCTCTATGATCTTCCAGGTCAGAGTGGCTTGATCATATCTCATGCCAAAGTTTTTGCGCCCTTGTATGGCCGCATTTACTGCACTTGTTTCTGTGTCTGTGAGTGTGACTCTGATGGGTGGAATAGCCACCCATGCAGGTGAATTGGCTGCAATGGGTTTGTTTAAGATTACAGCAAACACACCCAGCTGGTCACTGGCTTGATTGACCACTGCTGCCCAGTTGTCATAAGGAGGCACAGGCGGATTCACCTGACCTGGGGGACCAAATGCCACCAAACTGCCAGTTGTGAGACCCTTGGTTAAATCTGGCAGTGTTACGCCCTGGAATTGACCTTGGCTTGCATTGGGCACGCTGCCACCTGTGGGAATCCATTTGGCTCCGTTCACACTCAGTTTGGGAAACTCACTCAGGTAAAAGTTCCTCAATCCCACATTCACGCTGGTGCCTGTGGTGACACCTTGCAGTAAGGGCTGAACCTGGGTCTGAATGATCTGATTCACATTCTGATTAACATTCACAGGAATCTGAATGGTTTGCAGCTGATAATCTTTATACAAGATGCCATCATCTGAGAACACCTTGGTGTTGGCATATGCACCTGTGGGATCAGTGAGTTCCAGGTATTTGCTTTGACCACTATACACACGGTTCACAGCTCTCAATTTTAGAGCTTGACTGTTCTGTAAGGGAAACAAATTGTAGTCTTCACCATTCACCATTCTGTTCTGGGTGTAAAACACAGCTGGTGCCCTAGACTTGATGGAGTCTGTGGTCTCTCTGCTCAGGCTGTTGGCCACAGCATATGTGAGGCCAAAAGTTAGGTTGAGATTGTATGTGTTTAGAGTGGTGTCCTGATAACTGATGTTGAGGGTCTTGCCCTGTACATCTTGTGGTTGAATGGTGTATGTGAGATTGTTGCTCACACGATAGTAAACTCTGATTCTGCCTGTGGGTATGTTACCAAAGTTACCATCACCAAATCTGATAGATATAGCATCCTGACCATTCAAGTCCCTTGTGACAACCTGGTAAATGTCCCTTGTGAGTCTGTTCACATTGTTGTACACCAGATTACTACTGAATATGGCAGGTACTTTGGTCCAGTCTGTGATGGGTATGCCTGCATCGGTGATGCTCTGCACCCACACATCAGATTGGTTCACATTGATGGCATTAATGTCTATGGTTCTGTTGGGTATGGGTGTGTCCAAGACAAAGTCTGCATATGCTAGTGTGCCTTGCTTGAACAATTGAAAGAAGCCTGTGTTGGCACTCGCATTACCATTGCCATCATTACGATATAACAAACTCCAAGGATTGAACACATTGGGAGTCTTTTCCTTATAGTAGCCTGTGAAATTACCAGTAAGTGAACTGAGTGTGCTTTCTGTGTCAAAGTCTGAGTTGCAATATTCAAAGTTCATGTTGCTGCCAGCCACTGTGGATGAGAATGCATAACTCAAGTTGCTGGTGTTGGTGCTGTTAAAATCGTATCTTTCTGCTATCAGGCTGCCAATTGTGGTGCTCTTGACAGGATCTCCAAAAGGATTGGTGTTCACAAATGCTGCATTCAGCACCAGTATGAATTGTTCCAACCAGTCTGGGTTGTTGGGGTCGTTCCACAAGATGAGTGCATTACTGAGGTTCTTACCATTACTGTCAAATATGGGCTGATTGGTTCTCACACTCTGTAACTTGAGCAGGCCCTGGCTGGTCAAACATCTGCGTGGAGTGTAGCTCAAATAACGAGCCAGCCTGAACACACTTTCTCTGCGAGTGGCAGTATCCAGGAAGTTCTCTCTTATATTGAGGTCCAGTCGGAACGCAAGACTGCCTGCCAGGTAGGCTAGCATTTCAATTATGCCCACAAACTCAGAGCTTTCAATCCAATCGTTGAAGTCTTCTGGATAGTTCACTCGCACATAATCAATCAAGGCCTGTCTCACTGTGTCGTAGTCATACGCAGCGAAGTTGATCTGATTGAAGGCCTGGTAAATCACCTGCCAGTCTTGGCCTGCGAACAGGCGTGTTTGTCTTAGAGTCTCACTCATGGGTTTGTGCTTTCCACATTACGACGGTCGAAGTCCACTGAAAATGCATCCACAATGTTAAGTGGTGCATAATATAAATTCATTTGCAGCTGGATGCCATGATCCAGTTCCACCAAATTGATGCTTTGCAATTGCACTCTGTTATCTGCTTGCACTATTTGCGTGGCATCATCCACTATGGCTGTCACAACATCCACAGTCATGGGCTCAAACAACAGGTCCCAAATGATGCTGCCAAAATCTGGTCGCATCACTCTTTCACCTTTGCGAGTGTATAAATGGTTGACCAGATCACGTTTGATCAAATCCAAGTCAGTCCATTGTGTTTGTTTGATACTGGTGTCCACACTGCTGTAGCCCACAAATATCCTGCTTCTGGGTATGATGGCCATTTGTGGTATTTAGCGGGAATTAACTGCACAGATTTAAACTGATTGTGTTGACTGTGAGCATGAGATTAACTCAAACTACTGCCATGGAAAAACAATATTTGTCTTATACTGATGTGCATCAGATGACCAAATTGCTGGCCTTCCGAATTCAAGCTAGTGGTTGGATGCCCAGTGTGATTGTGGGAGTAAGCAGAGGCGGCATGTTGCCTGCCACATTACTCAGTAACAACTGGAGGCTGCCTGTGAAAGCCTTCAATCTCAGCTTGAGAGACAATCCACAATTTGAACCTGATCAAGCAGACTGGTTGACAGGTTTGGTGGCACAAGGTAAACAAATACTGGTCATGGATGACATCAATGACAGTGGAGCCACTGTGAACTGGATCAGAACAGATTGGCAATACAGACTACAAAATACACCCTTGCAGAATCATGTGCGATTTGGTGTGCTATTGAACAAACACATGAGCACACAACAGGTGGACTATTTTGCAAGAGACATCACCCCCACACAAAATCATGTGTGGTGGGTGTTCCCCTGGGAGAATCTGGAATGATCACATTAATTGGACATGGTTATGTGGGTGAACACATAGCCCAAGAACTACTGCTGAGGCAACTGCCATTCACCTGGATACATCACACAGACAGTGTGCCCATTTGCACAAATTGGATCATTAATGCAGCAGGTTACACAGGTAATCCCAATGTGGATGCATGTGAATCTGACCGTGATGCTTGCATACGGGGTAATGTGGAATGGCCCGTCAAGCTGGAACAGCAGCATCCACATACACCCATCATCCACATTCACAGTGGTTGCATCTACTCTGGTTATCCTGAACAAGGCTTCTCAGAAACAGATGTGCCCAACTTCACATTTGACACAGGCAGTTTTTATAGTGGCAGTAAGGCGCTAGCACAACAACTGCTGTTGCCCTACATGCACAAAAGCTATCTGTTCAGAATCCGAATGCCATTTGGCACCAAGCCTCACAACAAGAACTTGTTGACCAAATTGGAGACATATCCCAGGCTGATTGATTGTGATAACTCCATGACCAGCATGGAAGACTTGGCTCGTGTGGTGTGTGAATTCATTCGTATCAAGCCCTGGTGTGGCATCTACAATGTGTGCAACCCAGGCATCCTGAGCACTCGTGAGATTGCAGATCTCATGGGTCTACAGAAGTCCTGGTTCACTAAGGCTGAATTCCTGCAACATGTGAAGGCTCCACGCAGTAATTGTTATCTGAACACAACCAAACTGCAACGAGTGTGTGCTCTTGCGCCTGTGAAAGACAGGATGGCCGAATGTGTGTCTGCTTATTTGAACCACAAGGAGGCATCATGACACATTTGATCAGTGTGGATCAATTTGATCGCAATCAGTTATCACAACTGTTTGATCTTGCTCATGCACTCAAACACAACCACAAACAGGTGTGCACTCTGTTATTTTATGAGCCCAGCACCAGAACCAGTTCGTCCTTTGCTAGCGCCATGTTGAGATTGGGTGGCAGTGTGATTCCCATTCAGGATGTGAGTTTCTCATCTGTGAGCAAGGGTGAAACACTGGAAGACACTGTGAAAGTCATAAGTGGCTATTCAGATGTGATTGTGTTGAGGCATCCTGAGTCGGGTGCAGCTTGGAAAGCTGCCAAAAGCAGTCTGGTGCCTGTGATCAACGGTGGTGATGGTGTGGGCGAACATCCCACACAAGCTCTGTTGGACCTGTTCACCATTCATGAGAAGCTGGGACTAGATCGCAAGCTGAGAGTGGCTCTAGTGGGAGACCTCAAGCATGGAAGAACTGTGCACAGTTTATGCAAGCTGCTCAGAATGTATGATGTGCAGATTGATCTGGTTTATCCTGAAGGTCTGGAGATGCCTGCTCACCTGGTGCATGCCTCAGATCGTCATCATAAAGATTTATGGGGATGCATAAGCGAGGTGGATGTCATCTACATGACCCGTGTGCAGCAGGAGAGAATGCCTGCTCACATGCAATCCAGATCCCATGCATATGGCATCACACTGGAACAAATGCACTTGGCCAAACCCACCATGATTCTCATGCATCCATTACCCAGGCTGAGCGAGCTGCCCACCCTGTTGGATGCAG
>JACCDX011312461.1_pt1 | contig 11866 bp, 10 predicted proteins | sample 7449681 | NCBI WGS metagenome assembly JACCDX01 (sample SAMN15323450, study PRJNA562643) | freshwater metagenome | isolation source: river surface water | place: USA:Blue River Watershed | collected 2017-08-18 | reverse complement strand
GGGTTCCAAGGAGGGTCGTATCCGTAATAACTTGCAGGGTAAGCGCGTGGAGTATTCGGCACGTTCGGTCATTACGCCGGACCCCAATATCTCTGTTGGAGAACTCGGTGTGCCCATGAAAATCGCGACCAACCTGACCTTCACTGAGAAAGTCACGGCCTTCAACATCCAGAAATTGTACGCGCTCGTGCAGAATGGGCCGGATAAGTATCCTGGTGCGAAGACAGTGCAGCGAGCCGATGGCCGCATGATTTCCCTGAAACACTTGGATGGTAAATCACTGGAACTCTTTGAAGGGGATACAGTGAATCGCCATCTGATGGACGGGGATATCGTGCTGTTTAATCGGCAGCCGTCACTGCATCGCATGAGTATGATGGGGCATCGCGTGAAAGTACTGCCGTACAATACGTTTCGGTTGAATACTTTCGTCTGTACTCCATACAACGCGGACTGCAAAAAGGTGAAGGCTTAAGGAGATTAATTAAAGTAGAAATCATAAACATCATGGCAGAAACAGAAACAAGAAAAGGCGTCATTTATAAGATAACTTGTGCAAATACCGGAAAATCCTACATTGGACAAGCCAAGTTACAAAAAGTCAAAAATGGTAAACCGTATAAGTACGGATCCAGAGGTCGTTGGAATGATCATAAATCCAGTGCACCAAAGTCAACAACACCGTTTGCAAAGGATATTGTGAAATATGGAGTAGATGCGTTCACAATTGTGGACCTTGAAACGGTGAATGAAGTTGATTTGGATGCAAGAGAAGCGCATTGGATTGATGTTGAAAATACAAAAGTTCCACACGGATACAATGTTGCAGGTCATTCTCGCAACAAGCACAATCGTGTATCTGAACTTCACACACAGTTCGTCGGAAAAGTAGCAGTTGCTGAAATTCACCCAGTTCACAAAGACGGTGAGGATAACTTTGTTTATCTTTATCTGATTATGCTGGATGGATCTTCCAAACGTCTCACATTTGGACAGAATGCAACTGATAATCTAGAAAAAGCTATTGCAGATGCAACTGCTTTCGCCAACAGACTGGAATGTGAGGTAAAGAACTTTGTGGATGGCCAAAAGTATTCTCAACAGGCAAGAACATTGTACCAACTTACTGGAACAATTCGCGAAATTACAATTACGTCCGGAAGCAATCTCATAGCCGTCTACATAATGACCAGCTCAATGACATTGAAAAAGGAACAAGTGCGAATCTGTTTTGGAGGAAAAACCATAAAAAAAGAGGATGCCTACAAAAAAGCAATTGAATATGTAAACACTCTGCCAGGTGTAAAAGATGCTACAATAATTGATAAACTTAAGACCGTTTACAATCTCTGTCCGCAACAGGCGGCTGCTCTTGGGGGTGAAGTTGCACCCCAGGAGGAAAACAGTGTAACAACTTCTGATGGTTTGGTCTCGTCAACCGAATCATCAATATAACCGTCTAGTCTGGCTCGAAGCGAGCAGGCAAGACCCTCAAATTCAGGGAAACCCCTAAAGCACATGAATACCAACCAGTCTGGAAACGGATCTGGGGCCGCGGCTAACGGTCGCAATGGATAGCTGATGCGCAAGCAGAAAGCAAGGTGACAACGTCATGTGATGCGAGTTGTGAAAACAACAAGCAATGGGCAATCCTGAGCCAAGTCCTAAGGGAACCTTCACAGGTTCCTATGGATGCAGTGCAACGAGTAGATGGGGGTCGGTCCCGCAAGGGGCTTAAGGTGTATTCTAGTCCCGTGTGAGAGCACGGGTAGTAACGTTTGATGGCGACGAGATGAATTTACATGCGCCCCAAAGCATAGAAACAGCAACGGAACTCCGCGAAATCGCCGCGGTTCCTCTACAAATCATTGGACCCCGTGAGTCCATTCCTCTTATTTCCCTTGTGCAGGATACTCTACTTGGTGTAAACCGCTTCACGAAACCCGACGTCTATTTCACCCGTCGTGAGGCGATGAATCTCCTGGTGAACGCGAAGCGCTGGGACGGCGAGCTGCCGCCCCCCAAGAAGACCGACCCTGTCCCCATGTGGTCAGGACAGCAACTACTCTCAACACTCCTTCCTCCTCTCAACCTGGAAATGCGCAATAGTGTCTTTGGAGACAAGGATACCGAGGCCAGCCAGAACTTCGTCAAGATCGTCAATGGAATCCTGGAGCAGGGTGTTTTGGATAAATCCGTCTTCTCCAAACAGCTCATTCAGATGATGTTCAATGATTACGGTCATGAGATGACTGTGGACTTCCTGGATAGCATTCAGACCATGATTGCCACATTCCTGATGAATTCCGGTTTCTCGGTGGGTATTAGCGATCTGATTGCCGATGAAGATACAAATTCCCGCATTACCGAGGAGCTCAAGAAGATTACGTCGTCCATTGAGGACCAGATTCTCCAGCTCCACATGGGCCTCTTTGAGAACGCCACGGGCCGTTCCAACCAGGAGGAGTTTGAGTCCAAGGTGATGGCAACACTCAATAAGGCCACCTCGGCGGCGGGCAAAATCGGTCTGGAATCCCTGGCTTCCAACAATCGTATGACGAATATGGTGAAGGCGGGCTCCAAGGGTTCCGATACCAACGTATCCCAGATGATTGCCGCACTCGGCCAGCAGGGTATTGAGGGTAAGCGCGTACCCAACGGTTTCCAACATCGTACCCTACCCCACTTCAAGCGCTTTGACGATTCGGCGCAGGCCCGTGGTTTCATTGCGTCCTCGTTCATTAAGGGTCTCAATCCCGATGAATTCTTCTTCCACGCCATGGCAGGTCGTGAGGGTCTCATTGATACGGCCGTAAAAACGGCGGATACAGGTTATATGCAGCGTCAGATTCGTGTCGCGTTGGAGGACTTGGTGACACAGCACGACGGCTCCGTCCGCGATGTCCAGGGCAACCTCCTACAGCTCCGGTACGGTGAGGACGGTATCAATGCGACGAAGTTGGAGAACCAGATGTTGCCTCTGGCGACCATGTCGGACGAGGAGATTGCCGCGGAATTCACGGCGGATGGGGATGGTCGTGAGGCCGCCTATATTGAGTCGGTGAAGGGTGATCGCCGAATGATGGTGGAGGGTGTGTACAGGGGCAAGATCGGCAAGGCCGTGAAATACCCCGTGCCCCTTGAGCGTATTGTGAAGAACGTTGCCCACCAGTTCCATCTTGGTGCGACGGAAGGCGAGCAACCGAGAGCCGAGGAATTCCTCGGCGGTCTATTGCCTACCACGGACCTCACAACCTCCAACAAATCCCTCGTCACTGGCTCAGAAGTCCTGGATGCCCACGAGACGATTCTGGCCAAGACCCATGTGGATAATCGCCTTTGGGCGGCCCTCGTGCGTTTCTACATGTCCCCCAAGAAGCTACAGGCCGCCCAGTTCACCAAGGTGGCCCTGGATGCCCTGGTGGAGCAGGTGATTGTGCGCCACTGGAAATCCTGGGTAGAGCCTGGACAGCCCGTGGGTGTCATTGCCGCCCAGTCCATTGGTGAGCCCGCCACGCAGCTAACACTCAATACCTTCCATTTATCGGGCGTGTCCGCGAAGTCCAACGTGACGCGTGGTGTACCCCGTCTCAAGGAACTCCTGAAGGCGACGAAGAATCCCAAGGCGGTGGAGTTGACTGTTGGACTTCGTGCGGACCTGCGGGATAAGAAGGAGGAGGCGAAGCGTGTGGCGCAAGAGCTGGAATTCACACTCCTGCAGGATATTGTGACAACCGCCCGCATCTACTTTGACCCCCGTGACGATTCCACACTCATTCAGGAGGACGCGGACTGGTTGGCGTTCATGGTGGCCTATGAGCGCGCCGGTCAACCGTCGGCGGTGACCACCGCCCTCGCTCCTCAACAGGATCCTCTCGCCGGTGTAACGGCGGCCGCCGCAGCACCCCCTGCGGAGACCAAGTCCCCCTGGATTCTCCGCTTTGAGTTGGACCGTGAGCGTATGTTTACCAAGAATATTACGATGGACGACATTGCATTCATTCTACGCACCAAGTTCCCCGAAATGTCCACAATTTACACCGATTACAACGCCAATAACCTGGTATTCCGTATGCGTCTGGATGCCAAGACCGCCGACCCCATTGATGACCTGACAACCCTGAAAACCCTACAAAATAAGGTCCTCACGGCGACTGCGATTCGCGGTATTCCTGGACTCCGTGCGGTGAATTATCAGAAGGTGACGGACTTTGTGGAACTCCGCGACGGCCGCTATGAGACGTATGATCAGTATGTGCTCATGACGGACGGCTCCAATTTCGTGGATGTCATGTGTCATCCGGATGTGGACCCCCGCCAGGTGGTATCCAGCAACGTCCACGATATCTATGGAAACCTGGGTATTGAGGCGACCCGTGCCGTCATGTACAGGGAAATGTCCAACGTGTTTGAGGAATCCGGTTCATCCGTGAACTACCGACATGTTGGAATCCTGGTGGATAAGATTTGCACCAAGGGCAAGCTCATGTCCATTGACCGCTACGGTATCAACAAGAACGATATTGGTCCCCTGGCCAAGATGTCATTTGAACAGACGGAGGATATTGCCCTGCGAGCCGCAATGTTCGGCGAGCGCGATCCCGTGTTGGGAATCTCGGCGAACGTGATGCTCGGTGCACCTATTCGCGCCGGCACGGCATTCACGGAGATTCTCCTAGATGAAGCCGCCGCGATTGAACTCGCTGCAACGACACCGGAACAGACGGTGAAGATTCAGCCCGCGAAGGGACCCCTCGCCATGAGTGAGCGCGATGTGGAGAATATCCTATACGCCGAGAAAACGGGTGATTGTGCGACCAGCCATATCCGTCTTGAGGCGACCCTCCCACCCGCTCCCACAATGCAAATTACCGAGGAGATTCCCGATGTGGAGATTACCTTCGTCACCGATTAGAAATATGGAGTTCACCCTGGACTACCAACAGTTCCCATCCGGTAAGCAGTACGCCTGCATACGGGATGGAGATGCGCCTATTTTTCTACGTAACATCGCCTTCCTACACGCCCCCCGAAATCCCCACAAAATCGTAGTGGTCCACGAATGGGACTTTCCCATGGAAACCGAATGGGAGCCGCCCAAAGGGCAGATGGAGTGGAAGGAACTGAAGGGCGCCGGATTCCGCAAAGGACAGAAGGTGCCGGCGGCCGACCTCCTCGCCGCCATGCGCGACGGAGTCCTTCGCGAAGTGGCTGAGGAGGCCAAAATACCCGCAGCCGCCATCCGTAACCTACACGTCCTGCCCCTCGCCTATACGGCCCCCTTCACCAAGGCGGGTCCCCGCGCCCAGTTCCGCTACCAGTTCTGGACAGGAGAAGTGACGGCCGCAACCGTCGCCGCCGCGCAAAAAAAGTTGGAGGGGATTGTTGGAAGTCCCGCAATCCAGGCACGCCTGGCGGCGGATAAGAAGGAAAAGGATGCCGTGGGATTCTGGGAACCGGCAACGTCCACATGGCGGCGTATTCGCGGTGCCTTTTCGGGCACGATGACACGCATGTATTATGCCTGGTTGTCTAAACGTGCGTAGAGGCCACATAAGGATTTTTCGGGGAAGAAAGTCAAGGATGTATTATGAGCGACTCAGACGAATGGATAACCGTCAAACGGCCAACACGTTACCGAACTCCCAACAAATGCCTGATTGAAGATGAAGCGTATGATGATGTGGAAGATACACCCGACTTCAAAAATGACTGTGATACCGCGGTCACGGAGACAGGCATGGAAATCCACGGATATGGCGGGCCGCCACAGGCGGCATGGGTGCGGTCCCAGAAACCCGCAACATATGCAACAATGACGCCTGAAGGTCGCGCTCTCCAACATATCAAAAACGCCATTCAAAACGAGACCCAATGGGACGATTTTAAGAAAATCACGAATCCCTATGAATACGTATTTCTCTCGTGGAATCGGCGATCCTCGCGATCCGTGGCGACCCGACAGCCCCTCTCACGTTCCTATTTCAAGATGGTGGAGATCTGGCAACATGCCGCCTTGGATAAAGAGGTCGCCACCCTCGTCACGCGAGATGGGGGTCTACGCACAGCGCATTCGGCAGAGGGACCCGGTGGATTTATAGAGGCGTGTTGGGAGCAAGTGAAGGTCCATAAATGGTCCGTAATTCAAACGGACGCCATTACACTCCATTCGGATGCCCGCAATATTCCGGGTTGGCGAAAGGCCATGCGATTTCTGGGAGAGCGGCCCCAAATCAGTATCCACGAGGGGGCGGACGGAACGGGTGATATTCTGAAGCGAATGAATCAGGATACATTTGTGGAACGGGCCAAGGGGGCACATATTTACACGGCCGACGGCGGGTTTGATTTCTCCGCTGACTATAATGCCCAGGAAGACAGTATATTTCCCCTGCTCCTGGCGGAATTCATAATCGGCCTCCAGGTTCTTACACCTGGTGGTTGTATGGTTGTAAAGTGCTTTGATACCCTGGAAACCCCCACAATGGACCTTCTTTGGTTGGCGGCACAGAGTTTCCGCGAATGGACGATATTCAAGCCCCAAACATCACGTGCCGGAAACGCCGAACGATACTTCATTGGCAAGGGACGTCTTCCCCAGATTGAGCATACAGTCGCATTCCTTCAACAAATACAGGAGGAACGGAGTTGGACACGACCCCTCATTGATATCAAGACACCCGAGTGGCTGGCATGGAAACAGGCACTCATTGACTTACAGGAGCGCATTGAACACCAGGAATACACAATTATTCAAAAAACGCTGGATCTCATTCACGCCCATGACTTTCACCGCATTCGCTCACTCGTTCGCGATAATATAAGGAGATCCATTGAGTGGTGTAGGAAATACGGGGAATCCTATTCATTATCGTGGGTGAATGATATTGAACGGAGTGTGACGCGGGAGACCCAGGACCTACTGCGCATAATTGCACCTACCAACGGCTTCCAACAATCCTCCGTATGGTATTCCCGTTCGGGTGCCCTGCCCTCCACAAATACCCTATCATTTCAGGGATTTCGGAGCGGTGTATTAACAACTGACTAATCATACATATGTGAAGGACATATACGTATGTTTTCTCGCGTGGTTTATCGCCATTATTTTTTGCTGCCGTTGAGCTGCGGCTTCACAAATCGGTCCACTAATGCACCGCCCACATGAACGGATGCATTATGTTGAGAGGTGGTACCCGCCTCCATCTTCTCCAACTGACGCAACATCATGTCCAGGATATCACGCGGGTAGGACCGTGTAATGACCATCTCAAAAATACGGGGGAACTCGGCCTGGAACTCGGCGAAGTCGGCGGATACCTGGGCGGGTGTTTTTGTACGGAGCGCCTCTTCCACCTCGGCGACCATTTGGCGCACCTTTTGTGATCGTGATACCGGGGCGTCCATGTTTACTTAATGCGAATGAGAAATGGGGGCGATAAAAACCGCGTCACTAAACAAATGACCACCCTCATTTCCCTAGATCCCAACATGCCGATTCCCGATTCCCTGACGCTAGAAGATGCATCCCATCCCGCCAATATTGTTCGGAATTCCCGCGAAATCCAGAATCAGGCGGCGGAGGATGCCCGCTATGACCTCAAAGTGCCGGACCGTTTTCGCGGCACGGGGCGAAAGGAGGGATTTGCCACGATTGGCCTCAATCGCGACAATATTCTTCTCGCCATTGGACTCTGCATCTTTATTGCCGTCATGGCAATCGCTGTTCGCGGCAGACTTGGAAATTTGTATATTCTCGTGGTGACCTTGGGATTCGCCGCCCTTTTTGTTGCGAGCGGCGCCACCTCAGGCTAAAAAGGCGAATTTTGCCGTGTACAAATTATCGCCAGACGTCATTTGAAAACGCATATCCTCAAGACGCGTCTTGCGTTCGTACTCGCGATTATTAATACGAAGTACGCGCGGCACCGGCTCAATGAGGAGTTCAAATGCGATTCCAAACGATGCAAAATAGGCCTGCAGTTTCCGTAAATCGCCCTCGGTAAGCTGGGTAATAGAAATGGGCGGGGGATACCAGGCTTTCAACACACTCGTCATAATGGTCAGAAGCACCTCAAACATGGCCGCTACATCCCCATCCGTATCTATTTCCAACTGAATACTGTTGGGAGTCGCGGGAGCCTGGGCAAGAAGACGATTTACAAATGTTTGAATATCGGACATTTATAAATCGGAGAAAGGGTGGCCCGCTTAGGCCGCCATGACACTTGTTAAGGCACCCTCCGCCTTCACACGGTGGCCAATAGCACCCTTGCGACTTACACAGCGTCCCGTTGCAGGGTCACGAATCTGGTGCCGTTCACACGCCTTGCGACACCGACGGGTCTTGGGATTCCGAGACTGACCGGGTTTGCAGGGGGCCAAATCGGCGGTTCCCTTCTTAGTTGCTGAACGGCGTGTGGCACGGCCACGTGTAGGAGTAGGTGTAAGTAATTCGGTTTCCCGCAGGATCTGGCGACCCACCTTACCGTCACGTTTTACACACCGGCGCGTCTTGGGATTCAGGATTTGTTCAGGAAGACAATGTTTAATAAGAGGTGTACGATGGTCATCTGTTGGAGTAATGGGGGTTATGACTTTGGGTACATGCTGTCCCAAAAATTCCAACATCCGCCTATACGTTACCGCCGGAACACCGTGGGGGTTTTTAATTTGGTGGCTATTGAGAAAGTCATAAATATGCTCCCAATCTAGGCGGCCTACGACGCGTCCTTTATATTTGCACCCTTCATATAATTTACATGTACGTTGATCAAGTGGGAATGTCAGTAAATCCTTTATAAATGTATTGAGACGCGGGGTCATGGGGTAACGGGAAACGAGGAGTTCAAACAGGTATTGGGTCATATCACGTGTGGGAATGTAGCATTTATCGGTTACTTTGAAGAAGGATGCTCCTGCAATACGAATCCCGTTCCACGTCACACAACTCATGCCAAAATCAATGAGTTTGGGAATATGGTCGCCCTTGGGTGTAAGAACGTAGGCAACATTGTCGGCCTTCAAGTCACGATGATTGAATTTCAGTTTCTCGTAAAAAAAATTCAGGATATGCGCCAGATTTCCAACAGTTTGCGGAATTATAATATCGTTCTGCTCAGGAGTTGCCGCAAGGTAAATGCTGCGAAGGTCACCGTGTAGGCGCTCCATACGTAGGAGAATATTGTTACGTAGGGGATCATAGGCAATTTCATATAGACGGGGAACAAAGGGGCCCATAAATTCCTTTTCGCTGGCCTTTTCCAACAGGATCTGAATAATACATTCTTTAATGGTGTTTTGAAGAAGGTTACTCCTATTCAAATGAATGACTTTTATGAGATTTACCTGATTTGTCATTGTATGGATAGCCTGATACGTGATTCCATATGTACCATGGCCCAATTCAGGACCCATTGAATACGTACCCGATGGCAAATCAAAACGTCCCTGCGTACGCGAAAAGGACCCCTGATATAATCGGGACGCGTCCAACCGTTGCAAGTCGGTGACCATGCCCTTCCGAAGAACAAGGCGTAAACCATATGGTTCCAAATCAATCTGAGCTACCATGGGTATACCTCTATGAGATTAGCGGAAAAAATTGACGGTCTGCTGTTATGCCTGAGGCATCTCTGTGGTCCATTATTTCCAACAAATTCCTCCCCCTTCCCCCTTTCTCTCTTTCTCTTCCATATGGTATGTCAAACATGTCTATCTTTTACCGGTATCTCTGCGGAGCACTCACGCGATTGTTGCCCAGTGATTCCAACCCTGCGATGCCGCCGTTGTCATTCCCGCGGACATACAGCGGCCGATTGTGGGGAATCATGGAACCACTGGGAACGCCCCCTCACCTTGGAGGAACTCATTCCCGCCGATGTGCGACGCCAATGGAATATCACCAGTCATACCGAAATCGGATTTACACAGCCCCGTGGCGCGGAGGGCACCGAAACTGAACGCAAGGTGGAAATAGAAGTGTCCCGCCAGGATAAGGCTATGAGGGCATTCATGCGTGAAAATGACATTGCCACGACGCATGATAGCGAATCCAATTTACAGCGAGTCCGGGATTGGGCTATGCGTAAGGGATTTCGTCTCCGCCTTCTGTAGAGAGTACAATGGCATCCGCACGCACACAAAGACGTCGCCGCATGCGAGGTAAGCGCACGCGTCGCACCAAATCAAACCGTTTTTTGTATTTACGTAAGCAAAGAGGGGGGAACCTGGGTCGCATTCCCGCCTCGGCAACAGTAAGTGTCCAACAGGATCCCTACTCTGCCCGTGTCCTCGTGGATACGGAGACGGCGGAGGATATGTTTGAAGCACGGGGACCTTACCTGCTGTAGAAAAAACCCGCATTACCAACAGAAAGCAATAAATGGTTAAAACGCCCGTTTTAAAGCTACGTAAGGATATTTGGTCCCATTTCCCAGTGAATGTTGATTCCATGGGACGTGGTGCAAATGGCGCGGATCGTTACTGCGTGGAGTGGCACAATATGAAGGTGCGTCAAATGGCGAAGGACGCGGGGAAAACCGAGGGAGATATGAAGGCCACACTTCTTCCGCAACTCCTACATGCTCTCGCCAAATCCCCTGCCTGGAAAGTGGAGGCACCTCCTCCCGGTTCCAAGTGTGTTGCCATTATTGTCATGCAATTCGCAAGGGCCAACAATACACGCAAATCACCCCCCAAGGCCAACAATACTTACCGCAGATTTAACGGTCTCAAGAATAACGTTTCCCGTAAAAAGTCCAAATCCCCTGCCTCTGCAACGCGTAAACGTTCTCCCACACCCAACAAGGCCGTCAATGCCACGCGCCGTGCCCCTAAGAATCACTCGGCTCTGAGTGGTGAGGCCATGATCAAGAAGGCGCGTGGAATCCTGAATCTAATGTCGGCGGCAACGGTAGACCGGCTTTCCGCGGAGTTTGCCACACTTTCCCCAAAGACGGTGGGTGAGTCCGAGGCCCTGTTGCATGTGGTATATGAAATTGCCCTGGACCAGCAGGCCTATCATCCCCTCGTAATTCACCTTCTGCATGTCCTGGATTCCCAACACGCCTCCCGTCCTTACCATGAGAAACCTTCGGCGTTTGTTGGGGAGCGTATGGTGGCCCGTGCCATGGAGGAACCCCTTTTTGCGAAGATGGAGGTGGCCGCGGAAATGGAGAATGCCCCCACCAACAAGAATGCGGATGATAAAATCGCCCTGCAGAAGCGGTTTTTCCGTTCCGTCATGTTATTCACGGGATTCATGTACCGCGATGCCTTGATGCCCTGGACTTCCTACAAACGCCTCCTCCGCCATTTAGCCAACTGGGTATTTGAGACGGCGGCGAGTGACCTGGATTACCGCGTATTTGATGGCTACGCCCAGGGACTCATGTATTCCCTTATTCGCGCGGGGGCCCGCATGGTGGCCGAGGGGGGTGCGGCGGCGGCGCTGTTTGCCTCCCTCGCCGAGGGTATCAGTCGGCTCTCGGTGGAGGCGAAGCGGGGCTATATTCGCACGGATGCCAAGGAATTCCTGGCGTCCGCCGAGGCGGGCTTCAAAATCAAGCCTGGTATGACGTGGACCATTGGGGCGCCGTTGACGGATGTGCGTGTGAAGGCCAAGTCACCTGCCGCGGCACCTGCGGCACCTGCTGCTGCAGCACCGCAGGGTCTCGGTGCGGATATTGCCGAACTCTGGCGCCGTTTTCCCCTGGATGTGAAACAGGAGGGGTCCATGTACATTGTCCGCTTCCACAATAAAAGACTCCGTGAGCGATTTGAGAAGGAGCCGGCCGGAAAATACCGTACTGCAGCCAACCTGGAATCAACTCTCGCTAAACATATTCTGGGGCTGGTAGATAAT
>JACCDX011392705.1_pt1 | contig 11869 bp, 11 predicted proteins | sample 7449681 | NCBI WGS metagenome assembly JACCDX01 (sample SAMN15323450, study PRJNA562643) | freshwater metagenome | isolation source: river surface water | place: USA:Blue River Watershed | collected 2017-08-18 | reverse complement strand
GATTTATGAACTGTAATACACCAAGCGTGTTGTAAATCATCTAATTCATGCTGTTTATAATTTACTACCTCGTTAAGATCTGGAAACTTTACTCCTACTTGTACAGGTGAAGTTTGTTTATTGATTCCTACGATTTTACCCATGTCGCCATTAAATACATTTTTCTCGTAATCATTTTTGATTTGCATTACTCGATCGCCAACCCTAAAGATCTTTGGACCTCCTGAAAGCATACCTGCTTGAAGCTCCTCTTTATTGTCTGCTCTTGGATTCAATACTTCCTGAAGCTTAGGATTTATATCATTTACACCTAAGCCCTTTTCACGCATTGGGGTGAGAATTTGGATATCATCTGCTGTAAGATTCTTTTCATTGATTTTAACAGAAGGTAATGTCTTTTGTACCAGATGTTTCAATATACCGATTACATCATCAATCTTTTCTGCTCCAGCAAACATAAAATTTTTACCTTGAGCTTTGCTAGGAACAATAAGTTCAGGCATTCTTCCAGATATGACATCGTGTGCTGCTAAAACAATTGATGATTTAGCATCTTGTCTAAAAACCTTATTCAGTCTTACATAAGGAATAGTTCCACTATTAATCAAATCTTTAAGAATGTTACCTGGACCAACAGAAGGAAGCTGATCAACATCTCCAATTAATATCAACCTATCATTGCTTTCTAAAGCAGAAAGGAGATGCTTAAACAACAGTAGATCCACCATTGAGGTCTCGTCTACGATAATGCAATCAGTCATGATTGGATTGTAGTCATTGAATTCAAAACCACCATCGGGCGAAACTTTCAACAATCGGTGAATTGTCTTAGCCTCAAACAAAGTTGATTCCATTAATCGCTTAGCAGCACGACCTGTGGGAGAACATAAATTAAAATTAATTTTATGATAATCCATTAGTCTGCAGATTGCTTTGGTGATGGTTGTTTTACCAGAGCCTGGGCCGCCAGTAATGATAAAAACTCTATTGTTCAATGCTGACAAAATAGCATTCTTTTGTTCATCAGAAAATGCAAAGTCTCCAAGACCAACAATCTTCAAATCTTCATCGAGATCTTCGGTAGAGTTATAATAAATCTTTCCCTTATATTTCATAAGATCGGATATAATCTCTGTAACCTTTTTCTCTGACTCATAGATCGAAGATAAATAAATTTTTTGATCTTCAAGAACAAGAGTACCCTTTGCAATAAGAGACTTTATAGCCGCCAATACATGATTTAAATTAGCATCGCCTTGAAGAAGCATAGTTGCTTGCTCTCCGATGTTATAATGATCCATATAACAATGACCGCCTTGCATAAGAGCGTTTTCAAGGATGAATTTAATGGCAGCTTCAACGCGTGATTCACTATCTCGAGGAATGCCAACCTTAAGAGCAATGTCATCAGCCTTTTGGAAGCCTACACCATAAACTTCGGTGAGCCTGTAAGGATCCTTTTCAACAACCTCGAGAGCCACCTCTTCAAAATGAGAATGGATTTTAAGAGCCAAATTGACATTTACATTATATTTAATAAGATTGGATATGAGCTTATGTGCTGCTCTATTCTGAGTCCATTGCTGCTCAATAGATTGCGCCCTAGCTTGAGGCAAACCTGGAACTTCATAGATTTTCTCGATGTTTTGATCAAGAATGGCAAGTGCGTCAGAACCAAAGTGTTCGGCTACCATTCTAGCATAAGACTTTCCTATGCCGTCAAAAGATGCACCTGAAAGGTAATTTACCACACCCTCGATGCTTGAAAAACCCTTCTCTTTGATATCTTTGACCTTGTATTGAACACCATACTTAGGATGCTCGGTTTTAATTGCTGATGCAGCAACCATAACACCACAAGCAAATTCTGGCATATCGCCCACAAGAGTAGCAACATTCCCCTTGGCAAGTTCAACTCTAAGGATAGCATACCCACTATCAAATGTTTTCTGGCTTATAACCTCACCAGCAAGCTCCTGTAAATCAGCTTCCATTGCTTTACCTCAATTGTTTAATGCTATAGTTATCGCTTGCATTTCAAATTTAAAATCCTGGAAATTAGTCAGTTTTTTGAACCCCTATTTTAAGGTATTCTATATTAATATATGTATTTAATAAAAATTTATAATTATTTACATATACGGTCATAGGGGACAAGGTTTAGGAGGAGAAACCATTGTAAAATATTAATGAATAAAATTGTCGATTGTGCAATTAAATTGAATACAACCTTGATAAAAAATAAAATACAAAGGAAATAACTATGGGTGGTAATAATTATATGGGTGCTCCTTCAAGCAACGTCATGACGGATCATGGATATGGCGAATGGGTTGTAGTTCTTTACAATCCAACTGGTCCTTGTGGCTTATTTAGGGGAAGTCTAATAGTCGCTAAAGACTTTCATACAATTTATGGTTTCAGAACTCTTAAAACTGGCGAAAAGGAAAAGAAGACATTAGCTTCCTTCCCAAGCCAAAATGTAGCATTTGTTTATGATCAAAGGTTCATTGAAGATCTTAACGAAGATCTGGAAGAAGAAGAGGATTAATCCCTATGTGGTGGTATAATCGTAAAAATATTCGAGAAGCTTCAGGTGAAGATGCAAAAATTGTAGCTTTTGATGCAGAAAGAATAGTAAGAAGACGATTATACTACCAGGGAGATACAAATCCCTCAGAAGATAAAGTTAACAAACTTGTGGCTCAAGTTGTTGAAAAACTTAAAACCGAATATGGTAACTTAAAAAAGATAAGAAGAACCTCACCTTCTGAATCTTTAAATCCAATAGTCGAAAAGGCCGTGAGAGATATATTGCCTTAAAAAAAATACTTGGCATCGGCACTCACTTTAAGGTGGTACACACGATGTCAAACATTCTAAATCATATAGAAGAAAAGCTTTACAAAGCTAACTACAAAACTGAAGATAATAGGCAACAAGCCTATCTTTCAATTCACGCAACACTTTCTAAGAACAAAGAGGTTCCTAGAGTTTTTATTCCAGAAGGCCAGGTATCAAATGAAATTTTTGAAACTGTTTTGGCCCATCTTTTGCTGTCTGACACCAATAATATTGTAGAAACTACTAATAAATACATGAGTAGTTTGCATATTTCTACAAAGCAAATAAATTCTCTCTCATTAGAAGAAAAAGAAGAACTTCTTTCCCTAATTGATGATCTTTTACTAAATGGGTGGGGCAAAGGTCGAATTTTCTATGAAAAAATGAGACTTAGTCCAAAATCTGATTGCAATCTTTTAAAATGGATTAAATCCCAAAAAATATCAAATGAAGATAAATATTTAAACCTAATAAATAAGTTAGAGTTAAGATTAAAACAAGGTATAGAAAACACTGAAAATTTAAATAAAGTTTTCTCTAATGGAGAAAGAAGATACAATCCGACAATATTATCTAAATCTTATGAATTAGTTCTTGAGAAAATATGGAGAGTTAGTTGGAATCAACATACAAATTATTTGGTTATGCTAGATGAAGAAGAATTGCTGTCTAAGTTGATTTTCATAGAGGAGATTTAAATAAATGTATTTTAAGTGCAAATTTATGTTGATCACTTCAGTGTTGCATGAAAATAAAAATATAAATATTGAATTGAATAATAAATTTAAATTTACCATTATTGATAATGGAGCTAAATTTAGATGTGGAAGACCTTGTGTCACACATATATCATCTAGTAATGAAATAAAAAATATTTATTTATTAGATTCTGATTACAAACCATTCCAAGTTTACGGCGATTTTGATGTATTACTTGATGGTGCTGTAATTTATGATGAAACAAAAGAATTATTAAAACAAAATGCTTATGCTGTACAGTTCTGCATTCAAGCTTTCAATGTTTTGAATAAAATTGAGATCGAAGATAATAAAAATATTTTATTAAATATTGAAAATGAAATATTTAATTTTGTTTTAAAGAATAATCTTGGATTTAAAACACTTAAAAAACATGCGAATAAAATGATTTTATCAATTGATTTAAATCAAGATATCAAAAATAGAATAATCCACGCAATAAATGTTGCCCCTATGCCTAGAGTGGCTTTGAATAAAACATTAGATTTAAATTTAGATGAGTATTTAAACAGTAAGGTTATTAGGTGGTAGTGCATTTAGGCTATTGAAAAATTGTTCTTGCCTAGAATTAAAATCTCTAGCACTATTTTGGCAAATTGGGCAAGCTCCATCAGCATCCCAAAATATTCTCTTATATGGTTTGTCTGTTGGAATTTCTCTAAGCCTTCTATCACAATGACATCCATCGTGTGGAGCTTTGGGATTTTCAGGAGAAGGTGCTGTAGGATTAATTGATTGAGGAGCTGGCTCTGGTGCATCAACTGGCGCTGCGCCAATTTCTGTTGTAAGATCAGGTATAACTTCTGGTATTTCAGGAGTTGGTGTGGAAACATCACCTGGAGTCTCTAATTCATCTGGTGTTGTCTCATCCTCGTTATTTATGTCAGCAAAAGGCACAGCTTTTTGCCTATGTGTTAAAAGCTTGTGTGTTATCGGCCTGTATGCTACTCTTGTATACCACATAATTATTTCCTTATACCTTTTTATTTTTAACTATTGGAAATCTTGCTTCCTTATGTACAATACTAATAAAAATAGAAATACACAGGAATTATTATGTCAAATCATTTTAATCCAGAAAAAGTAATCGATTTTAACATTGATTATTATAATGTTTTAGGTTTAGAAAAGGGCTGTTTGCCACCTGGTAATAATCGCGCCGAAAGAGAAAGAATTACAGATATCTTGAATAGGGCGTATAAATCTTCTGCATTCAAAACACATCCTGATTTTGCAAATTCTAATGAGCATAGAGAACAATTAAATGAAAAATTTAAATTAGTTGTTCGAGCTCACACTATTCTATCAAATCCTTTGTATCGCGAATATTACGAAAGTGGTGGCGAAACTAGACCAACTACTGTTGAAGATGGCAATACAATGGAAGTTGATTGGAGTCAAGTTGGTACATACCGAGAGGGTATGTTGCAGGATACAATTGGTAATTCTATTTTTCTTAAAATATGTGAACTATCTGAAAAACTTAATTTAGTTCCAGCTTTCAAACCTACATTAGAAGCACATAACTTTGAATGGGACTGGGTTATACCAGATGTCCAAATAAGGCCAAATGAGCCCACCAAGCTTGCTTTATCCTGCGTTAATGATGAAAGCAGTGTCTTAAAGCTTACAACGGGCCAAAACATAGAAAATGCACTTCCTTTTAAAATATTTTTCTGTATACCAAGAGCAGCTTTACACTTCTTGAGAGAGCCATCAACAGAATATTCTCTTGGAGAAGGAGATAATGCTCCAAAGTACCAAGTTACAGGAAGTTTAAAAGCAGCAATTTATTCTGATATAAATTTATTAGAAACAACCACTCTGGAAGAAGCTATGAATTATATTTCTCCAGGCGGAAAATTAGAACAAGATCTTGAAGCATTCAGAGATGGCTCTTTGATCGAAAAACAACGACAATATGATAAAGATCAAAATCAATCTCAATGGCTTACAACAGACCAAGTTAAAGAAATGGATGCTAAGAGATTAAGATCAATTTTAATTTCCAAAACTTTCTTTACAAAAAGAGATGAAAACGCAGCTGATTTCATTGACGATATTCCAAATAATGCAGTTAGAAAGAAAGCTAAATATCAACGTTGATATTATATTTCAACAGGTTTAAAAAGCAATTAAATAGAAAGTTCTATAATGGATAAAAATTGGTTTATCCGGCTGACCCAGGAGGGACAAAGTGGCTAAAGTTAAGCATATTTACGTTATCGACACTTGTGTGGTTTTACACGATCCAATGGCATTGTATAAATTTGGCGAACACGACATTTATTTACCATTAGCGGTAATCGATGATTTAGATGATATAAAAACTAGACCTGGGAATATTAGCTGGAGTGCAAGAGAAGTATTTAGAATTTTAGATAAAATCGATCTCAAAACAATGGTTGACAAGGGAGTTGTCATCAACGAAGAAAAAGGTAAATTATTTATTTATAATACCGAAGCTCCTTTAACTAAGAATGAATCACCAAATATTGTTAAGGTCAATTCTGACAATGCAATAATTAATGCTGCAATTTCACTTAAGAATAAATTCCCAAATAGATCTGTAACAATCATAACCAAAGATACAGGATTGCGCGTAAGAGCAAATGCTTGGGGATGTCATGCAGAAAACTACCAAGCTGACCTTATTGACCAAAAGCCTTTTACAGGTATGACTTATTTTGAAGTAACTTCAGATACTGACTGGACAATGCTTTGGCAAAATGAGCAACTTGAAATCAGTAAGTTATCTAAAGAATTGAAAGAAAAATTATCTACTATCAATCCAAATGAATTTGCAATTTTTGAATATGGTGATTTGAAATGCCCTGCATACCACAAAGATGGTGTGTTGAAAGTTTTAAAAGAAAAAAATATTACAGGAAAGCAAGCATATTCAGAAGTTAAAGGCAAAAACTTAGAACAAAAGTGCGCCCTTGAGCTTTTAAATGATAACACAGTTCCTCTTGTCACTTTAATTGGTGCTGCTGGTACAGGAAAGTCTTTCTTGGCGATTGCTTCTGCTTTACAAGCTATCAATGATAGAATTTATGATAAAATTGTTGTCATGAAGCCTCTTATTCCTGTTGGTGGCAAAGATATTGGAGCTCTTCCTGGCGACAAATTTGAAAAGATTTCGGCTTGGTTGGGTCCTGTTAAAGATAATATTGATCAGATTCTTGGATCTAAATCCATGACGTCTGATAATATGTTCGAAGAGATGGTTCGCGAAGGTATGATCGAAGTAGAAGCTATGGCTTTCATTCAAGGAAGATCTATTGCAAATGCTATTATTATTCTTGATGAAGCTCAAAATATCACACCTAGAGAAGCAAGAATGGTTGTTGAAAGGTGTGGGAAGAATTCTAAAGTAATATTATTAGGAGACCCTTCACAGGTTGAAAATTCATACCTAGATGCAAGATCTAATGGTTTGGCTCATGCCGTATCTGGTGGCAAAACTCTTAAAGAGTGTGGTACTGTCACATTAACAAAGGTAGAAAGATCAGTTTTAGCATCTGTCGCATCTACAATTTTCAACGCACCAGAAGCAAGAAGATAAATTATGGCAGTTACTGTTTCTTGGAATTTACATACAAGCACAACGGGGTACAACTTAGTACAACAAGATGTACCCTATCTTGACTTGACTTTGTCTTCTCCAACAGATAAAGTTATAAGTGTAAAATTCAAAGGATCAGAAGTATTTGGATTAGATATCTTCTTAAATGACTTATATGCAGATGTTTATTATGATGATGGAACAGTTGACTTAAGACAACATATTGTGAATGATTTAGGAGCTCAGATTTTGGCTGTAGCCTTTACAGCAGATAATGATGCTGATTTTTTAGACCATAATGCCTGGACAGAATTAACTACTGGCAGCCCTACTGCTAAATTGAGAATAGATGACGTGTTGACTTTAGATCCAAAATTCGAAGCTCAATCAAGCTTAATAGGTGTCAGGATGACAACTCCAGGCATTTCTGGTTATCAAATTAGAAATTTTAGATTAGTCATGGAGTTTCAAACTAAAATGCCAGACTTATCGACAGTTACAAATCCACTTCCATACTAAAATTATTTATATAACAAACTAAGCAGGTATTATTCTAAAATTATTTTAAAGGATTATTTAAAGGAAAAAACTTTAAATAAAATTAAAATTCAATTAATTGAATTTAAAGCACCAGAGAGAAATCTATGCGAACAATTGAAGCACAAATACACGACATTCTTTTGGATTTACTTCCAGAGCAATATTCACAACTAAGCCAAGCTAAGATAGTTGCAGAGGCCACAAGCATTTATGCCCAAACTAATAAGGCAAATAATGTAAAAACAGCTTCAAAAGCTGAGAGTGGCATGATGAAGGCATTGTGGACAGCTTTAGCATCGCTTTCTTTAGAAGAAGACTATGAAGATGACGCTACAGACTATTTAGACGGTGTTGGATTAGACCCGAGTCAAATAGTCAGAAGCGCTTGCCATAGTTATAAGAATAAAAATACTGTCAAGATGTCTAAGATTGCAATGGAAATCATCAATGATGAAGATTTAAGTGTATTTTTAGATAATGAAGATAATTATCTTGACAACAATAAATATGATTTTGATGATGCTCAAGACGAGAAATTACACCCAAAAGAAAATTTCAAGTCTCCTGGTGATCCAAAACATCGCACTGATTCAACGGTGATTTAAATGTCCTTATTCAAAAAGGCACAAGTCCAAGGAGATTTTCCAGGTGCAGAGGCCGCTCCTGCTCCGGCACCACCTCCGGCAACTCCAAATATGGCACCACCTGCTGCTCCAGCTCCATCTTTAGGTGGATTACCTGATTTAGGAATGGCGCTTGGCGCTCCTCCTCCAGCTACACCTATGGCAGGTCCTACTATGGGTGATAGACAAGAAATTATTGGACCTATAGAATCACCTACACAAATATTTTACGATATGGATGTAGCTAATTTTATTGAAAATAATTTACAATTTGATGCCGATGCGCTTGCCAAGAAAATCTGGTTAGAATATGGCGGAACAGAAGAAGGCAAAAAAGACAGCGCAAAATTAGGCAAAAGAACAGATGAATTTTCAGATAATACACCTGAACAAGCTCAAGCTGAAAGAGAAGCCACAGAAGACACCAAATGGGAGAGATTAAAAAAAGGTACTTCTATCGAAGATATTATTTCTTTTTCTGATTTAGGTAAAATGGTAAGTGGCTTGATCTATGGTGTGACACAAAAAATATTTGCCCAAGGTGCAGCCCCAGCCGCAGGTGGCGGCATGGCTATGGCTGCAAACAGGGCGAGAATAATTATAGCAAAAAATCTCGAAAGAGAATATCTATTTAAAGAATCAGATACGATAATTAAACAACTTATAAATAAAATAAAACTCTCTTAGGAGAGTTTTATGCTTTTTTGGCCTATTTGATACCATAATAAAGTATCACAATTAAAAGGCGAAAAAGTTATGTCTACACAAGATACAATTCAAGTTCTTAAAGGCCTAGAGGCAGTCAGACTTCGCCCAGGCATGTATATTGGTGGAACCGATAAGAAGGCTCTTCATCACATTCTCTGGGAAGTATTTGATAACTCGGTCGATGAGCATATGGCTAAGGATGAAAATGGCCAACCTTACTGCTCACAAATCACTGTTACCATTGAGCAAGATGGCGAAACTATTATGGTTTCAGATAATGGCCGTGGTATTCCAGTAACCGTACATAGTGAATATGTAAATGAAGGCATTACACAGCTAGAACTCGCACTTACCAAGCTCCATGCTGGTGGAAAGTTTACTCACGACACTGCTACAGGTGGTCTACATGGCGTTGGTGTGTCTTGTGTAAACGCAGTTTCTGATTCATTTAAGGCTATTATTCACCGTGATGGTGGACAATTTGAGCAGACATTCTCCCGTGGTATTCCAACGTCTAAGACAGTTAGAACAGGCGACTCAAAGCAACACGGAACAACTATCGTTTATCACCCAGATAGCGAAATTTTTACTGATACTATTAAGTATGATGAAGAAATTATTATTGCAAGATTGCGTGAATCAGCAATGCTCAATGGTGGACTTTGTATTAAGTTCGTAAACAAAGCAACTGGTCGAAAAGAAACATTCCTTTTCCAAAGTGGAATTGCTGATTATGTCAAGTATTTAGCATCTAATAAAAATGGGTTGTATCCATCTGAACCAATTTCTGGTACTGGAAAGTACAAGCATCAGCAAACAGGCAAGACTGTTGAAGTTAGCTTCGCTATGCAATATGGCGATGATGATGCTGAAACAATTAAGGTTTATGCTAACAATATTTTTAATCCAGATGGTGGAACTCACTTGTCAGGATTCAAGACTTGTTTAACTCGTATTATCAATCAATATGCCCGTAGCTCTGGAGCCCTCAAGGAGAAATCTTCTAATCTTTCTGGTGATGATATTCGCGAAGGTATTATTTGTGTTATTTCTGTAAGAATTCCACAGCCTCAATTTGAATCTCAAACCAAGGTTAAGCTTGTAAGTAATGAAGCAGAAAGTGCTGTAAATACCGTTGTCTCAGAATTCTTAGTTGATTTCTTTGATAAGAATCCTGCTATCATTTCACAAATTGTCAAGAGAGCTGTTACTGCGCAAGAAGCTCGCGAAGCAGCTAAGAAGACGCAAGAAATGATCAAGCGCAAATCTGTGCTTGGTAAGTCTTATAGATTACCAGGTAAGCTTTCCGATTGTAATAGTGAAGATAAGTCTAGAACAGAACTTTTCCTTGTAGAAGGAGACTCGGCTGCTGGTCCTGCTGTCAATGGTAGAGACTCTGAATACCAGGCTGTTCTCCCTCTTCGCGGTAAGATCATTAACGCAGAAAAGCACGACTTGTCTTCTTTGCTCAAGAATACTGAAATTCAAGATTTGATTTCTGCAATTGGTACAGGCATTCAAATTGGCAGTGAAGATAGCGAATTTGATATCACAAAGCTAAGGTATGATAAAATTATTGTACTTACTGACGCTGACGTTGATGGAGCTCATATTTCCACTCTCATTTTAGCATTCTTCTACAGACTCATGCCAGAACTTATCAATCAAGGGCATATTTATCTAGCAAAGCCACCACTTTACAGAGTAAAGGCTGGTAAAGACATGAGTTATGCCTTTACCATTGAAGAAAGAGATGCATTAGTAGCAAAGGCGAAGGGTAAGACTGAAATCACCCGATTTAAAGGCCTTGGAGAAATGAACTTTGATGAACTTCGTGATACCACTATGGATGTTAAGACACGAAGATTAATTAAGGTAGAAGTCCCAGATAAGTATGAGGCAGATAATATGCTTTCCGTGCTTATGGGCAACAATATAGCCGCAAGAAAAGAGCATATCGTAGAGAAGTCACTTCTACGCTCACAACAACTGGCAGTTTAAGGATTAAATTATGGCAAAAAATAAAGTTACAGCTTTGGCTGAAGATATCGTAGAGGTAATTGAAGGAGCGCCCTTCGCCTCTATCATTGATGAAAGGTACATGAATTATACCTTCTTTGTAATGGAAGATCGTGCTATTCCAGATGCTAGAGATGGCCTAAAGCCAGTTCAGCGCAGAATCCTTTACGGCATGAAAGATCTAGGAGTCAAGGCTTCATCTCCTACCACAAAGTCTGCTAAAGTAGTAGGTCATGTCATGGGTAATTATCACCCACACGGTGATGCTGCCATTTATGACACCCTTGTCAATATGACCCAAGATTGGAAGGCTCGCCATCCACTTACTCTTGGTCAGGGAAACTGGGGTTCAATTCATGGACACTCTGCAGCTGCTCAACGTTATACAGAATGTAAGCTATCCAAATTTGGTGAATCTGTACTTGATGATGTCAATGCAGATGTGGTGCCTTACGAGCCAAACTACAATGACGAAATGCAAATGCCAACAGTTCTGCCTTCAAAGTTACCAAACTTGCTGGTCAATGGAACTTCAGGTATTGCTGTAGGTGTGGCTACAAAAATACCACCACACAACCTTCGTGAAGTTTCAAGCTTGATTTCTACATTCATTGAAAAGAACGGTCAATTAACAACAGATGAAGTTATTAATATTATGCCTGGTCCAGACTTTCCAACAGGAGGTATTATCCGTGGTCAGAAGGGTATTCGTGACTATTACGAAACTGGACGAGGTTCCGTTGTCATTGATGGTATATATGAAATTGAGGTCGATGACAAAGGCCGCCAAAAAATTATCATTACAGGT
>JACCDX011354120.1_pt1 | contig 11869 bp, 14 predicted proteins | sample 7449681 | NCBI WGS metagenome assembly JACCDX01 (sample SAMN15323450, study PRJNA562643) | freshwater metagenome | isolation source: river surface water | place: USA:Blue River Watershed | collected 2017-08-18 | reverse complement strand
TCTTTACGCAGATTGGGTGGATCTGATGGATTTGAACGCCCCCATCGCCATCCGCATTCGCGGGATCTGCAACCGCTTTGGTGACCAGATTGTGCATGACGGCGTCGATCTGGACGTCCGCAATGGAGAGATTATGGGCGTGGTCGGCGGGTCGGGCACGGGCAAGTCCGTCCTGATGCGAACGATTATTGGCCTGCAAGAGCCATGCGGTGGCGACATAGAGATTTTCGGCCAGGCGATGACCGGTGCAGACGCGCAGACGCAGCTTGATTTGCGGCGGCGGTGGGGCGTGATGTTTCAGGGCGGGGCGCTGTTTTCAACGCTGACCGTGGCGGAAAATATTCAGGTCCCCTTGCGTGAATTTTACCCCGGCCTTGGCCAGACGCTGCTTGATGAAATTGCGGCCTATAAGGTGATCATGGCGGGCCTGCCGGCCAATGCCGGGCCCAAATATCCATCCGAATTATCGGGCGGTATGCGCAAGCGGGCCGGGCTGGCGCGCGCCTTGGCGCTGGACCCGCAATTGCTGTTTCTTGATGAGCCAACGGCCGGTCTGGACCCGATTTCGGCCGCGGCTTTCGACATGTTGACCCGCAATTTGTCACGCGCGCTGGGCCTGACGGTCTTTTTGATCACGCATGATCTCGATACGCTGCACGCCACATGTGATCGGGTGGCGGTGATGGCGGATCACAAGGTGATTGCCGTTGGCACGATTCCAGAGCTGCTGGCATCGGACCATCCCTGGATACAGGATTATTTTAACGGCCCGCGTGGCCGCGCCGCGCAAGCGGCCATTGATCGACACCCCGCCAAGGAGGCATGAAGGGCTTATGGAAACCCGTTCTAACCAACTACTTGTCGGCTCCGTTGTCCTTGCCTTGCTGGCCGCCCTCTTGGCCTTTGCCATTTGGATCGCCGGGCTTTCGGGCGGCAATACCAAAGAATATGATATTTTTTTCCGCCAATCGGTTGAAGGTCTGGCGCGCGGCTCCAGCGTGACCTTTGCCGGCGTGCCATCAGGGCAGGTTCGGCATATTGAACTGTGGCGCCCAAATCCGGAATTTGTGCGCGTCCGCATTGCGGTGGACGAAGAACTGCCGGTCCTGATCGGGACCACCGCTTCCATCCAGGGGGTTGGGTTTACCGGTGTGTCGCAAATCCAGCTGACGGGTGCTGTCAAAGGCGCCCCACCCATTAGCGAATTAGGGCCGGCTGGTGCGCCGACCATTCCGACCAAAAGCTCAGGGCTTGGCGCGCTTCTCAACAACGCGCCGCAATTGGTGGAACGCCTCTCCACCCTAACCGAGCGGCTGACCGAGTTAATGTCGGATCAAAACCAGAAATCCATTTCGAGCATTTTGGCCAATGTCGACAAAGTCTCGGGCCATTTGGCCAAAAGTGGGCCGGACCTTGAAGCAAGCATTGCCGAGGCGCGGGTGACGATCCACGAGGCCGGGCTCGCCGCGCAGCAGATTAGCGCCGTTGCCGGCACGACCAATGCGATGCTGAACGAAGATGGTCGCCCCTTGGTGCAGGATCTGCGCCGCACGGTCCGTTCGGCGGAGCGTAGCATGGCCGCGCTTGATGAAGCGCTGGCCGAAGCCAAGCCGGGCTTGCGGACCTTCTCAACCCAGACGCTGCCGGAAATGGGGCAGCTTGTGCGCGACCTTCGGGCCATGTCGGAGTCGCTGAGTTCAGTTGCCAATCGGGTGGATCAGGAAGGGGCTGGCGCGCTGATCGTCGGGTCCAGATTGCCCGAATATAAAGGCGGAAAGGAAGGCAAATGAGGGGCAAACTACTTTGGGCAGGGGCAGCCGCTGCGGCGCTTGCCGGGTGCAGCCTTGGCCTGACGCAAAAGGCCCCGCCCTTTTTGCTGACGCTCACCCCCGACCAGCGGCCTGATGCCAGCCCGGGCAGCGAGGTGCAGGACGGGGATCGGATGACTGTTGCCACCCCGTTGGTGCCGCAGGCCATCGCGACAACCCGTGTGCCCGTGGCGCAAGGGCAAACCGCGCTGGCCTATGTGCCCAAAGCTGTCTGGGTGGAACAACCCGCGCGCCTCTTCCAGCGCCTCTTGGCGGAAACCATTCGCGCCAAAAGCGGGCGCGTGGTGCTGGATCCGCGCCAGTTCAACATGGCGCCGGGCGCGATCCTTTCGGGCCAGTTGCTGCGGTTTGATATCGAAGAAGGGCGCAGCGAGGCGGTTGTCGTTTACGATGCGACCTTGTCGGGCGAAGCGGATCGCCCCGTGCGGACCCGCCGCTTTGAAGCGCGCGTGCCCGTATCGCGGATTGATGCACGCGGTGCCGGCATCGCGCTCAACCGGGCAGCGAACCAGATCGCGGGTGACGTGGCAGACTGGGTGAAGCGCTAAGCGCCCCCCCCTCGCCCAAGCCGTCCTGTTGGCGGGCGGGGCAAGAGGACCTTTGGACCTTTTGGCATAAAAAAGGCGGCGGCACCTGGGTGCCACCGCCTTATTTTTTGAGCCTCGCGGCCCTTATTTATTTGCCCTTTGCCTCCAACGCCTTGTCTTCATTGGCGCGGCGGATGACATATTGGCGGATATTTTCGATCTGGGCGGGCGTATATTGGCCCTTCCAGCCGACCATGCCGTTCTGGCTCAGAAGGCCGTCATGGACAATCTGCTGCCACAGCTTCGGATTGCCAAGGGCTGCTGAGTGGCGCAGATCGGGGTTGAGCCCGCCTGCAATGGCCGCATCGCCATGGCAGACGTTACAGCTGGCGTGATAGGGGACCGACCCTGCATCGGCTTGCGCTGCCGTCCCCGTAAAGGGCGGCGGATCAAGCACCCGCTTCGCATCGGCCGGCGGTGCAGGCAGTTTGCCCTTCGCGCCCAATTTGAAGACCATCAGGCGGCTGATGTTGCGGACGGAGCCTGATTTGGCCGCCAGAATGCCCGGCGCCACATCATAGACGCCCCCCCAGCCGACCATGATCGCCACATATTGCACGCCCTTGACCGAATAGGTCATCGGCGCTGCAATGATGCCGGATTGGGCAACAAAGCTCCACAGTTGCTTACCCGTGTCGGCAGTATAGGCGCGGAATTCACCCCCCGCTGTGCCTTGGAAAACCAGATTGCCCGCCGTGGCGAGCGTGCCGCCATTTGAAGGGCCAACATGTTCCACCCGCCAGCGCGCTTTGCCCGCCACAGGGTCCCAAGCGAGCAGCGAACCGGTGGTCGCCGCCGCGGCGGCAGCGCGGATATTGGGATCCGCCGGCATGGCCAACTTGCTCGTTTCAAGCCCCAGTTGGAAACCAATCGTGCCGGGCTTCCAGCCCTTGGGTGCGGCATTATACGGCTGCGACACTTCGTTGGCCGGGATGTAGACGAGCCCGGTTTTGGGGCTGTACGACATCGGTTGCCAGCTATGTGCGCCCAGCGCGCCCGGCCAGCCCATGAACGGCTTGCCGGTCAGCTCATACCGCGCTTCGGGCAGGATGTTCGGCTTGCCCGTGACGGGGTCAAGCCCGGACGCCCAGGTGATCAGCTTGGCAAAGGGCTTGCCGGACAGGAACTTGCCTGTCTTGGCGTCGAGCACATAGAAAAAGCCATTCTTGGGCGCGTGCATGACGACGCGGGTAACCTTGCCATTGATCGGCAGGTCAGCAGCGATGATCTGCTGGGTTGAATCATAATCCCAACGGTCTTCCGGCGTCTGCTGGAAGTGCCAAGCATATTCCCCCGTATCCGCATCGATGGCAACGATCGACGCGGTGTACAGGCTGTCGCCGGCTTTGCCGCCACGCGCCTCGGGGTTCCAAGGCTCCGCATTGGCGGTACCGAAATAGACGAGGTTCGTTTTGGGATCATACGTGATCGAATCCCAGACGGTGCCGCCGCCGCCATTTTTCCAAGCATCCGGTGCCCATGTCTTGGCCGCGGCTTCAAGATGCTTGCCTTCAAAAGGCTTCGATGGATCGCCGGGCACGGTGTAGAAGCGCCACGCTTCCTTGCCCGTTTCCGCATCGAACGCGGCCAGATAGCCCCGCACGATATATTCGGCGCCCGCAGCACCAATCAACACCTTGCCCTTCACGATGCGCGGAGCGCCCGTGATCGACATGTGCGAGCCTTTGGGGATGGTCAGCTTATCCCATAGGACCTGCCCGGTATCGGCATTGAGCGCGACGAGACGGCCATCGAGCGTGCCGACATAGACCCGCCCCTTATAGACAGCGACGCCGCGGTTGACGGCATCACAGCATACTTCCACCAGCTTGGCGCGCGGCACTTTTGGATCATATTCCCACAGCTTCTTGCCGGTTGCTGCGTCATAGGCCTTCACCATAGACCACGCAGTCGAGATATACATAATGCCATCGACCACGATCGGGGTCGCTTCTTGGCCGCGCGCGGTGTCGAGGTCTGAAAACCAGCTCAGCCCCAACTGGCCGACATTCTGGTCATTAACCTGTGTGAGCGGCGAAAAGCGCTGTTCATCCATCGTGCGGCCATAAGACAGCCAGTTCGCCCCATCCGGACTGCCTTCGACAAGGCGGGCATCGTCGACATTGGCGTTCTTGCCACCCTTGGGCGCACAACCGGCAAGCGTTGCGGCAACCAGCGCCAGGGCACTGCCGATAACAAAGGAACGTGACTTCATTGCGAGACCTAACCCCTCATATCAGCGCCCTTTGAGCAGGGCGCGCATCCATCACCCGTGGAGCCTATTCGACTCTCTTGCGTTTCTTGCCAGCGAAACCACGGGGATGCGAGGGAAAAATAAGCGCGCGGCAAGCGGACGGGCGGGCGTTTCACTTCGCAGGTGAGCCAAGCCCTTTGCCCTTATAAATCCACGCCCGCCGCAATCGCTTCCAGCTTGCGCAGGCGCTCGCGCAGATCGGCAAGTTCGATGCGGCTGGCCGTGGTCGGATGGCCGCTTTCCTGCGGGTGGATCACGGCCAGTTCAGCGCGCTTCAGGTCAATCCATTTGCCGAACGCCACCAGCCCCACCAAGGCAGTCAGGCCTAGGCCGGCAAGGCCGGTAAGCGCGTAAATAAGGGCGACAACATCGGTCATCTTGTCTCTCCGTTGCAGGGCTTAGCGCAGCTTTTCGATTTCGCGGTCAAGCGCGGCGGCGCTATGCGTGTCGGTGGCGAGCCGTTCGAGAACGGCGATGCGGTCCTTGAGCGCCTGCACTTCGGTGCGCAGCTGCTGGTTCTCCACCTGCGTCTCGACGCTGCCTTTAAAGCGGCGCTTGCCGTATTTCCCGCTGATCACGCGGCCGATGGTAACGATGGCAACAATCATCACGACCATTTCAAACGGGTTCATGGGTCTTCTCCCTGTTCGATATGCGGCTGAGTTTATTTCAGGCGGTCAATTTCATCGGCCAGCCGGCTGTTGCGGCTTGTGTAATGGGTTTCGGCATCGGCCAGCCGGCGATCAATATCGCGCAGTTTTGAGCGAACATCGCGGGTGGTGCGGGCAGGCGACTGGCGAACACCTTGCCAGAATTTGGCTTCCTCTGTGTTTTCATAAAGCCCTTTGGGCTTGTCATCGGCGATCCAAGCGGTCGCCCAATAGGCGATCAGCGTCCAGGGGAAACCGCCGAGCAGCGTCAAGATGACGGTGCCGACGCGAACCCAGGTCACTTCGACGCCGGTATATTCGGCAATCCCCGAACAGACGCCCATCCATTTGGCGTTTGATTTGTCGAGGTAAAATTTGGTGCGGCTTGCAGACATGGTTCTTACTCCTTGCAGGCATGGCAATGATGGTGGCCGGGCGCTCAGGCGCCCTTTTTCCAATGGGGGTCATCGGCGGCGATAATCCGCTCGATCGTGGTCATCCGGTCTTCCAAGCGACGGGCCAGTTCATAAAGCTCGTCGAGCAAATTCTCATCCTCGCGGGTCAGCGTCGCGGCGGTCTTCCACTTGGTCATATAATGGAGGATCAACCACGGCAGCCCGACAAAGATGGACGTAATGGCGATCAGCGGGACAAAGACATCTTCCATCGGATCAGCCCTTTCTGACCTGCGCCTTTAGGGCTTCGAGTTCCGCCTCGACCTTTTCGGAGGACCGCAGTTCGGCGATTTCCTCTTCAAGCGTCTTGGGCGGGGCCCCCATGCCGAGCGCGTCTGCCCGTCCCTCGGCCAGATCAACGCGACGTTCGAGCACATCAAAGCGCGCAAAGGCTTCATCCACCCGCGCCCCGGCATAGGCTTCGCGCACGCGGATGCGGTTATTTGCGGCCTCAAGCCGGGTCATGATCGTATTTTGGCGCGCGCGCGCTTCGCGCAGCTTGGCCTGCAGCTTTGCGATATCTTCTTCATTGGCCTTAAGCGCATCATCGAGCACACCAATCTCGGCGGCCAGCTGCTCCGCCATATCGGCGGCCTTTTGACGCTCGACCAAAGCGGCCTTGGCAAGATCTTCGCGATCCTTGGAAAGCGCCAGTTCCGCCTTTTCTTTCCAGCTGTCCTGTAGTGTTTCCAGCTTGGCGATGTGGCGGCGCAGTTCCTTTTGATCCGCAATCGTGCGCGCCGCCGAGGCGCGTACCTCGATCAGCGTTTCTTCCATTTCCATGATGATCATGCGGATCATCTTTGCCGGGTCTTCCGCTTTGTCGAGCAAGTCGGTCACATTGGCGGCGATGATATCGCGGGTGCGGGAAAAAATACCCATCAGTCAAATTCCTTCAAACGGGCAACGCCAAAAAGCGTTCGCGATAAGAAGCCGGGGAGGAGGGGGGACTTGAGGGATCCTCCCCGGCAGGGCCGACTGCCGAAACAGCCGGGGGGTGGATTAAGCAACCTGCTCGGTATGCGGGGCCGCGCTGGCGGACGGGGCCAACGGGCCCGCTGCAAAGATCAAGCTGGAAGTGCTGAGAAAGGCGGTCGCGACGATGGCAAGGATCGAAGCCCGGAGGTCAAAAGCCTTATAGCGGTTCATGGTCGGTCTCCTGAAAGCGTTGAGATGCTAGGGTGCCGCACGGGGCGGTATGATCTCTTCTTTGCAGGAGCCGTGCCAATTTGAAGAATGCTGAAATTCCCGACGGTTAACGAAATCTTACGTGCAGAGCGTGGGAAATAATTTGCGAACTATTGGGAACTTATACTAATCTTCAGCACATGGAGCGTGACAACCAGTTTATTGGCCAATCCATGGCCTTTCTCGACAGTGTGGAGCGGGTTAGCCGGGCGGCCACGCTCAACCGGCCCGTGCTGGTGATCGGCGAACGCGGCACCGGCAAGGAATTGGTCGCAGAACGGCTCCACCGGTTGTCAGCGCGCTGGGATGGGCCTTTTGTCGCGATGAACTGCGCCGCGCTGACCGAGACGCTGATCGAAGCCGAATTGTTCGGCCATGAAGCAGGGGCGTTTACTGGCGCAACCCGCGCCCGGGCTGGACGGTTTGAGGAAGCCGATGGCGGCACGCTCTTTCTGGATGAGCTTGGCACGCTTTCGGCTGGCGCGCAGGAAAGGCTGTTGCGGGCCGTTGAATATGGGGAGGTCACCCGGATTGGGGCGAACCGGCCAATGCGCGTCGATGTTCGGATTGTGGCAGCCACGAATGAACATTTGCCGGGCCTTGTCGCGCAAGGGCGCTTTCGCGCGGACCTGCTCGACCGGCTGTCCTTTGATGTCATCACCCTGCCCCCGCTGCGCGCGCGCGAGGGCGATGTCGTGCAACTCGCCGATTTTTTCGGGCGGCGGATGGCCGCGGAACTGGGTTGGGATCATTGGCCGGGTTTTGCCGACGAAGCGCTTGCCGAGATGGAAGCCTATGGCTGGCCGGGCAATATCCGCGAACTCCGCAACGTGGCCGAACGCGCAGTCTATCGTTGGGATTATCCGGACCGGGCGGTGGAGGACGTGGTGTTCGACCCCTTTGCCTCGCCCTGGCGGCCTTCGGCGGCCATTGCGGCACCGACACCGGCATTTGCCGCGGGGGAACAAGCGCCCCCGGCAGGGCAACCGGTCGCGTTTCGCGCCGCGGTTCATGCCTTTGAAAAACAAGTGCTCGAAGATGCCTTAACCCGCCACCGCCACAACCAGCGCGCCACGGCCAAAGCCTTGGGGCTCACCTATGATCAGCTTCGCCATTGTTTGAAGAAGCATGGGTTGTTGGCAGGCTAACCGCGGCGCTGGTGTCCGCGAGATAGGAGCCCTTATTCCTGAGGCCCCGCCTCTGGCGTCGCCGAATGGCGCAGGATCATCGGGATGTTCGCCGCGCCGAACAAGAGCGTCAGCGGCATCGCCCCCCACAGCTTATAGCCGAGCCAAAAGCCCGTGGAGCTGTGCCGCCAGACGATTTCGTTGAGGATCGCCATCACCACGAAGAACCACGCAAAATTGCGCGTCAGCTTGTGCCAGCCGGCTTGGCTCAATTCAGGATAGGCGTGCGCCATGACCTTTTCGAGCGTCGGCTTTTTGGTGAGCGTCCCGAAAAACAGGATGCCCGCCACCATCGCATAATAGAGCGTTGGCTTCATCTTGATGAATGTTTCATCATGGAGCCAGATCGTCATGGCCCCGAAGAACAAGACCATCACGCCCGAAAACATCAGCAGCACCGAAATGCTGCCATGGCGCAGCTTGGACCAAATGAGGGCAGCTAAGGTCGCTACCATGAACGCCCCGGTCGCGACCCACACATTGATCAGCCAATAGGTCAGCAGAAAAACCGCAAGCGGCCCAAGATCGACAAGCAAATTGGGCGGGGGAGCCTTGGCCTTATCGTCACTCATGCTTTGTCCGCTCCCGCAATGATTTGGGCGAGTTCCGCCGGGTCAAATGGTCGCAAATCTTCCAGCGTCTCGCCGACCCCAATCGCGTGGATCGGCAGCGCGAATTTCTCAGCAGCAGCGACCAGCACGCCGCCGCGCGCTGTGCCATCGAGCTTGGTCATCACCAGCCCCGTCACGCCCGCGACTTCTTTGAAGATTTCGATCTGCGACAGCGCGTTTTGCCCGGTGGTGGCATCGAGAACGAGGACAACGTCATGGGGTGCGGCCGGGTTCAGCCGGCCAAGAACGCGGCGAATTTTCGCCAGTTCGTCCATCAGCTCCCGCTTGTTCTGCAAGCGGCCTGCGGTATCGACGATCAGCACATCGATGCCCGTCTCGGTCGCTTGCTTGACCGCGTCGAACACAATGCCCGCCGCGTCCCCGCCTTCGGGGCCAGAAACAATCGGCACGCCCAGCCGTTCTGCCCAGACCTTGAGCTGGCCAATGGCCGCTGCGCGAAACGTATCCCCCGCGGCGAGCATCACGCCATAATCCTGTTCGAGGAAGAGATGGGCGAGCTTGGCAATCGTCGTCGTCTTGCCCGACCCATTGACGCCGATCACCAGGATCACCTGCGGGCGCGGAAAGGCAATCACATCAAGTGGCTTGGCCACCGGTTCCAGCACGCTTTTGATTTCATCGGCCACAACCGCGCGAATGCCGTCTTCATCAATGCCGCGCTCATAACGGGCATCGGCCAGCTTATCGCGGATCCGCTTCGCCATGCCGGGGCCGAGGTCCGACACGATCAGCGCCTCTTCAATCTCGTCGAGTGCTGCTGCATCCAAGCGGGATTTGGTGACAAGCCCCGTTAAATTCTCGGTCAGCCGTTCCGACGTGCGGCGAAAGCCGCCCAACAGCTTCTTGTGCCAGGGGGTTGTTGCGTCGTCGCTCATGCGATTTTGCCCAAAAGCCGGTCGCCGGTGCGGGCGGTGATGGTCACGTTCATGATGCGGCCCCTTAAGGCATCTGGGCCGCCGCGGAAATCCTGTCCGTCGATAATTTCGACAAGGGCATGGTTGGGGGCATGGCCCGAGCGCCCATCCAGCTCTACCAGAACAGGCTGGATGCTCCCGATCAGGGTATCAAGCCAGCGTGCCTTGCGGGGGGCAAGCGCGGCGCGCAAGGTTTCAGCGCGCGCCTTGGCAAGAGCGCGTCCCCCCTGCGGCATGCGGGCCGCAGCGGTGCCGGGGCGCGGGCTATAGGGAAAGATATGGCCAAAGACGATGTCGCACGCGTCGAGAAGCGACAGGCTGTTCGCGAACATCGCTTCATCTTCGGTTGGAAAGCCCGCGATGATATCCGCCCCAATTGCAATGGCTGGCCGGGCTTTCTTCAACCGTTCAACCAGCCGGATGGCGTCCGCACGAGCATGGCGGCGCTTCATCCGCTTCAAGATCATGTCGTCGCCGGATTGGAGCGAGAGGTGGATATGGGGCATGATCCGGGGTTCGCTGACGATTAGATCGAACAGCCGATCATCGACTTCGATCGAATCGAGCGAGGACAGCCGCAACCGCGCAAGCCCCGGCACATGGGTTAAAATCCGCTCGACAAGGTGGCCTAGCCCGGGCTTGCCGGGCAGATCCCCGCCATAGCTGGTCAGATCAACCCCGGTTAGGATCACCTCTTGCTGGCCGCGTTCGACCGCCAGCCTGATCGCGTCAACCACCGCCCCGGCGGGCACGGATCGGCTGGCCCCGCGCGCCAGCGTGGTGACGCAAAACGTGCAGTCATGGTCGCAGCCATTTTGCACCTCAACAAACGCGCGCGCATGGTCTGCGCCGGAAATCGCTGGCGCCAATGGGGCTTGCGCCGGGGTGGCCGGGCCAAAGCTTGTCGCGCGCCGTTTGTCCGCATTGGGGATGACCGCAGCGACCTCCGCCATTTTGGCAAAGCCCGCGCCGCTGGTTTCAGCCGCGCAGCCCGTAACGATAATCCGGGCATCGGGCCGATCGCGCTTAAGGCGGCGAATAGCCTGACGGGCTTGGCGTTCTGCTTCGGCGGTCACCGCGCAGCTGTTGATGACGATCAGATTTTCCTGCCCCTCAGACGCCGCGCGGATCGCTTCTCCCTCAGCGATATTCAGGCGGCAGCCGAAATTGACCACCTCGACGCTCATCCGAAGCGGCTCCAGTCGGTCTCGCCGGTAAAGACATGGGTGGCCGGCCCCGTCATCAAGATCGACCCGCCCGGCGCCCAGTTGATGCACAGATCGCCGCCGGGCAGCGAGATGGTGACGGGCGCGCTGACCCGCCCCGCGCGGATGGCCGCAACGGCCGTGGCGCACGCCCCGGTGCCACAGGCGCGCGTCAACCCCGCCCCGCGTTCCCACACCCGCAGCTTTAGATGATTTTCACCGATCAGGCTGGCGACATTCACGTTGATCCGCTGCGGAAATAAGGGGTCGTGCTCAATCAGCGGGCCGAGCCGCGCCAGATCAACCGCATCGGCCTCTTCGACAAAGAAAATGACATGCGGGTTGCCGACATTGACGGCCGCCGGCGACTGCAAATCCTCCCAGCCGACGGGCATCGTCTGCGTGTCCATCGCAAAGGCCAGCGGGATTTCTTCCCAGCCAAAGCGGGGGCGCCCCATATCGACGCGGGCAGCATCGCCCAGCGCCTCCAGCTGCAACAGCCCGCCCAGCGTCTCGACAGTAGAGCGGCCGCCCAGCAGCAGCGCCACAGCGCGCGAGGCATTGCCACAGGCTTCCACTTCGCTGCCATCGGCGTTGAAGATCCGCATCCGCGCCACAGCGCTGGCAGAAGGCTCCAGCAGGATGAGCTGATCACAGCCAATCCCCCGTTTCCGATCGGCAATGGCTCGGGCGCGTGCTGCCGTCATCTCAACGGGGTGCGTGCGCGCATCAATCACGACAAAGTCGTTCCCAAGCCCGTGCATTTTATGGAAAAGGTCCGCCATAAGCCGCTCTTTAGGCCGGACGGGGCAGCCTGTCCAACCACATGGCGCGGCTAGCCCATCTGGCGCGCAGCACCGGCCGAGGGGAGCGCAGGCGATGGGAGCGGGAGCAATTCGCGCTCAGCCAACAAGCGCCGCGCCGCGGCAATGGGCATGGGTCGCCCATAGAGCCAGCCCTGCCCCTTA
>JACCDX010272557.1_pt1 | contig 11869 bp, 7 predicted proteins | sample 7449681 | NCBI WGS metagenome assembly JACCDX01 (sample SAMN15323450, study PRJNA562643) | freshwater metagenome | isolation source: river surface water | place: USA:Blue River Watershed | collected 2017-08-18 | reverse complement strand
GTTGATGCATATGCTGGGATTAACGGAACTATAGTTCTTACATAATATTCTCCTTGATGTTCTATCTTAAAAGCATATGGTAATACAGGCTGTTCAAATTCGTACTCCTTACCCTTAAATTTAACTGTAACTATCTCATCATCTGCTATATTTGTAATTATACCTCTACTTCCATTTACAAGACCCATTCCTACATCTAAATTTGCAACAAGCATAACTTGAGCTCCAACTTTTAATTTTATTTTTCTCCCAATATTCAAGGTGCTATCAAGTACTTTTGATTGCTCTTCACTACAATGCCTAATTATATTTACACTTCCTGTTTTTTCCTCTTCTCCTAAAGTATCTTCTGCTATAAATGTAATAAAATCTGAAGGCAAGTCATCTAAAGCTACTTCATTTATATCATCAACATCTCTTCTAAGAGGATAAATTACAGTCGGTTGAATATCACTAGTATTCTTCTTATTTACACATCCTTTTAATACCTCCATATCTTCTTTTGTAAGTTTTCCAATACGGGCTCTTTGAAGGATATCATTCCATCTTTGTTCTGTAAAACGGTATGCCTTTGTTAAAACATAATTTTTAAACCTTAATTCATCCCAGCAAGGGCTCTCAAAACAAAAGCTATCATTAACAGGAGGAAGCTGTAAAAAATCACCACTGGCAACAACTTGTATATTTCCGAACGGAGAACTCGACCCTCTTACCCTCTTTGCAACCTCATTAATCACGTCAATATAATTTGCACCTAACATTGACACTTCATCAATAAATAATATTTTAAGGTTCTGCCACTTCTTTAACAAGTATCTCTTGAATTTAATCCTTGTTACTATCCTTGAAATATACTCCTGCGGGTCTTTAGGCATCTGTGTAGGTAAAATTATACCTGTAAATGAGTGTATTGTGCACCCTCCTATATTAAATGAACTAACACCCGTAGTTGAAGTAAGGACCGAGTTTATTCCCCTTTTAACAGCCTCGTCGTAAAGTTGTTTTAATAAATAACTTTTTCCACTTCCAGCTATCCCAGAAATATATACATTTTCTCTGTTTTCAAATACAGCTTCAGTTAATATTGATAATCTAGACATTTTAATATACCTTAAACTTGTATATTAAAATGGATTTTTCATTTAAACTTTTAATTAAACTTTTATTCTAACTCTATTTCTGTGTTAAGTTTAGAGTTAATATGTGCTATATCAACAAAACTTAAACCAGCCTTTGTCTTAATCATCTTAGAAACATCAAGTTGGTCTTCCCCATACATAAACTCTATGACATTGTTCTTAGAGTTAGACACAACGTTCGTATAATCAAATTTTAAGTCTTCCAACATCTTAATCATCTTTCTTTGGATATAACCTGTGTTTGCTGTCTTTAAGGAGGTATCAAGTAACCCTTCTCTACCACCAACTGCGTGGAAGAAATATTCTTGAGGAGTAAGACCTTTAAAGTAAGAGTTTTTGACGAAACCCCTGGACTCGAACATATCAATAAGTACAGGGAGAGGGTCCTCTCCTTTTTCTTCAAGTTCATCAAGCATACCATTATTAAATTCTTCATAGTGAGGGAGAGTTCTACCACCAAAAAGTTTTTGGATACGATTACCGTTGACTGTTTGTTGACCCACAGCACCTGTGACTTGTGTAATATTAAAGAAATTACCCTTAGCACCAGATAAAACAACTCTAACAATATTATTGTCTTGAGTTAAGGCTTCTTTTGCTATTTTTTGTCCGACTGTAACTGCTTCGTTAAGTAAGCCTGTAATTCTGTTTTCTAACATCTCTTCATCTTTTTCAGTTCTAATAGCTGCAATCGACTTTAAAAAGCATTTATTCATTTCTGTGTCTATAAGGTCTGTGTTTTTTGGAATACAATCTTCTAAGCCTATAGTATATCCGTGATGAGTAAGCCAGTTGTTAATTAAGATTTGATAGTAACTTACAAATTCTGAGGCTACTTTGTATCCATAATCTTTTGCAATATGATGGATAAGAGAACCAGAAGAAGAACCGATTGCAACCTTATCTAATGTTCCTGATAATAAGACTCCTTTTCTAACAACAACATCAGAACCGTCTTTTGCAGCATTATTTGAAGCAAAGTATTCAAAGTCATCTGGAAGAATAATACTGAATAAAGTATGACCGTTATATAAGATGTTATCTTCAGGGATATTTTTAAGGTTTTCGTTCTCTTCTTTTAATGCTTTGAATTCAATTGCTATTTTAGCTCTTTTAGTTTCATCTTTTCCCTTTAAGGAAGAGTGTTCTTCTTTTAATTTTTTTAATTTATTTGTATTTTTATCAATTTTATTTTTATTCTTTTCAAGAAGCATATTTTTAATTCTATCATATGTTCCGGTTTTAATATACACGTCTTTTATGTGTTCTAATTTTTTAGTTATTCTATGAATACTAAGATTTTCGTGGGAAATACACTCGAAGAAAATATGTTTTTTAATCATAACATAACCGTCAGTTAAAACATAACCACCTGTCATAGCATCTTGTTTAAGAGCTAAAAGAGGCTTTGAATCTTGTGAACTCATAAAATTATCAACTGTATTAAGGATGGTTGCAGCCTCAGCTCTTGATTTTTCTGTCTGGGGTAACCAAAGATTCATCTCCATTTATTTCCATAACCTTTCAGTTATGGGTGGACTATATCTTAAGCCTATTTTTCCACAATAGACCGACCTCCGTCTAGTCTCTGAACGTTCTTCCTTACTATAAGGAAGCTTCGCTGCGGATTGGGGATTGTTTCATCTTTATCTATTTTACCTTACCCTGGGTTTTTCTCTCAGGCCACATAGCGTATTACTACCTATGTTTGGTTGATAAAGCTTTACCCGTTTCCCGTCAATTTGAAGGTCTTGCCAGCTTATAAAACTGACTAGCAAGTTATATACACATAAACAATACTCTCCCTTTGTTAAAGAATATTAATGTGGCAAATATTTACACTATTCATCTATAAAGGTAATATTTGCAACCTTTATAGTAGCTTGCTGTTGGGGACAAGATTGTAATTCTTTAAGTTTAATACTTTTTATAGTTGTCATTTGCTTTAATTTTTCAACAAATTCTACAGCTTGATTATAGGCATCTTTTATTTCTATAGTTTTTCCTCCAAAGTTATAACGTATATTTCTTGTTCCTTCTCCGTTTAACACCAAAAGGTATGAACTGAACCCTCTATTTTTATAATGAGTTATCATTCCAGATATACTTTTAAAGATAAATTTTGACGCTTCATCTAGTCTATTTTGATATTTATATACATCAACACCTAAATTATTTGTTTCCAATATAGACTTAACTTTAGGTTCTATGAAAGGATTTTCTTTTAAAGCTTCCGCTAAACTAATAATATATTTTATAAGTTTAGAAGGGTCGTTCTTTCCTATATACCAAGTAGTTCTATATAAGTCTTTCTGTTCTCTTATCTTAGTAATCAATCTGATTTGGTCCGGATTTCCTCCAGAATTTATAACCTTTATATATATCTCTTCAATATCTTTTTTAGAAAGGTTCATAATATTAGCCTGACTTACGCATATTTGAGTTGCTCTATCTTTGGATTTTGTATTCTTGTTTAAAGACGGAATATCATCTAAAAGCTTAAAATGATTCATAAATATATATTTTGAAAAACTCATACTATTTTTCCATTTATCTTTATTATACCCATTTGGTTCTAAAGAGTTAAGTTCATTTATAGCATTAAATTCTTCTATGTTAAGAGTATGTATTTCGTTGATAGGAATTATCTTATATATTTTAGCCTCAAAAATTTCTTCTCCTTTTTCTAAAATATCTTTATAGAATAAGCTTTCCTTATATTTGCTTTTAGCATCAGAAATATGTCTTCTCCATCTATCTTTTATACCTGTAAATTTCCATCCATCACGTTGAATATAATTATGAGTTAGTGTTTGACCTACATAGACCTTATTATTTAAGGTATTAGTGATGGTATAAACTATACCTTTAGCCGTCAAGAGTATATCTTCTGATATTTCCGGAACTTGTTTATCAGTATAGTGCAATGACATTTTATATAAAAATTATTAAACTTTAAATTACTTTCAATTAAAATTATAATTTAGATTTTATCCCCATCGTAATCTGCATTAAATGCGGCACTTGAGCTCAGATTAAATCTGAATGTTTTACCAGGGAGAATTTTAACACGTTTAGCTCTCATACTTCCTTTCCATAAAGTAGGCTGTCTGTTAAATATAACAAGGTCTCCGTTTTGAAGTTGTCTCTCAATAGTGTCGCCTATATTCAAGGTGAAATTCTTTCTTTTTTTAATAGGTAAGTTTGTGAGGACCTCTCCGTGTCTTAATATTTTATCTCCCTGTTTAAGGTTAAAATTATCAATGTTTCCGTTGTATTTACTTTGAACCACCTCAAATACGTTTATATGTTGACCGTCTCTTATAAGTATATCTTCTCTTCTAAACTTAAAACCTTCAGTCCACATTGCATATTTTGCATTTTTATGAATACCGTCTTGGAAAATAGTATTAACTTTGCCGTCATTAAGTAACTTGATACACTCGTTATAATTTTTATCATTAACAACAACAGGGTAGGTCAGTTTTTTAGCTACAGTTGGAGGAATAATTAATTCATCAACCATACAGTTTGCATCACCTCCAATAACTGTTCTTGCACTAAAGTTAACTCTTTTACCCTGAATATTTTGTCTGATTCTACCCTGTTTGCTACTTAATCTTTCCTTTATTGCTTTTATAGGTCTTTTTCCACTGATTTCTCTTGCCTTACCTTTTCCGTTATCCATCAAGGTTCTAATATGAAACATTAATACATCAATCATATCTAAACGAGTCTTTTCACTTGTAGTTTCTTTGAGCTTATTATTATTCTTTATAATATCAATATATTTACAGGTTAAATCATCGTGACTTACTTCTCCGTCATCTGACCTAATAAAAGGTCTAACACAGGGTGGTACTACTAATAAATTTGTAAGCATAAGTCTTACAGGATGAACGTATAATGGATTAAAACCGAGTAATTCAATATCACAGTCTCTTACGTTTGAGAATATGTTATAAATGTTCTCGTATTGAACTGGATATTTTTTCTTTTCCTTCATCTCCATCATATACTTATCATCAAAGAATGTATAGTAAGGTATACTTGTATTACAACAAGGACAAACACTCACATTCTTTTCAACGTGATTTAATATTTTTTTATATCTGGCTTCACCTGTAAATTTGTTAAAACCAAGCATCTGAATAGATTCTTCGGTTACAACAAGCCTTTGACAACTTCTACAAAACAACATAAGATACTCGACTATGTTTTTACTTCTTAAAGGATGAGGGAAACTTGACCCTAATTTTATATAACCAAAATGACCGGGACATTTATCCCAGTTAGCATCACACGTTTCACAGATATCATTTTTAGTCAGAGGTCCCATTTTAGGGTCATACAAAGAGTTAGGACCTCCATATTTAGTATCAGTTATCTCAACAACTGCAAAATTTTCAATTTCCTTTTCACTCATAAAACTAAATTGAATTGCTTTTATTTGACCTGTTTCAAACTTGATTTCATCATCAGAACTTTCTTCGTGTTCGATGACCTCGTTTTTGAAAACATCTTCTGCTGGGGTAAATTTCATCTCTTTTCTTTTATATACAACTGGGTGTTCTTTTTTTCTTAAAGGAGATCTTCTTCTTACAGAAGGGCGAATTTCCTTTTCGACATCTTTAGTAGCTGTTCTACGGTTAGAAGGAGGTTTGATAAACATTGTTAATTAATATATTGATTAAGGTTGAATAATTTTTATTTTTCATTTAGATGAAAAATAAAAAAAACAATTAAACTTGGATTACTCGGTATCAGTATAATCTTCTTCTCTTAAAGCTAGAGCTTCACCTTCTACTTCATCATCTCTGAGAGTTCTCATTCTATATCTCTTCCATTTATTAAGCCTAGCCACACCCCATTTTTTGTATAAATATTCTTTAAGGTCATTTTTATTAGGACAATTATTAAGATGTCCGAAGGTTTCTTTATACCATTCTTTATATATATTATGAACTTCTGTAAGAGTAATACCTTCACTGTCTTCACTTTCATCTTTAATAATTCTTTCATTTGTAAACTGCAAGAAGGTATCATTATTCATCTTATAATTTTCAGTTGCTTCAGTAACTTGTTGAGGTTCTTTACTATAACCGTGTCTTGAGACGTATTTATAGGTCTGAAACATTAACCAAACAAAAGCTTGTCTAAGAGACGGAATTTTTTCACTAAAGTTATTATCTCTATGGAATATCTTCTTTTGGATTTGTTCTTCAAATGTAAGAGGAACTTCATCGTTATTTTTAGGAAACTTACTTTCAAACGGAAGAACACGAACTCTATTCCAAATAGCTGGGTCATCACTACCAATAGATGGAAGTTTATTACAAATAAGTGCTATTTTAGCAGTTGCTTCAACCTTTGAAAATGCACCATAGTGGGCGCGTGATTGAAAGCTATCATTACCTGTCAATTCTTTTAATTTACCATCATTAATTTGGTCTTTTTTAGAGGTTTCTTGAAGGGCACAAAACTTCTTTTTTCTAAGTAATTCTGTATCCATAGTTGAGCCGGAAGATTGTGTTCTTACACTTGTAATAAGAGATGTAGGTAATTTATCCATATATTCACCTAAAACTTTTTCAAGAATTTCAATAAACACAGACTTACCATTATCACCTTCACCTGTCATTATAACAAATGTCTTTTGAAAATTACCACTTTTAAGGATAGTTGCAAGGTATTCAATAGCATATCTTCTAATCAAAGGATTAGGGAATAATTTAAGAAGAAAATCCTTACATTCAATAACTTCAGTATCATCATCCTCAAATTCTTTCCAATCATATCCAGTTGTTAATGAAATATAATCGTCTGGTCTTCCCCCTCTAAATTCCATATTCTTGACATCTAATACACCGTTATTAAAACCTGTCAAATAGATGTTTCTATCTAATTTTTCCAAGAAATCTTCCTTATAAAATAACTCTAAACACTCTCTCATAATATTATCTTTGAAAGGTGCTGTTTTTAAGGATGATATAACCTTGAAAAATTGTTTTACTTTAGAAGAGTTATCTTTAGAGTTTTCAAGGTCGATAGCTTCATCACCTGCTTGTTTAAACATTTTTGAACCTTCTTCAACATACCTTGGAAGAATTTCAGATGAGATTTTAGCCCTGAGGGTAATACCAGATTGAACTCTAACCCATCTATGTTCTCTAAATTCAAACCATATTTTCTTATCAATATCAGCGCAGACAAACTGACCTCCATATTTTTCATAAAGTTGTACTGCAATATCTCTATGACCTCCTAATAATGATTTATATAAAAGTTCTTTTTGTTCGTCCTTATTAATATCTTCATATCTTTCAGGGTTATCTTTTCTTGCAATATATCTAAGGGAACCTACAGTATAATTTTTCTTTTTCATTTCTCGGGTCCATCTATAGATGGCTTTTGCTTCATTATATTTTTCAGGACATCTTTGTAAAAAATCAAGCCATAAATCTAAACCTTCTTCTGAACCATCAGTTATATTATATAAAATCCACCCTATTTCCATTTTTGTATCGTGATTTTCAGCTCTACTATCAGCAACTAAAGGCATTAATTTTTCAGCTATTTTAAGGGCTTGACTAACTGATAAATTATCAACAACAAATCTTGAATCTTTTGCTTTTTTAAGCTCTTCTTTAGGTATAATTTTGATTGAGTTTTTTGCTTCATAAATCTTTTTATTCATGGATGAAATAGAGAGAATTCTTGGGAGATAATATTCAATGGGTTTATCAAATACTAATTCGTCTTCATTAATATCATAAATTTTGTTATTTTTCATAGCTCTTTCTAAGGATACAATATCTCCTTTATGATTAAATACTTTAGTGAGAGTATATTTATGTAATTTTATATCTTTTCTTGAACCATATAAAAGCCAGTGTTGTCTAGAACAAGATTTATCAATGGTATCTTCAGAGTGTAATACACCTATGTCTTCAAAAAGTTTTTCTTCAGATACTCTTTTTCTTATTCTTGGGATGATATGCATATCTTGGTCTACATTACTCATAAATAAAAAGGGGAAATGAAGGTGAAAACCGTGTTTTATACGTTCACCACTAACATAAGGGGTTGGTTTTTCAAGTAAAAAACAATAAAGATGTTCTGGGTCATAATCATTAGGTAAAACAGATTTAATAACATCAAGGTAAATTGAGATGATTTCTTTTACGTGACGATAATTATATAATGGAGTAGTTAACATTTCCTCATCATCATTATAAGGAATGGCAATATCAATATCACCTAAGATAGGCATAAATTCACTTGGACGTTCATTCATACCTGCCATAAAGTCATCTTTTAATGTAAAAAGAAGTTCTTGATAAAGTTCCCAAAATTCTTCTAAATTGTTTCGTTCGATTTTATACTTACCAGTATTAGGGAGCATTTGGCACCCATTGGTATAATATTGGTCGGAACCTTCAACTTTGAGGGTAGATAAGAACTTTACAAGGTCAGTATTCATCTTGTTAAAATATATAGATAATAAAAAATATAAAAAGAATTTTTAAAAATCAATTTATATCTTTAAATTGATATTTAATTAGGCTCTTTTAAACTCGTAATTTTTATGTAAAAGTCAGGTTAAATTAATCTTCATAATCACTGTCTTCTTCCTCCCCTTTACGAGGTTCAATTAAACTTGTTTTTATAACTTCTAAAATACATTCAAGTTGTTCGTATCTCATAAAATCATTCTTATCAATAGAGATACATTTCCATTTTGAAATAACATCTTCATCGGAAGATTGCATTTCGTGCCAATAAAAATATTTGTTGAATTCAAACTGAGGGATGACAAATTTTTTAACATCAGCTAATTGAGTCTCAAGTTCGGCCTCATCCTTAAAGTAACCATATGGCCTATCGTCAATCATAATAATGTAGATAATATTATCCATTTTATTATTAAAGTTATTTTCTTTTTAAATTGACTTAAAGATTATGTTTTTCAATAATAAGAAATACAGGTCAGTCTTTTGGACGCAAAAGATTGCTATATTGTTATCGTATGTCTGGCCAGACCTAACTCTTTCTTTTTAGATTAGAGTTCAAAACAATATAGTGATAGCCGTGTTGTAAAGCGATTGCGAGTTGAGGCTTTAGCGAGCCGAGTAATCGTATATAGGGCGCCGACTTAGGTGTCGTGTCCCTGTATTTCTTCATCCGGATTTTAAGTGTAATTTTTATCTCCTTCTTCCCCCTGTGTATAGTGTTATAGATGTAGTTCTTTGAATGTATAAGTACTATGATGTCTTATTTTAACCTTAGAATAAGACATCGTTAGTTTAGTGGTAAAATTTCTGCCTTCCAAGCAGAAGCCCTGGGTTCGATTCTCAGACGATGTATCCAACTTTTTATCAAGAAATTTATACTTGATAAAAAGGCTTAAAATAAAATATTTTTATAAATATAAATTAAAATGAGTACTAAGACTTGTAAAGACTGTAATATTAACAAAGATATTAACCTTTATAAAAAAGGTAGAAATTCTTGTAAAGAATGTAATATTTTAAAGTCTAAATGTATCCATAATATAAAAAAATATAATTGTAAAATATGCAAGGGAGGTTCAATCTGCGAACATGGTAATATTAAACGAAGATGTAGAGAAGGTTGTGGAGGGTCTGATTACTGTATTCATAATAAAAGAAAACCATATTGTAGAGAGGGATGTGGAGGTTCTGTTTATTGTATTCATGGTAAAGATAAAAAATATTGCAGAGAAGGATGTGGAGGTTCAGCTTACTGTATTCATGGAAAAGATAAAAAACTTTGTAGAGAAGGTTGTGGAGGTTCAGCTTACTGTATTCATGGAAAACAAAAAGTTAGATGTAGAGAAGGTTGTGGAGGGTCTTTAATATGCGAACATTCAAAAGAAAGACACACTTGTATAGAATGTTCTCCTGATAAATCCTGTAAAATGTGTAAAAACAAGTATGTAAAGAAAAGTACAAGATTCTATCCTTTATGTGAAGCTTGTTTTTCATTTAGTAATCCAAACTCTAATATAATAACAGCTTATAAAATAAAAGAAAGATATGTCTGTGACAAGCTCAAAGAATTATTTAAAGACGAAACTATTGAAATGATAGTTGATAAAAAAATAAAAGGAGGATGCAGCTTAAGAAGACCTGATATACTAATAGATAAATTAACACATTGTATAATTATAGAGTGTGACGAAGAACAGCACAAAAATTATGATTGCGAAAATAAAAGAACAATGGAACTCTTCAAAGACCTTGGAAAAAGGCCTTTAATTCTTATAAGATTTAACCCTGATGGTTATATTAAAAAAGATAAAACCAAAGAAAAGAGTTGTTTTAAGCCTATAATAAATATAGAAGATATTCATAAAAAAAAGTTCTATGATATAGTAAAATCAGAGTGGGAAAGAAGAATATTAATATTAGAAAATGAAGTTAAAAAATACCTTGAGTTAAACACATTCCCAAATAAAGAATTAACTATAGTTCAATTATTTTATGATTATTTTGACTAGAATTTTAATCTTATAAAAAGGCTTAAAGAAATGTTTTCTTATAGTTGTATCTTAGTTAAGAACAAAAAATATGATGTCTTATTTTATTATTAAAATAAGACATCGTTAGCTCAGTGGTAGAGCATGGGACTTATGTTCCCAGGGTCATGAGTTCAATCCTCATACGATGTATACTTACAAAACCTCATTTCTAACAAAGAAATGAAGTTTTATATTACTACTTAAAAGAATATTTTATATATTATAAAAATGTCAGCTAATTTTAACTTGGGTATTATCGGTGGTGGTTTTGTTGGTCAAGCAGCTAAACTTTTTAGTAGTACCAATTTTGTTGTAAACTCTAAAGTATATGATATTGACCCTTCAAAATGCTTCCCTGAAGGAACTACCTTAAATGACCTCAAAGATTGCGATTTAATTTTTATTTGTCTTCCTACTCCTATGAACCCTGAAACTGGTGAATGTCACACTGGTATTATTGAAAAATGTTTGTCTGGAGTAAGGGAAACTTTAGGGGAAAATATTGATATTGTAATTCGTTCTACTGTTCCAGTTGGTTTTTCTCAAAAACATAAATGTAATTTTATGCCTGAATTCTTAACTGAAAAAAACTGGAAAATTGACACCTTAACTTGTAAAGAATGGTTTATTGGAGTTGATGATAACTCTAATACTGTTATTGATAAATTTGAGAGACTTTTTACCTCATCTTTCCCTGAAGCAAAAAGAACTTATTTAAACACTAAAACAGCCGAAGCTATTAAATATTTTAGAAATTGTTTTTTAGCAACTAAAGTAGCCTTCTGTAATGAATTTGAAAATTTCTGTACTGCAACCTCCGTTAACTATGAAATTGTTAGAAAATTTGCCGTTAATGACACTCGTATTGGTTCATCTCATACTTCTGTTCCAGGACACGATGGTAAAAGAGGCTTCGGTGGAACCTGTTTCCCAAAAGATATGGCATCACTTCAATTTCAGATGGAAAAGATTGGTATTGAAAGTAAGATAATTAAAGGTGCAAATGACCGTAATAATAACATAGATAGAAAAGAACAAGACTGGAACCTTGATAAAGGTAGAGCTGTTATCTAAACAAGTTATAGTGTTTAATATATTTATACATAATAATTAAGGTTATAATCAAACTTAAAAGTTGTACTCGTTTTACGTTTTCAATATAGTTAGAAGAACGCATATCATTCAT
>JACCDX010430994.1_pt1 | contig 11870 bp, 11 predicted proteins | sample 7449681 | NCBI WGS metagenome assembly JACCDX01 (sample SAMN15323450, study PRJNA562643) | freshwater metagenome | isolation source: river surface water | place: USA:Blue River Watershed | collected 2017-08-18 | reverse complement strand
GTTGCGAGAAACACCGGCCGCAGTCGGGGTTTGAATATTGACGAGAGGTACACCGTTACCGGTTTGATGGATGGTCGGGCGCTGATCAACGGGAGCACTCGCATCGGCCCGAATCTGCGCAGATGCATTGGCACTCATCAGCACAGCCTGAATCAAAAAGGTAGTCAAAAAGGCGAACAAAAAATCGACCACAGAACGACCACGCATGAAAGAGACTCCAGCGAAGAGAAGAAAAATTCAGCCGTCGTGATACCGCACATTGATGCGAAGTGAAATGAAACGAACGACAGCAAAGGTCGCGAAGTTTTTCAGGAAGAGAATAGACTGTCGATTAAAAAATGGAGGAATGCGTGTTTTAAGAAACACTTCATCGACAAAACGAGGATAAACGCGAAAGCGCTCTACACAGTGCATTCATTTGCTTTGAAACGAAATGACTGAGAAATCTTGCAGGGCGCTGCAAAGTCAACTGCAGGAATAAATACCAGAGCAACTACGAAGGTAGCAGCGGGGAGACTTGCGTGAGCATATGGAGAAACAAGCGCTGCTACATTTTCAAAATATGATGTCTTGCAGCAGTTTCTTACATTTAAGAACTGAGGTGCCGGCATCCAATCGATATCCGAACCTCAGCTCCATCGCTAAACCGATTAATCGTCAAGCAGAATACGTAGCATACGGCGCAGCGGCTCGGCTGCACCCCAGAGTAACTGATCACCAACCGTGAACGCCGACAGATAGTCGTTACCCATCTGCATTTTCCGCAAACGGCCAACAGGTATGTTCAGACTGCCGGTGGTGGCTGCCGGTGTCAGATCATGCATAGACGCTTCGCGGGTGTTGGGGATAACTTTCGCCCACGGGTTGTGACTGGCGAGGATGTCGTTGATTTCATCGAGCGGCACATCTTTTTTCAGCTTGATGGTCAGGGCTTGTGAGTGACAGCGCATCGCACCGATACGTACGCACAAGCCATCAACCGCAATAGCTGCTTTTGCACCTGCGCCAAATGCTTCACCGCGACCGAGGATTTTGTTGGTCTCGGCGCCGCCTTTCCATTCCTCGCGCGACTGACCGTTGCCCAAATCCTTGTCGATCCACGGAATCAGGTTACCGCCCAGCGGCACGCCAAAATGCTGGGTCTCTTTTTCATCAAGCGCATGCTGCTTGGCGAGTACCTTGCGATCGATTTCCAGAATCGCAGACGCCGGATCATCAAGCAGGGATTTGACTTCAGCGTTAATGCTGCCGAACTGGGTGAGCAGCTCGCGCATATGCTGCGCGCCACCACCCGATGCCGCCTGATAGGTCATCGAGGTCATCCACTCGACGAGATCGTGCTGGAACAAACCGCCAAGACCCATCAGCATGCACGACACCGTGCAATTGCCACCGATGTAATTTTTGACGCCCGATGCCAACGCGTTTTTGATCACATCCAGATTCACCGGATCCAGAACGATGATCGCATCATCTTTCATGCGCAGTGAGGAAGCCGCATCAATCCAGTAACCGTTCCAGCCTGCCGCACGCAACTTGGGGAAAATTTCGCTGGTGTAGTCACCACCCTGACAGGTCAGAATGATGTCGCATTTTTTCAGCGCCTCAATATCGTTTGCGTCTTTCAGCGTTTTTTCGTTTTTCGCCATCGCGGGTGCTTTACCACCCGAGTTCGAGGTCGAAAAAAATACCGGCTCGATATGATCGAAATCATTTTCTTGCTGCATGCGGTGCATCAGCACCGAACCGACCATACCGCGCCAACCGACGAGACCTACGAGTTTCATTACTATTCCTTGAGAATTACTTCATCACGTTTACGACGCCAGGAGGTCCCGGCATTCGCCGGGAAGCCGTTATCAGGCAAGCGCCTTCACCACCGCATCACCCATCTCAGCGGTGCCGACCTTGCTTGTTCCCGCCTCATGGATATCCGGCGTGCGCAGACCCTGCGCGAGTACTTTTTTCACTGCGGCTTCGATGCGATCCGCCTCAGCAGGCAAGTTCAGCGAGAAACGCAGCATCATCGCCGCCGACAGAATCGTCGCCAGCGGGTTCGCAATGCCTTTGCCCGCAATGTCAGGCGCCGATCCATGCGAAGGCTCATACAAGCCTTTGCTGTTCGCATCCAGCGATGCCGATGGCAGCATGCCGATGGAGCCAGTCAGCATCGCTGCTGCGTCGGAGAGAATGTCGCCGAACATATTGCCGGTGACGATGACATCGAATTTTTTAGGTGCACGTACCAATTGCATCGCCGCGTTATCGACGTACATGTGGTCCAGCTCGATGTCCGGGTATTCCTTGTGAACGTCGGTCACGATATCTTTCCAGAACTGGAAAGTTTCGAGCACATTCGCCTTGTCGACACTGGTCAGACGTTTGCCACGTTTCTGTGCTGCTTTGAAAGCTACGTGCGCGATCCGGCGAATTTCCGGCTCCGAGTAGCGCATGGTGTCAAAACCTTCGCGTGCGCCCTTAAAGAGACCGTCCGGTGCCTCGCGCACACCGCGCGGCTGACCGAAATAAATATCGCCATTGAGTTCGCGCACGATCAGGATATCGAGCCCAGACACGACTTCCGGCTTGAGCGTCGACGCACCAACGAGCTCAGGATAGAGAATCGCAGGACGGAAATTGGCAAACAGTGTGAGGTGCTTGCGCAGACCCAGAATCGCCTGCTCGGGACGCAGCGAGCGCTCCAGCGTGTCGTATTTCCAGTCGCCGACCGCACCGAACAGAATGGCGTCCGCTTCTTTGGCCAGCTTGAGCGTGCCTTCAGGCAACGGATGGCCATGTGCCTCATAGCCCGCACCACCGACCGGGGCGGTTTCCATTTCGAATTTCTGGTCCAGCGCGTTCAATACCTTGACGGCCTGCTCAACGATTTCGGTGCCAATGCCGTCACCCGGCAAGATTGCGATTTTCATGATGGTTCGATTTGTCTCAGATGGTGTTGGCCAGCCAGGGGAAACGGCTGATGTGACGTTCTTCAAAGGTGTGAATGGCATCCGCCTGCTGCAGCGTCAGACCGATATCATCGAGACCATTGAGCAGACAATGCCGACGGAAGCTATCGACCTCGAAATGAAATACCGAACTTCCGTTCGTCGTCGAGACGGTTTGTTTTTCCAGATCGATCACCAGACGGTAGCCCGGGAATGCCTTGACCTCATTGAACAACTGGTCGACTTGCGCTTCCGTCAGCACAATCGGCAGCAATCCGTTCTTGAAGCAGTTATTGAAAAAAATATCCGCAAAACTCGGCGCAATCACCGCACGAAAGCCATACTGATCCAGCGCCCAGGGCGCGTGCTCACGAGACGAGCCGCAACCGAAATTTTTGCGTGTCAGCAAAATCGAAGCGCCCTTGTAGCGTGGCTGGTTCAGCACGAAGTCCGGATTCAGTGGCCGCTGGCTGTTGTCCATACCTGGCTCGCCCTGATTCAGGTAGCGCCACTCATCAAACAAGTTTGGGCCGAAGCCGGTGCGCTTGATCGATTTAAGGAATTGCTTGGGAATGATGGCATCAGTATCGACGTTTGCACGATCGAGCGGCGCCACCAATCCATCGAGTAAAGTGAATTTATTCATGAGAGATTATTTTTTGCTCGCATCCTGAACTTTTTCGCCCAATTTCTCGACATCCTTGCCGATACCATTGAGCGTATTGCAGCCCGAAACACCGAAAGCCAACGCGATCACTACAAGCGCAAGTTTTTTCATGGTTTTTCTCCTGGGACAGTTTGATCAGATCTTGCGTACATCGACAAAATGACCGGCCACACCGGCCGCCGCTGCCATCGCCGGGCTGACCAGATGCGTTCTTCCGCCTGCGCCCTGACGTCCTTCAAAATTGCGATTCGACGTGGAAGCGCAGCGCTCGCCGGGATCGAGACGGTCGGCGTTCATCGCCAGACACATCGAACAACCCGGCTCGCGCCATTCAAAACCGGCGTCACGGAAAATCTTGTCCAGTCCTTCGCGCTCGGCCTGTTCCTTGACCAGACCGGAGCCGGGCACGACCATCGCCAACTTCACATTCGACGCACGGAATTTACCGCGCACCACCGCTGCAGCAGCGCGCAAATCTTCAATACGTGAATTCGTGCAAGAGCCAATGAATACTTTATCGATCCGGATGTCATTAATCGCGGTGTTGGGCTTCAAGCCCATGTACACCAGCGCTTTTTCCATCGCATCACGCTTGACCGGATCTTTTTCCTTGTCGGGATCTGGCACGCGATCATCGACGGCCACCACCATCTCAGGCGATGTACCCCACGTCACCTGCGGACGAATCTCTGCCGCGTCAATCATCACGACGGCATCGAATTTAGCGTCCGGGTCGGAGTGCAGTGTGCGCCAGTAGGCCACAGCCTGATCCCAGTGCGGCCCCACCGGTGCAAAGGGCCGACCCTTGACGTAATTGATGGTGGTGTCATCCACCGCGATCATGCCCGCGCGCGCGCCGGCTTCAATCGCCATATTGCAGACGGTCATGCGGCCTTCCATCGACAAGGCACGAATCGCAGAACCGGCAAACTCAATTGCGTAGCCGGTGCCGCCCGCGGTGCCGATCTTGCCGATCACGGCCAGAACGATGTCTTTTGCAGTCACACCCGCACCGATACGGCCTTCAACCTGCACCAGCATCGCCTTGGATTTTTTAGCCAGCAGTGTTTGTGTGGCCAGCACATGCTCGACTTCGGAAGTGCCGATGCCGTGCGCCAGGCAGGCAAATGCGCCATGCGTGGACGTATGCGAATCGCCGCACACCACTGTCATGCCAGGCAGCGTGGCGCCCTGCTCGGGCCCGATCACGTGCACGATGCCCTGACGCTTGTCGCGCATGTTGAAATAAGTAAGACCGTATTCCTTCGCGTTGTCGTCCAGGGTCTCGACCTGAAGGCGGGATACCGGATCGGCGATGCCTTCTGCGCGGTGGGTGGTCGGCACATTGTGATCAGCTACGGCCAGATTGGCCGCAATGCGCCAGGGTTTGCGACCCGCGAGCTTGAGGCCTTCGAAGGCCTGCGGGCTGGTGACTTCATGCACCAGATGCCGGTCGATGTAAAGAATCGTCGTGCCGTCCTCAGCGGTATGCACCACATGGGACTGCCAGAGTTTGTCGTAGAGGGTTTGGGCCATGGCGGGTAGCGCGCAGGGCGCGCCTGATCGGGGAAAACAGCCAGCGATTATGCCATAGGCAAGGACCAGAAAGCCGCTGCAGCCTGTGCCCGCCGAAGTCGCCGGGCAAACAAAAGCCTGCTTCAGGTACGGTCGGACCCCGGTCGTCTAGCGGGGCCGGGCTTCCTTGTACAGTGGCATGACCCGCTCCGAGTAGACCGTCAGATCACGTACACGGTCGGAGCGCGAGGGGTGGGTGGACATGAACTTGGGCGGCTCCTTGCCGCCAACCTCGCCCATTTTTTCCCAGAGGGTGATGGCCGCGCGCGGATCGTAGCCAGCCCGGGCCGCCAGTTCGACCCCAATACGGTCTGCTTCGGTCTCGTGAGAGCGTGAATTGGGCAAGCCCAGCAAGCCCTGATAAGCGTACTCCATACCTTTCTGCCCGACCGCACCCACGCCGGCCACAGTCGCCAGAACGGTAATGCCCAGACCGGCGATGGTCTGCTCGGAGGCCCGTTCGCGAGAATGCTCGCGGAGTGCGTGCGCTATCTCGTGGCCCATTACCGCCGCCAGCTCGTCATCGGTGATGTTGAGTTTTTCAATCAGGCCGGTGTAAACAGCGATTTTCCCGCCCGGCATGCACCAGGCGTTTACTTCTGGCGACGTCAGCAAATTGATTTCCCACTGCCAGCCCTGGGCGTCCTGCCGAAAGGCCGACGTTTGCCGAATCAGTTTGTCGGCAATGGCACGAACCCGCGTGTACTGGGCAGGGTCGCTGTTGCGCTTGCCTTTCTTGTCGGCCTGCTCCATCAGCTGCGCGTACTGCTTGTTGGCGCTTTGCTCAATCGCTTGCGCCGACACTGCCATACGCTGCTCCCGGTCAACCCCAACCAGACCGGCGTTGGTTGTTTTGACGGACTGACAGGAAACCAGCGACACACTGATCGCGGCAGCCACCACTAATGAAACTGCTGTTTTTTTCAAGCGTCTCTCCCTGCGGAAATGCTGATCAAATAAACCAGAAATTTTTGCGGCCAAAAAATCACACCAGCCCCTGATTTTCCTGATGCTCGCGTCGTAAAGCCACGCTGGCTCGCCACAAAAATGTGGATTTATTCAACGTTTCCCCAACTGTTCTTGCCAGCGATAACTGAAGACCGCTGCAATCCAGCCGCCCAGACAAAGCAGTGCGGCGATCATATAGACAAAGCGGGGGCCCAATGTATCCCAGCAGGCGGACAGCAGCAATCCACCCAACGAGCCTCCCAGGCCGTAAGACACGCTGATGAACAGTGCCTGCCCGCGTGCCTGCAGCGGCCCGGCAAACCATCGCTGCAAGGTCGCCACTGACGCTGAATGATGAACGCCAAAGGTGGCAGCGTGCAGTATCTGGGCGATCAGCAAAAGCACCAAGGACTCAGCACCGAAACCGATCATCAAAAACCTCACCACACCGACCACCAGGCTGGTGAGCATCAGCGTAGCAATCCCGTAACGCCTAAATAGCGGCGCCTGAAAATAGAAAAAAAGAATTTCGGCCACTACACCCAGCGACCACATCAATCCGATCACGGTCTTGCTGTAACCTATTTGAGAAAGATACAGCGAGTAATACACATACAACGAGGCATGCGCGGCGATCATCAGAAACGTAGAGACAAAAAATGCGATGACTTCGCGTTGTTTCAACAGCTGACTTACCGAGGGCGTGTCGTGCGATCGGGGTATTGCTGCCTCCTCGCGCATATTGAATGCCACCGCCGAGACCAGCACCAGCAAGGCCAGCGCGATCCAGGGCATCAGGCCTATGCCCTGCCAGTCCAGTAATTGTCCGGCGACCATGACGGTCACGATGAAACCAACGGAACCCCAAAGCCGCAGACGCCCGTAATGCGTCAGATCTCCCCGCATCGAGGACAGCATCAAAGCTTCAGACAAAGGACCTTGCGCGCTGGTGAACAGATTAAGTGCCAGCATCAGCACGAAAAAAAATACAAACGCTTCACCCCAGAACATGCCGCAGAAAACCAGCGCGGCAGCAGCCGATGTCACGCGCAAGACCATCACCCGACGACGCGTGTGATCTGCAACCCAGCCCCAGAGATTCGGTCCGAAGATACGCATTACCTGCATCATCGACATCAGTACACCGATTTGTGTCGCAGAGATACCGCGATCGGCAAAGTAAAGGCTGGCGTACGGCGAGAAGACGCCGATGTAGCCGTAGTACGCGAAGAAAAATAACGCGAAATTCAGGGACTGCTCGGGCTTTGCGGCAGCCGACACGCCTTGACCGGACAACTCAGGTACTGCCGTTTTTTACATCGCCGCACTGCGCCCGGTGCCGCAGCGCGTGATCCATCAGCACCAGCGCCAGCATGGCTTCGGCAATCGGTGTGGCGCGTATGCCGACGCAGGGATCGTGGCGACCGAAGGTCTCCACCATCACCGGCTGACCATCGCGGTCAATTGAGCGGCGCGGTGTGCGGATGCTGGATGTCGGCTTGATGGCAATCGAGACCGTGATGTCTTGTCCGGAGGAGATACCACCCAGAACACCACCGGCATTGTTGCCCACGAAGCCCTCTGGCGTGATTTCATCGCCATGCTCGGTACCTTTATGCGCCACCGAACGAAAACCCGCGCCGATCTCGACGCCCTTCACCGCATTAATGCCCATCATTGCGTAGGCAATATCGGCATCAAGCTTGTCGAACAGGGGTTCACCCAAACCGACTGGTACATTCTGAGCAATGACGTCAATGCGCGCGCCGCAGGAATCGCCTGCCTTGCGCAGACTATCCATATAGGTCTCAAGGTCGGGAATGATGTCGGCATTCGCCGCAAAAAACGGGTTCTCGCTCACATGATCCCAGGAGACAAACGGGATTGCGATGTCGCCTAGCTGGCTCATGCAACCCCGCAGCGTGAGGCCGTACTGCGAATGCAGCCATTTGCGCGCCACCGCCGCTGCGCCAACGACCGGCGCAGTGAGTCTCGCTGACGAACGTCCGCCACCGCGCGGATCGCGAATGCCGTATTTGTTCCAGTAGGTGAAATCGGCATGTCCCGGACGGAAACGATCGACGATATTGCCGTAGTCCTGGCTGCGCTGGTCTTCGTTGCGAATCAGCAACGCTATCGGTGTGCCCGTGGTCTTGCCTTCGTAGACGCCGGACAGTATCTCGACCGTATCGGATTCCTTGCGCTGCGTGACGTGGCGCGAGGTGCCAGGCTTGCGGCGATCCAGCTCTGGCTGGATATCGGCTTCAGACAATGGCATGCCCGGCGGGCAGCCATCAATCACACAGCCGATCGCCGGACCGTGCGATTCACCGAAAGTCGTAACGCAAAAAAGCTTGCCAATGGTATTGCCGGACATGACGGAAAAGGAAAGGATGCGAAAGACGTCATTCTACCAGCGCGCGCCTGCGCCGCAGCCCGGAGAGCCAGGACAGCAGCGCCAGCGGATACTCCCTTCTCAGGAAACAAAGTAATAGCAGCATCGCGAGATTGAGCAAGGCCGTGAAGAGAAAAATCTCCGGTACCGACAAACCGACTGAGAGCAGCACCATCGCGATCAATGCCGCAACCACCATGAACAGCGCATTCAGAATGTTCATGCCACCGATAGTCCGTGACAAATGCGAACGCTCGGCACGGGTTTGTATCAGCGCGAAAAGAGGCACAACATAAATACCGCCGCTCATTCCCAGTAAAAAACAATCGGCAAGAATACGGAATTGATCGCCAAAGATCAGGTATTTAGCAATCAGCAGCGAAGGTATCGGCCCGGTGCTTGCCCAGTAAAGATCCACGCCGAATACAGTTAAACCCAGCGCACCCAGCGGCACCAGACCGAGATGAATCTGACGACCGGAAAGTCGCTCGCACCAGAGCGAGCCGGCACCGATACCCAGCGAGAAGGCAGTCAGAAGGATGGCAAAAATTTCGGGCGCGCCGTGTAGCACATCACGTGCGAACACGGGAAACTGCGCGAGCAGCATCGCGCCGTAGAACCAGAACCAGGAATTGGCAAGCATCGCAATGAACACATCCCGGTTGCCGAATGAAAACCGCAGATTACGGATCATCTCGGCGAAGGGATTACGCGCGACCACCAGATCCGGGGCAACGGCCTCACTCGCGGGGACTGCGAGCGTCAACAGCCACCCGATCACCGCAACGGTGATACCTGCTCCAGCGATCAGTCCGAAACCGAACCCTGAAAAAGCCACCATCGCCGCACCGGATAACTGGCCGGTCAGTATGCCGACGAAGGTGCCCATCTGTACCATGCCATTACCACCGATGAGTTCATTCTCTTGAAGATGCTGCGGCAAATAAGCATGCTTGACCGGCCCAAACAGGGTGGAATGAATACCCATCCCAACCACCGCCGCCACCAGCAGCCAGAGGTTGTGGGTGAACCATCCGACCGCAGCCACGCCCATGATCGCGATTTCCATCAGCTTGACAACACGCATCAGCATGGCCTTGTCGAACTTGTCGGCGATCTGACCGGCGGTTGCGGACAGAAGCAAAAAAGGCAGAATGAACAAACCCGCAATCAGATTATTCAGCAGACCCGCACTGATCGTCGTCCAGTGCAAGGCATCAAAGGTGATCACAGTCACCAGTGCGGTCTTAAACAGATTGTCATTGAATGCGCCCAGGAACTGGGCGCCGAAGAACGGCACAAAGCGACGCTGCCGCAGCAGTGAAAACTGATTTGACACTTACTGAATACCCTCGGCCTTATCCTCTGCAGGCCAGTCGCGGATATAGGCTTTGAGCAGCGTGTTTTCGAAATTCTGCGCTTCGAGGACGGATTTGGCGACGTCATAAAAAGACATCACACCGAGAAGCACTCTTCCTTCCATGACGGGTACATAGCGGGCATGACGCTCGAGCATCAAACGACGTATCTCGTTCACGTCGGTATCAGGCGACATGGTCAGCACATCGCGCGCCATGTGCTCGCCGACCGTGCCCTGCCCGACCGATCCCTGATTCGCATGCACGGCACGCATGACTTCACGAAAGCTCAGCAGACCGACTAATACGCCGTTTTCCATCACGACCAGTGAGCCGATGTCTTTTTCGGCCATCAGATTGATCGCCTCAAGCAGACCCGTGTTTGGCGGCACGGTGTAGAGAATATTGCCTTTGACCTTAAGTATTTCAGAAACTTTCATGCCCCGTCTCCTGCGTGATTTTTATCGTCGGCCTCGCTCGACAATGTAGCCCAGCCCCTCGAAAAAAGCCAGATTCGTTCAGGCGTGCCGATCCGTCAGCCTATAATCGGCGCTGGCTTGTTGCCCGCGCCCTATTAACCTGGTTACTACGAGACACCCTGCCCATGAGCGAACCCAAATACCCCGGTTTCGACACGCTGTCGCTGCACGCCGGCGGCGCACCTGATCCTGCGACCGGTGCCCGTGCGACGCCGATTTATCTGTCCACCTCATTTGTGTTTCGGGATTCCGATCACGCGGCATCGCTGTTCAACATGGAGCGTTCGGGCCATGTGTACTCGCGGATCTCTAATCCGACCAATGCGGTGCTGGAAGAACGCATCGCGGCGCTGGAGGGTGGTGTCGCGGGCATTGCTGTGGCCAGCGGGCAGGCCGCCCTGCATCTGGGTCTGGCGACGATTGCGGGTGCGGGTTCCCATGTGCTCGCTTCGCGTGCGCTGTACGGCGGATCGCAAAATCTGCTGGGTTACACGATGAAGCGTTTTGGCATCGAAACCACCTTCATCGATCCGCGTGACATGGATGCATGGCGCAGCAATATCCGTCCCAACACCAAGGTGCTGTTCGCCGAAACACTGGGCAACCCCGGACTGGATGTACTCGATATCGATACGGTGGCCGGCATCGCACATGAACATCATCTGCCGCTGATGGTGGATTCCACATTCACCACACCTTACCTGCTGAGGCCGTTTGATCACGGTGCTGATCTGGTATTTCATTCCGCCACCAAATTTCTGTGCGGGCACGGCACTGCGGTGGGCGGTCTGCTGGTCGATGGCGGCACTTTCGACTGGCAAACTGCGTATGAAAAAACCGGCCGCTTCGCCGAATTGTGCGAACCCTATGATGGTTTTCACGGTATGGTGTTCGCTGAGGAATCCACCGTCGCGCCGTTCTCGCTGCGCGCCCGTCGCGAAGGCCTGCGTGACTTTGGCGCCGTGATGAGCCCGCATAATGCGTTTGCGATCCTGCAGGGCATCGAAACGCTGAGTCTGCGCATGGACCGCCATGTCAGCAACACACGAAAAATTGTCGAATTCCTCGCGGCGCATCCGGCGGTCGAATCCGTTGCTTATCCGGAGCTGCCAGACCACCCGGATCATCAGCTCGCCAAAAAACTACTGCCTCGCGGTTGCGGTGCGGTGTTCTCATTTGCACTCAAAGGTGACCGTGCTGCAGGACGACGTTTTGTCGAAGCGCTCTCGGTGTTCTCGCATCTGGCCAATGTCGGTGATGCGAAATCACTGGTCATTCATCCGGCGTCCACGACGCACTTCCGCGTGCCGAACGAACAGCTTGAGGCCTCCGGCATACGCGAAGGCACGATGCGTTTGTCCGTCGGACTGGAGGATGCGGATGATCTGATCGATGATCTGAAGCGCGGACTCAAAGCCGCTCAGAAGGGAGCGTAAGCTATGCGACAACTCGTTAATGGCCACCTGGCCTACGCCTACACCGGCGGCAAAGCTTTCAACG